>CAEZXB010000012.1_pt1 | contig 38483 bp, 38 predicted proteins | sample 7265151 | NCBI WGS metagenome assembly CAEZXB01 (sample SAMEA6813898, study PRJEB35770) | freshwater metagenome | biome: Freshwater; feature: Freshwater reservoir; material: water | place: Czech Republic | collected 2015-11-04 | depth 0.5m m | reverse complement strand
GTGATGAGGTAGGAGACGTCTAGATGGCCAACTGCGAAGAAGAGGAATGTGGTCGCGATTACCTCGGCTTCGCTCATCTCATTTTGATCGAGCAGCTCTATCATCGCGTCAAGCATTCCTTTGCCGGGATGCTTTCGTTTTTCAGTGATAAGCCCCTTGATGTAGACAACGAACCAGTCGGATGCTTCGGCAGTCTTAACTAAGTCTTCATCACTCGCCCCCGGGCCAAGACTCAAGCCGAAATCAAAAGTTTTATCCCGGACGTCAGTGGATCCATCGAAAGGCACACCAAGAATTTTGCACATCACGCTGTGCGTAAGAGGGTATGCCAAATCGTAAACGGCCTCGAAGGAGCCTCTCTTTTCAAATTCGTCGAAGATCTCGTGGATATTTGTACGGATGTCTTCGGTAAGTGCCTTAACTGCTGCAGGTGCGAACCATTCATTGGTTGCACGCCGCAGGCGAGTGTGGTCTGGGATATCTTGGCCCAACATCGAATCGTGGAGTGCAGATGCAGGTCCGAAGTCGATTTGGAGAACACTCAATGTTCTGTCGCGAAGGAGTTGTGCAACATGTTCGTATTTGGTGACAACATACATGCCCATGGGATGAAGATACGCGTCGCCATAGGGACGGATTTTGTCATAATAGGGATAGGGATTCTTCCGATAATTATCATCACGAAATGGAAGAAGATCTTCTTGTGGGTCATGGAGTGTCATGGTTTGCCCGACTATATAGATCGATAGGAACGGGCGTCACGACCGAGCGCGCTTTCTATCGGGGTCATAAACGGGAGTTGCCACGACGATTGCCGGGGCACTACCGACAAGGAGTTGCTGGCCTATCGAATTGAAGCCTTTGTTCAAGCGTGCAAGCGCCAATGTCTTGCCTTCGAGGATCGGCGAGGGGATCGCCATTGTGACTGCTCCGACTGTCGCGCCGTCTGCACTAATCGACATGCCGTCAAGTCCATCTGCTTCCGCATCGATCACGACGCTCGCAATTGAACTCTTAGCCTGTGACTTGAGCTCTTCTAGCGATTCACGCCCGTGGAAAGAACCTTTATCCAGATCGACAGCCCATCCCATTCGGCATTCGTACGGAGAAGTGTGTTCGTCGTATTCAAGTTCGGCCATAATCATCCCAGCCTCTACGCGCACCATCATGACTGAGATCGCACCGCACTCGACGACATCAAATTCTTTCCCGGCGGCTAAGACGCTGTCCCATAGATCGACCGCCCGCTCGACAGGAACCATGATTTCGTAACCAAGTTCGGCAGTGAAGCCCATGCGATTGATGTGCGCGGGAATTCCGCCAACCAGCACGTTAAGCTGAAAGGTGTAGTAGGGAAAAGCTTCGTTCGAAACATCTGTCTTAGTAAGTTTCTGAAGAATTGCACGACTCATGGGGCCTTGTAGGGAGAGAGTGGCAATCTCAGCTCGCACTTCCGTGAGAGTGTTGTCACTGCCGAGGTACTTTCGAATAATATTTGAGTTCTCGGGATTGGCCCCAGTGATGCGGACTCTGCCATCTTTGTATAGGAGCACGGTGCAATCGTCAACCATCAATCCCGCTTGGCTGACTATCACTCCGTAAGCGATGCTCCCGGGATTCACTTTTTTGAGATCTCGGCTGAATACTTTATTGGCGACCTCAACTGCATTCGTGCCAGCAATCTCCCACTTGTAGAGCATGGAGAAATCGATCATTCCGGCTGAGTTTCTGATTGCGGCGTACTCTCTCTCGGGATCGGAGAGAAAGAGCGGTACCGCTTGCCCGTTGACCGCGATGAAATCGTCCTCGTTGAGTGCCGGGTTTACCCTTGACTGGAAAGGGCTCGGGTCTAATCCTGCGGGTATGCTCATCATTAGATCCTTTGCTTCTGTTGAGATTAATTGAGTAAGGCCCTCATTGAAACGAATCCCTTATGGACGTTTCAATGAGGGCCTTACTTGTGAACTTCCATTCTTAGGAGGCGAGATCCTTGATCGCATCTGCACTCAGGTGCTTGGCGCGAACGGCGTAAAGAACTAACCCGATTACGATGGCGATCAAAACTGTCGCCGCCAAGCCAAGGGCGAATGCATGTGTTCCACCCGTAAGAATTTCAAACTTTTGGATGATAAGCACGATAGAAACGCAAAGTGCCACGGTCGAGAGCACTGGCGCAATCATGCGCTGCCACAAGTTAGTCCCTTCACTACCGTGATTCTTGAAGAAGAAGACGATACTGACGGATGCTCCGAGGTAAAGAGCCAAGATTGCGATTACTGCGATTCCGCTACCCCAGAAGAACAAGGTAAGAACTGGATCGGAACCTGCAATAGCGAAAGCAATGATGACAACTAGGGCGGAAATAGTCTGCACTACCGAGGCGCGACGAGGCGCTCCGTTAGAGGAGGTGGTACCCAGCGAGGCGGGGAGTACTCCATCGCGACCGAGGGTGTAGAGGTAGCGCGAAATACCGTTATGGAATGCCAAGTTGCAGGCAAACATGGAGGTGATGACAAAGATGCTCATGAGATCGGCCGACCAAGAGCCGAGGTATTTGGTGCCGGCATCAAATACGAATGCGGCTGGATTGCCTGCTTCTAGGGAAGCGCCTGCTGCATCTAGGACTTTTGATGGTCCGTATCCAACGATAAGCATCCAAGACGTGATGAAGAAGAAGGCAGTAATACCAATCACGGAAGCGTAGGTAGCGCGTGCTACTGACTTCTTTGGATCGCGTACTTCTTCGCCGTAGATTGCGCTTGATTCAAATCCAAACATGGAGGCAAAGCCGAAAACAATCGCGATGATGAATGCAGATCCGAGGATAGTTTTGCTGTCGAAGACTCCACTTAGCGCGAAGCCTTCGCCGGCGCCGCCTTTGACCCCGATGACGAGTGAGAGGAGGAGCATCGTTCCCCACTCAAGTGCCATCAATACCATGAGGACCCGTGCGCCGATCTCAATGTGCAACCAACCAAAGATTTGAATAATTACCAGGAGGATGATCGCTGCCACCCACCATTTGATTTCAATGCCCGTCCAGCTAGCGAATTGGCCGCTGAAAACAACCCCGAAGAATCCGTAGACCGCAACTTGGATTGCCGTGTAGGCATAAAGCGCGACGGTGCCGCCTGCCACACCCCAACGAAGGCCAAGTCCACGACCGATGTACGCGTAGAGAGCGCCGGCATTAGTGACACGGCGGGACATTGCGACGTAACCAACTGAGAAGAGCAGCAGGATCGCTCCTACTAGTGTGTAGGCGATTGGTGTTGAAAGGCCGCCACCTAGGACCATGGCCGGCGGTACTGCGCCTGTGAGGCCGATCAGGGGGCTGGCTGCCGACAGAACCAGAATCACAATGCTGAAAGCGCCAAGTGAATTCTTTTTCAATCCGGTTGATGAATTGGAATCTGACACTTGCTCTCCTTAGTTAATTTTTGGAGGTGTGGCTCAATGAGCGGAGTGGAGGGTGAATTTCCACGCTGTCTGTGGGATATCCCGTCTTGAGCCTTCCCCTCCAACAAACGTATGGATACGAATGACTCGGCAAGCATCTCTCAGAGAATTGGCCGGGTCAAGCAAATAAGTAACTTTTTTCTCAGGTATTGTGAAGGCTATGAGTGACTCAAAAGGATTCCTGCCGCCCCTCACCCCTACTGGTCAGAGCGCGCTTGTGCCCGAAATGCCCTGGTATTACTCCGGCACTCTGCTCACTGTTGAGTACCGCACTGAACCCGGTTATGTGCGTGCGCTCCTGCCTGACGATGTCGAATTGGCCGATGAAGATCCTGATGCGGTCGCGTTGATTTGGGCTGATTGGCAATCATGCAGTGAAGGCGGTGCCGAGCTACTTGACCCAGTGCGTTCGCAATATTTGGAGGCGTTCGCGGTAGTGCGCTGCAAGTTCCAAGGTGTTACCTACAGCCGATGTGTCCTCATCTGGGTAACTAAAGATTTTGCTATTGGCCGAGGTTGGTTCCAGGGCTACCCAAAGAAGTTTGGCAATATCGCGGTAACACGTATCTTCAACCACGGTAAAGCTTCGCCTCGCCTTGAAGCAGGTGCCAAGCTCGGTGCATCACTTGCTGCATACGATCATCGCTTAGCGAGCGCACTTGTCACTTTGCGCGAACCGGCGAAGAGCAATGGATTTGTGAATGGCCATCCCATGCTCCATCACCGTCTCATGCCTTCCATCACGATTGGCGCCGGCTACTCGATGGATCAAGTAGTGACGATGGGAGGTGTGGAAGCAGACCTCGGCGTGCCTTGGGTAGGAGATGCCCAACTCACGCTGGCGGATTCACAATGGGATGAGTTGAAGTCTGTTCTGCCCGTGAAGGAAATCATCGCCGGTTACTACCGCGAAGTAGGCGTGAAGTTTGCCGGTGGAACGCTCCTTGAGGATCGTTCCCGCCCGGTTTAGAAATCTTGAAGGTATTCGGTGATTTCCCAATCGCTGACGTGTTGGTTGTAGCGATCCACTTCGTCGCGCTTGAGTGCGATGAATGAGTTGAAGAGTAATTCCCCGAGCGCATCCTTTAACACATCATTTGCTTCGAGCTCGTCGAGCGCCTTTGCCAATGTCCCTGGTAATACTGCAGCAATTTCGTCATCGTATGCCCAGCCAGCGATCGGATCTGGTGGCGTGATCTTCTTCTTAATTCCATCAAGTCCGGCCGCAAAGATGGCAGCCATTACTAAGTAGGCATTTGCCGCACCGTCAGCAACCCGGACCTCGATGCGGGTTCCTTCGCCTCTTTCGGGTGGAATACGCATGTAGGTACTGCGATTGTCGTGTCCCCAGTTGATTCGGTAAGGCGCTAATGAATCGGGACGGATCCGGCGGTATGAATTGACGGTGGGGTTAGTGAGCGCTGTCATGGCAGGAGCGTGTTTGATAACGCCACCGATAAAGTGGAGGGTTGTTTCGCTCAACTCACTGCCAGCATGCATGACGTTCTTGCCATTCTTGTCGACGAGAGAGACGTGCATGTGGAAGCCGCTACCGCCTTCGTCATTCCATGGCTTACCCATAAACGTGGCGTATACGCCGGCGCGCGCAGCAATGTCTTTCACTGCGTACTTCATCAGGAAAGTACGGTCAGCAGCATCCATAGCTTCGCTATGCCAGAGATTAATTTCGTACTGTGATGGCGAAAATTCATGGTTGCCGGCAAAGGTTCCGATGTTGAATTCACCGAGATTGCGGAGCATGGACAAGAAGAGGCCGTTGGGATCTACGAGTGCGCCCGTCATGTAAACGCGACCGGTCTTTTCAATCGCTCGCTTGAAATGCCCGTGCTCATCAAGCTTGGCAACGTAGAACTCAAGTTCGGGACCAGCTATTGGTGTGAGTCCTAAAGATTTGTACTCGTTAAGAATATTTCCGAGCACAGTGCGCGGAGAGACTTGGTTAGGAGTGCCGTCTGGATCAAGGGCGTGTGCAATAACCATCGCGACGCCAGGATCCCAAGGGATCGGGCGCAACGTGGGCCAATCGATGTCGGTGAGCAAATCGGGGAGTCCGTCCGCAAGCGAGGCATGTCCGCTCTCGATGACGCCACCCACTGTGCTGGTGATCCAGACCCCTTGGCAGAATGCTGGGCCGTGTGCTGCTGAGCGAGCGAGCTCTGAGACGAGTAGATCCTTCGAGCGGGCAATACCAAGGACGTCGACATAAGCAACGCGCAGGATGTCGATTCCTAAGGCCTTCAGTTCGATCGCCTTGCTAGTGAGGTCGGTGCTCATGCTGACTCCCTGGTTCTCATGGCTAGGCAGCGAGCTGCCTGACCGTTTGCATCCGTACGATTCTAGAGATAGATAAAGAATTTAGATATATCCTCGCCATTTTTCCCCCAATCAGGCAACATGGGCGCGTGCGCGCCCTCTTCATTCAACATGATCCGTTTAGCCCTACTGGCCCTGTGGGCGAAGCCTTTGCCGATCTTGGGTATGAGATCTCTGAATTTCTTGTGGTGCCACACGCAGATTTTCACTCCCCGAACGTCGTTGCGAAGTGGCCGGACTTCTCCGATTACGACCTCCTAGTGCCGATGGGATCACCTTGGGGCGCGTGGGATGAAGCCAAAATTGGTAGTTGGCTCCTGCCTGAGTTGGAGCTTTTGAAGGCGGCCCACGAGAGCGAGATCCCCATCTTTGGAATCTGTTTCGGCGGCCAATTGATGGCCCGAGCACTTGGTGGTTCAGTTGCCCCCGGGCCGCGCCCCGAGATCGGCTGGTTTCCCGTGCATAGCGATCGGCCAGAGTTGATTGCTGAAGGGCCGTGGTTTCAATTCCATTACGACCGGTGGACTCTTCCCGCTCACATCAAGGAGATCGCTCGCACACCAGTGGCTTCGCAGGCCTTTGTGAGTGGACGGACGCTTGGCATCCAATTCCATCCAGAAGTAATTACCTCTACTTTGCAGGGGTGGATTGATAATGGGGGGGAGGGCGCGGTCGCCGGAGATGGGCAATCAGTTAAAGCGCTTATCAATATGACTAGAGCACAAGAAGTTGCGGCGATTGCTCGCGCACACACATTGGTAAAGAATTTTGTGAGTCAGGTAGTGAAAGCATGAGTGACTTACAAGCCTTTCTTTCAGCAGTCACTGTGGAAGATCTTGAGCGAGATCCTTACCCGATCTACCAACGGTTACGAGAGTCCCAAGAAATCGGTTACTTGCCTTGTGTGGATCTATGGCTTGCCACGTGTTGGGGCGATGTCGCCACGGTAGGTACCGAGAACACAATCTATTCGGCCGAGCTGGGAGGCAATAGTCCACTCGATATCGCTTTCGACGGACCAAGCGTGTTGACCATGGAAGGTCCTCATCACTTAGCGCTGCGCCAGAGCATGGATGAGAAATATCGCCCCAAGAACGTTTCCAATTGGATTGAAGATGTTGTCAGGCCCATTGCGCGCGCCCAGGTAGCGAAATTAACTTCAGGGAAAGTGGATCTGCTCTCGCAATACTTTGAGCCGATCTCCGTCCTCTCCCTCGGCGCAGTTCTGGGTGTGGGTCATCTTGATGATTCGACTCTTCGCCGATGGTTCTACGGGTTACGCGAAGGTGCCATCAATTACGAATCCTCGCAAGACAGGTTTGCCGAAAGTGCGATTATCGCCCGTGAAATCGATGAAACGATGGCTGAAGTATTTGATCGGTTAGAACAACACCCAGATGACTCCACCATTTCGCACATGCTCTTCACGGGGATGCCCGAGGGGCAGATGCGCTCGCGAAATGCGCTCATGCCCACGATCAAGGTGATGTTGTTGGGAGGGGCGCAAGAGCCGGGACACGGCGCTGCTTCAACTATGTATGGATTACTTTCGAACCCAGATCAACTCGCGGCGGTACTAGCCGAACGCTCTTTGATTCCCGTTGCGGTCGATGAAGGCGTTCGTTGGGTCTCTCCCATCGGAACCCAGGTTCGAGAAACTCAGAGTGACGTAATCCTGGGAAGCACCGCGATCGGTAAGGGTGCGCGTGTAGCTGCTGTGTTGTCTTCCGCTAACCGCGACACGGCAGTCTTCGGCGCGAGCGCCGATGAGTTTGATATCAACCGCGAGAAGCGTGCGCACGCTGGCTTTGGATTTGGCCGCCACTTCTGCACTGGTCATGCTTTTTCGAAGCAGCAAATAGCAATAGCTCTTGAAGAGTTGTTAGCTCGCTTCCCGGAGATGTCGTTAAACCCAGATCATGAAGTGCGCTTTGAAGGGTGGGAATTCAGGGCTCCCACTGCACTGCACGTTATCTTGCAGTAAATAAGTTGAAGTAACGTTTACTCGAACTCAACTCGTACAGGCAATCGCTTAATGCCATGGACGAAATTGCTGCGCAAGTAATCCGTCTCGCCGATACGCTCCATATGTTTTACTCGAGGCAGTAGTTGCGTAAACATAATCTGCATCTCAAGCCTGGCGAGTGCATTGCCCATGCACATATGTGGTCCACCACGGCCAAATGCCATGTGTTCGTTGGGCTTACGGGTCACATCGAAGGTATATGGATTGGTGAAAGTCTCCGGATCACGGTTGCCGGATGCAAACCAGACCACTACTTTCTCGCCCTTCTTAATCTTCTTCCCATGCATCTCCACATCGCGCGTTGCGGTGCGACGGAAGTGATAGACCGGGCTTGCTTGGCGCAGGAATTCTTCGATGGCCCAAGGGATGAGTTCTGGCTTGGCCTTGAGAAGCGCCATTTGCTCAGGATGATCTATAAGCGCGTTCATCGAGTGAGTGATGGCGTGACGAGTCGTTTCGTTACCTGCAATAACGATGAGCAGGAAGTAGTTCCGGAAGTCGCGATCGTCTAGCGCTAAACCATCGGTGGGAACGTTGTGTGCAAGTTGGGAGACCAAATCGTTCTCACTCTTACCGCGACGTGCTTCTCGTAACTTGAATCCGTAATCAAAAACTTCCAATGCGGCAGGGGATCGGAAGGGGAGGAGGCGGTACTTCTCGCTCTCTGCGCTATCGAGGAGTACGTCGGTGTGTTCTGGGTCGGTGTTACCCACCATGCGATTTCCCCAGTTAATCAGTTGGCCGGTATCCGTATCTGGCACTCCGAGCATGCGTGCTAATACGCGAATCGGGAAATCAGCGCTTACCTCTTTCACGAACTCGAATTGATTCTTTGAGAATGCTGCGTCGAGAGTGGTCTTAGTCAGTGCCTCTAGAAAGTTTGTATACCCTGCGACGGATTTTGGCGTGAAGTTATCCATCATCAATTTGCGGAGGACGCGATGACGGTTCCCGTCTGTTTCTAGCATGGAGCGACGCACCTCGAGTTGTTCTTCGTCTAGCTCCTCAAGATTGGTGCCCTGCTCACTATTAAACGTTTCGGTATCGCGCAGCACTGACACGATGTCGGCATACCGCGTGAGTGACCAGAAGCCTGCTCCACCTTCTTCGTTGCTCCAATGGCATGGGTCTTCGCTGCGCATCTGCTCGAAGAGGGACCACGGAGCGCCGTTCTCAAATAAACTCATATCTGCAAGTGATACATCGCGAAGGTTGCGTGATGTTCCAGTGCTTGCCGCCATCAGATTCTCCCAATCATTCGGATCAAAACGAATTTACCTTATCTCTTCCATCAAATGAAGTAGTGATATTTCGGGCACATTCTCTAATTTGCCACTATCCTGGCGCGCAGGGGGAGATATCAATGGCCGGTGCACATACGCTCAGCGAGACCGAGCGCGCAGTTCAGGAGCGCCTCGACAGTTTGCCGATCGACTTCGAGGCGATGGCTGCTGTTTCTAATCTCTTCCGCGCCGCAAACGCCGTAAGAAATCACCTCGAGCGCACCGCGCTGGCTCCTAGCGGTATGACATGGACTGGCTTTGTAGTTCTCTGGGTGGTCTGGATCTGGTCACCGATCGAGACGCGGGACATTGCATCTGAAGCGGGAATCTCGAAGGCCACACTGACTGGTGTGCTAAATACGCTTGAGGGCCGCGGTTGGCTTGAGCGTCAACGGAGTTCAGAAGACGGACGCCTCATGGTGGTCACTCTGACGCCGGCGGGGTCAAAGTTAATGAAGAAGCTCTTCCCGAAGTTCAATGATCAAGAAATTGCCACCGTGTCGCAGGTGCCTCGTGCCGAGTTAGAGAAATTCACTGCCAACTTGCGCTCACTTACTCGATCAGTTGAAGGAAGTTAGCCGATCCGTTCGCGGAACTTCTTAAATATTGAAAGTTGATCGGAATCAATCTCCCATCGATCCTCCGGATGCCATTGCACGGCGACCCCGTTCGCTCCATCTACCGTGAGGGCTTCGATGCAACCGTCGGTGGAGTAGGCAACGGCGCGGACACCACTTCCTAATTTCGCTACTGATTGATGGTGGTAGCACGAGCTTGTCACCACTGGCAGTTCGAGGCCGAATTCGTCCCATGCTTTTTCGAAGACCACATCATGCGTCAGATGACGATGTGGCGGTTCGATGTGCTGATTCAAGGTGCCACCAAGAGCGACGTTAAGTAGATGCATTCCTCGGCAGAGCGCGAGGAAGGGGATGTCTTCAGCGAGCACGTGCTTCATCAGGGCCAGATCGTTTGCGTCCTGGACATCATCGATGTCGTAGAGGTGCTCAGAGTTGGGTTGCTCGCCATAGGTCGCAGGATTGATGTCTCCGCCACCGGCAAAGAGCACCCCGTCGAAACCTTTTAACCGCTCGTGCCAATCGGAGGAATCCTGGGTGGGCAGGAGCGTGACCGGATCCAAGCCCGCAGCCCAAAGCCCTTCGAGGAGCATTCGAGCAGAGACCACGCCTCGAAACCGGAGCGCGCTCGCGCTCTCTGTGAAGCGTCCTAGGAGGGCGACCTTGGGTCGAACGCCAGTTGAATTCTCGGATGCTGGGCTCATCTGGCTCCTCATTGGGCTCTTCAGGCTCGAATTCGCGTACTTTGGGCTACCTAAAAAGAATATCTGGTGGCATCCTATACCGTTAGGATCCTAACGATTATGGGAATGAGGGAGATGTCCAAGATCGTCGTTGCGGGAGTATCTGTTGATACCGGGCATTTCATCGGTGGTCAGCGGGTCTACTCTGCGCAGACTTTTTCAGATCACTCGCCGATTGATGGCTCCTTTCTGGGCGAAATCTCGCGCGGTGGGGCAGCAGAAATCGATCTCGCTGTTTCGGCCGCTCGCGCGGCATTCCCGGGTTGGGCAAAGACTCCTCGGGTCGAGCGCGCACGTATCATGCACGCCATCGCAGATGGCGTTGAAGCTCGCTTAGAAGAGTTAGCCCAAGTTGAGACCCACGATAACGGAGCACTCATCCGTTCACATCGTCGTGGCGTGATGCCTCGAGTTGCTCACAATTTCCGCTTCTTCGCTGATTGGTTACTTAACGAGTTGCATCACGATCCATTCGAAACACGTGGGCATACCAACGTAGTTTCTTGGGATCCATCTGGTGTGGCCGCACTCATCACTCCGTGGAATGCGCCACTTATGCTGGCAAGTTGGAAGATTGCACCTGCGCTCGCATCAGGTGACACCGTGATTTTGAAACCTGCTGAGTGGACGCCGCTGAGCGCTTCTCTCCTCTGCGACATTGCGAAAGAAGCAGGTTTGCCAGATGGTGTTTTCAATGTGGTGCAAGGTTTCGGAAATGAGGCAGGAGCCGCGCTCGTGGCCCATCCGGGAATTTCACGGATCTCATTTACCGGCTCGGTACCCACTGCAAAACTCGTTGCTCGAGCCGCAGCAGATAATTTGACGCCATGTTCGCTTGAGTTAGGCGGTAAGAGCCCGCTTATCGTCATGGACGATGCTGATTTGGAACTTGCAGTCACTCTCGCCGTTGAGCAGTACGACAATGCTGGGCAAGTCTGCTTAGCTGGAACGCGCCTACTGGTGCACGAAAAGATTCGTGAAGATTTTCTGACCGGCTTTAAAGAGCGCGTCTCCAAGATTGTGCAAGGTGATCCTCGTGTTGATGGAACTGATATTGGGCCGCAGATTCACGAGAAACAATTCACCAAAATTCTTGGCTACATTAATCGCGCGAAAGCAGCAGGTGCTGACGTAGAAGTAGGCGGGGGAGCGAACGAAAACCTAGGTGGTCTCTATATCCACCCGACGTTGATTTCACACGCCGCTCCCGGCAGTGAAATTCTCACTGACGAAGTGTTTGGCCCAGTATTAACGCTGCAAACATTTTCAACTGACGAAGAAGCCGTATCGATGGCCAATGGAACTGAGTTTGGGCTCGCCGCTGTACTCGTTTCAGGTAATCGCGAAAGAGCAGAGCGCATCTCCGAGCAGTTGGTTGCCGGCACTACCTGGGTCAATTGTTTCTTCGTGCGCGATCTCCGTGCTCCATTCGGTGGGGCACGTAAGTCTGGTGTGGGTCGCGAAGGCGGTTCCTGGTCTTTTGATTTTTATTCTGAACTAAAAAATACAGTGTTCTCACCAAACGGCTGGAGGGATTGAGATGGGCGAGGTAGTTGGAGCGGGGCTTTTGGCACATGTACCTACGATCATGTTGCCGAAAGAAGTGCGTTACGAACTCAACGAAGGGAAAGAGATTTCTCTTGTTACGGGTCTGGAGCGTCTACGTAAAGAAGTCTTTGAAACCGCCGATTACGACACCGTTGTCGTACTTGACTCTCACTGGGCTACGACCGTCGAGTTTGTGACCACGTCGCACGAGCGCCGTACCGGCAAGTACACCTCTGAGGAATTACCTCGTGGCATGTCTTCGGTCCCTTATGATTTTAAGGGCGATCCTGAACTAGCTATCGAAATCAGCAAGTATGCCGAGAAGCACGGCACGTGGATTACGCCTATCGACGACCCTCACCTACCGACGTTTTACGCGACGTTGAATCTTTGGAAGTACCTAGGTGAAGGTTTAGACAAGCAATGGGTCAGTATCGGTTGCTGCCAAACTGCCGAGACTGAAGATAACCTGCGTCTCGGTCGCGCACTCGGAGATGCCATCGATAAGTTGGATCGCAAGGTGCTATTGCTCGCTTCGGGTGCGCTTTCACACACTTTCTATCCGCTCCAAGAATTGCGCAAACACGAAGCAAGCGACATCTCACACATCTTCACGCCGGAAGCCCGTGAAGCTGATCTTGAGCGGATCGAATGGTTTAAGAGCGGGGATCACGATCAAGTACTGCGAACGATGCCGGAGTTTTATAAGTACAAGCCAGAGGCGCGATTTGGTCACTATCTCATGATGATTGGTGCGCTTGGAGAGAATGAGTGCACCGCACCAGGGCGCCTCTTCAGCGAGTATGAGAACTCAATTGGAACCGGACAGGTACATATCTGGTTTGATCAACCGGAAGCTGGCTGGACCGCAAAGGTGAATGCCAGTGTCTAAGAATGTAGAGACACGGAGAATTCTCCTGGATGGGTACCCCACCGAAGTAACCCGTCAAGGAGAGAGCCTCGTTGCCGGCGACGGCAGGTCCGTTGCGATCTCTGATGCCATCCACTTGGCGCCAGTCGAGCCAACGAAGATCATCGCAGTGCACTTGAATTACCAGAGTCGTACCGACGAGTTCATGACCAAGCTTCCTCCTGCGCCTACTTACTTCCACAAACCCATCACGGCATTGAATTCCCACCATGGTGATGTGGTTCGCCCGCAGGGATGTAAGTGGCTCAATTATGAAGGCGAGATCGTTATTGTCATCGGACGAACTTGTCGCAACATTTCTCCCAAGGATGCCGCCGATTACATTGCCGGGTACACCATCGGCAATGATTACGGTTTGCACGATTTTAGAGATACCGATGCCGGTTCAATGCTGCGTGTAAAGGGGAGCGACACTCTTGCTCCGGTTGGTCCTGGCTTAGTTCGTAATTGGGATTTCAGAAATAAGCAGATCCGTACATTGGTAAATGGAGTTGTGAAGCAAGATGACAACACCAAAAATATGGAGTGGGACATGCACTACTTGGTCGCTGACATCGCGCGTACCATCACCCTTGTTCCCGGCGACATCCTCTTCTCTGGAACGCCAGCATTTTCACGTCCTGTGCAACCAGGCGATTTAGTCGAAGTCGAAGTCGAAGGCTTGGGAATGCTCAGTAATCGAATCGTAGAAGGCCCAACGCCGATCCGCACAGATGTGGGCGCGCAACCCACGGAGAGTGAAGAGGTTATCTCCACAGCCCTTGGCGGGGATTGGGAATTCCGCGGTATACGTACGCCATCTAAAGATCTCTACCCATCTCGAATTGAGGAGAAGAAGTGAAGATTCACGTTGACATGGAGAAATGCCAGCATTACGGACAATGTGTCTTCGAAGCTGAAGATGTTTTCTCTTTAGGCGATGATGGGAAGTTGATTTACAAGGTTGATGTTGATGATAGTCGTCGCGCGGACGTGGAGTCCGCCGTCGATGTATGTCCGATGCAAGCCATTACGGTCGAGTAGTCGTTCTTGAAGGTTCTTATCGTTGGTGCCGGGCTGGCGGGATTACGGACAGCAGAGTCCCTCCGTGGCGCGGGCTTTGCTGGCGAGATCACGCTCGTGGGGGATGAGCCTTACTTTCCGTATAACCGGCCACCACTTTCAAAAGATGCACTTGCTAACGGGCTAGAAATAGCGGACCTTGAGTTCAAGCGACGTGAAAGCGTCGCAGACGTAACCTGGATATTTGATGATTCTGCAACCAGCACTGATTATCAACAGCGGGGTGTGCTTCTTAAATCTGGGCGTCTCGAGTCTTTCGACGTCTTGGTTGCGGCTACAGGTATTCGCCCTCGCACGCTCAACGTTCCTGGTGCTGAGAAGAGCAAGTTTTCGCTCCGTAACTTTGCGGAAGCGCAAGAGCTCCGTACTTCGATGTTGGGTGTCCAAAGAATTGTGATTGTCGGCGCAGGTTTCATTGGTTGTGAGATTGCGGCGACGGCTCGCAAACTTGGAATTGACGTAGCAGTGGTGGCGGCCGATCCAGAGCCGATGTTTCGGCCACTCGGTGCAGAGTTTGGCCATGCCATGAAACATCGCCATGAAGCACATGGCGTGAGCTTTCACATGAACGCGAAAATCGCGGGGTATCTCGGAGGGGAGAGCGCCACCGGGGTATCTCTGGAGAGTGGCGAAGAAATTCTGGGTGACTTGTTGATCGAGGCCATCGGATCACTTCCCAACACTGAATGGTTAGCGGGGGGATCTCTCGATCTTAAAGACGGCGTGCTCGTCGATTCTTCGATGCGTGCCACGGCCCCTAGCGATGTCTCTATTTACGCTGTAGGTGATGTTGCTCGATATGCATTCGATCTCTTCGATACCACTCCTCGCAGAATTGAACATTGGAATCTCCCTACGGAGACAGGTCGTCGAGCAGGCAAGTCGATTGCTCATTTTCTTCACACAGGTGAAGTACTTGCCGAGTCGGTTAATTTTGTCCCATCATTTTGGTCGGATCAATATGAAGATAATCTGCAATCTTTTGGGATGCCCGGCATCGCTGACTCTATAAACGTGGTTGAAGGCGATCTCATGGGCGATTGTGTGGTCGAGTATTTGCGTGGCAATAAAGTTGTGGGAGTCGTCGGTGTAAATACCAGCGCGAAATTAGCGCCGTATCGGAAGAGTTTTCAAGAAACTAATTGAGTACGTCAGAGAGCGTGACAGCAGCAAAGATAAAGAGGAATGTAGCCAGGGCGCGTTGGCGAAGCAGCGGATTAATGCGCTGAGTGAAACGGGCTGCGAGTAAGACGCCAAGTCCGGCAGCCAATCCGAGAAATAACGTGTGCGTAGGCGGCATCACTCGTTTGCCAGCGAGCGCAGAGAGGGCGTTGATGGCTAAAACGAATGAACTTGTTCCTACTGCAACAGACATTTTTAATTTGCTGATGAGGCGAAGCGCTGGAATGACCACAAAGCCAGCCCCAACGCCAAGGGCACCGGCCGCACTTCCGGCTAGTGCTGCACCGATCCAACCCTTCCAACTTGCGCTGGGCACCTCGCTCTTACTCCGTCGGAAGAGAGAGGCTGAGGAAGTGAAGAGCAGGATAGATAGCAAAATAGCGGTGAGAGTATTCGATGCATTGCGCATGAGATAACCAACGATGATGGCTGCGGGAATTGAGAGCACGAGAAAGGGCAGAGCTGCCCGGAAGTCGATCTCGCCTCGACGTGTAACCACCATGGTGTTGACTGCTCCCGAGATGAGCACGACCGAGAGTCCGGCGATAGAGGCTTCGCTGTAGGTCATGTTGAGTAGATGGACCGCGAGCGGAACAGTAAGTGAACCAGCGCCAGCTCCGAAGAAGGCCATAAAGCAGCCGAGTACTACACCGACGAGCAGTATCTCCATCAGGCAGAAGCCTTTGGCTTGCGACCTTCGTCTGCCAACGCCATCATTTCGCGTGCAAGCTTTTCAAAGGCTTCGCCACGCTCGTTTCTATGGGAGTCGGTGGAAAAGAGATTTTTACCATCGTCTGCGTCGCTTGAGCGATCGTAGAGTTCGCCGTATTCCTGACCTGCGTAGGCGGTGAGTCGGTAATCAGGTGTAATAAGAGTACGCAGTCGTACCGGCCCAGACATGCCTTCAAGGCCGAAGGGCTGATCTTCTTCCACGATGAGCGCATCGCGCCAGGGTTTCTTTGATTTACCAACGAGTGATCGTCCCTGAATACCTCGCCAACCACGGCATCCAGTGAGTTCGAGAAGCGTCGGCGCAATATCAGCGCTGGAAACGAGGCGATCATCAATCCCTAGATCGAGCATGGGTCCAGATATGAGAAGTGGCACCCGAGTTACTGCTTCGTAGTGCACAAAATGCTTAAGCATTAAACCGTGATCGCCAAAGAGATCGCCGTGATCGGTGGTGAAGACGATGATGAGCGGGCGATCTTTGGTGGCTTCGCGAGCAGCGCTCACTATCTTTCCTACGGCTTGATCAACAAATTGAATCTGGCCAATCTGCGCACGCAGAGCATCTTGGAATTGCTCCACTGTAGGCGCCCATGTCATCGTGGGATCTTCCGGGGGAGTACCGCGGTGCGCGGCTATCTGTTGGAGATGCGGCGGCGACTCCGAGTGCGATGCGAAGAACGTTTCTGGAAGTGGCAGCGTGGTTGGATCTATATCCGGCATGAATTCTGCAGGCGGAGCAAATGGATGATGTGGATCAGGGAAAGATACAAAGCAGAGGAAAGGATCCTCTGAGCTCGCAGCATCCTTTAAGCGCGCGGTGGCGCGCTCAACTACGAAAGATGAGGGGTGGAGCTCTGCCGGTACTTGGGAAACGTAAACCTGATCCCAGTCGGCGCGCCTATCCTTTGAGTTTTGCCAACCAGCGAGCTCTTCAAGGTTGGCTCCACGCGATTTAGCCCAATGCCAGTAATGGCCACTTGGTCGATCGCCATGACCTACAGCTAAATCAACAGTGTCGAAGCCGTAGTAGTCAGTTGGTAATTCGATGTAGCCCTCGCGATGTCTTTCGGAGTTCTCCCATTGCTGCCAATCCTTACCTTCTCCGATTCCTGAGTAGTCGCGAGCGTCGGGAAGGTCGTTGAGAACTTCTGGGGCGTGCTCTTCGATATCTGCGAGTTGGAATCCTTCATAGGGCCAACCCATTGTCTGGAAGTGTAATTTTCCAATAGCAGAAGTCTTGTAACCGGTGCGGCGCATCGAGCGCATAAAAGTTTCTGCTTGCCAATCGAGAGTGACGCCGTTTGTTCGTGTTCCGTGAACGGAGGGCCACCGCCCCGTTGCGATCGTTGCGCGGTTCGGCATGCAGGTTGGGTTAGCAACGTAAGCCCGGGTAAAACGTCGACTATCGAGTGCGATGGCATCGATGTGGGGAGTGCTGATCGGGAGATCTTTATTGGCATGGCCTAGATGGTCGGCGCGAAGTTGGTCGGCGACAATCACTAAGACGTTAGGGCGCATGACTTTATCCTTCCAGGCTTCCGTACTTACACTCTCCGGCGACCATCGTTGCCTGGACTTTACTCTCAAGGAGGGAACTTCCATCGTCGTTCCAGTCGATTTGGCGGTCGAGTAGAACTAAGTCTGCAGCGAATCCTTCCTGGATTTGCCCTCGCCATCCTTCTGTTCGATTTTGGCGTGCTCCGCCTTCAGTCATTGACCGTAAGCCATCGAGTAGTGAAATCTTTTGAACATCGTTCGGAGAAGCTTCAAGATCGCGGAGATCTCGCCGATGGGCAGTGACGACTATTCGCTTCCAGTCGGGTTCGGAAACAGGTGCGTCAGAAGAGAGAGCTAAGGGGATGCCAGCATCTAAAACGCTACGTAAGGGTTGATTAGCTCGAGCTCGAGTAATTCCAAGTTTTGCATCATTACCTTGCCCGACCATCCAACGAATTAACGGATTCGTATTCAACCCGATTCCAGCTTCGCTCATTCTGCGCATATTGGATTCGCTCAAGTAGTTACCGTGAATCAAGTAATGCCCAGATGTTCTACCATCTTTTTGTGCTCGAATTATCGACTCGATGATGGCCTCGGACGTGGCATCTCCCGTTGAGTGAAGCCCTGCCTGCCAACCTCGTCGGTGAATCTCGTGAACTATGAGATCAAGTTCGCGGAGACGTTCATCGTCTGAGGAACCTTCGATTGTCATATGCCCACACGTGCCGTCGTCGTACGCCTCTTTCATCCATGAAGTTCTACTGCGGGGGACTCCGTCGGCAAAAATCTTTACCTGATCGATACCGAGAAAAGCGTGGGGGAGAAGTGGACGTGCCCTGCCGAAGTTCTCAAGGCCACTGGCGATATCTTTCACATTACTACCGCCGAGCCCGCTAAAGAGCAGCATCAATGTGGTGCGAATTGGTAGCTCTTCTGATTCAGCAAGGTCTTGATAGATAGCGAGAGCTTCCTCGCCGGCTGCACCGCCAAGGAGTGAGTCCGCACCCGGTCCAATTCCCGGTTCTGTAAAGGCGGTGATTCCGCGAGAGAGCAAATCTTCTACGCCCAACATGATTGCACTTCTTAAGTCCGCTCGACTGGGAGGAGGCATCTTTGCTAGCACGAGTGCGGATGCAGATTCGAAGAGTAAGCCGGTAGGGGTGCCATCGGAGTCGCGATCGATCCGTCCACCAATCGGATCAGGAGTATGCGCATCTATTCCTGCGTGCGTTAGTGCACTCTTATTTACTAAGGTGCTATGGCCCGTGAAGTCGCCCAATACGGTCGGTGCGTTAATGCCAGCTTCGGCGATGAGGGCACCTGTAGGGCGTTGCTCAGGGCCATCTCCTTTCAAAGAAGTGATGTCCCAACCTTGACCTCGGATCCATCCGTTCTTTTCAGGAAGCGCGCTGCGAAGGGTTGCAACAAAACGCTCGGTACTCTCTGCGCTACGGAGGTCAACCGCGGTGAACGCTCTTCCCATTTCAACAAGGTGTAGATGTGAATCGTCGATGCCCGCGATCAAGGTCCTCCCGTGCAGATCGAAATTCTCACCTTCTCTTGCCCGTCGTTCGCTGGACAACGAGATTGCGGCAATTTGCCCGGCGCGCACGCTCACATCGAAAAGGGTTGATGGGCTCTGGGCTAACGAAACATTTCTAAAGGTAATTTGAGAAGGCACTTAGCGTTTCTAGGGCATCTTTCCGGTGGCGTCAACGTACTGAGGTCGGCTTACTCAGGGTCGGCGTGTCGAAAATAAAAGTATTGTCATTGGAGAATTACTCCGCTACGGTCAGACCGTTCGTACGCAAACGGATTTTGATACCCGGAGGTTTACATGCTCAAGACAAGTACCCTTTCCAGAATCGCGGCGAGTGCGCTCATCGCTTCAGTGGCTTTCGCCCCCGGCGCTTTCGCCGCCAATAAGCCTGCTCCGAAACCGGTAACGAAGACGACCGCTAAGCCAGTCGCCAAGCCGGTGGCCGCGCCTTCGGGACCGTGCGCAATCGTGACGCCAGCTCCAACCATGCAGACAATCAAAATTGCTGGAACTCAGATCAACACGACCGCTGCCGTTCTCGCAGCTGATAAGGCTAATTGCTTTGCCAAGTACGGAATCAAGTTGGCTTGGACCGACGCGTTCCCTGCGCCGGGCGTTGCTCTCACGGCACTCGCCGGGGGATCTATTGAAGTGACATACGCACCCACAGTGCCGATCATCAACTTCGTAGTAAACGCTGGCTTAAAGGCCAAGATTTTGGCACCAGGCGACGGATACGCCCCAGGGCAACAAGCGAAGATTCTCGATAGCGGTACCTCAAAGATGAACGATGACACCGCCGTCCTGGTTAAGACTGGTGGTTCAATTAAGTCTTGGGCCGATCTTGAAGGTAAGACGGTCGCCGTCCCAGCCCGCAAGGCTCAGCTCGAAGTCACCATCGCTGCCAAGGTTCGCGAAGATGGCGGAGATCCCAGCAAGGTGAAGTTCCTTGCTCTCGGAATGCCAGACATGGCTGCCGCTATAAAGAAGGGCGATATTGACGCCGGTGGCGTTGTCGAGCCTTTTGGCACATCTGGACTTGCTGATGGACTTACGCTTCTCGGATTCCCAGCTGCTGGTTTCTTTAATGATGGTGGCGCTGTCGGAGTTTGGTTGGCAACGGACGCCTGGGCATCCGCTCATCGCGATCTTGCTCTTGCTTTCCAGAAAGCTATGAGTGAGTCGAACGCCTGGGCTGCCGCTCCTGCAAACCTCTCCAAGGTTCGTGCAGAAATTCCTAAGATCACTGGTGTTACAGCAGCTGAAGCGGCGGCAAGCAATATCCCATTCTTGCCGACCGCAGCAGTTACAGCATCGGATATTTCTAGTGTGGCAACCAAGATGAACTTCCTGGGCTACATCTCAAAGAAGGTTGATGCCGCTTCGCTACTATTTAAGTAGTAGCAACTGCTCGCAATCGGCTAGTAATTAGTACGAAAGGGTCGGTCGTGAGGTTTGCGAATCCGAAGAACTGGCTGTGGCTCATCTCCCTCGGGGGATCGATCCTCATCTGGCAATTGGTTTCCGTAAATCTCAACGACCGGCCTTTTCCGTCTGCATCGAAAATCTCTAACGCCCTATGGGCGATGCTTCAAACGGGCGAGTTTTGGGGCGACTTAGGAGTCACCTTTTTAATTGCCATGGTGGGTCTCATAATCGGCATAGTCCTTGCTGTACCGCTGGGGTTGTTGGTGGGGCTCAACGAGTTTGCCTTTAGATCTACCAAGTTCATCCTGGACTTCTTGAAAGTAATTCCCCCCATCGTGGTACTTCCGCTCGTCTTGCTTATGTTTGGTACCACCATAAAATTCAGCATTACGCTCGTGGTGTTTGGCGTTCTCTTCTCCGTGATTGTGCAAGCAACATATGGAGTGCGGGATACCGATCCGGTGTTGTTAGATACGCTTTCGGCATTCAACGCTTCTAAATATGCGCGCTTAAAGTATGCGGTGTTACCTTCGGCCCTACCTTTCATTGCTACCGGTACGAAAATCGCAACTTCTGCAGCAGTCATTGTGTCAATCGTTACCGGCCTGGTGGGTAGCGGCCCTGGGTTAGGTCACTCCCTCTCTGTTGCAGAAACCGGCGGTAACTTTCCCAATGTCTACGCCTATGTCGTCGTCTTAGGAGTTGTCGGAATCCTCGTTAATATGCTGGTCTCTGCGATAGATAAGCGGATTATTTTTTGGCGAGGTAAATAATGCTCGCACTTTTGCGTCGATTTCTTATTTCGAGTTGGCTTGTGGTGGTTCTGTTACTTTTTTGGTGGAAAGTATCGTCAAATTCAGAAAGTTACTTTTGGCCACCGTTAAGCCAAATCGCTTCCCAATTCAAAACGAACTGGCTTTTCGCAAACGTTGCAGATGATGTGCTTCCAAGTTTGAAGAATCTTGCTGTTGGTTATTTTATCGGCGCCCCATTGGCACTTTTTGTAGGTGCTCATTTAGGACTCAGCGAAATTGCACAGAAAATATTTTCGCCACTTGTTAACTTCTTCCGGTCGATTCCTGGGGTAGCACTGGTCCCTATCTTCATCATGCTCTTCGGTATCGGTGATCAATCTCGACGTGTCTCCATCGCTGTTGCGGTTTTCTTCCCTACCCTGATAGCCACAATCGAAGCGGTGCGTACCTCTGATGCAGTGCTGTTGGACGTATCTCGCAGCTTTAGATTTTCATCTTTTCAGAGTCTCTGGCGAGTGCGTGTTCCAAGCGGGGCACCGATGATCTCGTCGGGTCTTCAAGTGAGTTTGCAGGTGGGATTCATAGTTATGATCGTGAGCGAAATGCTGGGTGCTTTTCGAGGGTTAGGAGCATTCACGGTGGAGGCGCAACAATCATTCATGATTATTGATATGTGGACTGGCATCATCATGCTAGGAATTTTGGGTTACATCTTCAACGTAATATTCGAGTTAATAGAAAAGCGGGCCCTTCGCTGGTATCGCGGACAGAAAGGCCTCACCTCATGACCCACCCTATGCGCACCGGAGCACGCCTCGAGCTTAAAGACGTGACGAAAACTTATACGGGACACGGAGCAGATAAGCACGTACTAGATCACATTAGTTGCATTGTGGAGCCGGGAGAGTTCCTCTCAATTGTGGGTCCCAGTGGTGTGGGAAAAACAACTCTCCTTCGCCTCTTAACTGGCTTAACGCCCGTTACTAGTGGCGAAATCTTGCTTGATGGGAAGATAGTCACATCTCCTCCTGAAGATCTGGCAATCGTATTACAGGAGTACACGCGCTCTCTTATGCCCTGGCTAACGGTGGAGAAGAATATTGAACTTCCATTGAAGTTAAAGAAAATTGCCAAAGATGAGCGGCGGGAACGAGTTCAATCCGCGATTATCGAAGTGGGGCTGGAGGGAAATGGTTCTCGCTATCCATGGCAACTCTCAGGGGGAATGCAACAACGCGTTGCGATTGCTCGCGCCCTTGCTAGTCGCCCTCGCATTCTCGTGATGGATGAGCCGTTTGCATCGGTTGATGCCCAGACGCGTTTGGATCTTGAAGATTTGGTGCTCAAGGTAAGAGATGATTTCGGTATCACGACGTTGCTTGTTACCCATGACATGGACGAGGCGGTCTATTTAGCCGATCGTGTGTTAGTGCTGACAGGTAAACCCGCACATGTAGCTGCTGAGATTGCAGTTCCCCTTGTGTACCCTCGAGATCAGGTCGAAACACGAGCTCATCCAGATTTCGGACATCTACGCGGCGAGATCTATCAACTGATCAGAGGCAAGCGGTAATTATGAGCAAAGTTCGTTGGGTCCTCGTCCTGAGTGAGAACTGGACGATCGTTGATCCTAACGACATGAAAGCTCTGGTTCGGATCGCCCAAGAGGCCGAAGGTGCCGGCATTGATGCGGTGATGTTGAGCGAGCACATCGTTTTGGGACGCTCTGCCGGCTCCAATGGTGTGATGGCTAACCCACGAGAATATGCATACCCCGGAAATCAACCGCCAGATATGTCATGGCCGAATTCAATCGTGTTGCTTTCGGCCATTGCGGCAGTGACTGAAAAATTACGCCTCGTTGGAGGCGCAATTATCGCGCCGTTACGTCACCCGCTCTTACTTGCAAAAGAGATCGCAACTCTCGACCGGCTTTCGGAAGGTCGGTTCGTCATGTTGCCGACGGTGAGTTGGCACGAGGATGAATACGCAGCATTGGGGATTCCCTTTAATCGCCGCGGCGCAATTCTTGATGAACAGCTCGAAGTGCTCGCTAAGTGCTGGCAACCTGGGCCGGTGACTCACCATGGCGAGTTCTTTAATTTCGAGGACGTCTGGGTAGAGCCACGACCGCAACGTTTCGATGGGCCTCGTCTCTGGTTCGGCGGGCAAGATATGCATGCTCCGCTACTGCGCCGACTCGTCAAGTACGGTCACGGTTTTAATCCGCTGGGTGTTCCTTCTAGCGCTGATATGGACGCGCTGCAGAGCGGGCTCAAGGAGGCGGGGCGTTTACTCTCGGATATCGAATTAGTAGGCGGAATCAATGGAAAGTTTGAAACGCCAGATTCACTTCTTGATCTAGACCAAGTTCTTGAGCCACTTCCTGCGAAGGTGGCGGCAGGTTTTGAGACCATCTGCTTCAAGCCGTCAATGTATATAGATGATGCCAAGCAGATGGGTGCCTTCTGTCGCTCATTGATAAAGAAGAGTGACGCCTTACTGAGCTAGTTCTTTCTTCTTACTGCTTGCAAGGTATGAACCAATCAGCACGAGTGGGAAACCGATGAGGGTTCCAGTGGTGATCTTCTCGCTCAGGAAAATTATTCCCAGAATGATTGCCACGGCTGGATTTACGTATGTAACAAGCGTGACGCGAATAGGGCCAATGGTTTTGATGAGCTCAAACAGCACCAAAAAGGCCGTAGCCGTGCAAACCACACCAAGGACGATGACTGAAAGTATCCCCTGAGTGGTCGGTTGGACTGAGTGCCAGGTCATGATCGAAGTAGGAGCGTAAATGATGGCAACCATCGCGGCGGAGACTCCCACCAGCCCGATGATGGAGACGCCTTGTAATTTACGAGCGGCAATTGCTGGCGCGAGTGAATAACCAAAGGCCACGAGTATGAGTTGCACGATAGATCGCGTATCGACTCTGCCCGCATTGATATCGAGCCCCACTAAACTCACAACACCGATGAAACCAATCGCCATACCGATGAGTCGGCGGCTCTGGAAAACCGTCTTATCGCCCATTAAGAAATTGACGATGATTCCGGTCAGCGGCACGGTGGCAAGCATGAGGCCAGCAAAGCCAGAAGAGACGCGGGTTTCCGAATCATTGAGTAACCACCAGGGGCCGACCATTTCCAGAACGGCGAACACCAGAACCCATCGCCATGCCTTTATGGCCGGCATGAGATCGCCGCGTTTGGCAGCAAATGGGATCAGGAGAACTGCCGCGATAGCGGTGCGGAGAAAGACCACAATGATGGGGGAGAAGTCAGCAATAGCCACCTTGATGAGGAGGTATGGAATACCCCAGATCAGGCAGAGCGCGGAGAAGAGCAGAAACTCGCGTTTAGTCACTAAGTGACCTTATCAGCGAGCAATGGGATCCTTAAGCAACCCGCTCTTCATTGATGAGTGTGCGCTTGGTGCAGATGCCATTTTCAAACCATTGCCAGACACGTGAGCGCTTATTGCCGGTGGCGTCGAGCTGAATCATCTCGTAGAAGTAGCCGCTGGGATCATCCTTGCGCACCCAGGTGAGCATCATGGTGTTTTCGTCAACCTCCCAAGCGCGACCGGTGATGCGATCGGTATCAAACCAGAGTTGCCCGTCTTTGTACTTGGCCGGAAAGTGGATCACTTCATGGCGACCATCGTCGTAATCGTAAGTATTGATTTGGTAGTACTCGTACGGACCTTCGGTAGGAAATGAATTCTCGAGGCGGGCCTCATGGCGCTCCACAAAGTTTCCTTGTTGATCAACCCAGACGTAGTGACCCATCCACTTACCTTCGTGGCGTGCCAGCAATGGCATCTCTTCGCGGATTCCCATGATGATCCCTTCGGTGACGATTCCGATACTTTGGATACAAACTAACTTGCATAATCTATCGAAATAAATTTTAATATCAACCCTCTGGCCACCACCACGGGTCACGCCCGGTTGATGAATTAATTAAAAGCGATTGTCGACGATAAAACCGCCGGATAGAAATTTTACCCATTCGCGAGCCACCAATTCCGGAGAGTTTGAAAGCTTGTTTCTCGCCCTCATGCATGACGCCGGTGAGCGCGGCATCATTAATGCTCACTGCGCCAGCATCAATCTGTCGCCCTAGTTTCTTAGCGCGTTCCTCATCTCCGAAGATGGCGGCGGAGAGACCGTAAATGGTGTCGTTGGCGAGAGAGAGTACCTCTTCATCGCTCGTAAATTTCATGACTGGAATAATCGGTCCAAAAGTTTCTTCAGTCATGACCTTCATCGAGTGATTTACATTGGTGAGGATGGTTGGTTCGAGATAGGCACCGCCGCCGAGGATCTTTAATTCCCCGCCAGCAGTTGCCACTGCGCCTTTGGCGTAGGCATCTTCAAGATGGCTTTGAATAGTGGCAATTTGGTCTTCCGCGATCATGGGGCCAATGCCGCGTCCCTCAAGATCCGGGTAGTTAACGCCGAGCGCCGAAGCCATGGGGGAGATGCGCGAAACGAATTCATCGTGAAGAGATTCGTGAATATAGACGCGTTCAATCGAAAGGCAGCTCTGTCCGGAGTTCGCAGTGGCGCCCCAGAGAATTCCGGGAACTGCGCGATCTAGGTTGGCGCCTGGCAGCACGATTGCTGGATCTTTTCCGCCTAATTCAAGTGATGCGGGTATGAAATTGCGGGCGGCATTTTCTGCGACGATGCGGCCGGTTTCTACGCTTCCGGTGAAGCAGACCAGATCAACGAGCGGAATCAGTGCGGCACCGGTTTCGCCTGCTCCTTCGATGAGACCAACGACTTCACCGATCTCTGGAACATCGATGAGTGTCTTTTCCAAAGGTGCTAAGAAGCGCGGGGTGATTTCGCTGGGTTTGATGATGACGGCGCACCCTGCGGCAAGTGCTGGGATGGCATCAATCAATGCAAGAAGGAGTGGGAAGTTCCACGGGCTGATGATTCCCACAAGTGGGTATGGACGTATGGAAGGGGCTACTGAGACACCAGGCATTGTGGTCTGTTGAATGGTTTCTTCATCGAGCAGTTCGACAACTTGACCGGCCCAGCGCCTCAAGCCATCGACACTCACTTGTACTTCAATGCTGCTCTCGGTTCGACGACCCGTATCTTCGGTGAGAGCTTGAGCAAGTTCGTCCTTGTGTGCAATGAGTGCATCACGCCACCGAAGGAGTACTTCGGCGCGATGTGTTGGACTGGCATCTTGCCACCGCTTTTGATTTGCCCGGAGGCGACTTGTGAGAGCAATTAATTCCTCATGCGAGGGAGCCTCGAGTGGGCGATCGTTCAAGCCGGTGCGAGGATTCCTTACTTGCACGCCTGCATCTAGATTGCTCACTTCGATTCCCAATTTCGTGCCAAGTTTTCGATAGCCTCGCGATGGTGCGATAAGAAGTAAGAACGCTCTGCAGTGGCGTCGGCTAGACCATTCGGAGCATCGACATTGTGGCGCGCATATTCTTGAGCCCACATCGCGGTCTTGGTGCGCGCAAGCAGATTTCCCATGGCGGGTTTGGCTTTATGGCGACGCACAGCGCTGAGATCGATAGCGGCATTTGCCACCATTGATTCGCCAAAGCCCGCCTCGGCAAGAACGAGTCCGGTGTAATCGAGTACTTTGCTCATTCCGTCGGTGGAATTCGCAGGCACGGGTGATCCGTAAAGGCCGCCTGAGTTGGCGCTCACCAAGTAGCAGCCGCTCTCCCAAGCGCGTGCACGCTTTGCAACATCTTTGGGCGTGAGCGCAGGTGAGCCCACTTCACTCGTGGAGTGCACGAGCACTTCGGCACCCCGTAGCGCGAAGGCGCGCGCAAGTTCTGGATATTGAATCTCTTCGCTGGCGATAGCCGCGAGATTTCCGATTTCAGTTTTTACTACGGGGAAAACTGCATCGATGCCGTAGAGATCTAAATACTTATCCCATACATCCCAGGGACTGGGGGAGAACATGGAGTGCAAGCGGCGATAGCGGAGCACTACTTCGCCGCTCGGGTCGATGATGAAAGATGTTTGAAAGTAGAGCTCGGCAAAATTGGGATCGCTCTCGTACACATTTCCGGAAAGGAACGTAGAGTGCTTCTGAGCCACTTCACCTAATTTTTCGTATTCGACTCCTGCTGGATCGAGCGCCGCCTTCTCTTTCCATGCAGGCACTGCATCGCCCATGGGGTAACCGGTGAGGAAGTACTCGGGGAGCACGACGAGTTTGATATCTCCGCCGAGAAAGGCGTTAGCGGCTCCGATATTTGCCGAGATGCGCGAGATCGAGGAGAGCATCGCAGCGCGGGCTTCTTCGTGATTGCAATTATTGACAGCTTCGGTGCGCGCTTGCAGAGCGAGTGCCCGGTAGTGAGTTCGCTCTTCGGTAAATGGTTTGTTCTTCGCGCCGACAAAAGTCATGACTTACTCGCTGGAGTAACCCAATCGCCGGCGCCATATGGATCGGGAAGTGGTTGAGAAGCGTGCTCATGCACAATTCCCCACTTGCCCGTCTCGTCTTTGCGCAGCACCCAGGTGAATCGAAGGCGGAGCATGTCTGCTTTGCCATGTGCTTGGTAATCGAGATCAAGAATTCCCTGAATGCTCACCAACGATTCGTTGCCGATCATCTCGGGACCTTCGATCCAGCGATGACCAGTGACTCCCATCGGCGAGGTTTGATAGGCGCTCCACCCGCGGGCCACATTTTCATAACCGTGGCTCGCCCAGCGAGGCCCCTCGATGAAGACATAGACCTCTTCGCTCTGCTCGTAGCCGTTTAAGACACCGGGGATTTCACGGGCTTCGATTGCCACCATGAAAGCCTCAAGGGCGCTTAGAGCGGAACGGCATTCCGCCTCGTGGAACATGTCGGAGAATCTACTAGGAAGAGGGGGTACTTGCCCAGAGGGGGTGCAAGGGCGTTAACTCCTCCTGTGTCCGACAATTCCGCCCTCATCGCAACTGCCGCCAATGAGCTCACTCTTGGCCTCGGTTCCCCTGCTATTCCCGGAGAGGTCGAACTTGAACTGGTCATTTCCCAGATCTCACCACTCGACCGGCAGGTAGTTGCTGGCTTCTTCCCGCCGGCCAAACCGTGGCCCTTGATTCCTGGGACAGCGGCGGTAGCAAAGGACGCGGACGGCAATCACTACTTTGCATTCGCGGAAAGTGTGGGTGGCGGTCTCACGCGAGATGGCATTCATGCACAGCGCTTCTCGTTGCCGCAATCGGTGCTTCACCCGATCCCCACTGGTTGCGATTATGTTGCCATCGCGTCAGCGGTTACCTCGCTCGCCACTGCGCGTTCGATTCTGCAAGATATCGCCAAAGTAAAGAGCGGAGATACTCTCCTTATTCTCGGTGGTACCGGTTCGGTGGGTCAGGCCAGTATCGCCGTAGGGCGTGCGCTCGGTCTCACCATGGCGGTCGCATCTCGTGATGGTGCTGACATTGATGGTGTGCGCGGCGTTCGTAACGATGCAATTGCGGAAGGTGCTCGCGCAATCCTCGGTCGTGGTGCAGATGTCATCATCGACCCTGTCGGCGGAGAGATTACCGGCAACGCTATGAGTGCAGGCGCTCCCGATTGCAAGCACATCCTCCTGGGGTTCAGCTCGGGCGCCATGATGCCCATCCTCGCCCCCAAGTTCCTCGGTGGGGAGCATCAACTCATCGGTTTCAATCTCCTCCGTCGTTCTCATGAAGGGTTGGCAGAACACGTGCGAGCTGCTGTGCAAGACGTGATCGCAGGAGGTTTTGCTCCAGAAATAGATTCCATTCATCCGCTCGCTGATGGTGTTGCTGCTTATGCACACGCGGCTAAAGTTCGCGGTCGTGTGCTCCTGCAAGGAAGTGGAGCATGAATACACAATTCGATCTCATCGTTATAGGCGCGGGGACTACGGGCATTCCATGTGCCGTAGAAGCCGCCAATCTCGGTGCGAAAGTCTTGTTGCTTGAAAAATCTCACGAAGTAGGTGGCACGCTCTTCACTTCTGGTGGTCATATGTCAGGAGCCGGCACTAAGCGCCAAAAGGAACGTGGAATTGAAGATTCGCACGCGGCGCACCTGGCAGACATAGATCGCATTAGTCATGGAACCGCTCGAAAAGATCTCTCAACGCTTGCCGTAACCCTTGGAACTGAAACCATCGATTGGTTAGATGATCAAGGTTTCGAATTTCACGAAAAGGCACCGCGGATTGTTTACGGACACGAACCCTACGGAATTGCTCGCACCTACTATGGAACAGAATCCGGACTCTCAATTTTAAAAGTTCTCAAGCGATTACTTGACGAACGCATCGCCCTTGGGGGGATTGACCTGCGGCTCAATACGGGGGCGACATCTCTCATCGAAGAGGGCGGAGTGGTAGCGGGTGTGCGTACATCCGCTGGTGATTTCACGGCCAAGAACGTCGTCATTGCTACCGGTGGCTTCGGTGCTAATCCAGAAATGTTTGCCCGATTGGAAGGTGCGCCGCTGGTTTCTGCGGCGTGGCCCACCTCTACCGGAGATGGAATCGCCATGGCTGAAGAGGTCGGGGCGGCGATCGCTGGGGCTGGCACTTACCTTCCGACATTTGGTGGTCTTCCGTCGCCGGACGGCGGAGTTCGTATCCGTTGGGACGACCGTCCACTCTTAGTCGCTAAAGAGCGACCACCACACGAAATTTATGTCGATCGAAGCGGTAATCGTTGGGTTGCAGAAGATGAGCCAAGTATCGATATTAAAGAGCACGCACTTGTCGGCATTGAGGGAATGACCTTCTGGACTTTCTTCGATTCGGCAGCGCTCGAGGCGAGCCAACCTATGGTGATCGGTTGGAGTACTGATGATCTGAAAGCGCACGCAAATGTGCTTCCGGGAGTTTTTTCTGGAAATACTATTGAAGAGACCGCCGCGCACATGGGTGTAGACCCTGCTGGTCTTGTCTCAACCGTGGCCCGTTACAACGAGCATGTGGCCGCGGGTGTAGATACTGATTTTGGAAGGATGCACCTCCCGGCTCCCATTGCGCAGGCTCCGTTTTACGCTATTCAAAATCATGCAGTTACTTTGATTACGTTCTCGGGCATTGATGTGGATGTGAACTTGCGTGTACGTAAGGCTGACGGATCGATCATCCCAGGGCTTTACGCTGCAGGAGAGGCGTTGGGTGCGGCTGCAACGATGGGCAAGTCTTTCTGTGGCGGTTTGTTGGCGATGCCGGCAATTGCTTTCGGTCGACATATCGCTCGCGAACTTGCAGGAGCCGGAAGTTTTTCACAATGAGTGAGCGCGGCTTCAATCGTGTGGCGGGTGAGTTGCGCAAGCAGATTCTCGCTGGAGAGTTAGCGCAGGGCGTGCGACTCCCGAGCGAAGCAGAATTATCCACGCAACATTCGGTAAGTCGTTCAACGGTCCGCGAGGCGCTTCGTGTTTTAGAATCGCAAAATCTCATTGTCACTACCCGCGGCGCTTCCGGTGGCAGCTGGATCAATCATCCCAATCAGAATGAGATCGCCGGTTACTTAGAGACTGGCTTCAAGTTGATGACGCTCGCGCGAGATATGCCCAGTGTGGAAGCCTTGCTTGAAGTACGTGCCATTGTAGAAGTTCCCGCCGCGCAATTAGCGGCAGAGCGTCGAACCGAAGAACATATTGAGCAATTGGCCGAAAGCATGCGAAGCCACAAGCCTTCGGCAGAGAATCATACGGTTCACCGCTCTTTCCACAATATTATTTTTGAAGCTGCCAATAACACTTTGCTGCACACTGTCTCCCAGCCCATTTTCGCAGTTGTTGATGAGAGATTCGCGCGTGATAAGGCTCCACAAGAAATGTGGGAAGAGGTAGCCCGTTTTCACAAAGAAATTTTCGAAGCCGTACGAGATCAAGATTCCAAGGCGGCTGGAGAATTGATGCGCGAGCACCTTGCGCAGTTAACAACTGCCTACTTGGCGATGACGCGTACGAGCATTCGGGCAGAAGCCTCCATGCACAATTCGTCTAATTGATTGAGCACTCGCCACTTCATTCGCAAGAGTTCACGCCCTTGGCTCTTCCAGGGTAGGAATTCACTCTCGCTCCATTCGAGACGAATCGAATCTCCAGCCACTACGGGGCTCAGGAAATTCACGTCATCGATACCAAGGAGTGCAATTGCATGGTCGAATTTTCCGGTGCGTTCCATGGCGCCGCCAACAAGTAATAAGACTGCTTGTCCCGGAAGTGGACGACCGCGCATGCCAATTTCTTTCCAGCCTTCTTGAAAGAGTGGGTGCGGGTATCCGCCGGTTGCTACCAGCGTAGAAATCATTTCGTCAGTGATGGCGATTTGTTCACTCACGCCGGAGCGAAGTGTTATGGCCATGATGGCTTCCTCTTCTCAACCCATGAACGGTATCCCTCAGAAGCGAGCGGATCGTGTGTTACGAAATCGGCGAAGAGGGCAAGTTCGGCAGCACATCCCGGGCGAGTGGGTTCGGCTTGTATGAGTGCCAATTTGGTCGCAGCGATTGCCGTGCGCGATGTCGGTAATAACTTCGTGATGAACCGAGCGATCTCATCATGCAAGTCCGCACGCGGTACCGCTCGCAAGGCGACTCCACCTGCGACGGCTTCGGTGGCAGTAAGCCACGATGCGGTGAGCAAGAGTTCCTTGGCGCGCTGTGTTCCCATGGCCCGTTGAGCGCGAATTGCAGCCCCGGCCCCTGGGGGTAGGCCGCTAGCTAAGTGGTGGTCGCCAATCTTTGCTTCTTCGGCGATGAAGACGAAGTCGCAGGCGAGCAAGAGTTCAAAACCGCCAGCTCGAGCGAGTCCATTGACGGCGGCAATAATGGGAACCGGGTGCTCTTCTATTCGATGGAGGAGCTCGTGATAGCGCGTGACGAAGGGGGCGAAGACTCCCTCGGGGTCGGCGAAACACTCCCCAAGAAAGTCGATATTCATGCCGACGGAGAAGATGGATTCAAAGTGCTCGCGATTGCCGGTGATCACCATGGCTCTCACCGTTTCATCAGCTCTGACCTGGTCTAATGCATCTTCCAGTTGGTCCAGCAGGGCAGGGGTGAGGCTCGTGGCTGGTAATTCCCACCAGAGGGCTCGATCTCGAATCTCGCTCATCAGAGTCTTCCCCTCATTAGGCTCACTCATAAGGCTGGTTCCAGCGGACTGCCTATGGCAGAATAGCGAAGAATCAATTGTCAGACCTTTATTTTGAGGTCGCGTAGAGAGGCAAGTCCATGACCGTGCATGAACCCAGCTTAGGAAATTACTTTGAGGCCTTCACGGTCGGGGATGTCTACCAGCATCCGCTCGGGCGCACCATCAACGAAACCGATAACACCTGGTTTACCTTGCTGACGATGAATACGAACCAGTACCACTTCAACACACACTTTTCGAAGAACCACCCCATCACTAACGGACGCATCATCGTGAATTCAGGATTCACGATTGCTCTCGTCCTCGGGATGACGGTGAGCGACATTAGCCACCATGCCATCGTGAATTTGGAATTGACCGACATTAAGTTGACTCATCCGGTATTCGTCAATGACACCATTTATGCCGAATCGATCATTGTGGCGAAGCGGGAGAGCGCTTCGCGCCCCTATGCCGGCATCGTTACCGTCAAGACTCGTGGGCTGAACCAAGATGGCGATGTCGTAGTGAGTTGGACTCGATCCGTCATGGTCTACAAGGAATCTGCTCGCGAAACCAACAAGTACTTTCCTCAGGCGAAGACCGGGCCGTTGGAAATCTGATGAGCATCTCGATCACGTACGGCCCGTGGGGCGAGACGCTCGAAGAGCTTGTCGATGCTGGTCGGCGAGCAGAGGCGGCAGGTGCCGATGTGATTTGGGTTCCAGAACTACACCGCAGTGCCACAGTGGGTGCGGCCGCACTCGCTGCAGGTACTTCTACGGTGGGAGTGGGAACGGCAATCGCCCTTGCCTTTACGCGTAGTCCCATGGTGACGGCGCTCGAGGCGCTCGACGTAGATGAAATGAGCGGTGGACGTTTCATTCTTGGGATCGGTTCGGGCGTACAGCGGTTGAATGAAGATTGGCACAATGCGCAATGGGGAAAGCCCGTGGCGCATATGCGCGAAACAATCGGCATCATTCGACATTTCATTGCTCACTCTCATTTGGGTGAACGCATGACCGTTGAAGGTGAGTATGAGCACATCGATATTCGCGGATACCAACGCCCGTTTAAACCTGTGCGCACAGAAATCCCTATCTATATCGCGGGGATGGGACCAGTCATGACCAAACTTTCGGGTGAAATCGGTGACGGTTGGATTTCGCATGAACTCTGCTCTCCAAAATACATGCGTGAGCAACTCTTACCTTGGCTCGAAGAAGGTCTGGCCAAATCCGGACGACCACGTAAGAAATTAGATGTAGTTGTGTCGGCCGCGTGCGCAATTGATGAGGATCCGAAGGTGGCGAAGCGTTGGAATGCCGGGCTTATCGGTTTCTATGCCACGGTGAAGACGTATGCCGAATTCTTTGAATTCCACGGTCTTGCAGCAGAGCAACAAGCAATTATTGAGAAATTTAAATCAGGGGTTTCTAGTGATCACCTCGGTGACGCTGTTCCCGATCATATGGTCGATGCGCTCACTCTGGCCGGCACGGCAGAGCAAGTCCGTGACCGGATCCGGGAATATGAAGGAATTGCAGACACCGTTAAGTTAACGCCGCCTACGCATGGCCTCTCTGCCGACATAACCCGCAAAGCTCAGAATCAGATTCTTGAAATGATTCCCGTACTGACAGGAAAGAAGTAATGAGACCGCTTGCAGATATTCGCATTCTCTCCCTTGAACAATATGGTGCTGGCCCTTTCGGAACTTTGCACTTGGCCGACCTCGGCGCTGAAGTCATTAAGGTTGAAGATCCCCGAGTGGGTGGCGATGTGGGCCGCTATGTGCCGCCGTATGCCAACGAAGAAGATTCACTCTTCTTTGAAGCGTTTAATAGAAATAAGAAATCAATATCCATCGACCTATTGACCCCAGAGGGTCGCGCAGTCTTTGAAGATCTCGTGAAGGTGTGTGATGTCGTGTACAGCAATTTGCGCGGCGACGTACCGGCAAAGATGAAAATCACGTATAACGATTTGAAGCATCTCAATCCAAAGATTGTCTGTTGCTCGCTGACCGGCTTTGGAATGACCGGACCACGTTCGAGTGAACCAGGGTATGACTATATCCTTCAAGGACTAGCCGGTTGGATGGATCTTACGGGGGAGCCCGATGGCCCACCCACCAAATCCGGTCTCTCTATGGTCGATTATTCAGGCGGTTTCGTAGCGGCCATTTCATTACTCGCCGGCGTGCATGCTGCTCGTCGCGACGGTGTGGGCATGGATTGCGATCTCTCGCTCTATGACGCAGCCATTGGAATGCTCACCTACCCAGGTGTGTGGCATATGAACGCTGGGTTTACTCCGATTCGCACACATCATTCGGCCCACCCATCACTCGTGCCGTTTCAGGCATTCGAGGCTTCAGATGGCTGGATCATCGTGGGTTGTGCGAAAGAGAAGTTCTGGCAACGTCTTACTGAAGTTATTGGAAAGCCAGAGTGGGCATCCGATCCAAGGTTTACCACTTTTGCCGATCGCCAAAAGAATGCGACCACACTTCTTCCGATGCTTGAAGAGATCATTCGTCAGCGCACAGTTGATGAGTGGCTCTCAGTGCTCTACCCAGCGTCCATTCCTTGTGGGCCCATCAACGATGTCGCTCAAGCGATGCTGGAACCTCATACCATCGCACGAAATCTCATCTTTGAGACCGAGCATCCTCGTTATGGAACGCTGAAGAATCTGGCTTCCCCGGTCAAAGTGGGCAACGAAGCTGTTGTTCATCGTCGGGCTCCACAACGAAATGAAAACTTCGATGAAGTCATGGGCGGTCTGCTCAATTACTCGCCCGAGAAAATCTCTTCTCTCAGTGATGCTGGAGCATTTGGTAAATGAGCGTTGCTGGCACGTTAACTGATTGGGCACTCTCGCTGGAGAGCGTTCCTGATGACGTGCGCACGGTCGCCATATCGCACCTTTACGATGGTTTTGGAGATGCGTTAGGAGGTCTCTACTCGCGCACTGCGGTGCCGGCGACTGCAGTGGCAGAAATCTATGCGTCTAAGAGTGGTGAGAGTCCATTGCTCGGTCGGGGGAGTCGGGTGAGTGCGCCTTTTGCAGCACTCTCCTTGGGGGCTCTTATTCATCACCTTGATTTTGATGATACGCACGCAGGTGGTCTCGTGCATGCGACGTCTGTCTCCCTCCCGGCTGCCATAGCTGTTGGCGCATCAGCAGATGCGTCGTGGGATGACGTGGTTACAGCTGCAACGATTGGCCTCGAAACTGTCACACGAATTGCAATGGGCTCTTCGCATGGTTTCCATGCGAGAGGCATTCATGCCACACATGCGTGTGGAACGATCGCCGCTGCACTTGTCTCGGCCAAGTTACTTGGACTTTCTCGTGAGGAAACCATCAATGCAATCGGCATTGCCGGTAGCGCATCCGGAGGTTTGCTGGAATTCCTTAACACCGGATCGAGCACCAAGCAGTTGCACCCTGGCACTGCTTCGATGAATGGTGTGGTCGCAGCGCTCTTGGCGCGCGCCGGCGGGACTGGTCCAGAGAGCGCCGTTGAAGGGCGCTATGGCATTTATGCCACGCTCTCTGCGCGCGAAGTCGACCTAGATTTAGTTACCTCCGATTTGGGGAGTCGCTGGGAGGCAACTCAGATCACCATCAAGCCATACCCCGCATGTCAGCTCTCGCACGTCTCACTCGATGCCGTGCAGAGCATCATGGTTGGTTATGGAACCATGGCAGCGGAGGATATTGAAAAAATCGAGGTCTGGGTGCACCCAGATTCGTCTGCAATCGTCTGTGAACCGATCGAAGAGAAACTCGCTCCTCGTACGCCATACGATGCAAAATTCTCGCTTCCTTGGTCAATCGCCGCGCTCATTATTGATGGTGCAATCACGGTAGGGACATACTCAATTGAGTCGATCCATCGTCCCGAGGTGGCGGCTCTTGCGCAGAAGGTCGTTATCAATCTGACTCCAGCAGAGGGAGCGGCTGCGGATGCTGCAGGTAAGACCCGCATTTCGCTGCGGAGCGGAGCCTCACTCAATGGCGGTGTCAACGCGAGCGCAGGCGGACCGAGGAATCGACTCACTCGCCAAGCCCTCATCAACAAGTTCGCGGGCAACGCGCAGTGCACGCCTAAAAAGGCCGCAGAGTTCTACGATGTGTTGGAGTCGCCTGAGGCCACTCTTGCGCAAGTTGTGAAAGCTTTTGAACTACTCGCGAAAGGTGCATGACGTGCATGCAATAACCCCTGCCGATTTCCCCTGGTTTAAGTACTCCGATTACACATTTTCCTTGGGGTTGATGCACGGTAACGACGCATTTCTGTCGGGGCACTCGGCGAGTGAACATGATCCTGAATCGGGGCGCATGGTTGTTAAGGGCGATATGACAGCCCAGACGCGCACCGCATACGCCAAAATTGAAAGAATTCTTGGGGCCGAGGGACTTACGTTTGCAGATGTCACTCACGTCGTTGAGAACGTCACCGTCCAAGGAATTCTTGATTACGATGCCGCGAAATCCGTCCGAGATGCGATGTTCGGCGCTCACCGGCCGTCATTGACGACCGTCGTGGTTGAGCGCCTATTGCGCCCCGCGGCATTGATTGAAATTGAAGTGCATGCCTCGCGCGGTGGCGGGAAATCGCTTATCAACGAAGCGGATGCAGGTTGGTCACGGTCAGCTGTACGAGAAGGTCACGATGGCTCAGTCTTTCTTCCCACCATGCTTCCAGTAGATGCCAAAGGCGATGTGGTGCACCAAGGCGATTTCGTAGCGCAATATCGTTACTGCCTCGAAAAGGCTGGCGCACTGCTTGATCGCATCGGCATGAATCTTGGTCAAGCTGTCACTACTTACGATTTCTCTACTCCGGCAACGCGCGATGTGTATCCCAAGAGCGGGCGCGCGCGTAAAGAATTGCTCGGCGGGGCGGGCGTCTTTCCTGGAGCTGGCGGAATCCTGATGAGTCGTTTACATCATCCTGAAATTTTGGTTGCGGTCGACATCACCGCCAGTCGTCATGAGCTCAAAGGAGTCAACCCAGGTTGGAAGCGTTACGACACGCTCACTTACACTCCAGGTGTATTGGCTGGCGACACCTTATATATGTCTGGTTTTGCATCACTCGATATGGAGTCCCAAGAAGCACTTCATCCTGGTGACGTGGTCGCACAAGCCGAAGTGACATACGGCGCAGTGATGGAAGTACTCGAAGCTGCTGGTGCTACCGCTGCAGACTTGGTCTCTACTATTGAATTTGTCACCCCCGAGGGGCTTCCTGAATATCGTGGAGTAGCTGGTGTACGTCAATCACTGTTGCGTGCCCCATGGCCAGCATCCACTGGTGCGCTCTGCGCAGCACTTCTCCGTCCAGAATTTATGTTGGAAGTCTTCCCGATGGCGGTATTAAATGCTCACTCCTGAAATTTCGGCTTTCGTCGGAAAGAGCATCTCCTACACGGCTCCTGAGCCAGTAGGTAAGGCGAGCATCCGTTACTTTGCCATGGCAATTGGCGACGCGAATCCGCTTTACACCGATGATGACTTTGCGCGGAAGCATGGATATTCAGGAGTTATCGCACCTCCCACTTGGATTTGCGAAACAAATCAATATGCCGGCCTTCCTATGGATGCCGATGGTTACGCCGGGCACCTTTGGAAGATAGAGGTTCCAAATACACGGCTCGTTCGCGGTGGAAATGATTACCACTTCCATCAAGCAATCGTCGAGGGCGATGTCATCACCGCAACCTGGGTGATCGATTCGATCACGGAGCGGACCAACTCCAAGGGTTTGAAAATGATGACAATGTTTTCTACTGCGACATATACAAATCAGAAGAATGAACTCTTGGCAACGAACACAGAGTCGCTCATATGGTCGGAGATTCCACGATGAACCACCAATTGTCTGTTGGATCCCAAATGCCGACCCTCACGCGCACCATCGATATCACCAACATGATTGCTTACGCCGGCGCTACCTGGGATTGGCATCGCCTCCACTACGACAACGAGTTCTTGGCGTCGAAGAAGATCAAGGCCCCGATCGTTGATGGCCAGGCCCTTGGCGCTATCTTGGCGGAAGCCGTACAAGATTGGTTGGGGCCTGATTCTTTTATCACTCGGTTGCATTTTCGGTTCTCGGCAATGGTTTTTGCCGGGGAGACCATCACCTGCCACGGTGCGGTAACTCATGTAGAAGGTAACGAGATCACGATAGAGCTCTCAATGACTGCCGGCGATGATAATCATCTTGTCCTTTCGC
>CAEZXB010000011.1_pt1 | contig 38734 bp, 37 predicted proteins | sample 7265151 | NCBI WGS metagenome assembly CAEZXB01 (sample SAMEA6813898, study PRJEB35770) | freshwater metagenome | biome: Freshwater; feature: Freshwater reservoir; material: water | place: Czech Republic | collected 2015-11-04 | depth 0.5m m | reverse complement strand
TCAGAATTCGACTCTGTGAACCAGTCAATTCTGCCTTCGTCAGAATTCGACTCTGTGAACCAGTCAATTCTGCCTTCGTCAGAATTCGACTCTGTGAACCAGTCAATTCTGCCTTCGTCAGAATTCGACTTCGTCAACTCCTGGCACTCCGAAGTGATAACCAGTCCCTTCTAACAAATGGAGCCTGCGCGCCTCTGGGATCAATGCCATCTTGCGGATCGCATCATCCTGACGTTTGAGGAAGAACTCATGATTATCATCGGCGGAAAGTTCCATATCCATGGCGGCCGCATGGTTACGCGCCATCACGCGCTCATACTTCGGTTTCTGCACCTGCTCATACGCGAGTAAACCGGCTGCAACCTTTGCGGGGTTAGAAATTTCTGAAGGTGAAGGAATGTGCTTCAACAACTCAGGAAGCGCGCCGATTCCCATATTGAGTCCCTGACCACGTGCGGGGTGAATGGCATGCGCGGCATCTCCCACCAAGACGGTATTCCCAGAAACGTATTGCAGAGCATGAATCATCCGCACGGGATAGAAACCGCCCATCTCGGTTTCAAGACCCCGCAGAATGTGTGCGCGCTCCCCCAACACTTCGGCACGTTGTTCCTGTGAAGAAACTTTCCACCACGGCACTCCTTCATCGCCAATTGGCATGGTGATTTTGACTTGCCCATCGTTGCGTTGTTGGATCACCAGCACGCCTGAGGGATCGGAGTAGCGGAAGAAGTAATCTTCTGGAGAAAGATCTGCCGGACGCGTCGCAAAGAATGCCACCATCGTGCGTCGATAAGGATGCTCGAAAGTGGGAAAACGTAAGGCCGCACGAATCGGCGAAGCGGCACCATCAGAAGCGATGACGAGGTGTGCTCGCACCGTAATGCTCTTACCCTCAGGGCTGACGGCAGTCACACTCTTAATGCTTCCGTCTTCGATATCAAAACTCTTCGCCGCATACGGCTGAAAGAGCTGATAATTCTTACTTTCAGCAGCAAACTCCTGGAAAGTTTCTGCCATCAAGTCATGGTGATAGACCAAGAAGTACGGGTATTTAATTCCGAGTTCGGTGTACTCCGCAGAAACCAAAACTTCGCCGCTAGAGGTGCGAAATTCGTGACCTATGCGCTTCGTGGCACCTTTGGCAAAGAATCCATCAAGAATCCCCCAATCAGCGAAGGCTTCTACGTTGACGGGTGAAAAATGATCGCCGCGTGAGGTATCGATAGGTCCAGTACGCTGGTCAATCACCACAAGGCGATGGCCGGAATTTCGCAGCGCAGCAGCAAGAGCCGATCCGGCCACTCCACCACCCACGATGACGATATCTGTATCGATAGTTTCGCTCACTTCACTCATCTATTCCTCACTCACCAAGACGGACCCTAAGGGATGCGTGTACAAGATAGTTTGCTCCCGAACTATCTAGAAGTAGGCAAGCAAGAAGATAATTTTCTTTTTCAAAGTTCCGCTGGGCGCAACAAAACATCAATGAAAACGCGCATAAAAACCGATCGCATTCGATACCTGACAGATGGGTTGAATCTGATCCCTCACCGGTCGGTGAGACCAGATACCTGAGAGCCCGCTTAGACCAGGTACTGAGCGTTTGTGACCGGTGAGCTAGGCAGCGGGTACCCCGTGCTCTCATGCAGGTACCGACGCCTGATAGCTGGAGTCGCCGCAACTTTTCGAAGCGCCTCATCCTGTCGCTTGATAACGAACTCATGATTCTCACCAGCGGCGGCTTCCATATCCATGGCTGCCACGTGGTTACGAGCAATCGAACGCTCATACAAGGGTTTTTGAATCGCTTCAAATGCAAGGAGGGCTTCTCGCACTTTATTGGGATCTTTCAACTCAGCCACAGTAGGCAATTTCGCCAACAAATTAGGAAGCGCCGAAATGCCCATGTTGAGACCCTGGCCGCGCGCTGGATGGATCGTATGCGCAGCATCTCCAATGAGAACCGTGTTGCCCGAGACGTATTGGAGTGCATGAATCATCCGCGCTGGATAAAAACCAGCCATCTCAGTTTCGATACCTTCAAGGATAGGAGCGCGCCGGGCCAAGAATTCAGCACGTTGCTCTGGAGTTGCGCTCTTCCACCAAGGCATCCCCTCTTCGCCTACAGCCAGAATAACTTTAGCTGTCCCATTATTTCGATGTTGAATGATGACGTGTCCCGAAGGATCCGAGTATCTATAGAAATAATTCTGTGGCGTGAGCTCTTTCGGATAAGGCGCAAAAATTGAAACCAAATTATGTTGATAGGGATGTTCGAATGTCGGAAACCCTAATGCGGCGCGGATATTTGAAGTTGATCCATCAGACGCAATGACGAGCGGTGCGCGTACCTTGATATTCTTACCATCATTCGATGTTGCCGTAATGCTCTTAATGCTTCCCGCTTCAATTTCAAAGCCCTTTACCGAGTAGGGCTGAAGAAGCTGGTAGTTGGGATTAACAGAAGCAATCTCTTGAAAAGTCTCGGCCATCAAATCGTGGTGATAGACCAAGAAGTAAGGTTCCGGAATATCTATTTCACTATACGAAGAGGTAAGCAAAACTTCGCCCGCGGAGGTGCGAAACTCAGCGCCCACGCGTTTGGTGGCCCCACGCTTGATGAACTCATCTAAAATTCCCCATTGTGAAAAAATCTCGGCGTTGGCGGGCGTGAAGTTATCGCCACGAGCAGAGTCGAGTGGCGCAGTGCGCTTATCAATCACCACAATTTTGTAGTCGGAGTTTCGCAATGCCGCTGCCATAGCCGAACCAGCTACGCCGCCGCCGACAATGACGATATCTGCATCAATAGTTTCAGTGACGCTCTCGATTTCTGCAGACATTTCTTCTCCGATCAGTGAATGCCACCAAAGTCATTACACGTCTAGAATTGAATCACAGCGCTCCAGGTATTTCCTAGCGCGTGATGAGAATAGAAAGAAAATAAATAATAAATCGCAAATTGGATCGCACTTTCCACTAGTTGGAACGCTAAGTTCCGCGCAGTGGAAAGTTGAACCATTCCGGTGGAGGTGGCGGGAATCGAACCCGCGTCCTTCGGCATTAAACCAGGGCTTCTACGGGCGTATTACGCTAAGTGGTTTCTCAGTCCCGATCCACACGCGTACAAGTGATCGCCGGACTCATCATCGAAAAGATTTCCCCAACAGAGTTCGATGCGCCTCTGGCAGGTAGAGCTCTCTAGCGACGCTAGATTCCAGGTCGAGAGCGACCCTGGGCTAACGGATTTCGAAGGCTCGCTTATGCAGCGAGGGCGAAATCAGTGGCCGTTTTATTGGCACTTATTTTTTTGCACGGGTTATTGGTTTACGAGATCATCCCGGCTTCCTCGGCCCGCTTCCCCTGCCTCAACATCCGTAGTCGAGACCGTTCACCCCCAGTACAAGCGACCCGTTGCCTACTCCACAGTGAAAGGAGGAAACGCGAGCCATGGGGACGGAAAGCTAAATTCCGTCACTATGTAGTTTCTCTCATTCTACCGCCTGGTCAGGAGAGCCAATCGCCGCCTTAATCCTGCCTGAAGTACCCAGATGAGGTACTTTTGCCACATGAATTCGAACCCTTCCAAGAACCGTTTCTCACCCATGGAGAATCTCCTCGAGCGCGTGCTCTTCGGAGGGCGGTGGCTGATGGCACCCATGTACCTGGGTCTGCTTCTCAGCCTCGCGGTCTTACTCGTGCGCTTCATCCACGACTTCATCGACCTCGCAAGCGTCATTTGGAGCGAATCGTCACAGAACATCGCACTTGGAGTCTTGGGGCTCCTCGACACCACACTGCTCGGAAACCTCATCGTGCTGATGATCTTTGCCGGATACGAGAATTTCGTATCGAAGATCAACGTAGCGAAGCACTCCGAAGACCGACCTGCCTGGATGGGTAAAGTCGACTACTCAGGTTTGAAGATGAAGTTGATCGGCTCGCTCGTAGCAATTTCGGTCATTGAACTCCTCAAGGACTTCGTAGAGGCATCGCATGATCTCAATCCTCAAGTCATCAAATACCGGATTGCGATTCACCTTACATTCGTCGTCTCCGGGCTCATTTTTGCCATCATGGATTACGTGGCCGACAAGCGACTAGTCATGGATAAAGCAGCCCATATACCTGAGCACTAAAAATGCAGATTCGCGCCCGTTTACTCCCTCCTAAAAAGAAGGTGGCAGATTCGCGCCCGTTTACTCCATCCTAAAAAGAAGGTGGCAGATTCGCGCCCGTTGGCTCTCTAGTAAAGAGAAGACGAAGGCGTTACTTCTTGGTTTCGAAGGTGCTCCACATCTCTTGCCAACTGGCAACGATGCGTTCGGCTGCGGCTTCATCAATATCACGTGTGTGCGTAATAACAGCCATGCCGTAGTAGAAAGCAAGCGCAATCTCTTTCATGGCAAAGACATCGGAATCACTGCGGAGTTTTCCAGAAGATTTGGCACTTTCTAACATTTTGCCAATCTCTTCAGCGCGATCACTCCAAATGCCGCTCATGAGGTGCGCCAGCGTCTCGTCATACTCTGCAGCTACTGCGTTCTTCACCCAATTCCAGGCCGGGGCTTTATCTTCGCCAACGATGGTGCGCATCAAGAACTCGTGATAATTCTTTGAGGTTGAGAGCGGTTCAGCTGAGCCGAGGACTTCGCCCATACGTTGAAGGCGATCGTTTGAGTGGTCTTGCATTTCAACATGGCTCGCGCGCACTTGCGCCGCGCGCACTGCCGATATCAAATCTTGTCGATCGACGAAGTGCGCATAGATGGCACCGGTGGTCATCCCCGCCGCGCGGGCGACTTCGGCCACGCGCAATCCACCAGGGCCGACCTCGTTCATCATGTGGGTGGCCGCTACGAGAATGGCCTCTCGGGTGGCTGCAGGTGTTTCGTAATTCATGGTTTCACGCTCCTGACCTGGACAATACTCTTACTACGGTCCGAGAGCGCCTTCCCTCTCAAGAAATTTATGTGATGTGGGTGACCAGATAAATTATTTATCACTAGCGCAGATATGGCGTACCAGCGCAGACAACTAGCAGTACTCGGTTCGCGCTTTCGCTACTCAGTTCGCACTAGCAGTACTCAGTTCGCACTAGCAGTACTCAGTTCCCCGACCCTCGCGGGCGAAGCCCACGATGCGCACTCCGAATTCCTGAGCCAGCTCAAGGGCTAAGGACGTGGGTGCCGAAACGGCGACGATGGACGACAAGCCGGCCACTACCGCTTTTTGCACGATCTCGAAACCGACTCTCCCCGAGAGCAGGAGCGTCCAGCCGGCTAGATCTGCGCCTTCGAGCATGCCAGCACCGATCGCCTTATCCACCGCGTTATGGCGTCCCACGTCTTCTCTCACAAATCGCAACACACCGTGCTCATCTACAAGCGCCACCCCGTGGAGAGCACCGGTCTTGGCAAAGAGGCGCTGCTGCGGTTTCAACGCATCGATAAGTGCCACTTCTTCTTCAAACGTGCGTCTTGCCGTTGGCACGCGCGAGATGCCGCGTTCGTGCAGATCGCTCAGCGAGGTGCTTCCACAGACTCCGCAAGCAGATGAAATCGTAAACCGTCGATCGAGTACACGCGCCGGTTGAAGTACGGAGTCCGCCAGCTCAACGATGACCACATTTGCACGTTGCCGTGGGGTGAGCGATCTATCTGCGCAGACACGCGCCTGCAACACGTCACCTCTGGCAGAGATCAAGCCTTCGCTCAGAAGGAACCCAACGGCCAGTTCTAAATCATTTCCTGGAGTGCGCATAGTGATAGCCACTCGCGTTTCAACCTCGCGCTGCGCTATACGGATTTCAAGCGGCTCCTCCACAATGACGCTCTCAAGCGTCTTGCCACGGTCGCTTCTCATTGCAGATACGCGCGCAATAGCGCTCGGCGCGACGGAACTCTCGTCAGCCACGCTACGCCTTGGTGTGTCGATAGAAAGGGATCGATTCCGGGGCGAGCGGAGTGTTTCCAAGAATAAGATCTGCAGCCTTCTCCGCAACCATCATCACAGGTGCGTAGATATTTCCATTCGTTACATATGGAAAGACCGAAGCATCCACCGCGCGTAAACCTTCGACTCCATGAATGCGCAGGGTTTTTGGGTCCGTTACTGCCATTGCATCAGTTCCCATTCGAGCAGTACAAGAAGGATGAAGGGCAGTCTCGCCATCTTTACGCACCCAATCGAGAATTTCTTCATCAGTGGCCACAGATGGGCCAGGAGATGACTCACCACCGTTGTAATCATCCATCGCATGTTGACTCAAAATCTTGCGAGCCACGCGAATTGCTTCAACCCATTCGCGACGATCTTGATCCGTCGAAAGATAGTTAAATTGAAGTGCTGGCTTCTCTAATGGGTCAGCACTCTTGATCCGCACACTCCCCCGAGCATCCGAATACATAGGCCCGATGTGTACTTGATATCCGTGCCCACCGGCTGGCGCAGTACCGTCGTAACGGATGGCCAAAGGCAGAAAATGAAACATGAGGTTGGGGTAAGCAACATCTTCGTTGCTGCGCGCAAAGCCGCCGCCCTCAAAATGATTAGTAGCGCCAGGGCCCTTACGGAAGAAGAGCCAATTAGCTCCGATAAAGGGACGTTTCCACATCTTTAAGTTTGGTTGCATAGAAACTGGCTTGTTGCATTTGTACTGCACGTAAACCTCGAGATGATCTTGGAGATTTGCGCCGACACCTGGGAGATGGTGGACCGGTTCAATTCCCACACCCTTGAGATACTCAGCATCTCCAACACCTGAGAGTTGCAGGATCTGTGGAGTATTAATAGCTCCTCCGCAGAGAATGATCTCTTTCCCTGCAATGATTTCGCGCTTCTTCCCGCGAATTACTTCAACGGCTACCGCACGCTTACCTTCAAAGAGCACTTTGGCGACTTGAGAACGCGTCTTCACAGTGAGGTTCTTGCGATGCATCACTGGATGCAAGTAGGCACGAGCAGCGCTGAGCCGGCGTCCACGGTAAACATTGCGATCGAAAGGACCAAAACCTTCTTGGCGAAATGAGTTAACGTCGGGCGTGCGCGCATAGCCGGCCTCTTCGGCAGCTGTAAAGAATGCTTCAAAGAGTGGACTCTTCATGGGGCCGCGCTCTAACTTCAAAGGTCCGGAATCTCCATGGAACGGATTCGTAGGATCAGCGAGACAATTCTCTAGTTTTTTGAAATACGGCAAGCAGTGCGCGTAATCCCAATTTTCCATTCCGGGATCTGCTGCCCAACGCTCATAGTCGAGCGGATTTCCACGCTGCCAAATCATGCCGTTGATACTGCTTGATCCGCCCAAGACTTTCCCGCGTGCATGATAAATCTTTCGGTTGTTCATGAAGGGCTCTGGCTCGGACTCATATTTCCAGTCGTAGAACTTACTACCGATGGGGAATGCGAGCGCTGCCGGCATATGGATGAATACATCCCACCAATAATCTGGGCGGCCAGCTTCAAGAACTAGAACTTCATTCTTAGGATCAGCACTGAGACGATTTGCTAACGCAGATCCCGCAGAACCACCACCGACGATAATGAAGTCGTAACTCATCCGAGCCTCAAGCGCCCTGGTCGCTTTGTTGGTCGCTTAAACGGGCATGTCGGTGAGCACGTTCAAGACTCTCCACCACATTGGTAATGAGCATGGCGCGCGTCATCGGACCCACGCCTCCAGGCATCGGCGCCATAAATCCTGCAACATTCATCACGTCAGGATGTATATCTCCGACCAAGCCAGCTTCCGTGCGCGTGATGCCCACGTCAAGAACAGCAGCGCCCGGCTTCACCAGATCTGCAGTGATCATGTGCGGAACTCCAGCAGCCGCCACGATGATGTCGGCCTCACGGAGGTATTGCGCAGGATTCTTCGTTCCCGTATGCACCAAAGTTACGGTGGCATTCTCACTCTTGCGTGTCAACAGCAGGCCCAGCGGCCGGCCAACAGTTACACCGCGACCAACAACGACCACATGCGCGCCGTTAATGGGAACTTCGTAGGCACGAAGCAACTCGACAATTCCACGCGGAGTGCATGGGAGTGGGGCTTCTTGACCCAACACCAAACGCCCCAGATTCATCGGGTGTAAACCATCAGCATCTTTTTCGGGATCCATGGCTTCTAAAGCAGCGATGGAATCTAAACCTTTGGGCAACGGAAGCTGAATGATGTAACCGGTGCAGAGAGGGTCTGCGTTAAGTCGCGCTACCTCGCGCATGACATCAGCTTGAGAGGCGTTCGCTGGAAGATCAGCGCGCACTGAGGCAATGCCCACTTCGGCGCAATCGCGATGCTTGCCGGCTACGTACGCGTGTGAACCTGGATCATCGCCAATCAACATGGTTCCAAGGCCTGGAGTAAACCCAGCGGCGCGTAATACCTCTACCCGCTTGGCCAAATCTGCTTTCACCTTCGCAGCGAGCGCCTTGCCGTCAAGTAGAACTGCTCTACCTGAGCCAGTACTAGAGCCAGTAGTCATTGATGTACTTCTCACCTTCATCGCAGAAAAATGTTACGACGTTCTCAACGCCGTGCTTCTCTTTCAACATCTTAGCCGCCAATAGGTGCGCACCCGATGAAGGTCCAACGAAGATTCCATGCTCCCGGCCTAAACGTCGCATCTCCTCGATCGAGACATCCGATTCGATGTGGCAGACGTCATCAAGGATGTCGCGATGGCGAGCGATAATTCCGGGGATAAAGCCATCAGCGATGCCCTCAATGAGGTGCTTACCAATTTCTCCGCAGAGGATCGTGCATGACTCACTCGGCTCCATCGCTACCACGATGCACTGAGGATTGACCGCCTTAAAGGCTTGACCCACACCGACGATGGTGCCACCCGTACCCACGCCACCAATCACCAAGTCGGGAATAACACCCGAAGGCAATTGGCGGAGGATCTCTTGGCCAAGCCACTCACGGTTCTCATCAACATTCCATTCATTATCAAATTGTTGTGGCGCAAAATAGCCTGGCTGTTCACCGATTCGACGAACTTCAGCGAGCGCATCGTTCACATGAAAATCTCCCATGGTGTGCACTTCGGCGCCGAATGCTCGTGAGATGGCCGTCCGCTCGGGGCTCATACCGTTGGGCATCACCACCAGCATCTTGTAGCCCTTGACGGCGGCCACCATGCTCATGGCATTGCCGGTGTTACCACTACTCGCTTCCACAATCGTGTCGCCCTTTTTGAGCAATCCTTCGCGCTCTGCACGTTCGATCATGAACTTGGCGATGCGGGCTTTGATAGAGCCGGACGGATTGAGGTACTCCATCTTGACCCAGATACCTTCAATGTTGATGAGTGGGGTATTGCCAATCGCATCAAGAATGGTCTCCATCGAACGCTCCTTACTCTTTGTACTTCTCAATTATTCAGCCTTGAAAGTTTCCCATGAATTGCTCGCAAACGCCCTTTCAAGGAAGCAGCCCCGCCAGCAATGCTGACAGGGCCGCCTCTTCGAATAATGGGTACTAGTTACCCAGCCAGGCCTTAACTTTGTCAGGGTTGGCAGCGATCCACTTATTTGCTGCCTCTGCTGGTTTCATGCCGCCTTCGATATCTGCTGATACCGAATTCTGATCCGCATTTGTCCAGTTAAAGTTCTTAACGATGGTTGCAAAGACTGAATTAGAATCCATCAGTTTCTTCGATGCGAGCTTCTTGAGTGCCGTCTCTGGGTAATCAGTCAGTCCGCTTGCCTTAGCAGCATCTGACCAATCATTGGCCGGGAACTTCACGCGAGATTGCTCGAGACCAGGAATCTTAATGAAGAGAGTTCCTGGAGTGTAGAAATATGCAAGCGCTGGAGTCTTATTAGCTTCAGCCTTGGTGAGCACGTCTACGAGTGCAGCTTCTGAACCAGTTGAAATAGCTTTGTAATTCAACTTGTTAGCAGAAATCATCTTTTCGCCGATCGTGGTGTAACCAGGAGGGCCTTCATACCAAGCGCCCTTGCCGCCGGAGTCAGAAGTCTTGAACATATCCGCATACTTATTCAAGTTAGCTGAGTCCAAGATGTCTGGATACTTAGCAGCCATCCATGGTGGTACATACATACCGATAAGACCGATATTGCCGTTGTCGCCTACTTCAACAACAGATCCACGATCTACCCATTCTTTCCAACGCCCGCCGCCCCAATCTTCGATGATCAAATCGATGGTGCCAGCCTCCATAGCGTCATAGGTGACGCCTGCTTCTTCCAGGGTTGTTTGTGTGATGGTGCATCCATTTGCCTTGGCTACTTCAGCAACAACTTGTGCCGATGCTGTATAGCCATTCCATGCATGCATTGCTACTGCCCAAGTTCCGCACTCGCTAGCTGCACTTGCGCCTTCTGCGCTGTCGTTAACACTTGAGCTACATCCGGCAAGTACAAGTGCACCTGCAGCGATAATCGAAGCCGTCGCAATGCGACGTCTCTGGCTAAATATCATGTCTCTCCTCTTGTAAGGTTTTAGCGACCACTGCGAGCGTAATATAGGCAGTCACCGCAGGTAAGGGGTTCAGCGGGTGTTTTCCGATTTTTTAAGTTCGCCGAGCACTGGCTTGGGCAATTCGGTCAATAGTCACGCCTAGAAGCAAGATTGCGAATCCGGCTACAAGTCCCTTCCCTTGCAAGTCGGGCTTCGAGCCGCCCAAGATTACTAAGTAACCGAGGCCGCCTGAGCCAACAAACCCACCAATAACAACTACCGCCAAGACAAAGATCATCCCCTGATTAGTTGCCAGGAGTATTGCTTTTTTCGCGGCCGGCAATTGCACTTTGGTAATTATCTGACGGACCGTTGAACCTGCGACAGTGGCGGCTTCGATCATCGCTACTGGCACAGCACGAATCCCTTCACTGACAATCTTCACAACCACTGGAATCGAGTACACGATGCCGGTCGCGATCGCTGTAAATCTCGTAGGGCCGAAGAGTCCAAGCATGGGAATCAAATAGACAAAGGCAGGAAGGGTCTGTCCGGCATCCAAGAAGGGTCTCAAGATTCTTTCTGCACGTACGCTTCGACCCACCCAGATCCCAAGTGCGATACCGATAGACATCGTCAGCAAAGTTGCCACGATCGTTTGAGTTAACGTAATCATCGCCTCATGCCATAGGCCAGAAAGAACAATCAATGCAAGCAACCCCGTAGCCAACATTGCCACTCGGATTCCTCCAATGACTGCGGCAATGAGAACGATGGCAGACAGGGTGACGAACCAAGGTGAAAATGCCAGAAGGGTTTCAATAGGATTGAGTACCCAGTTAGAAATGAAATCCTTGAAGCCGACCGTAAATATATAAAGGTTTGTGGTCACCCATTTGGTGACGTGATTAGTGACATCTTCTACTTGTTGCGCAATATTGATTGACCCTGGCCACACAGCAAGCGAAAGCACGGAGCGCGAGGCAAAGATGGCCGCAATGGCCGCTAACCCAGCGAGGCCTCGCTTAATGCGTCCTCTTTGAATCTGTTGCGAAGTCATCGGGATGAAACCTTCTTGCGCCTTCGCCGCGGCACTCGTGCTCCGGTCAAGCAAAATTGCCACAAAGACCACTGCAAATCCAGCCACAAATCCCTGTCCGACGTTCCTGATGATGAGCGCATCGACCACAGGTTTACCGAGACCTGGCGCACCGATCAATGCTGCGATAACTACGAACGAAAGTGCAGCCATCACTGTTTGATTGACACCCAGGATAATCATTTGCTTCGCCATCGGAAGTTGCACTTTGGTCAAAGTCTGCTTCGGGGTAGACCCCATCGAGAGCGCGGCCTCGATCGGTGACTGATTTAAGTTTCTGATCGCATGAGCAGTGATGCGGATTGCAATGGGGATGCTGTACACCATCGTTGCAATCGTGGCGGAGGCAGTACCAATCAGAAAGAAGAGAGCGAGCGGGGCCAAATAAACCAGCGTCGGCAAAATCTGAGCCAGGTCTAGAAATGGCGTCAATATCTTTAATACGCGATCAGAAAGACCCGCCCATATGCCCAATGGAATGCCGAAGAGCAGAGAGAGTAGGACCGAGGCAAGGGTCATAGCGAGAGTGTCCATAGTGAATTGCCACATTCCCAACGCGCCACAAGCTAACAGGAGCGAGACGGCAAGTAAGGCGGTGCGGAGCTTACTCGTGGCGTAAACGGCAAAGGCGACAATGGCCACCACGCCAAACCAGCCGATGACCGGAATAATGGAGTTACCGCTTGGCACCGAAATAATCGAACGAATGATTTCCACAAACCCATTTATCGCTGCACGAATGGGATTAAAGAAATAGATGAACGCGGCACTCTTCGTGCGATTGCCGCGAATAGAGGCGGCCACATCACCCACCGAAGTTGTGAAAGCCGTGTTATCAGACGTTGCCAATTCAAGAGTTTGATCACCTTGGAATATTCGGGAGAAGGCTATCCAGACCAATCCCACTCCGATTAAGAGATGTGACTTCTTGAAATGGCGCATTTAAGCGACACCAGAAATTAACCGCAAGACATCCTCGCTTGAGACGATACCCAGAACCTTCCCATTTTCAATCACGCGCACTGGCTTGTGAGTTTGCAGGATAATTTCAGCCGCGTCTCGAATAATGATATTCGCAGCGAGTTCTGGACCATCGATATCGTCTCCCGGTTGAGCAGGGCGGGCCAAGTATCGCAAAGTCAACACATGGGACTTTGCGATATCCCGTACGAAATTCGCAACATAGTCATCGATGGGGTTAGCAACTAGTTCCTCGGGCGTTCCAATTTGAACAACTGCCCCATCTCGCATAATCGCAATACGATCCCCGACTTTTACTGCTTCAGATAAATCGTGAGTAATGAAGACCATTGTTTTACCTAATTCACGATGCAGTCGGATGATCTCTTGCTGCATGTCACGCCGAATAAGTGGATCTAGAGCACTGAAGGGTTCATCTAGAAATAGCACCTGTGGGTCTACGGCCAGTGCGCGCGCTAAGCCAACTCGTTGCTGCATTCCACCGGAGAGCTGTTCTGGAAACGCATGCGCATATCCATGCAAACCAACAAGTTCAATTACTTCATTTGCGCGGGCATGGCGCTCGGTCTTTTTCATCCCATTGATCTCAAGCGGATAGGCGATATTGTCGATCACCTTGCGATGTGGCAACAAACCGAAGTGCTGGAAAACCATAGAAAAGTGTTGCCGACGAAGTTCACGTAGCCGTTGGGGTGTCGCTTTCGAAATATCCTCGCCGTCTAGAAAAATTTCGCCGGCGGTAGGTTCAACCAACCGAGTGAGGCAACGAATCAAAGTCGATTTACCAGAACCGGATAAACCCATCACCACAAAGACTTCGCCCGGGGCTACGTCAAAAGAAACATCGCTGACAGCGGCCGTGCAACCAGTCTTGGCGCGCAACTCACTCCGCGAGAGCTTCGCATCGGGCGAGCCCACGATCGAAAGTGGGTTTGGCCCGTAGACCTTCCATAAGCCGCGCACCGAGACGGCGGGAGGATTGCTAGCCAATGAGCCACCAGCGCCTGCACTGCTCTTGCCGTCGACCATGCTCTCCCCTACAGCTCGTCTGTTACATCGCCAGCAGTTACATCGCCCGCGATTAGACCGCCAGCGATTACATCGCCAGCGATTAGACCGCCAGCGATTACATCGCCAGCGATTAGACCGCCAGCGATTACATCGCCCGCGATTAGATCGCCAGCGATCTCAAGCGCCCTCCCGGTCAATACTGTCTCCAGTACTACTCGGACGAATGGCCGCCATCGCGAAACCATCCAGAACGCCCTGGGGAAGTATTGCGCCAGAGGTGCTTGGCTTCAAGGTACTCGTGTAGTCCGCTTCCGCCGAGTTCCCGCCCCACGCCCGATGCTTTAAATCCGCCCCACTCAGCCTCGGGGCGGTAGGGGCCGTAATCATTAATCCAGATGGTGCCATGGCGCAGAGCCGCCGCTACGCGATCGCACTTGGCTGCATCGCTGCTCCATACGGCGCCGGAGAGGCCATAGATCGTGTCGTTTCCGAGGCGAATTGCTTCAGATTCGGAAGTGAAACTCTCCACCGTGATGATTGGCCCAAAGGATTCATCTTGCACGCAACTCATCGTGGTCGTGCAACGATCGAGCACGGTCGGTTCGAAGTACCACCCTTGCTCAAGTCCAATACCTGAGGCGCGCTTTCCCCCGATCAACACTTGGGCACCTTCGCTGATCGCTCGAGACATATATCCAAGTACTTTGTTGAGATGACCTTCACTAATAAGTGGTCCGGTCTCGGCAGTTGCATCATCAGGACCGCCCAACGTGATGAGCCCAGCTCGACGTGTTAATTCGCTTACTACCTGATCGTGAATGGATGCTTCTACTAAGAGGCGCGTGCCGGCCGAACATACTTGCCCCGAGTGTAGAAAGCCGGCAGTGACTGCGTTATCGATCGCCGCATCAAGATCGGCATCAGCAAAGATTATGTTGGGATTCTTGCCACCCAACTCCAGTGCAACTTTCTTCACCGTGGCGGCGGCGCTTGCCATGATGTGCTTTCCCGTCTGCAATCCACCAGTGAAGGAAACCAGATCAATGCGCGGATCAGTTGTGAGTGGTGCACCTACTTCGCTGCCAGCGCCAAGAATTAAATTCGCCACTCCTGCAGGTACGCCAGCCTCGACAAGCGTGTGCATAAGCAAGACTGCGGTTGACGGAGATAACTCACTCGGCTTGACGATGAAGGAGCAACCCGCCAAGAGCGCGGGCGCTACTTTCCACGAGATTTGTAGCAAAGGATAATTCCACGGACCGATAAGTGCGCACACTCCAACTGGTTCATAAGCGATGCGGCTAGAAATTTCACTTCGGCCGACATCTACCGAATGACCCGGTTCTGAAATGGTGGCATTGAAACGAAAGACGGAAATGACATCAGCGATGTCGTATTCGGCCTCAATTAATCTCTTAGCGGTATCTCCGCTTTCGGCCGCCGCGTAAATATTGAGGTCTCGCTCGATTAAATCTGCCACGCGACGCAAGAGCGCTTGCCGATCTTGCCAACTCCATGAACGAAAGGCTCCGCCATCGAATGATGCGCGTGCGGCGACAATCGCCTGCAGAGCATCTGCCGCATCACCTTCAGTGGCAGTAGTCACCACATGCTGATCGTGCGGACTACGGATTTCCCGTACACGACCAGTGGCGCTCTCTTGCCACGTACCGTTGATGAAATGGCGCAAGAGAGTCATGAGATTAGAAGGCTAGTTCACTCTTGCGACGAGCCATGAAATCATCGAGCTCTGCGAGCACCTGTGCGTCCATCTCCGGAAGCACATACTCTTCGAGCTTCTTCTTCCAGATATCTGCTGCCCGATCCTTCGTATCTTTTGCTCCAAGGCGATTCCAACGTTCGAAGTTATCGCTATTGGTGAGGAATGGGCGATAGAAGCAATCACGGAAGCGCTCCATGGTGTGGGCGGCACCAAGGAAGTGACCACCGGCACCTACTTCTTGGTGCGCATCAAAGGCCAGGCTGCCCTCATCGAAAACAAGTGGCGTGAATTGCACGATGAGGTTCTCCAAAATTTCCATATCGAGGATGAACTTTTCGTAGCAGGAGACCAATCCACCTTCGAGCCAGCCAGCAGTGTGCATCACCCAGTTAGTTCCCGAAAGGAAGGTCGGCATCATCGTCATCATTGTTTGATAGGCCGATTGTGCGTCAACTGTTTGTGCGGAGTTCAATCCCCCACCACCACGAAATGGCAAGTGATACTTGCGGGCGATCTGACCAGTACAGAGCAATCCCACGCCAGATTCCGGAGTTCCAAATTGTGGAGAACCCGATTGCATATCGATGTTCGAGAGGAACGAACCAAAGACCACTGGTGCACCTGGACGAATCAATTGCACGAGCGCAATTCCCGTGAAAGCTTCTGCCATTTGTTGAGCCAATGTGGAAGGAATGGTAACCGGACTCATCGCGCCCATCAGCAAGAATGGAGTGACGACCACAGGTTGGGCGGCAAGGGCATACTCGCGAAGCGAATCAAGCATGCGGTCATCCCAGCGCAACGGAGAATTGCAGTTGATCAGCGAAATGAGTGCGGGCATCTCTTCGATCGCTGCGCGTCCACCATGCAAAATTTCGGCAACTCGAATGCAATCTTGCGCATTCTCGGCGCGCACCACATTGCCCATGAAGAACTTGTCCGTCAACGTCGCCGCTGCATAAGCCATATCAAGGTGACGAGTATCTAAATCAAGGTCGTTAGGCTCACACACCACGCCACCGACGCTGTCTAGCGAACCAAAGACTTGCGAAAGTTTGGCAAAGTTCTGGAAGTCATTGAATGTGGCGTCTCGCCTCACGTCACCTTCGCGCACAAAGGGTGGTCCATACACGGCGCCGAAAACCATGGCGTCTCCGCCAATGCGCACATTGTTCTTCGGGTTACGAGCGCGCAAACCAAACTCACTAGGAGCTTTCGCTAATTGTGCGAGCACCCAGTCCGGATCAAACTTCACGTTATCCCCGGAAACGTCTTGTCCCGCCTCGCGGAATAGATCGAGAGCCCATGGGCTCATGAATTCGATACCAATCTCCGAAACAATTCTGCGCCAACCGGCATCCAACGTCGCCATCGACTCTTCGCTGAGAATGTCGTAGCGGGGCATCTTATTTTCAAACATCATTCCTCCATTGACCGGTGGCTGGCTGCGACTATACGCTAGAGTCGTGGAACATTGGTTCCATATGGTGGAACTTCCCGCCCGGGAGGAATCCACCTCCACGATCCAGCTGATGTGACGCACGGGGAGGTTCGATGGCCAGCTCAGGTGCAAAGCCTGCTGCCTCTTTAGCGGCCGCACCGAGCGCCACTTCGCCCACCGGAGCGCAATCAATCGATCGCGCCGGAGCACTCTTAGTCTCGATTCTTGATAGCGGCACCGCAAGTGGCCGTCCGCCTCATGTCGCCACGCTCGCACGAACCCACGATCTTCCCAAGAGCACTACCTCACGTCTGCTTTCGGCTCTAGAACGTCAAGGCTTAATTCAACGCGACCGGGATGGCGCCTTCCACCCTGGCCCTGTCATCACGCGTTATGCACGCAGCGGCCAAGGTGAGTCCGCTCTTGCCACCGAATTACATCCCATCTTGGCGCGCCTGGCCCAAGAGAGTGGCGAAACCGTAAATCTCGCAGTTGCTGGCGCGCAATTCGTGGACTTAATTGATCAAGTCGACGGAAGATACTTGCTGGGTGCCCGGAATTGGATTGGCACGCCAGTGCCCTACCACGCCTCTGCCCTGGGAAAAATCTTCATGGCCTATGGAGTGACCGAGATTCCGTCGGGGCGCTTAGAGAAGCGCACTCCATTCACGTTAACGTCGCAAGAGAGTTTGCGCGCTGAGCTCGCCAAAGTACGAGCAGAGGGATTTGCAACAATCGTCGACGAATTAGAAGAAGGGCTCACCGCCATTGCGCTTCCAGTCTTCGATAGCGCACAGCGAGTAGTAGCAGCTATCTCCATCTCGGGGCCCTCTTCACGATTAAGTAGCAACACCATTAACGAAATTGTTCAAAAAATGATCAAAGCAATCGGACTACCAGGAAAGGCAGGCGCAGCATGAGCGCAGAAGAAATTATCAAGGGGCTCTATGACGAAACGCTCGTCGGAAATGCACCTGCCGTTCTTGAACTCACGAAGCGAGGCCTGAGCGAAGGCATGGGTCCCGACACTATTCTCTTCGAGGCACTCATCCCAGCCCTTGAAGAAGTGGGCGCGCGATTTGAACGCGGGGACTTCTTCGTTCCTGAAATGTTGATTGCCGGCAAAGCAATGTCAGGCGCACTCGATGTTCTCCGCCCCCTCCTTGCTGAGACGGGTGCTGAAACAATCGGCACCTTTGTCATGGGAACGGTCAAGGGCGATGTTCATGACATTGGCAAGAATCTCGTCAACATCATGCTCGAAGGCGCCGGTTTTGAAGTCATTGACCTTGGCGTACAGACCTCACCAGAGAAGTTCATCGCAGCGGTCGAAGAACATAAGCCCGATATCGTGGGCATGTCGGCATTTCTTACAACCACAATGCCAATGTTCAAAGTCAACATGCATGAACTCACCAAAGCCGGATTACGCGACAAAGTAATCGTGATGGTCGGTGGCGCACCTGTCACTCAGGAATATGCAGACGCCGTTGGCGCAGATGGATATGCCGCCGATGCTTCAACCGCAGTTCGCAAAGCCAAGGAGTTAATTGCCCTGAAGCGGGCTGCTCAAAATGCCTAAGTTGCTCCCGATCATTGAGTTTCTTGAGCATGGAATCAAGAAACCAATTTGGGATTGCCAGATGTGCGGTCAATGCGTGCTTCACTCAACTGGCATGACATGTCCAATGACATGTCCTAAAACGTTACGCAATGGTCCGTGTGGTGGCGTGAGAGAGAATGGTCATTGTGAAGTGAAACCAGAAATGCGATGCGTCTGGGTGAAGGCATATGACCGTAAAGAGTCGCTCCCACTTCCACAATCGTGGCGCAATCATTACAACGATCTTCGCCCACCGGTTAATAACCAGTTAAAGGGCACCTCTTCTTGGATAAATTTGATCACGAAGCGTGATCAAGCCACCCCCGCGGGATGGAACGTCGAAAGCGCCGCGCAGGAAAGTCTGTGAGCCAAAGAGTGAATAACTTCCCTTCGCGACTGGCCGAACGTTTCTCAACAAGCGAACGAGTTTTTACCGTCGAGTTCCCCGCCATCGATGGAGGAAATCTCTCTGCCGTGAAGAGTCGGGTAGATCATCTACTCCCCTGGTTCGATGCTGCCAACGCTACTGACAGTCCCGCAGCACATGCGCACGCCTCCAATGTGGCCATTGCAATTGCGCTACAACAATGCGGACTCGAACCGATTCTCCAAGTCGTCTGTCGCGACAAGAATCGCATCGCAATTCAGTCAGACATTATGGGCGCCGCACTTCACGGCGTACGCAATATTGAATTACTCACGGGAGACGATGTCACCGCTGGAGATGAACCAGAAGCCAGGCGCGTCTTCGATATCGATAGTGCGCAAGCGATCAAGATCGCCGCGACCCTGAGGGAAGGCAGATACCTCTCAGGTCGGAAGTTCCCGGATGCTCCTGACCTCTTCATCGGCGCGGTGGAGAACGCAGCAGCTCCGCCGCTCGAATATCGAGCCGAAAGAGTTTCCAAGAAAGTCAGCGCAGGAGCTAGCTTCTTCCAATTGCAGATCTGTTTTCATGGCGATCGATTAGAGAAATTCGTGAGTGCCGTGAATGCCACCCATCCCAGCCTGCCCCTGCTCCCGACGATCGTGCTCGTGAAGGGCGCAAAAGCGCTTAAATTCATGAATGGGAACGTGGCCGGGATCGATATTCCAGCCGAAATCATCGCCCAAGTGGAGCAGGCCAGCGACCCTAAAGAGGCTGCCTACCAACTCGCCCGTGCCCAAGCAGAGCATGCCCTCTCCCTTCCAGGCGTGCGAGGCATCCATTTCACTGACTTTTGCCATGACGATTCACTTGTACGCTTAATGCGAGATCTTGGCGTCACTCCCCGCTCCATAGGAAAGAGCTAGATCTCGAATGGAAAGACGAATAAAGAGATAGAGCTCAACTAGCGAAGGAAGATTGATGCATACCGTTCTTTCATCTCCAGGTAAGACCGTCACCATGGGTCACGACCAACCGTTTGTGATCATTGGTGAGCGCATCAACCCCACTGGGCGAAAAATCTTCCAAGAAAAGTTGCGAGCAGGAGATCTCTCCACCATCAATATCGACGTAGAGGCACAAGTCGCTGGCGGCGCTGATGTGCTCGATGTGAATATGGGAGTGCCTCTTACCGACGAGCCCGCGCTTTTGGCATCGGCAATCAAACTCGTGCAATCAATCACCGACTTGCCTATTTGTATTGACTCTTCAGTCCACGAAGCACTGGAAGCAGGCTTAGCCGTCTACCAAGGCAAAGCGCTCGTCAACAGCGTCACCGGCGAAGACGATCGGATGGAGATCATTCTCCCGTTAGTTAAGAAATATGGCGCTGCCATCATTGCGCTACCCAATGATGAGACCGGCATACCTGCGACAGCTAAAGAACGTCTCGATATCACTGAAAAAATCGTGCGAGCTATCGAATCGTACAAAATTCCATTGGAAGATCTCGTCATCGATCCCCTCGCTATGACAGTGGGAGCAGATCCAGAAGCAGTGAAGATCACTCTTGAAGCGATCCACCTCATCAAAGAGAAGTTCGGTCTCAATATGACGCTTGGCGCTTCTAACGTCTCTTTTGGTCTGCCAAGCCGCCACGCATTAAACGCCGCCTTCCTACCCATTGCCATGTCGCACGGACTCACCAGCGCTGTCATGGACGCCCGCACTCCAGAAATCGTCAATTCTGTCCGCGCAGCAGATCTCTTGCTAGGGACCGACGCGTGGGGTGGAAATTGGATTGGCCGTTTCCGCGCACAACAAGCTGCCAACCCAAGCGCCTAACTTGATCGCATCGAGAGGTACGCATGAGTAACGACGGAAGGATCAAACTTACCTTCGTCGAATTAGGGAAGGCTGATACTTCTCCACGCCAAGTTTCGGTGCCAAGTGGAGTCTCACTCTTTGAGGCAGCATCATGGAATGGAATTGCTATTGATTCCACCTGTGGCGGCCATGGAACCTGTAAGAAGTGCAAGGTGAAAATTGAGAACCCTGCCATTCCGACCAGCTTAGATAGTCGAGCCTTTAACGCTGAAGAATTGCGCGAAGGGTGGCGCCTCGCCTGCGTCCAAAAGGCAGTGGTCGATACTTCAGTCGATGTGCCACCACTCACGACTCGGCCAAAAGCTGCCACTGTCGGAGTTGGACGACAAGTAATTCTCCGTCCGGCAGTGCAAAAACGCTATATAGAGCTCATCGAACCTACGCTTCACGATCAACGCACCGATATAGAACGCGTCCGCGACGCGATTTCAGATATTGAACCCCGCGCAGGTCTCGAAGTCCTTCGATTACTTCCAACGATGCTGCGAAAATCTAACTTCAAGGTAACGGCCGTCCTCATCGATGACGAAATCATTGACATTGAACCAGGCGATACCACCGCCACTCGTTACGCAATTGCTTATGACTTAGGAACGACCACCGTCGTAGCCACACTGTTAGATCTCTCTACCGGAACTCCAGTGGCAGTTGCTTCCATGCTCAACAAACAACAGCCTTTTGGTGCAGACGTCATTAGCCGAATCAGCGCCACCATGATGGACCCAGCGGCCCTGGGCCGCCTCCGAGTGCTCGCGCAAGAAACCCTGGCTGAACTCACCCGCGAAGTCTGCGAAAGCATCGACCCACTTCAGGTGTACGAAGTCGCCCTTGCCGGAAATGCCACGATGACGCAATTGCTACTTGGTATCGACCCTGAACCACTCGGCGTCGCGCCCTTCATCATGGTGAGTGCCATCTTCCCCGATGTCGCCGCCAGCGAGCTGGGAATCGATATTCATCCACGCGCAAAGGCTTTCCTCATGCCGTCGCTCGGAGCATACGTGGGCGGTGACATTATCTCTGGAGCACTCGCTTCCGGAATGGATCGAGACAAACGCCTCCGCCTCTTCATCGACGTGGGAACTAATTGCGAAATCATTCTTGGCGATGGTGAGAAGATTTTGGCGACCGCAGCACCCGCGGGCCCCGCATTCGAAGCAGCTTCAATTAAATGCGGAGTGCGAGCCGCCCCAGGTGCGATCGAAACCGTCAAGATCGTTGATGGCGAAATCGTCCTTGGCACTATCGATGAAGAACCTGCGATGGGAATCTGTGGTTCCGGCTTAGTTGATGCCTGCGCCGTACTCGTCGACGCCGGATTGCTCGACCTCTCTGGAAGATTTGTTACCAACGAAATCGCAATGGAGATTTCCCCCACGCTGGCGCCACGTCTCATAGAACGTGAAGGGGAGCGAATCTTCGTTCTCGAAGGAGATATTTTTCTCTCACAGCGCGATGTTCGGGAATTGCAATTCGCTAAGGCCGCAATTGCTACTGGTTGGGCCCTTCTCCTTGAAGAGTTTGGCGTGCAAGAGAGCGATGTTCAGCAAGTATTACTGGCCGGGTCCTTTGGCTCTTATCTCTCGCCTGCCTCGGCGGTCCGAATTGGTTTAGTTCCCAAACTTCCCACGCTTCGCATCGTCTCGGCCGGAAATGTGGCCGGCGAGGGGGCCAAAATGGCGCTGCTCTCTCTACAAGAACGCAAGGGGGCGCTCGCCCTGCTCGATGAAATTGATTACGTAGAGCTCTCCGATCGAAGCGACTTCAACGATAAATTCGTTGATCGCCTCGCCTTTCCTGCAAAGTAAGAAATGAGCGCGCGCGTGGAAGGAAGCGCTCGCGTGGAAGGAAGCGCGCGCGTGGAAGGAAGCGCTCGCGTGGAAGGAAGCGCGCGCGTGGAAGGAAGCGCTCGCGTGGAAAAGAGCGCGGAAACATGGGCGGTTGTCGCTTGTGGCGCGCTCTCCACTGAAATATCTGAAATCAGCGATCGTCGCGGATGGCCACTCAAGATCTATCCTTTGCCCCCGCTCTTGCACAATCACCCAGAGAAAATTGCCGGTTCTGTACGCGAATTACTTCCAGATGTTATTGCAGCGCATCAACGTGTAGCAATTGCCTATGCAGATTGCGGAACTTACGGGGCGCTCGATGGTGTGGTTGAAGAATTCAAAATTCCTCGGCTCGCTGGCGCTCACTGCTATGACGTCTTTGCAAGGCCAGAACGTTTTTCTGAAATCATGGATGAAGAACCAGGCACGTACTACCTCACTGATTTTCTGGTGCGTTCTTTCCACCGCTCGGTGATCGTAGAACTTGGTCTCGACCGTTACCCAGACCTACGCCCTGATTACTTCGCCCATTACCGCCGCGTACTTTGGCTCGCCCAACAACCCAGCGATGAACTCCATGCGCTCGCACTTGAAGCCGCCGCGGCCATTTCACTTCCACTCGAAGTAGAAGTCGTCGGAACCATGGGCCTCGAACGCCAGTTAGCGCATCTCCTCCGCGCCAACTGAAGAGCTAGAGAAGTTAGGCGTTGTTAGACGGGGCTGATCCGAGGGTGACCGTGAAAGTTCGGCTTCCACCAGAGTTTGGCAGATCTACCGTGACCTTGACGTTAGAGCCCGGATCATATGATCGAATACGCACGATCGCTTCAATGTTATCTTTCGTGTTCTTACCATCGATCGAACGAATAACGCTATTAACTGGAATTCCAGCCGTCTCCGCTCCACCTCCGGCGGTCAAGGCAAAAATCTTCGCGCCAGGTCCCGCATAGGTGGTATCAAAGGTGACGCCCAGCAGTGGACGCGTAGATACGCCGGCTAGCGTGACTTTAGTTCCCACAATCTTCGCGGTAGAGATAATTTCGTTAGAGATTCTTTTCGCCTGATTGATGGGAATGGCAAAACCTAATCCGATGCTTCCTGCAGTGCTCGAAGTGCTCCCCAACGAAGCGATAGCGCTATTTACACCGATGATGAGTCCTTGAGCATTAACCAACGGACCACCCGAGTTGCCTGGATTAACTGCCGCATCTGTTTGCAAGGCATTGATATATGCCTCAGAACCCGTGCCTCCAGTAGTCACCGGGCGATCGAGTGAGGAGATGATGCCGCTAGTGACGGTTCCAGATAATCCGAGAGGAGATCCGATTGCCACGACTGGCTCACCAATAATGACCTTTGAAGAATCACCGAAGTTTGCGATGGGAAGATTTCCTTGACCCACCATGACGACCGCAAGATCGTAAGCAATATCAAAGCCCACAACTTGGCCATCGAGTTCAGTGCCATCTTCTAACTCCACCGTGACTTTAGTGGCCCCTGAAATGACGTGATTATTTGTGAGAATAAAACTCGAAGACGCACTGGTTTTGAAGATAGAACCCGACCCAGTTGCACTTCCAGTGCGAGTGGTTATTGCGATACTGACCACCGAAGGTAAAAGAGAATTCGCAATCGAAGTCACACTCAGTTGAGTACCCGAAGAGCCTTGAGTTCCTGCACTCCCTGCAACTCCCGCTGGACCCGCTGGGCCAGCCGGACCCGCTGGGCCAGCCGCACCCGCTGCGCCGGATGCGCCAGTAGCTCCTGCGGGGCCGATGGCTCCTTGCGGTCCGGTGATATTCCATGTGAGTGCGCGGGTACCTGTGGGGCATTTGCCACTCGTGGGAGCAATAGTGATGACCCGGGTGGTGTTATTTACGCACCCCTTGATTTGATCAGAGGCAGAGATAGTGGTGGCTGCGTAGGCACCGCCCCCAACAAGGAGCGCTCCCGCAAGAAAGCCAGCGCCCACTTTGGCGCCGCTCCCTGCACCTCGGCCAAAGCGCCGGCGCAAGCCGTTGGATCGATCTGTCGAAGAATCCAACGCCACTGGATTTTCTCTACTCACTGATTGCTCCTTCACTACAGATGCCCGATCGCAGCATGCCCGATCGCAGCATGCCCGATCGCAGCATGCCCGATCGCAGCATGCGCTTGACCACAGCATGCACCTGACCACTGAACTATAAAATCATTATGCAAAGCCTGCCTGAGAGAATCCTGCGAGAGCTCTGGATTATTTGCCAAAATGCGCAGCGCCGAGCGCCCCTCGCCGTTCGGCAGCGAGCAGATCAGCGATCTCTTCACCCTCCGGTAGGCCGGGTAGCCCCCCGATCACCCGGGCAAGAAGGTGGTCTGCAAGGTCTGGGTTACGTGCGAGAGCGGGGCCATGCAGGTAAGTCGCCAAGATATTGCCCGCGATAAGCCCATCCACCCGTTCGCTCTGCGCGATCGCGCCACCACCATTTCCACCTCCCACGAGAACTCGACCTAGAGGATCGACACCTCGTAAATCAGTGCGCCCGCGATGGTTTTCAAAGCCAGTCAATGGCTCGTCGAAGAGATCAGACTGTACGAGCACCTCACCCACAATGCGATCACTTCCAGGGAGCGAAAGGATGGGAACCATCCCAAGTCCAGTGATAATTTCACCCGTCACGCCAGGGAATGATTCACCGAGTATTTGTAATCCAGCGCAGACCGCAAAGAGTTGCGCTCCGCGATCAAGTGCGCCGCTCAAAATACCTACCGAAGATCGCAGAGCGTCGACGCTGGCAATTTGTGCGCGATCCTCGCCGCCACCCAGTAAGTAGATATCTCCGGTAGCGGGCAAAGATTGATCATGGGAAGTGCAAATTATCTCTGCTGATATTCCTCGAACTTGCGCGCGATGCGCCAAGACGCGCGCGTTACCGAAATCGCCATAAGTCCCCAGCAACTCTGGATGAATGACCACAATCTGCAAGGGACTCATCAACGCTTACCCTTCACGCGCGTCGTGGCGTCTATAAAGGCCGTATATGAGGTGAGCGCTTGTGCGCGAGTGAACCCATCTCTATAGATCTGTGCTGCCGCATTCGAAAGCGAATCAACGAGTGAGTAACCCACGCCATCAATATGAACTCGATACGCGGCATCAAGCTTTCGCTCCCCGGCAATGACCACATAGCGGCCCTTCAAGGGAGTGAAATCTACATCCCATAACCAAGACGTATCGAGCCCATCGACACCGCGTGCGTTCACCACCAAAATAACGGGTTCATCCGCGAGGGATCTCAATCCCTCTTGCCAACTTGATGGATTTTTAACCAGTCGCAGCGAAATCTCAATTCCGCCTAGCAGAAGAGTGGAAATGCGATCGCGTGGAGAAAATTTACTGAGATCATCGATTCCAAAATATGTTGCCACAGAGGCCGCAAGCGCATGATTTCGCTCAACTGCAGACATCTCACCCAGCTCGGAATCTACCTCGCGCGCACCCAAGCCGCAGTCGTGGCAGGCAAACTGCGCGCCGCTCCAATCGAGCATGGCTCCACAGGTTGGACAACTCGCCGCATCAAGATGTGGCCGTTTCCCAAAACCAATTCGCGTGACTGGGCCATGGTCGCGAACAACAGAAGCCAGGAACGGATCGCTCGCATCGATAATTACTGGCGTCTTAGGGAATGCCGCAAGTGCTTCGTACCATTTCCGCGCGACAATTCTTACTTCTTGGGTACGGTGCAATTGATCGCGACTCAAATTAAGTAAGAGCACGATCTCGGGGGCGGTCTCTTTGATTATCGAGGGGAGATAGAGCTCATCAACTTCAAAGATAAGGAGGTTTGATTTTTTAGCCGCTACGAGTGAGGCAGCAATTCCAGTGTTGAGGTTTGCCCCAGTTCGATTCCCGCCCACCAGAAATTTCTCACCGAGCATGGCTGCAAGCATGGACGAAGTTGAGGTCTTACCGTTTGTCCCACTAACAAGAACGACCCGACGTCCCCGAGTCAATTCGCTGATGGCCCGTGGACGGAGTGCAAGTAAAACTTTGCCGGAGAGAGTGGCCCCCTCCCCTTGGCGCAAGATGCGACTCAGCATTGAGATGGCACGTGCCAGCATCAGCGCTATCGGAAGTGGAACCACCTTCGTAGCGTAACGGGCAACTATCTAGGACCGGGGCGCATACTGAAAGAGATAGTAAAATCTTCGCCAGAATCAACAATCTCGACGGTGAAATCTGCTTGCGTGCTAACAAAGCGCCACTCTCCACACTTACCCGTAGAGCGATCAGCAGTGCGCACGCCGAAATCGGCGACCCCGGGGACTACGCGAACTTTAATTTGGCCACCGGCGGAGACAACTTTGGCTCGACCAGTAAGCGCTACGCCGTTGAACTTGCAGGAAGGAAATGATTTCAAGATGCTCTTGCTCTGCGGCTGGGTGGGAGCAGAAGCGGGGGCAGCCGAAGTCGCTGCACCACTGTTCTGATTTGGCTGGGCAACAGGCGCAGGGTTACTTACTGCAGGCACGGGAGGCGATGCCTCGTCGTTCTCCAATGCGTGCCCATCCATTTCGTCAGAATCAGCCGCTTCACGGTTGGCGTAGAGCGCCGCCGAAGACATCCGTGTTGCCCCACCACTTTGAATCCGGAAAATTACTAGGCCGGCTCGAGTTCCAGGGAAATTACCCGCGCCTCGTGATGGTGCCTGAATCGTAAATTGATATTTGAGAATGTAAGGATTCGCCGCGTCAGCGCAGAGCTTCTTATCCAGAACCGCAGAGACTCGCGTTATCTCTCGCCACTGCGCGCCATCTTTCATGGAGAGCACCGCACTAGAAGCGTTGGACACGCATTCAAAGAGACGATTGGGAACTCCACGAATCCAACTCTGTGGCGCGGTATTAATAGAACTCCATGTCACTTTAGGGTTCGGCGATGCGGAATCGAGAGCAGAGGCGCCCGTAGGTAGAGCAAGCGAGATGGGTAATGCGAGTGCGAGGATCACGATAAGTCGTGCGCGCTTTAACATCATGAGGTTACCCCCGGGATCAGTATCTCTAAGCGCAATCCACCAAGTGGAGAGTTTCCAAGCTTCAATTCGCCGCCATGCAACGCGACCACCTGAGAGACAATGCTTAAGCCCAATCCAAAGCCTCCGCCTTGTCGAGAGCGCGACTCCTCTAAACGACCAAATCGAGCTAATGCCATCTCCCGTTTCTCGGGAGAAATGCCGGGGCCCGCATCGTCGACCACTAAGTGAGCCATTGATGATCCGTTCGCGTCATCTAACGAGAGGCGAACGCGCACCGGCGAATCCACTGGCGTATGACGACGAATGTTTCCCATAATGTTTGCCAAAACTTGGCGAAGCAATGATTCATCGCCTCGGACGATGACATCTTCTTCGATCTCGAGTTCTACATTTCTTCCCACTTCTTGATCCCTCAGATCTTGGGCGAAATCAGAAGTAACGGATGAGAGATCTACCAAGTCGACAGAGATCACAGGATGTTGATCGAGCCGTGAGAGACGGAGCAAATCTGAAATCAACGTATCCATCCGGGCGCTCTCTGCGTTGAGCCGATCGATGGCACGGGATCGTTGCGCGGGATCGAGGTTCTCGGCATCTTTAAGCATCTCGCCATAGCCCTTGATGACAGTAAGCGGTGTGCGCAATTCATGAGAGGCATCGCCGAGGAAGCGTCGCATTCCTTGTTCGGATTCGTCTTTAGCCCGCAGCGAGGAGCGCAGGGAAGAAATCATGATGTTAAGAGCTGAGGCGAGGCGACCAAGTTCTGTTCCGGGTTGTGCCTCGGGAACTTTGCGATCAAGTTCGCCATCAGCAATGGCCGAAGCGGAATCAATCATGGCATCGACCGTGCGCAGCGCCCGACGCGTGCTAAACCACACGAGCAAGCCAGAAAGCAAAATAACGAAGAGCGCGCCGACAATTGTTTTAATAACTAATTGGCGCAGATCGCTATTGAGTGAAAGCAATGGCGCGGCCGCCATTAAGGCAACCCCGTCGCCTAACGATCGCGAACGAATTCGATAAGGCACTGTGCCATCTACGTTGGTGAACTTGGCACTGGCATCTTGAATTTGGCTCTTACTCAATGTGGGGAATTCATATGGGTTGGTAACGTCTCCCGCCCGGCGAACCACTGTGATTGATTGATCCGGCAGAACCAAGCCCAGCGCGATAGCCACGTTGAGGTCATCTGCCCGGGCCACCACAGAGCCTTGAGCGCTGCGAGCGCCACCATCGCTGGCGTTAAGAACTTGTGTGAGGGTGTTATCGATTTGAGTAAGTGAACTCTGCCTTGTAGCAGTCACGCTAAAAACGCCAATGCATATCGATGCTAGCGCGATAAAGATCGATGAGATCAGAGTTAATCGAGTGCGTAATTTCACTGGTGGTCACTGTGCGCCTTTTTCAGCGGCAGCTTCTACCTCTCGTAACTGGAAACCAACGCCGCGGACAGTTCGAATGAGTCCTAAGCCCTGAGGATCTAACTTCTTACGGAGATAAGAGATGTAGGTATCTACGACGCTAGTTTCGGCCTCAAAATCAATATCCCAGACAGCGCGCAAGAGTTGGGCCTTAGTGAGCACACGCTTCTGGTTGAGCATCAAATACTCAAGGAGACGAAATTCAGTGGGCGAGAGCGTGACGATCTCCCCCGCCTGGCGGACTTCGTGCGTCTCTGACTGGAGTTCTAGGTTGCCACTTCGCAAGAGCTCTGGTTCGGGTTCTTCTTTGCGCGTGCGACGCAAGATGGCCTTGACGCGCAAAAGTAATTCTTCGAGACCGAATGGCTTGGTGATGTAATCATCTGCGCCGAGTACGAATCCGCGGGTCGTATCTTCACGTTCCTGACGAGCAGTAAGGAAGAGGACTGGAGTCTCATCTCCTTTGGCGCGGATGCGTTCCAAGACTTCAAAGCCGTTGAGCCCGGGCATATTGACATCGAGCAAGATGACATCGGGCGTAATTTCGCGAAGGAGGCGCAGCGCCTCTTGGCCATCGCGAGCGCGGCGCGCGCGGTATCCGCCGAGAGTGAGCGCATCGACGAGTAGATCGGCGACGCCATCTTCATCGTCGACAACGAGTATGAGGGGGGCGTTCGCACTTACCGCAGCCATGTCATCCTCTTTCTGCTCAACCGAAACTCGGATAAGTACACCGTAGGGCTCCAGAGGGGGTGATGGGGGGCTTCGCCAGGGATCTCACCCCAGGCTCTGCGAAAACTCACAAATTCTCTCGGTGACGAGTGGGGGCTTACGCCTTGAAAGTTGGCTCCCGCGCTTGGACTCGAACCAAGAACCTGCCGGTTAACAGCCGGCTGCTCTGCCAATTGAGCTACACGGGAAGGTGGGTGGAAGCCTACCCCAGCGTGGGGGTAGCACTGAAACCCGCCGGAGGGGCAGACCAGTGGAGGGGCACTTTGGCCAACCCGGCGCTCTCGGCCAACCGGTGCGCCAGCGTCTCGGCGCCTCGGCGACCAGCCTCGGAGATGTCACCGGCTACCGAGATCCGGGTAAATACCTCCCCGGTGGCGCTTCGCCTGAGGGCGACCAAAGTGCCCTCGGGGCCGGCGGAGGAGATCAGGATCGAGGCCATCACGCGCTCGCGGAGCGCTTGGGCAACTCTGCGCTGCTCGCGCACGGTCGCTGCGCCGAAGGAGCGGGCGCACCGTTCACCGCCTGAGAGGAGCGCCTGAATTCCGTCGTCGTTGACCGTGAGATCGTCGATCTCGCTCCAAGGAATCTCTCGCTCGTCGAGGGTGAGGGAATCTATCTTCACCTTGATGCCAACGATTTCGGCAAGCACCCGAGCGCCGGCTACTGCCTTAGCCACGATCAACCTCACCCAAAGCAATATCGCGAAGTTGGCGCCGCACAGCTTCCATTTGAACTAGGTCAGTAAAGAGTTGTTGGTATCGATCAGCTTCTTCCAACGGATTTACTCGTTGCAGCTCTGACTTCTGCTCTTCGATTCGACGCGAGACGCCCACTTCGCGTAATCGATAACTCAAACTCTCGCCATATCGCGTACCTGCGGTGTCGGAAGTACGCATCGGTTCTACGGCCAACTCCGTTGCCAGCGAAGCAATCTCAATTGATTCATCATCACCTGCGCCTCGAATTGCTTCGACAGTGGCCGTGAGATCTCCTCCACCTTCTACACCGTGCAGACGCAGAAAGAGCGCCCGGTAAATTTCATGAAAGAAGTCATTTGCTTCAAGGTCACGCCAGCTGGGTGAACTCTGAGGGGTCTGCAAAATAGTCTTTAATACCTCGCGCTCAAGGGATGCCACGGGATCTCGTGGATCTGGGCGAAGAAGGCGGGGAGGGGCGGTTTCATCTACAGCAGACTCACTGGGAATTGAATCGTTGGCGTACTTTCGCCCCACCTTGGGAACGCTGGTAGCAACTGAAGCACGTACGCTCTCAATTTCCATGCCGAGCCACCCAGCAAGGAGCCGTGTGTATTCAGGGCGGAGTGAACGGTCTCGAATTTGCGCCACTAATGGTGCGGCAACTTTAAGCGCCTCTACTCGACCCTCAGCAGAACTTAGATTGTAATTAGAGAGCGTTGATCGAATGGCAAATTCGAAGAGTGGAATCCGATTCGCGATCAACTCGCGCACCGCGGCATCTCCACGCTTCTGGCGCAATTCGCAAGGGTCTAACCCTTCTTTTTCGATAGCCACAAAAGTTTGTGTAACGAATTTCTGGTCCTCGGTGAATGCGCGCAGCGCAGCTTTTTGGCCAGCAGCATCGCCATCGAATGTGAAGATCACTTCACCGCGGAATGCGTCATCGTCCATAAGAAGGCGGCGAAGAATCCGGATATGTTCTTCACCGAATGCAGTTCCACATGTAGCTACGGCGGTGGTGACGCCCGCGACATGTGCGGCCATGACGTCGGTGTACCCCTCAACGACGACCGCCTGTCGAGTTTTCGCGATCTCTTTCTTCGCCATATCAAGGCCATAAAGCACTTGATTCTTCTTATAAATAGGAGTCTCTGGGCTATTGAGATACTTAGGTCCAGTGTCGCTTTCGTCGGTAGAGAGTTTGCGAGCGCCGAAGCCCACAATGTCGCCAGAGATATCTTTAATGGGCCACATGAGGCGATTGCGAAAACGGTCGATGAGGCCGCGTTGTCCTTCCTTCGCCAATCCAGCATTGATGAGTTCTTCGTTTGTGAAACCTTTACCTTTGAGGAACTTGGTAAGTGCGTCCCATTCATCGGGTGAGTACCCCACCATGAACGTCGCGGTTATCTGCTGATCGAATCCGCGCTCAGATAGGAAAGCTCGTCCTACTTGCGCAGGGCCGGCCGCATTAAGCGCTTCTTGGTAAAACGCGGCGGCGAGTTTATGGGCCTCAATCAGGCGCGCTCGTTGCCCACCGCTTGTGCCACTAGGGCGATCACCTTCTTCATAACGCAATTCAAATCCAATGCGTTGCGCAAGCCGTTCCACGGTTTCAGAAAATGCCAGGTGCTCAATCTTCATCACGAAGGAGATGACGTCGCCACCCGTCTGACATCCGAAGCAGTGAAAGAAACCACGTGAGGGTGTTACGTGGAATGAAGGCGACTTCTCGTCGTGAAAAGGACAGAGACCTTTCTTCTGTCCGCCGCCGGCATTCTTGAGCTGCACGTAATCGCCCACGATTTCATCAATAGGGGCATGCTCGCGCACGTAAGCAACATCTTCGTCACGGATACGACCGGCCATCTTTACTCACCCCTTCCGGTGAGTCTGCCATGAAGCAGGCGGGCTCCGACATCGGTCAGGGAGGCCACTTGATCGATGACCACGCGGCGTCGCTCTCCATCATTGGCCGCATCATCCCAACTTGCATGAAAGGTGGGCTCTAATGCGCTCGGGCCACCCTGCCATAGCGCCTCAACAAGTTCGTGAATCAAAATCCGTTGTTCGGAATATCGAGCTTGGGCAATATCGCTTCGCATGACGTAATGAGCAGCTATTGCCTTGAGGACGGCAACCTCGATGCGTTCTTCGCGAGGAACTTCTAATGATGCACCGAAGCGAATAAGTGAACCGCTCCCCCACTTAGCGCGCGTCTCACGTTCGGCCGCTAACGCAAAGCGTCCGATGAGTTGACTGGTGAGATCTTTAAGAGCGGCATGATCTCGATGCGTACCTGAGAAATTTGAAGGCCAGTAAGGCAGCGCAGTTAATCGACCGAAAGCCGCTTGCAACTCATTTTCAGTTGAATCAGCGGCGTAGGACTCGAGCGCAACTCTTGCAACATCACGTTGTTCACTCGTATCCGATAGCGCCGCAAGTGGAAAACGCTCCGCCACAAGCGCATCTTCTAAATCATGAACCGAGTAAGCAACATCATCCGACCAATCCATAATTTGTGCTTCGATCGAACTCTCTGTGCCGACGCGTCCAGCTCGCATCCAGTCGAAGATCGCGCGATCATCGTCGTACACGCCAAACTTCTTGGAATTTGTGGCACGCGTCCATGGATACTTCGAAGCACCATCAAGCGTGGCCCGCGAAAGATTGAGGCCGATAGAAGCGCCCTCTACATCCACGCTCTTTGCTTCGAGGCGCGTAAGGATACGAAAGCTCTGCGCATTGCCTTCAAATCCACCGCAATCTTGCGCGGCTTCTTCAAGGGCTACTTCACCGTTATGTCCAAAGGGTGGGTGTCCCAGGTCGTGGGCTAGGCAAGCGCTCTCCACCAGGTCAGGATCGGCACCGAGTGCGGCACCTAACTCACGCCCTACCTGTCCACATTCGAGTGAGTGCGAAAGCCGCGTGCGCGCAAAGTCGCTCTCCCAAGGAACCTCTACTTGTGTCTTAGCCGCCAATCTGCGAAGTGCAGCAGAGTGCAAAATGCGCGCGCGATCACGAGCAAATTCACTACGACCTGGGCGTTTGGCCGGTTCTGCTAAATAGCGTTCGGTATCGGCGGAGAGATACTCACCAAAGTAATTAGTACTAGCCACCTGAGACCGCCTCGTCTGCCGAAACAAATGGCATGGCATCGCGATCGAGTAACCAATTCTCTGGAAGGCTTACTGCGCGCGTGGTGGTCGTACGCCCGCGTGGGCCCATCGCTATTTCTGTAGGGAAATCTTGATGGCCCTCTAGCTCATCGATCATGGTGGCCATTTCTGCCAAAGTGGAAACCTCTGCCAGCCCTACTCGCAAATGATTCTTCACCGAGAATCCCTTGAGGTACCACGCCACATGTTTGCGAAAATCACGGCATCCACGTAATTCATCTTCAAAGTAAGTGGCGAGCAGATGTGCATGTCGCAACATGACTCCACCGACCTCTTCTAATTTGGGTGCCGCTGGAATCGGTTGGCCAGCAAAGGCGGCCGCAAGTTCGGCAAAGAGCCATGGTCTACCTAAGCATCCACGACCGACAACAACTCCCGCGCATCCGGTCTCTTCCATCATGCGAAGCGCATCCGATGCACTCCAAATATCGCCGTTTCCCAGTACTGGAGTTCCATACGGTGCTAATTCAGCAACGAGCGCCGCGATTGCACTCCAATCGGCTTTGCCGCCATACATTTGCGCAGCAGTGCGGCCGTGCAGCGCTACCCAATGAACGCCTGCATCAGCAGCAATGCGCCCGGCTTCCAAGAAAGTGAGGTGGTCGTCATCAATTCCCTTGCGCATCTTGATCGTCACGGGAATTCCAAAAGGCTTAGCCGCGTCCACCGCGGCGCTCACAATCGCGCTAAAGAGGCGACGCTTGTAAGGAAGTGCAGAACCGCCACCTTTGCGAGTTACTTTAGGAACCGGACAGCCAAAATTCAGATCAATATGGTCTACCAATCCCTCACTGCAGAGCATAAGAACGGCATCGCGCACAGTGTCCGGTGCTACCGCGTACAACTGCACGCTTCGAGGAGTCTCCCCCGGCGCTGGTTTAATCATGCGCAACGTCTCTGGATGACGTTCGACGAGTGCACGGGCGGTCACCATTTCCGAAACGAAAAGACCAGCACCTTGTTCACGACAGAGCGTGCGAAAAGCGGCGTTGGTAATGCCCGCCATCGGCGCCAGTACTACTGGCGGCGAAATCTCGGTCTGCCCGATTAGCAACCGAGAAGTTTGGGGGCTAACCATTGCTCCACCTGATCGAGAGAGATGCGTTCTTGCGCCATAGTGTCGCGTTCGCGAATGGTGACGGCTTGATCATCCAATGTCTCAAAGTCGATGGTGATGCAGAAAGGCGTACCGATTTCATCTTGACGGCGGTAACGACGTCCAATCGCACCCGCATCATCGAATTCGACATTCCAATTCTTGCGAAGTGCAGCAGCAAGATCACGTGCCTTGGGTGAGAGATCTGCGTTACGGCTCAATGGCAGTACTGCGATCTTTACTGGAGCTAAACGATGATCAAGACGCAACACAACGCGCTTATCGACGCCGCCCTTAGAGTTTGGCGCCTCATCTTCCGCATAAGCATCGAGCAAGAAGGTAAGTGCACAACGATCCACACCTGCTGCAGGTTCGATGACATAAGGCACCCAGCGCTCACCAGATTCTTGATCAAACCAAGAGAGATCCTGGCCGGATGCTTCAGAGTGCGCCTTCAAATCGAAATCTGTGCGGTTGGCGATGCCTTCTAGCTCGCCCCAATCAGTACCGGCGAATTCAAACTTATATTCGATGTCTGCGGTGCGCTTGGAGTAGTGCGAGAGCTTCTCTTTCGGATGATCAAAGATGCGCAGGCGATCTGGATTAACTCCGAGATCTTTGTACCAAGCAAGGCGAGTATCGATCCAATATTGATGCCACTCTTCGTCGGTACCGGGAACCACGAAGAATTCCATCTCCATTTGTTCAAATTCGCGCGTGCGGAAGATGAAGTTTCCGGGAGTAATTTCGTTACGGAAAGATTTTCCGATCTGACCAATACCAAATGGCGGTTTTTTGCGCGACGTAGTAGAAACGTTGCCGAAGTTGATGAAAATTCCTTGCGCAGTTTCTGGACGAAGGTATGCGAGGCCGCTTTCGTCTTCTACTGGTCCTAAATAAGTTTTCAAGAGACCAGAAAATTGTCGCGGATCAGTGAATTGACCTTTGGTGCCGCAGTTGGGGCAATTGATTTCGGCTAGCGAGGTCGCAGGCTTCTTATGCTTGGCTTCGTACGCTTCTTCTAGGTGATCGGCACGGTAACGCTTGTGACACGAGATGCACTCGGTGAGTGGATCGGAGAAAGTAGCGACGTGACCAGAGGCTTCCCAGACTTCTTTTGCCAAGATGACGCAGGAATCTAAACCGACAACATCTTCGCGTTGGGTGATCATGGACTTCCACCACTGACGCTTCACGTTGTTCTTTAATTCAATACCCAGAGGGCCGTAATCCCAGGAGGCGCGCAACCCTCCGTAAATCTCGGACGAGGGATAAACAAATCCACGTCGCTTGGAAAGGCTGACGATAGTTTCTAGACGATCTGCCATGAGCGTGATCTCCATCCGGCTGGTTGTCGGCGGCGCACGAGATGGGCGCTTGAAGCAGATTTTAGTCGGAATCAGCAGTGAGAGCGATTTCCTCGAAGCCCCCGGGCTCATCAAGAGCCCGCGAGAGGAGCGGCACGACCTCCATTTTGATCTCAAATCCGGAAAGGGCCCGTCGATAGGAGCCGACGTTCTCCCACTCAGTCACCAGGGCATAGACAGAATTAGGGGTACTTCCACTGGCTCGATCGAAATCCTGATCGGTGGCGACTCCAAAGCGCCCACCGAGATAGCCAGGACGGCCAGCGAGTAATTCCAAGGCTCGTCGAGCATGCTCACAGAGCTCGCTCTCGCTCCACGGCGAAATCGAAGTGGTGGTGAATCGAGCAACGGCGAACATCTTCCCTGCTCCCTGCCTCTCTTCTTCTCGGCTTATTGACAATGATTCCCATTATCAATAGCCTCATACTTATGGCCATCTTGGTAGCGCTGAGCACAGTACTCGCAACCGCGTTCGGGGGCTTCCTCGCGCTCCGCTCTCGCGACCGGATGCATTTACTCCTCGGGCTCTCTGCAGGGTTACTTCTGGGGTTGGTCGCTTTTGATCTGATCCCAGAGGTCCTCGAACTCAATACGAATCACCTCGCCGGCATCCCCACTCCGATGGTCGCTTTCGTAGTCGGATTCCTCGCCCTTCACATGATGGAACGTTTCTTCGGAAGCCATGAGCCAGCCGACTCTGATTACGGTGACGATCACTCGCATACTCATCTGAGTACCGGTCTTGTAGGCGCCGGTGCGATGGTGATCCACGTATTCCTCGATGGCGTCGGTGTGGGTCTGGCTTTCCAAGTGAGTAACTCTGTTGGGTTTGCTGTTGCTATCGCAGTCATTTCACATGCATTCACCGACGGGCTTAACACCGTCATGTTGTTGATTCGCAGTGGACACTGGCGCAAGAAAGCAATTGCGCTACTCGCATTCGACGGCGCAGCTCGCGTACTCGGAGCCACGATTGGTACATACCTCACACTCAGCGAACCGCTCTTAGGTATTTATCTAGCGCTCTTTGCAGGATTCTTGGTCTATCTGAGTACCTCACATGTACTTCCAGAAGCACATAGCAATCACCCGTCGCGCTGGACTCTTCTAGCAACGCTTCTAGGTGTGGTCATCATGTTTGGAATTGTTTCCCTTGGATCTTCGGCTTAGTTATGAACGCGCCCACAAAGAGAAACACCCGTCAACGTACTTCCATCATTGATTTTCTGAAAACACGAAAAGAATTTATTAGCGCGAAGGAGCTCTACTCCGAAATGGAGGGTTCCAAAGTCGGGCTCTCCACGATCTACCGCGCGCTGAGCGACTTAGTAAACGATGGAGACCTCGACGTCTTCATTGATAACGATGGCGAATCACGCTTTCGGCTCTGTGGTTCACACCACCATCACCATCTGCTCTGCCGCAAGTGTGGAAAGAGCGTGGAATTTCAAGCACCGGAGGCCGAAGCGCTCGCCGAGCGACTGGGTGCCAGCGAAGGCTTTAGCGAGATGGAACATCGTTTAGAAATTATTGGTACCTGCCAGGAGTGCATTTAGCACTACCGCTCGGCAGCCGCAGTCACCTCGAGGGAGATCGGGATACCTACCGCGGTGCGCCCCTCGATACTCACCACGACAGTCTCTAACCCGGCGGACATGCCATTCTCGAATCGAATGTTGATTGGTTCCATCACTCCCACCTGACGCAATTTATTACGCGCAGCACTTTGGCCCTCTTCAAATTGTGTTGAGAGCGAAGCTTCGCGTGCCAATGTCATGACCACCCCTAAAGCGCTGATGCGAATTTGTAGGTAAAGAAGCAACGTCAGGACTCCAAGAAATAGCATGGTGAGCGGAACAAGGACTAAAAAGGACTCGACATTTCCCCGCTCATCGCACGAAAGCCGGCGAATTCTTCGGGGGGACAACTTACTGAGAAGAGACCGCATCAAGTGCCCTGGCAAGCATCGCCGAAAGTCGAGGTCCAGCCACTGCCCAGAGAACTGTGACCAATCCAGCAGTCATCAAAACAACAAGAACCCAACCAGGGACGTCTCCTCGAGAATTCTTCATCGGCTCCAACACTCTCCGACGAATCCAATAGGAGCACGCAAAGAGCTTTCGATTAATCATTTCCATAACAATCTCCTTCATTTGTAGGTGGTGTGCTATCCGAAAGCCATCAAATTGAGTTGGGCCAAACTTGGGTAGAGCGCGAAAAGAACGGTAACCGGCAGTATCAGGAAGACCACCGGAATTGCCATTGCAATTTCACTCTTGCCGCAAGCTTCGAGGAGTGCGCGTCGGCTCTCTTCACGAACCTCATGTGCATGGTTGAGCAGAAGCGGAGCCAATGGTGATCCATGGACTTGCGAAATAAGGATGGCATCAACTAACCGCTCTCCTCCGGGGATTTGATACCAGTGCGCCCAGTGAGTAAGTACATCCATGAGCGCCTCTCCGTGCTCCACCTTATAAATGACATCCGAGAGTGAGTGCGAAAATGTTGACGCACCACGAGCCACTCGACGTAGCGCAAAGAAGATGCTCTCGCCTGCAACTGCTGAGAGCGCAATTTGTTCGACAACATCTGGAAAGTCTTGGCGCAGCTCCAATTGGAAACGACTCTCTCGTCGCCGTAATCGCCACGTATCAGCAATCAGCGCGAACATCGCAGCCGCAATTGTCGTGAAGAATATGACCAGCAGAGTGCTGTTGCTGGCTAGCGCAATGAGCGCACCTAGGAGTGCACCAATTCCCACTGTCTGCCTGCGCGTTTTGAAATGGACGTGCTGCTCTTCAAGCGTGATGATGCCAGCTGCTCGTAAACGTGATTGATCAACAGGAG
>CAEZXB010000010.1_pt1 | contig 38905 bp, 40 predicted proteins | sample 7265151 | NCBI WGS metagenome assembly CAEZXB01 (sample SAMEA6813898, study PRJEB35770) | freshwater metagenome | biome: Freshwater; feature: Freshwater reservoir; material: water | place: Czech Republic | collected 2015-11-04 | depth 0.5m m | reverse complement strand
GTCAAATTATTTCAAGTAGAACTTGAGCATTACGAAAAGATCGAAGGTTCATCACTGAGTCTTGATGGTAAAGCCAATCGCCTCGCCTCCCTTATTCGCGGCAACCTCCCGCTTGCTATGCAAGGACTAGCGGTAGTGCCTCTTTTCGCAGGCTTCGACGCAGAATCGAATGCAGGCAGAATCTTCTCTTACGACGTTACAGGCGGACGATATGAGGAATCTTCATTCCATGCCGTTGGATCGGGTTCAATATTCGCCCGAGGTGCTTTAAAGAAGATCTACCAAGAGACTTTTTCAAGAGAAGAATCCATCCTTGCCTCACTCGCCGCCTTGTATGACGCGGCAGACGATGACAGTGCTACGGGTGGACCCGACCTCGCCCGCAATATTTTCCCACTCATCATTACAGTGAGCGCTGAAGGGGCCTCGAAGGTGAGCGATGAGGAAGTCGAACGCCTTTCTCGACAACTTGTCGAATCACGCACGCTCCACCCCGACGGACCGAAAGCCAATTTGATATGACAACTCCATATTACGTAGGCCCAGAACAAGTAATGAAGGACCGGGCTGACTATGCCCGCAAAGGAATTGCGCGAGGAAGGTCTGTCATCGTCCTCCAGGTCGACAGCGGCATTCTCTTCGTTGCCGAGAACCCCTCACGCGCTTTGCACAAGGTCAGCGAAATATACGATCGTATTGGTTTCGCCGCCGTGGGTAAGTACAACGAGTTCGAGTTGCTGCGGGTTGCTGGCATTCGACTTGCAGACCTGCGTGGCTATGCCTATGACCGTCGCGACGTAGCCGGTCGCGCTCTAGCCAACGCTTATGCGCAAACCTTAGGAAGTGTTTTTACCACTGAACAAAAACCCTATGAGGTTGAAATTATTGTCGCTGAAGTCGGCGAGGTGAGCGCTGCCGATCAGATTTATCGATTGACATATGACGGATCTGTCGCAGATGAACAGGGTTTTGCAGCGATGGGCGGTTCGGCTGATGCTATATCTGCGAGATTGACCGAGGGCTGGAGAGCGGGCCTCACTCTCAAAGAGGGATTAGCACTTGCTGTGAAAGCTCTCGAGGGTGGAGAGCGCGCGATCACGGGGGAGATGCTAGAGGTCGCCGTCCTCGATAGGGCCAGACCTTCACGTCGCAAATTCAATCGTCTTTCGAATTCGGTTCTTGACTCACTCCTTGCCAAATAAGCATGAAGCGACGCATCTTTGGGCTGGAGAATGAGTATGGAGTTACCTGCAGAATCGTCGGTGATCGCAAACTCAGCCCCGACGAGGTGGCCAGGCACCTCTTTCGTAAAGTTGTTTCTTGGGGGAGATCTTCCAATGTCTTTCTCACTAACGGGGCCCGACTTTATCTAGACGTCGGTAGTCATCCAGAATACGCGACTCCTGAATGCGATGACATCCGAGAGCTCGTGATCCACGATCGCGCTGGAGAGCGTATTTTGGAAGATCTGGCGGTTGAAGCGCAGCAACGCATTGACGACGAAGGCATCGATGGCCAGATCTATCTTTTCAAAAACAATACCGATTCGGCAGGCAACAGTTACGGTTGCCACGAGAATTACCTAATAGGTCGCGCAGGAGAGTTCTCTGCCTTGGCCGACGTATTCATCCCATTCCTTATTAGCCGTCAAATCATCTCGGGCGCAGGCAAGGTGCTGCCGAGCCCACGAGGCAGCTCCTATTCAGTCAGCCAACGGGCCGAACACATCTGGGAGGGTCTCTCGTCCGCCACTACGCGTTCTCGCCCGATTATCAACACTCGCGACGAGCCACATGCGGACGCCGAGATGTATCGACGGTTGCACGTGATCGTCGGTGATTCCAACATGTCTGAAACCACTAATTTTCTCAAAGTTGGCGCTGCAGAACTCGTGCTGCGCATGATCGAAGGTGGTGTGGTATTTCGGGATATGACTCTGGATAACTCCATTCGCGCCATCCGAGACATTAGCGCTGATACGTCCGGAACCCACCTTGTCGCGCTGGCGAATGGCCGCGAGGTATCGGCTCTAGACATGCAAGAGGAGTACTTTTCCAAAGCGCAGTTATTTGTCGAGCGTGAAGGAATTGTTGACCCCAACACCACTTCGGTGATGGAACTTTGGGGGAGAGCAATTTCATCGATCCGAAGTGGCCAGCTGCAAAATATTGAGACTGAAATTGATTGGGTTATCAAGAAGCGACTCATGGAGCGATACATGGAGCGTGATTCACTTGACTGGAATTCACCGAGACTTGCCCAGCTAGATTTGGCCTATCACGATATTAATCGCAACCGTGGGCTCTTCTATCTCCTGGAGAAGAAGGGCCTCGCCCGGCGGATATTGAATGATGATGAAATCGATGTGGCAAAAACGCTACCGCCGCAAACAACACGTGCAAAGTTGCGAGGAGATTTCATTGCCGCAGCCCAAGAAAAGAAAAGGGATTTCACCGTTGATTGGGTACACCTCAAACTCAACGATCAGGCACAGAGGACAGTGCTCTGTAAGGACCCGTTTCTTGCAGTCGATGAGCGTGTGGAACGACTCATCTCGAGCATGTGACTATCCGAGTAGGTCAACGACGAAGATAAGTGTCTCGCCTGGCTTGATTGCGGCTCCTGCGCCACGATCTCCATAACCAAGATGAGGCGGAATGATGAGTTTTCTCCGGCCGCCAACCTTCATGCCAGGTATGCCCATTTGCCAACCGGCAATCACCTGATGAAGACCAAAAGTGATCGGTTCGTTACGGGACCACGAGGAATCGAATTCTTCGCCGGTTGAATAAGCGACACCCATGTAGTGAACGCGAACGCGCCCGCCGGGTACTGCTTCGTCGCCCTCGCCTATAACAAGGTCTTCAATCACCAAATCAGTAGGGGCCGGAAAATCTGGAAATTCGATCTCTGGTTTATCTAGCATTACTTCACTCCCAAAATGTCGACGACGAACACCAAAGTTTCATTCGGCTTGATAGCGCCCTGGCCTGTTTCGCCGTAACCGAGAGTGGGCGGGATGATGATCTCGCGACGAGTGCCTACTTGCGCGCCGGTGAGTCCTTGTGCCCAACCCGTAATCACCTGAGTCAGTGAGAACTCTGCGGGCGTGCCACGCTTCCAAGAACTATCAAAAATCGCGCCATCCGACCAGGAGACACCAACGTAGTTAACGGTGACGGTGGATTCGGCCGTGGCGGCAGGGCCAGAACCAGCGATGAGGTCTCGGGTGAGCAGTTCAGTCGGCGGCGTACCCGTAGGAGGAGCAATCACTGGCTCTGCGCCGGCGGCTCCTGAAACGGCTGGGAAGGTGGCCGACTGACTCGGAGATGATGACGCCAGGCTCTCAGGCTGCGAAGTGCAGGCAGTCAGGAGCGTCAGCGCGGTGAGGGAAAGAAGGGCAGGGGTGAGGAGATGGGATCTACGCATACGGAGATAATACCCATCAAATGTCGCGCTATTGGACGCCGCGCACCTGGGGTAAGTTGATTTTGTGGCTGTCGAAAAGAGCGAACGTCTGGTCAATCTGACTATGGCGCTTTTGGCGACCAAACGCCCACTTCGCAAATCCGAGGTCTTCTCACTGGTCGAGGGCTACGAAGGGAGCGCGGAGACGTCTGACCGAATGTTTGAGCGAGATAAAGATGACCTCCGGCAGATAGGTGTTCCTATCTCGGTGATAGAACTTGAGGCAGGGATGGATAGCGGGTATCGCATCTTCCCAGACGAGTATTCGCTCCCGGCACTTGCACTCACTTACGAAGAATCTGCGCTACTCGCCGTCGCGGCGGATGCGTGGAAAAGATCCGGATTTTCTGGAATATCCGTCACAACCATCTTGAAGTTACGTGGAGCGGGAGTGCCCGTCCTTGACGTCATCGACAATCGAGTCGATCTTGCTTATTCGCCTCTGTGGCGCGAGGTGGCTGAGGCAATCATTGCTCGCCAAGATATTTCATTTGATTACCGTCGCCGCGATGGGCAGGTAGATATACGACTTGTGCAGCCATATGCCATGCACTTCCGTTCGCAGAGGTGGTACGTAGTCGGTTTCGATAAGGGCCGTGGAGATATTCGTACTTTTGTCCTCTCTAGATTTGAAGGCGGCCTAACTTTCACCGGCGCTCCAGCTAGTTTTGAAATCCCGAGCGATTTCGATTCTGCGCAGCACCTCTCAAGTGCGACCGCGCTAGCCCGAACCTTTACTGTGATTGCAAGTGGCGGAGCGTTGACTTCGCTGCGCACAAGAGCTTTCGCATCCGTAACCAATCCGGATGGGTCGGCCACACTTTCACTGCAGGTTGACGATGAAGCGGAATTCATCTTCGAACTCCTTACTCTTACGCCGCTGGTAGATATCTTGGATCCGCCAGATGCTCGAGGTTCGATCATGCGATGGATAGGTGATTCCCTTGGCGCGTGAAAGTTCGCTTGCTAGATATGGACGCCTGATCAACCTTATTCCCATGCTCTACTCGAATCCGTCCATGGAAATTGCCGAAGTGGCCCGCGATCTCGAGATAACAGAAAAACAATTATTGGATGACTTGAATTTGCTTTGGATGTGTGGGCTACCTGGACACTCGCATCTTGAGCTCATAGATATGAATTTCGAATCCGGTTTCATCGAGATAATTGAGCCCCAGAATTTGGCGAGACCGCTCAATCTCACTCCACTCGAAGTGACAGAGATTCTCCTCGGCTTAGAGTTAATTTCGGCAGAGGTGGATCCATCAACTCTCGTTCTGCTCGATTCAGTGCGGACCAAACTTACTGATTCGCTACCCTCAATTCCCAGAGTTGGCGGCGCAATCCGTGTGGAACGCGAGCGAGCCTCCGCAAGCGTTGCGGATATGCGAACGCTAGTTCTGCAAGCAATTGCTGACGAGAGAGAGATCGTGGCTGTATATAGAAGTCTCAGCGGGAGTGATTCGCTGGAACGTAGGCTCACTCCGTTGCAGATCGTTACACGAGATGGCCATGATTATGTTGCGGCAGTAGAGCACGGTGATCATGTGCGTAAGGTCTTTCGATTGGATCGATTCGATCAAGCCCATCTTGGAGAGAGGTCCGAAACCATCACTCCCATGCTCACACTCACAGAGCCCGCCTCGCAAACACTCAGAATTGAAGTTCCACAGGACCGCGCCTTCTTGGCAGACCGTGTCAATGCCGTGCAGGTGGGTACTTCAAAGGATCGCGTGATCCTGGAATTTAAGTACTTCGAAGCCCATTTCGCGGCACGCGTAGCCCTGGCTTTTGGTGCCGGTACTCGACTCATTGGATCTGGGGCACAAATCTCAAGAGTGGCCGAGCTCCTGGAGCGACTCTTGGGCCAAGTGCGAGATGCCTATAGAGAGCGCGAGTAGATTACACATATGAACACTTGGGGCTGGGTTGCACTCTTCCTCGGCATTCTGGTGGTCGGAACCGTGATCAATCTGCTGCTCATCCGACGCGTCTGGCGCAGTGGTAAGCGGCTCCGATCGGAGATTTCGGCCATCAGGGGCCAAGTCAAGAGGCAGTAGGCTTCCCACTAGATCTGTGAGTTCCTTTCTGAGAGGGGTTTGGCTATGGGATTAGAGAGACCAGGCACGTGGGTCGTTCTTATCGTGGTTGTGGTGGTGCTCTTCGGAGCAAAGCGCCTTCCAGATAGCGCAAAGGCGCTGGGACGATCACTCAAGATTTTTCGTAACGAGATCAAGGATCAAGACCCCAAGAAGGAAAGCGACAACTCTGAGCAGTGAAAGCTGGCTCGCGTGAGGGTCGGATGCCCTTGGCGGAGCATCTTCGAGAATTACGTCGAAGGATCGGTCGCTCTGCCTTAGCGATTCTCCTTCTCACTTCCGTGGGATGGGTCTACTACGACCAAATCATCGCATTTTTGGCGTCTCCTATTTGCGATCTCAACCACGCAAAGGCAACTTGTGGCTCCTTGTATATCAATGGAGTGCTGGGTCCGCTCAATCTCCAGTTGAAGGTGGCGCTGACCGGGGGAGTGATTCTTGCTGCTCCGATTTGGCTCTACCAGCTCTGGGCATACCTCGCGCCGGGACTGCACCGCCGTGAAAAGAAATGGGCAATTATATTTGCTGCAACCGCGACGCCACTTTTCGCTGCTGGTTCTTATCTCTCGTATTTAGTTCTTCCACAAGCCATCAAGATTCTTTTAGGCTTTACGCCGGGCACTTTGAATAACCTGATCAAGTTTGATGACTATCTAGATTTTGTACTGCGTATGATCCTGGTTTTTGGTCTCTCTTTTGAACTCCCGCTGGTCCTCATAGCACTCTCACTCGCGAATCTACTCACCGTCAAACGCATGCTTGCTTGGTGGCGCGGTGCAGTCTTTTGCATATTTCTTTTCGTCGCCGTGTTCACCCCCACAGGAGATCCTTTGACGATGGTGCTTCTGGCAGCCCCTCTCATCGTCCTCTATTTCTTAGCAATTTTCGTCTCGTGGATAATTGAATTCCGTCGCCGGAAACGGTCGACAACATGACGGTTGCACTTATCGTCAATCCCGCTTCTGGCGGGGGTAAGGGTCTTGCGAGCGGTCTGGCTGCTGCCGAGATATTGAATCCGCGAATCTCTCATCACTCCAAGTCTTACGAAGACACAATAATTGCCGTTGATAGAGCCGCCGAGGCTGGGTGCACGGTAATAGCGGCCTGTGGTGGTGATGGATTGATGCATGCGGCCATACAAGGGTGCGTACAACATAACCTCTCCTTGCTACCGATTCCTGCAGGTACCGGAAATGACTTTGCTCGAGCTCTAAATATTCACACCAAGGATCCGCTCGCTCACCTGCGGGCTTCGCTCGTAGAAGAGCGGATTGACTTAGGTCATCTGGGCGATCGCTACTTTGGTGCCATCCTCTCTTCTGGCTTTGATTCTGTGGTGAATGAACGTGCCAACAAACTGAGATGGCCGAAAGGTCCCATGCGCTACAACGTAGCCATCCTCCAAGAATTGCCAAAATTTTCACCCATTTCATTCACCATGCACCTCGACGGAGTGGAGTTTCAACGCGAGGCGATGCTTGTAGCGGTCGCCAATGCACCTTCTTACGGCGGGGGTATGTTGGTCTGTCCCGATGCTTCTATGTCGGATGGACTCTTCGATGTCATGATTCTCAACGGTGTAAGTAAGCCAGAGTTTCTTAAGGTTTTTCCTAAAGTTTACAAAGGTCTCCACGTCAATCACCCAGCGGTCGAGATTCACCGTGCAGCTCACGTTCTCATAGATGCGCCAGCCATCGGTTATGCAGATGGCGAACGCATGGGTTCGCTCCCTATCGAAGCTCGGGTAGCACCGGCGGCCCTCACGATTTTGCGTGCAGGATGACATCCCCAGCGGAGAAGTACGCGGCCGCAAAGAAGAGAGCACAAGTAGAGAGCACCCTCTTCGGCAGATTTCGTAAGAGTTATGATTTTGAATTAGACGATTTCCAAGCCGACTCTTGCATCTCGCTCGAGCAAGGCCGGGCAGTCTTGGTCGCAGCGCCTACGGGCGCAGGCAAAACCATCGTGGGGGAGTTTGCCGCTTTTCTCGCCATGGAGCATGGCATGAAGTGTTTTTATACGACCCCGATTAAGGCACTTTCAAATCAAAAGTATGCAGAATTTGTTGAGACATACGGTAACGAGAATGTTGGCCTGCTCACTGGCGACCTCTCGATCAATGGCGAAGCATCAATCGTTGTTATGACCACTGAAGTTTTGCGAAATATGATCTACGCAGGTTCTAGCACATTAGATGAACTTGAGTACGTAGTCCTCGACGAAGTTCACTATTTGGGCGACAAGTTTCGCGGACCCGTATGGGAAGAAGTGATCATTCACCTTCCGGAGCAAGTAACCGTTGTTTCGTTGTCTGCCACAGTTTCAAATGCAGAAGAATTTGGCGAATGGATCGAGTCCGTCCGCGGGCGCACAGAAACCATTGTCAGTGAGACGCGACCTGTACCCCTTTGGCAACATGTGATGGTGGGCAGCACTCTCTACAACCTCTTCGAAGAAGACGGAGAAGTTAATCGTGAACTCGTACGAGCTGGTCGTAATGCGCAACGAGGTAGCGCAAAAGGCTTTAGGCGGGCATATACGCCATCCCGCAGTGAAGTAGTAGCGCTCCTAGAGGCCGAAGGTCTGCTTCCAGGCATTACATTCATCTTCTCACGTGCCGGATGCGAGGCCGCAGTTCGACAGATTCTCAATTCCGGGATCAAGTTAACGACCCAAGATGAACGTTCCAGGATTCGAAATGTTATACAAGATAAATGCGCTGGCCTTCCACCTGAAGACCTCGGCATTCTCGGTTTTCTTGAATGGCAAGACGCGCTCGAGCGGGGAGTGGCTGCCCACCATGCGGGGTTGATTCCAGTTTTCAAGGAGACTGTCGAGGAACTCTTCCAGCAAGGCTTAATCAAGGTGGTTTTCGCAACAGAAACGTTGGCACTGGGAATCAACATGCCGGCCAAGTCAGTCGTGCTCGAACGTTTAGTCAAGTGGAACGGTGAAGGACACGTCGATATTTCACCGGGTGAATTTACCCAGCTCACCGGTCGAGCAGGGCGTCGGGGAATCGATATCGAGGGACATGCGGTTGTACTTTGGGCAGATGGGCAAGACGGAAAGAGCATTGCTGGCCTAGCTTCAACAAGAACATACCCGTTGCGCTCTGCATTTCAGCCCACTTACAACATGTCCATTAATCTTATTGAACGTCTGGGGCGCGATCGTGCGCGCAATTCACTAGAAACTTCCTTTGCACAATTCCAAGCAGATAAATCAGTCGTAGGAATTGCTCGAAATATTCAGCGACACGAAGAGGGTATCCGAGGGTTTGAGAAATCCATGGAATGTCATCTAGGTGACTTTGCGGAGTATGCCAATCTGCGAAGCGCTATCAAGCGTCGCGAACAAGAACTTACAAAGCGTGGTTCGCAAGCAAGACGCGCAGAGGTTGCCCGCTCCCTGGAGACTCTTAAACGTGGCGACATCATCATTATCACTGGCGGTCGTCGTGCCGGCTTTGGCATCGTCCTCGACCCGGGAGTTGGAGTGGGATTCGATGGTCTACGCCCCTCCATTCTTACAATTGATCGTCACGTGGCTCGCCTCTCTCTGCAAGATTTCCGTGATCCGGTGGAAGTCGTAGCCCGCGTGAAGGTACCAGCGCACTTCGATGCGAGAAGTTCCCGAGGGCGTAAGGATCTCGCAAAGGAACTGCACGGTCTGCAATTGGAGAAGCGTACGAAAGAGCGACCTTCCACCGAAGAAGACTCTGAACTTCTCAGCCTGCGTCACGAGATGCGCAAACATGCCTGCCATAACTGCCCCGATCGCGAAGACCACGCAAGATGGGGGGAGCGCCGCAATAAGGCGATGAAGGAAATCTCACTCCTGCGCGATCAAGTTTCCACACGCACCCACGTGATCGCTAGAAAGTTTGATCGGATCTGTCGAGTCCTCGAGGAGCTTAAATATTTAAGCGATGGTGTAGTCACCGATAAAGGTTTGGCGTTGCGCAAAATCTACTCTGATTTTGATCTTCTCACCGTTATCTGCCTCGAAGCGGGTCTCTGGGACGAATTAGATCCTGCCGAGTTGGCTGCAGTTGCCTCTCTCTTCACTTATGAAGGGCGCGGCGAAGACCGGCTCTCACCCAAGATGCCTTCGGGCCGGGTACGCGACGTTGTTCTTTCAGTGGTGCGTGAATGGGCGAATCTCGGAGATATCGAAGCCAGACACTCTCTTCCACACGCTCGCGAGATTGATGCTGGGTTTGCGCAACCCATTTATCGATGGGCTCTGGGCAACTCGTTAGAGGGAGTACTCAATGAGTGCGACATCTCAGCCGGAGACTTTGTGCGTAATACCAACCAACTCATTGATTTCCTCGGACAAATTGCTTCGTTGGATCTACCCATCTCCCGAAATGCAAAAGAGGCTATCGGTCGACTCCGTCGGGGCGTTGTAGCTAATCTGGCCCTCCTATGAAATTGCTACTCGACACCGCCTCGCTCTGGTATCGCGCCTATTACGGTATGCCCGACACTTTGGTATCTCCGTCCGGAATGCCCGTGCATCTGATCCGCGGCGTCACCGACATGGTTGCTCGGCTCATCACCAAGTACGATCCAGCAGAGATTGCCGTCTGTCTTGACAGTGACTGGCGTCCCTCATGGAGAGTGGAACTCATACCTGAGTACAAAGCCCATCGCGTCGATGCAGACGACGAAGAGGCCGAAGAGTCGATGAGCGCACAGATTCCTATCTTGCTCGAACTCTTCGCTGCCGCTGGCTTCCCATTGATAGGAATTTCAAATTACGAAGCTGATGATGTAATAGCAACCTTGGCTCACGTAAGTACTCGCCCCGTCATGGTGGTTACAGGGGATCGCGATCTCTTCCAGCTCGTAGACGATAAGCGCAATATCAAGATCGCATACCTGGCAAAGGGCGTTTCTGCTCACGACGTTGTTGATGAAGAATGGATTGAGAATAAGTATGGGATTCCCGGACAGAGTTATGGGCTCTTTGCACTTCTTCGTGGTGATCCATCAGATGGATTGCCGGGAGTGAAGGGGATAGGAGAGAAGAGCGCCGCACTCTTGGCAAACGCTTTCACATCAGTAGATGAAATTGTGGCGGCTGCTCACGCAGGGCATGATGATCTTCCTGCACCCATACAAAAGAAGATTCTTGCTGGCCTAGATTATTTAGAACGAGCACCTCGCGTAGTTGCGTGCGCCCTAGATGTCCCCATACCAAATTTGGATTTGAAGCGCCCCGAAGAGTGGGACGCAGCGCATATGAAGACACTTCAAAAGGAGTTTGGGCTAGGCGCGAGCGTAGACAGACTCCTCGCAGCACTAGCTCGTTAACATGAAGAATCGTTCTATAAGTGCGGCGCTCTCTATCGTTGCGGGATCGGCACTCTCCTTTGCATTTGCGCCGTGGTACTTGTGGTGGCTTGTCCCGCTCGGTCTTGCGCTCATCTTTGCAGTTGCCCGGAGAGAGCCGGTTCGGGCGTATCAATACGTTTTTCTCTCAACACTCACCCTTGAAGTGATTCATCTTCACTGGACCAGTGTTTATGTTGGTTCGGCACCTTGGCTGGTTCTTGCTCTCGGAGAGGCGATCTTCTTTACGCTTCCATTTCTGCTGTGGCGGAGTGGTTCTCGTTGGGGATTCTTAACTTCGTGGATAGCAGGGGAGTGGCTTATTGCGCGCGCTCCTTATGGCGGATTTGGTTGGAGTCGTATCGGGTATATCGGCAATGGCCCCACTCTCAATCTTGCATTCTGGGGTGGACCCACACTGATCGTTATCGCGAATGTGCTTTTAGCCTTTCTGCTGTACCAAATCTTTCTTGCTTTCTCACGCGGCGAACGTCTGAGAGGAGTGTCGACTTCCTTGCTGATCGCGCTCTCACTCCTTCTCCTTCCGCTAGTCCCCATGGCGAAAGCAGAGAACGTCGCGGGCATCACTCTCTCCGGAGTGCAAGGCAACGTGCCCAGATTAGGTTTGGATTTCAACGCCCAAAGAGAAGCAGTTCTTCGAAACCATGTACGACTCACTTTAGATTCACCGTCGCTTGCCCAGAGCGATCTCGTGGTCTGGCCGGAGAATGCCTCAGATGTGGATCCATTGACGCAGCCAGCAAAGAAACTGATCGAAGAGACCGCACACCGCTTGGGAATTCCCATTTTGTTAGGGGGAGTCTCGCGCAGCGCGGGTAGCGGCTTGCGCAACATCTCTCTCTGGGTTGATCCCACCACGGGGGTCGAAAACTCTTCCATCTACACGAAACGACACTTGGCACCTTTTGGCGAGTATCTGCCGCTTCGGGGAATCGCTGAATTGATGACCCCTGCGGCGAAGCGTATTGAAGATATGAGCCCGGGAGCTGCAGAGGTGCGCTACCGAGTGAGTGGGGCAACGCTTGCTCCGGTGATCTGTTTTGAAGTCCTGGATGATCCCTTATTGAAGGAGAAGAGCGCTGGGGCCGGAGTGCTGGTCATACAGACCAATAGCGCCACCTTCGGCACCACCCCAGAGAGCCTGCAACAATTGGCGATCTCCAGGATGCGCAGCATCGAGCATGGCCGACCTATTCTCTCTATCTCCACATCGGGAGTCAGCGCCTTTATTACCTCTGACGGCCGGATCACTCACCAGACCGATATTTTTGCGCCTGCAGTGATTACCCAAGAAATCTTTCCCGAGCTCGCCCAGTCGCCCTCTGATGCGATCCCAGGTGGCAGCGCAAATACGCTGACTGGAGGAGTCGTGCTTGCTGGGTTGCTTGTGGGAACTGTGAGAAGAAAGCGGGCGTCCGGCTTGTGGTACTAAACGTACGCTCTACGCCGATAATCTACATTATGTAAAGTAGGAAAATCAGCGCTGATGGGGCTTTAAAGTCCAATGAGTCGATAAATGGCCGGTGACCCCATCCCCGCTGGTGACCACCACCTCCACGAAGAACTCCGGGCGCTTACCGTCAGCCAATTCACTTCGGACCCGGGCGATCTCAGTGACCGGCATCGTCGCCGTCGCCACCACATCACCCAGGGCCAAGGCCTGGAAACGCATTCCGCCATTCATGATCAAAGGAGTGGCTTGGGAGATCAGATCGGCGAAAGCAACCTGGACTACCCCACCGCTGGCGCTCTCTGCGGCCGTAAACATCGCCCCAGCATGGGGACCTCCGACATGATTGCGTTGCTCAGGACGATCAGGGAGCGTGCAGACCGCCCGCACCTCACTATCTGTGATGACCGCTTCGGTGACATGAATTCCAAGGGTCTTAACGAGCGGAATCATCTCCCTGGAGAAATTGTCGACAATCTCTGTGAAATCACGCATCGCTTCCTCCGGCATAACTCTCAATAGGTGGGCAGGCACAGACTAGGTTGCGATCTCCGTACGCGCCATCGATGCGACCGACGCTTGGCCAATATTTGCCGCGCGCACCGAAGACCATCTCTCCCCCGCGATCTGAGAGTTGATCAGGAAAGGCAGCTACTTGGCGAGAGTACTTACGGTCCCACTCCCCGACCATGACCGCGGTGGTGTGCGGCGCATGACGCAGCGGAGAATCCTCGATGGCAATCTCGCCACGAACGATGGCAAGCGCCTCGCTCTTGATGATGCGCATCGCACGGATGAACCGTTCAATTTCAAAAAGGTCCTCACTTTCTGTGGGTTCAATCATCAGAGTACCCGCGACAGGAAAGGACATCGTGGGTGCGTGGAAACCGAAATCCATGAGTCGCTTCGCGATGTCATCGACGGTAACGCCGCTCTCTTTTGTGAGCGGACGAATGTCGAGAATGCATTCGTGTGCAATGCGCCCACTCTTGCCCGAATAGAGAACTGGATAATCAGATGAAAGCTCCGAAGCGATGTAATTTGCCGAAAGGATGGCAATCGACGTTGCTTCAGTGAGTCCTTTGGCACCCATCATGCGGATATACATCCACGGAATGGGAAGAATCGATGCCGAACCGAATGGTGCAGCACTAATTGGTCCCGGACCACTCGCCGGACCCGCCGCAACATCAAGCGGGTGGTTGGGCAGATACGGCGCCAAATGTGCACGCACACCGACTGGTCCGACTCCCGGCCCCCCTCCCCCATGTGGAATACAGAAAGTCTTATGCAGATTGAGGTGTGAAACGTCGGCACCGAATTTACCTGGCTTAGCTAACCCCACAAGCGCGTTGAGATTGGCGCCGTCCACATACACCTGACCACCAGCATCGTGCACCATCGCGCATATGTCGGTGATGGCCTCCTCGAAGACGCCATGCGTTGAAGGGTAGGTGATCATCAGCGCAGCAAGATTGTCGTGATGATCAGTTATCTTGCTTTTAAGGTCAATCAAATCAACGTTACCTTCGGTGTCACAACCCACCACCACCACTTCCATGCCTGCCATCACTGCACTTGCCGCATTCGTTCCATGCGCGCTCGAAGGAATGAGGCAAATATTTCGGTGAGTGTCGCCGCGCGCGTCGAGAAATTGGCGAATAGCCAATAAGCCTGCGAATTCTCCTTGGCTTCCGGCGTTGGGCTGCAATGAGATCGCGTCATAACCCGTGATCTCAACAAGCCACGTGCTCAATTGTGCGATGAGTGTACGAATCCCAATACTTTGATCTGCGGGAGCGAAGGGATGGAGATTGGCTATTTCAGGCCAAGTAATAGGTTCCATTTCGCTGGTGGCGTTGAGTTTCATGGTGCAACTTCCCAGCGGAATCATCGTGCGATCTAAAGCAAGATCGCGATCACCCAACGTTCGAATGTATCGCAGCATAGAAGTCTCATTGTGATGAGCATGGAAAACCGGATGTGTCAGGAAATCATCGCCGCGCGAGAGCTTCCCGAATGACGCGGCGACGTTGCTCAACTTGAGGCCTAAAGCGTGCGCAATTGATTCAAGATCGGTTGTGGTAACCGTCTCGTCGATTGAAAGGGCCACCCAATCGCTATCGACGCGTCGAATGTTGAAGCCGATTCCAAGCATCTTTGCTACTAGATCATCTGCAGAATGATCCTTTCCTTTGAAGGTCACAGTGTCGAAAATCGAATCTTGCATTACCTCGTAGCCGCCGCCCTTGAGAGCTACCACTAGAGCAGCTGCATGGTTAGCCACTGTCTGTGCGATCCCCTGTAACCCTCTGGGTCCGTGATACACGGCGTACATAGATGCCATTACTGCAAGGAGAACTTGTGCAGTGCAAATATTGCTGGTCGCTTTCTCGCGACGGATGTGTTGCTCTCGCGTTTGCAAAGAAAGACGCATCGCAGGCGTACCTGCGTCATCGACACTCACGCCGACAAGGCGGCCTGGCATAGAGCGTTCCAAACCTGCGCGCACACCCATGAACCCTGCGTGTGGACCACCAAATCCCATTGGGACACCGAAGCGTTGGGCAGAACCCACGACAACATCTGCACCGAGTGAACCCGGAGACTTAAGAAGAGTAAGTGCGAGCAAATCGGCTGCCACAATCGCAATTCCACCGGCAGCATGTATCTCTGCTATTTCGGAAGAAATATCGCGCACCTCACCAGAAGAAGCCGGATACGAAATCAAAAGCCCAAACGCCCCGGCGAGTGATTCTCCGCGCCGCCATGTTTGTACATTGATCTTGAGCGGATTCGCACGCGTTTGCACCACTGCGAGAGTTTGCGGATGAGTATCAGCATCCACGAGGAAGGTACGACTCTCGCCTTTGTATGCCCGCAGCGCAAGTGTCATCGCCTCGGCGGCCGCGGTACCTTCATCAAGCATTGAGGCATTAGCCAAATGAGTACCAGTCAATTCGGCAATCATGGTTTGGAAGTTAATTAGTGCTTCCAAGCGACCTTGAGAAATTTCAGGTTGGTACGGCGTATACGCGGTGTACCAAGCAGGATTTTCCAATATATTGCGCTTGATAACCCCTGGAGTATGTGTTCCGTAGTAACCCATTCCGATAAGGGAACGCGCGGGACGATTCTGGCCCACCATCGCACGAATCTCGGCAAGTGCATCGACTTCGCTCACCGCTTCACCCAACGCCATCTCGCTCTTAAGGCGAATCGATTGGGGAACAACATCAGAGATGAGCTCTGCTAAATCTGCATACCCGAGTGCGTCGAGCATGAGAGCGCGACTTGATTCATCCGGACCAATGTGACGGTCGGAAAAGGTATGTGAATAGGAACCTTCGATACTCATGGCACTCCTCGACTCAGGGGTCGACCTATCGGTCGATGCACTCCCCCTCTGTCTTGCTCTTGGTCTCATCGTGATGACGAAACCGAGCGCACCTGAAAGCATCACCGCCAAGGCGGATTACATCTTCGGCGCAACCGTGACGGTTGCTTCTCCAGAGTTGCCTGATCTACACGGTCCGTTGGCCTGAGAGGTTCCGGGGAGGTTGCTCCTTCGGCGTCGCGCACATGGCTTGCGTGTGACTCTCCCGCGTAGTTTTTACAGCGTTAGTAGCCTACGACGAGGAGTGGGTTTTAGGCGAGAGACCCGCCTGCTTCATAGGTGAACGGTTAAGCGCCTTTGGCCCGTCGACGTAGCGAGAACTCGTCGTTGGTGATCAATTCGCTCTCCCCGCCGAGGATTTCTGAAGGGTTTCCTGAAGAATTCAATGAGCGGTTCTCGGAAGGTAGAGCCGCCAAAGAGCCCTCCACCTCTGCCCACACACGACCTAAAGCGATTCCGAAGACGCCTTGTCCGCCAGCCAAGATGTCGATGACCTCGTCATTGGATGTGCATTCGTAGATGGTGGCGCCATCGCTCATCAAGGTGATCTTGGCGAGGTCAGCGACTCCTCGAAGTCGGAGGTGTTCCACTGCAGTGCGAATGTTCTGCAACGAGACTCCGGTGTCGAGTAAGCGCTTGATGATCTTGAGTACCAGGATGTCGCGGAAGCCGTAGAGGCGAGCGCTACCCGAACCCGTGGCTGGACGCACACTCGGTTCAATGAGGCCGGTACGAGCCCAGTAATCGAGTTGGCGGTAGGTAATCCCCGCAGCTGAACACGCGGTACTCCCCCGGTAGCCCGCTTCAAAAGGGGCGTCAAGATCCGGTGAATGGTCGCTCGGTACGGTGGGAAACATGTGCGCTCCTGGGGGAATCAGGGGGGGGAATAAGGATAACAACGTTGTAAGTAGAGTAGAACGAAGGTGGCGTCAGGGCAATGACCGACACGCAATGAACCTCAACCTTAGGTTGAGGGTTTGCTCTACCCGATGAAATCCTCTGGGGTGATCTGATCGAGGAATTCGCGGAAGCGCTCCACCGTCTCCTCTTGGGCACCTTCGCTCTCGCCGTCAGTGTCGGCCGGAATATCGATCCCCGCCGCAGCGAGTAACTCCACATTGGCGAAGATGGGGCGTGAGTTGCGCAGCGCAAGCGCGATCGCATCTGACGGGCGGGCGGAAATCCGTAAGTCTCCCCCGAGCGTGAGTTCAGCGAAGAAAACGCCATCTTTAATCTCGGTGAGGAGAACGCTTTCAAGCGCATGTCCGGTCCGCTCCATGACTGTGTTGAGTAAATCATGCGTCAGGGGGCGAGGTGGCACGATCCCTTGTTGGGCAAAGGCGATAGCGGTCGCTTCGACGGCTCCAATCCATATGGGGAGGTAGCGCTCGCCTTCGATCTCCCGAAGAAGAACGATGGGCTGGTTTGAGGGCATCTCTACCCTGACGCCAATGACTTCGACCCTGGAAATTCCGCTCATGTTCTCACCCTACGACTACCGAGCCCACTTGTCTCACTCAAGGGCGAACTAGCGAATTCGGTTAAGACCCATCTTGACGAGAGCAGCATGCAATCTGATGGAGAGAGAGGCTAATTCGCGTTGCACTTCAAGCGCTCTATCTTTCGAGTCGCTCCCTTTTTGCCGCATGAGTGGAGTGATGACCTGCTCCACTAAACCGACCTCGCGATCAGCTGCGCTCTTGAAGGAGCGAAGGTGGCGGGGCTCGATTCCAAATGGTGCCATTGCTGCCACAACACGTGAAATGGTTAAAGCGTCATTGTCGTAGTGGCGTCCACGAATAGCGATTAAGCCATAGGTTTCAAGTTCGTTGAGTTGCGCATCATTGATGCCACTGGATTCTAAGAGTTCGTCTCGACTCAATCGTAAGTCGCTACTTTCTGCAAATGCTTCAGGAGCGATCACATCATCGACCGCGGCTAGACGTGGCACCCTTGGTCCACCGGACAGATCTGGTGGTTGTAATCCGCGATCGAGGGCCTCGAGATGGTCTTTGATGACCTTGAGTGGCAAGTATTGATCTCGTTGGGCGCCCAAAACGTAACGGAGTCGCTCCACGTCGACGTTGGTGAATTTCCGGTAACCGGAAGGCGTCCGTGCCGGCTCAATGAGACCCTCGGTCTCAAGGAAACGGATCTTGGAGATAGTGACGTCCGGAAAATCCCCTCGCAATTTGGAGAGAACTTCGCCAATGCTTAGATAGGCGCGGGCTGGAACACTCATGACATATCCCCCGTGAAATAGATCAAACGATATTTACCAATACGAACTTCATCACCGGAGTGAAGAGAGACCTTTTCGACGCGATCGCCGTTGACATAAGTGCCATTGAGAGAGCCGATATCAGCGATAGCAAAACCTTTCTCCTGACGCGTAAGAAGCGCATGTTTTCTGCTGACGCTGACATCATCGAGAAAAATTGAACTGTCAGGATGACGTCCGACGCTCTCTTCGTTGGCGTCCAGCAAAAATCGAGAGCCCGCAGAAGGACCGCGTTGAATGATAAGAACCGCGCTCTGCGCAGCTAGACCGCGAAGTACGGTGCGCTCTTCATCTGTGAGGTTTTCATCCATGCCCTGAAATGCACTTCCTACAGGCATCGGGGTGTGTGCACGATTCAGATGGAGGGTCGTGGTGAGCTCATTTGAGCATGCGCATGGGGTGCTCTTCTCCACTCCGCATGTACTGCAGCGCATTGCTCCCCCAGCTCTGACTACGACAGGTTTGACCTCAAGTTGAGGATGACCCTAGTAGCGCTTACGGAGGTGGTCAACCGCCTCGGCTATTCGCCTATTGCAGCCCGATATTCGCCAGCCGAAATCGTGGTTCCCACCACACCACCGGCCACCTCGAAGATCCAACCTGCGCCATAAGGATCTGCATTAAGCGATTCAGGAGCGCCCTCTAAGTCGCCGTTGACGGCGCTGACAACTCCACTCACTGGGGAGAAGAGATCGCTGACACTCTTGGTTGATTCGACCTCTCCGCAGACTTTGCCGGCTTCGAGAATATCCCCCACTTTGGGCAATTGCACATAAACGATGTCTCCGAGAGCCGCTTGTGCGTAATCCGTAATTCCGACGCGAGCGATATCGCCACGCATCTCGACCCATTCATGATCTGCCGTGAAATTCAAACTGTCTGGAACGTTACTCATGTGAGTCCTTCTCTCTATCTTGCTTGAGCGTATCGTGGTGCGGTAAGTCTGGCGAGAGTTTCAATTGTAATTTCGCTCTGCGCGGTGAGGACAACTCTCGACCCTGCCCTGCGAAATTGATCCGTTACTCCACCAGCAATGTTTAATGCCGCAGAGATTGTTGGTCCATCACCGATGGCCTTGAGAGCGAACGGTGGTTTGAGGACGACGCCATCAACACGGAACACCGCGGGAGTTCGTTCACGCACCACGTAGGTGCTGGCTACAACTCGCACCCCGGCGATATTACCGTCATCACCAGTGCCTGAGATTTCAATGACTTCAGAGCCGGCGTCACGCAGCTCATTAATAACAGCCACTAATTGCTCGGCCGGGAGCGCCTCCTTGGGGGCGTAAATATCTAATACAACGCCGGGACCACGGGCAGCGACCTGCCCGGTGAGTATTTCTAACGCATCAGCACGCGATTGGGCTGCAGATAATGCGGTCTGCGATGACGCCCCTCCGCTGACAATCTCCGAGTTCAACGCAATGAGTGAGGATCGTTCTGCTTCAAGCCTAGAATTTTTTGAAGTGAGATCGTCGAGGATCCGAACCAAGTCTGCTTGAGGAAGAGTCTGCAATCCCGCGCTGGCGTTGGAATGTATTTGCGTTGCGAGTGCGAATCCCAGACCGGCAAGCACTAATCCGATGACAACCTGAGTAGACGTGGGGCGTTTCATGATCATGCGCGGAAAATGAAGCGTCTAATAGCAGCAGCATTCGTAAATATTCGAATTCCAAGCACAACGACAACACCAGTGGAGAGTTGCGAACCGACGCCAAGTTGATCGCCTAGATAGACGATAAGGCCTGCGATAACAACATTAGTGCCGAAGGAGATCACGAAGACCTTGTCGTCGAAGGAGCGCTCCAACAGTGCTCTAATGCCGCCGAATACTGCATCAAGGGCAGCCACGATCGCGATCGGCAAATATGGCTGAAGCCAGAGTGGGACAGAGGGGTGAGTGAAGAGCCCAACGACTACGCCGAGTACAAGACCAATGACTGGGATCATGCTGGAACTCTACTGGCATAGCGCAACGAGGTGCTTGAGTGACCGGCAATCGACACAGACCGTTTTGGAGTCACGGACGCACTAATTCCGTAATCCTTCTTGAGTTGCAAGAGAAGACGACCAAGCTGACCATCCTTCAATTCCGCCCGCATGCGAAGAGCATCTCCCACGACGGAGATTTCATATGGCGAAGTAACGGGGCGGTAATCCACCAAGACCGCGTCACCGGCGTGACGGATGGCGGAGAGAGCATTAAGTCGCACACCTGAAATCGCGATGGCTTCTGCGCCTGCACCCCAGAGCCCATTCGAGATCGCTTGAAGGTCGACGTCGAGAACCGGGTTCTTTGCAGACTTAGCATCCAGCCGAATTACCACTCCGGGGCCGGTCACTGCGCGGTCTCCTGAGTAAGTAAGTGCCCGGTCAATATCTTTTGCCAACGCGACACCACGCGAAGAGAGACGAAGGTTGAGACGTTGCAATCGATCGATCCCCGCGCTCAAAGTGCTTACTTCATCTATGAGTCTGCCCCGCCGCGTATCTGCCCGCTGAATCTGTTCTAAAAGCCCAATCTTTGTGGCTTTTACAACGTCAGTTTGTCGAGCGCGATTCTTTACTCCCAATTGAATAGTGCTGGCCACCAAAAAACCAACAACTACGAGTCCAGTCGCAGCGATAACTCGGTGTCGCATGGAGATGGCAATTCGACGGGGTCGGTGATTTTTATAGTCAGGTTCCATTGCATTGGCAGTGATCTCTTCCAAAATCGAATGCACATCATCAAGAGGCATTCGAAGTGCCTACCTTGAATCCATGAACTAGATATATAAAGCCGGTGAGCACATAGAGCGAACTTCCCCAGATCGCGAAGGCCCAAGCGCCGCCAGTAAGCCATGAAACGTTAACGCCAGAGGCCCACAACAAAAGCGGGAACGCATAAAGCAGATTCATCGTTGCGGCTTTTCCGAGAAAGATTACAGGGATCGGTGGGAAGCCTCTCCTGCGAAGCCAAGCAATTTGCAAAGCCAAAATGAAGTCGCGAGCCACCAAGACCACAATGAGGAAAGCCGGAATGATCCCGCGATGTGTAAGCCCGATGAGAGTGGCCAGGATGTAGAGACGATCCGCTAATGGATCGAGCAACTCCCCTAGCGGCGAATATTGATTAAATCTCCTGGCAATATAGCCATCGAGAAAATCGGTAAGACCTGCAACGAAGAGCAGAAAGATTGCCCAACCATCGTGTGTGCCATCAAGTATGAGATAGAGAAAAAGCGGCACACCTAACACCCGCAGGGCTGAGAGGGCATTCGGTATCGTCATCACGTCGGGACGACAGGATTTGAACCTGCGACCCCCAGACCCCCAGTCTGGTGCGCTACCAAGCTGCGCCACGTCCCGTGAGTGGAAAGCCTAGCGGGTGCGTTCACGCACTTTCACCGAGATCTCAATCGGAGAGCCAGTGAATTCAAATTCCTCACGGAGACGTCTTTCAATGAATCTTCGGTATCCGGCTTCCAGGAATCCGGAGGCAAAAATCACGAATCTTGGAGGCCTGGCAGCCACCTGCGTGGCGAAGAGAACTCGAGGTTGCTTTCCTCCACGCACTGGTGGCGGTGTAGCCGAAATGAGTTGTCCTAAGAAGGAATTGAGTCGACCTGTTGGAATGCGTGCGTCCCAACTTGCTAACGCCCGTTGAATCGCAGGGGCAAGTCGGTCTTTGTGCCAACCAGTTTTCGCAGAGATATTCACACGCTCGGCCCAACCAAACTGCACAAGTTCACGGTCGATCTGGCGTTCCAGTTCGCGTCGTCGATCATCGTCAACGAGATCCCACTTGTTAAACGCAAGCACTAATGCGCGCCCGCTTTCCTCAATCAAAGAAAAAATTCGAAGGTCCTGCTCCGTCAGTGGTTCAGATGCGTCGATCATTGCAATTGCCAATTCTGCTCTTTCAATAGCAACTTGAGTTCGTAACGCGGCGTAGAAATCTGCACCGTCGGCTTGATTCGGTCGGCGTCTGATTCCTGCGGTATCAATGAATCGCCAAGATTTACCTGCGAGTTCAATAATTTCATCGACTGGATCTCGTGTTGTGCCCGCAATTTCATCTACCACTACGCGTTCGGTACCAGCGAGTCGATTGAGCATGCTCGATTTGCCGACGTTCTGACGACCGACAAGGGCGACGCGACGCACATTTGTTACCTCCGGCGAAGTGCCATCCTTCGGAAGTACCTTCACGACCTCATCGAGGAGATCACCAGATCCACGGCCGTGCAAGGCGGAAACGAAGTAAGGCTCCCCCAAACCTAAATTCCAAAGAGCGTGCGCGTCTGCTTCATCGCGCATGCCATCAACTTTATTTGCAGCCAAAATGACAGGCTTGCCACTCTTACGGAGCAGACGAACGATTGCCTCATCTTCGTCAAGCGCACCTACATGCGAATCAACAACAAAGATCGCAACATCACAATGAGCAAGAGCTGCTTCTGATTGTCGCGTTACCTTTATCGCAATACCTTCACCCTTAGGTTCCCAACCACCGGTATCTATGATTCTGAACCGACGACCATTCCACTCTGCATCGTGCATGACGCGATCGCGTGTGACACCCGGTTGATCCTCAACGACGGCCTCGCGACGCCCAAGAATGCGGTTTACCAATGTTGATTTTCCTACGTTAGGGCGACCCAAGATAGCCACTACTGGAAGAAAAATTTGCTCTTCTTCAGTGACTATCTCTTCAGGGATAAGAAATTCATCTTCTTCCTCATCGCTAAACCCTGCGCCCACCATCAAATCAGTTGCAACCTCGATTACCTCAGCGAGTGAAATGAAAGTCGCATCGATCTCAATTGCGTCTTCACTTTTTGCAAGTGGCGAAGTCGCGCGAGTTGCGTCGAAATGATCTCGCTCAGAAAGTTGGGAAGCCACATCTCCATCGCCTGCTTCGCCCTGTGCTGCACGGCGTTCTGCGCGCGCTTCAAGGTCGGCAGTAAGGAATATTTTCAAATCGGCATTTGGGGCAACGATCGTCCCGATATCGCGTCCCTCAATGGCAAGGGAACCATCGAGCAGGAAATCGCGTTGTACGCGTAACAAGTACTTACGCACCCCTGGAATGGCCGCTACCCGACTGACCGCGGCGGTTACCTCGGGCGTGCGAATGGCATCTGATACATCCTGCCCGTTCAAAAGAGCTTTCGGTTGCGCAGGGTTGGCTTCGAAGGTGACCGAAATACCAGGAAGCGCATCAACGATGGCCTCGTCACTGCCTTGGAGGAGGTCGAGCCTGATGGCCGCCAGAGTGACCGTGCGATAGAGCGCGCCGGTATCCAAGTAGCGCATATCAAAGTGCGTTGCGAGGGCGCGAGCGAGAGAAGATTTGCCCGATCCGCTGGGACCATCAATAGCGAGGATACGAAGCATTACCCCACTCTATCGGGATATCGCCTCCCCATATGTCGATAAATAAATATGACCATCTACCGACCTATCATCCTGAAAGGGTGAAGGCCCGCCAATCGCGCTCGATCAGCGCTTCTACTGTTTCCGCTCCTCTGCCCACCGGGAGTGAGAGCTGAAGCAAACCTGCCGGCAGCCCGGGTGAATGCTCCATCGAAATATCTTCCACGTTGACCTGAAGTTCACCAAAAATGTCAAAGAGGAGAGCTAGTTGTCCAGGCCGATCAGGAAGCAGGACGGAGATTTGGTCGTACTCTCGGGTGGTCGAACCGTGCTTTCCTGGAATTCGCTCTCGTCCCACATTTCCGCGAGCAATCAAAGCGCCCAGCGCCTGCGCATCGCCGGCCTTCAAAGAGTCGATGACGCGATGTAAATCCTCAGCAATCGGTTCCAAAAAAGCAGCAATGACAGCACCGTTGGTACTCAAGATTGGAGCCCACACATCACGATGAGAGCCGGCTATACGAGTGGTATCACGTAATCCCTGACCGGCAATCGCGAGATGCGTATCGTCGACCCGCTGCAAGGCGCTCGCCAAGAGAGAAGCCAGCACCTGTGGGCCATGACTGACTTCTGCCACCGCTCGATCATGGCCTTCGGGCGTCAGGAGAACGGGAAGTGCCCCTACAGAGAGCGCAAGTTCACGCACCAGAGCCAGGCTCGCTGGGTTCGTCTTCTCCGAGGGTGTAATCACCCATGGGCGCCCTTCAAAGAGGTCAGAGCGTGCTCCCGTAGGTCCACTCCGCTCACTCCCGGCCATCGGGTGACCACCACAAAAGCGTTCTGCCGCTCCAATAGTCTCGACCTCAGCTTGAACATTAGTTTTTGTGGATCCTAAATCAGTAAAACTCATGGCGAGATTCTGTTGAAAAGCATCGTCAATGACCTGCGATAGCGAATGAGTGGGCACTGCGGCCACAAAGAGATCACCTACACCCTTAAATGTCTTCCCCACGCGTGCACTGGCTAGCTCGGCATGCTCAGAGTTGCGGTCCATGAATCGCACCTCTCCCCCAGCGCGTGCGATAGCCATGCCCAAGGAGGTGCCCATAAAACCGGCGCCGGCAATGATTACCTTCATTGAGCCAAATCTTGTCGTAATGCGGCCGCCCCATGGAGGTAGACGTGATGCACATCGGAGGAGCGACCATGCACATGGAGCATCGCTCGGATCGCTCGAGGCAGAGCCCCTGGGACTGAAATTTCAGCGGCGCAGATCAACGGGACCGACCCGAAACCAATGGTTCGGGCAGCGGCCGCCGGGAAGTCCGAAACGAGATCCGGGGTCGCGGTGAAGAGGACGGAAATAATGTCTGCCGCCTCGATCTGGTTGGCCCTCATCACCTCGCTGAGAAGCTCAACGACACCCTCATGGATAGCCGCTTTGGAGTCCTCGCTCACTTGTGTGGCACCCCTGATTGCATACATGTCTTAAGGGTATCCGATGGCCCTTCGATAATCTGGTATTTATATGCCCTTATAGGGTTTTAATTATTTGTTTATAAAGCGATATTTGTTTTGAGGGGACCGAATCACTAAATATCGACATAACTCTTTCCGTGGCGGACTTAGCAGCGTGCAAATGTCGATAAATGGCTAACGCTGAGAGGTCGCAGAATGCAGATTATCGATAAATAAATATAGAAATTTTTCGTCATATCTTTTAATGGAGTTACATATTTAGCGATCTGCCTTTAAAGGTCTACAAGCTCCATCAATTTACGGACCTCGACCGTGGTCAGAACTCGGGTCCTACCGGAGCGTAATTCGCCCAGTTGGACGGGTCCCACTTGGGTTCTTACAAGCCGCTCAACCGGTGTCCCAAGAGCGTCAAATATGCGGCGCACAATCCGATTTCTACCCTCATGGATCTCAAGTTCCACCAGGGATCGGGTGCGGTCCTTCTCGACCACCTCGAAGGCATCCACCCGGGCTAGACCATCTTCGAGCTCGATCCCGGCTGAGAGGCGCGCCTTGGCATCTCTCGGCAAAGCTCCCTCTACCCAGACCAGGTACTTCTTCCGGATGCCGTAGCGAGGGTGTGCGAGGCGATTGGCCAGCTCCCCATCGTTGGTGAGCAAGATCAGCCCTTCAGTCTCTACATCGAGTCGACCCACGTGAAAGAGGCGATCTGAGCGGGTGGCGAGGTAATCCCCTAAGTGCGGGCGACCCTCACTATCCGACATTGCTGAAAGAACGCCCTCTGGCTTATGCATGGCTAAGTGGACTTTCGGGACAAATGTGGAGATAGCTTCGCCATCTACCTCGATAACCGCGGTATCTGGATCAACTCGGGTACCCAATTCCTTAACAGTGCGCCCGTTCACACGCACTCGACCTGCGGCAATGAGCTCTTCGCTGGCACGCCTCGAGGCCACGCCTGCGGAGGCGAGAATTTTCTGTAAACGGATTTCCATTATCTCTCTATCTCAACTTGAGAATGAGTCAAAGAGATCATCAATGACATCAACATCGGGTAGAAACGGCGCTAAAGCGGGGAGCTCTTCGATCGATCTGAGCCCTAGACGCTCTAAGAAGTATGACGTAGTTCGGTAAAGGATCGCGCCACTCTCGTGTTCCGTGCCAGCCTCTTCGACCAGGCCGCGGCTGACCAGCGTCTTCATGACCGCGTCCACGTTCACTCCACGGACCGCCGAGACACGTGCACGGCTCACTGGTTGGCGGTATGCCACCACCGAAAGTGTCTCTAAAGCAGCTTGAGTGAGGCGAGCTTGCTGCCCATCAAGAACAAATTTCTCTACAAAGGGAGCCCATTCAGCGCGTGTGTAGAACCGCCATCCGCCGGCAACCTCACGCAATTCAAAGCCTCGACCTTGGTCGTTGTAATCAGCGGAAAGTTTCTCCAACGCTGCAACGATTTGTTCGGTAGGAGTTTCCAGTACTTGCGCCAACAAGACGGGTGAAACCGGCTCGTCTACGACCATGAGGATCGCTTCTAAGGCACTCTCAACGTTTAGATCACTCATCATTGTCCTCTTCTACTTCGATATCGAACTCATCCGTAAGGTTGATTTCTGCGTCCTCGGCACCCACCCATTTGACATGCAATTCGCCCAGTGGGGTGACTTGATCAAAATGTAAAACACCCTCTCGATACAGTTCCAAAAGAGCTAAGAAACGCGCCACAATAGTGTTCATGTTGGGAGCATCGCTAATGAGAGACCGGAACGAGGCGGAGCGTAAACTCCTTATTTTCTCAAGGATTATGGTGGCTTGCTCTCGAACGCTGACCGCAGGGTCATGCAAATGCGTTGTCGAAACAAAGTGTTCAACTTTCGGCGAAAGTACTCGGTGCGCCAGCGCGGCAAAACGATCAGGTCCGATACCAATAAGTACTTCAGGCAACAGCGAAGCATATGCTGACTCCATTGCAACAAGGCGTGGGAATCTGTGCGCTTCGTCTGCATATCGTTGCGCAAAAATTGCAGCAACTTCTTTGTACGCTCGATATTGCAGCAATCGTGCAAAGAGAATGTCGCGCGCTTCCAGGAGCGCTAAGTCGCCTTCATCTTCCACTTCACCAGAAGGAAGAAGTCGCGCAGCTTTAAGATCAAGAAGAGTCGCGGCAACAACAAGAAACTCTGTTGCGTGTCCCAAATCCCATCCGTCGCCCATGGCTCGAATGTGCGAAATGAATTCATCAGTGACTTGGCTAAGAGCTACTTCGGTGACATCGAGGCGATGCTTTGCGATGAGTTGCAAGAGGAGGTCAAAGGGACCTTCAAAATTATCCAATTGGACGGCAAAGCCAGGAACCTTGCCCGTCTCACTTGTCTCAATCACCGCTCAAAGGTACCGCTTACAGACCTTCGCGGATGCCTCACGGAGCGGTGCCTCCGAGGAGATCGCCCTCTTAGCGTCCGCGCAGGCGGCGTACGAGGATCGAGGACTCTCCCTTGGCTTCCAGGTCAGCAACGATCAGCGAGAGCGCCTCACGCACGATTCGACCACGGTCCACGGCCAATCCATGCTCACCACGGAGGAGCAAACGAGCCTGTTCGAGGTCGAAAAGTTCATCTGGGGAGAGATAGACGGTGATCTTCTCTTCGTGGCGCTCGCGACCCGAAGGTCCACGCTCGGCAGTGGTGATGCGGCGTCGACTAGTACTACGAACCCCTTTGCTGGCGCTCTCATCGCTGGCTGCCTGGGTATTTTCGCCTTGGGAGGGCAGCGCCGTGAGCGTGGGCGTGGTGGCGGTGACCGGAGAGGTCGTCGTGCGGAAGAGCTCTTCGGCTCCTGGGAGGGTGGCGCGGCGACTCATACGAGCGCTCCTTTCTCAATCAACTCTCGGGCTAGGCGGCGGTAGGCGTAGGCCCCGTCAGAACTGGGGGCGAAAGTAGTAATGGGCTCCCCCGCGACGGTGGTGTCAGGGAAACGGACAGTTCGGGCGATAACGGTCTCAAATACGCCATTCGGGAAGGCTTCGCAGATGCGACTCAGGACTTCCTTACTATGGAGCGTGCGTGAATCGTACATAGTTGCCAAGATACCCTCAATCTCAAGTTGAGGGTTAAGCCTTTGTTGCGCTTTTTCTATAATCTGATGTAAATGTGCCACACCTCGGAGCGCAAAGTGCTCACATTGCAATGGCACGATCACGGAATTCGCGGCTGTTAAGGCATTGACGGTGAGCAAACCCAAGGTGGGCTGGCAATCGATGAGGATGAAGTCGTAATCCCCCACCGCCTGGGCCAGGACCTCTTTGAGGATCTGTTCACGCCCGATGACGTCGGCCAGCTTGAGATCGGCCCCGCTCAGGTCTTGGTTGCTCGGAATCAAGTCCAATCCGGGGACTGAGGTCTTGATGAGCGCCTCGCTGTAAGGCGCCTCGGGATTGAGCATGAGATCGAAGATGGTGGTTTCTAGTTCATGGAGTGGAACACCCAAACCGACTGAAAGGGCTCCCTGGGGGTCCAAATCCACCACGAGAACCCGGCGCCCTACTTCGGCCAGGCTGGCGCCCAAGTTGATAGTCGAGGTGGTCTTACCCACCCCTCCTTTTTGGTTCACAATCGCGATGATCCGTGCTGGACCATGGGATTCCAAGGGGGTTGGTTCCGTGACCGCTCTCGCCTTCTTGCCGAAGATCGAAGAGGTGGTGGGAACGTTCTTATACACATTTGTCGACTTAGCCATTTGAGGATAAACCCTTCAATTGCTCTGATGCTTTTCCGATTTATCGCCACCATAGAGCGAGGTGATGGGATTAGCAAGATTGAGCGGCGATTTATCTTTTTGAACGAGCTCTCGGGTGCGCCTCTAGGTAAGCATCGCGAAGACGATCGATGGTGACGAGGGTGTAGATCTGAGTAGTGGCTACCGAGGCGTGTCCGAGGAGTTCTTGTACCGAACGAATATCGGCGCCGCCTTCGAGCAGGTGGGTGGCGAAGGAGTGGCGAAGCGCGTGGGGCGTGATCTTCTCAGCGAGTCCTGCGGCTTGGGCAACCTCTCCAATCAGTAACCAAGCCCCCTGCCGGGAGAGGCGTCCTCCGCGAGAATTGAGGAAAAGAGCCCGAGTCTTCCCTGCCAGAGGTGCCCGCACGCGGACCTTGTAGGCATCTATCGCCGCTAAAGCGGGCCCTCCCAGTGGAACGAGGCGTTCCTTGCCCCCTTTACCTCGATATTTGATAACCCCTTCACGCTCATCGATATCGTCTAGGTCAACGCCGATGGCCTCACTGATGCGTGCCCCGGTTCCGTATAGCAGCTCGATCAGCGCCAGTTTTCGTAAATCCCCCGGCTCTTCCCCACCCGCAGCTGTCAACAACCTCTCCATCTCATGGATCGTGAGCGCCTTAGGAAGACGCATTCCTAACTTGGGCGGACGGATAGCCGCAGCAGGACTCTCGGCAGCATTTCTAAAGTGGTAAAGACGCCGCACCGCCACCAATGTGCGCCCGGATGAGGCAGGCGCCAAGTGTCCTAAAGATGCAAGAAACCCAGCAATATCAGCCTCTTTGGCGGTGTCGAGAGATAGAAAATTTTCTTCAAGGTAGTGCGCAAACTTAGTGAGATCCCGACGGTAGGCAGAGACGGTATGAATGGAGAGAGATCGTTCTACCGCTAGATGATTGAGAAAATCTTCAATAGAAGTATCCAGCACAGAAAGAAACTTACCGCGCCCCTTCGATATTCGAAGGAACGCGGTAAGTGGAGTTCTGTATTACTTGAGCAGATCTGCGATATGAGAAATTGGCAAACCATGGGCTGCTGCAACCGGCTCAGAGACAACCGATCCGGCGTGAATGTTGAGACCTTTTGCAAGCGCAGCATCTGCTTGGCATGCGCCTTTCCAGCCGTGCTCGGCTAGCGCGACGACATATGGAAGGGTCACATTTGTGAGGGCGTATGTACTCGTGTGAGGCACTGCTCCCGGCATATTCGCCACGCAGTAGAAGATGGAATTGTGCACCTTGTAGGTGGGGTCAGCGTGCGTCGTAGGCTTTGAATCCTCGAAACATCCACCTTGATCGATAGAAATGTCGACAAGTACGCTTCCGGCCTTCATGCGGGAGACCAATTCGTTGGTGATCAGACGCGGCGCCTTGGCTCCGGGAACCAAAACAGCGCCAATGACCAAATCAGCATCGAGCACCTGGCGCTCAATTTCATAGGTATTCGAGGCAATGGTTTGCATGTGCCCTTGGTAAACGCGATCCACCTCGCGAAGACGGCCGATGTTGTTATCCATCAAGATGACTTCTGCCTGCATGCCCAGCGCAATCGCTGCCGCATTTAATCCAGAGACACCGGCTCCAAGCACCACGACCTTGGCTGCACCAACACCGGAGACGCCGCCCATCAAAACACCGCGTCCGCCCGCCGCGCGTTGTAGCGCAGCAGCGCCCACCTGTGGCGCCATGCGACCGGCAACTTCACTCATCGGTGCAAGCAGCGGCAATCCACCGTTTACTTCAACAGTTTCATAAGCAATTGCGGTGATGCCAGATGAGATCAACGCATCGGTACAAGGGCGAGATGCAGCTAAATGGAGGTATGTGAAGAGAGTCTGACCCGCGCGCATGCGGTGATACTCCTCGGCGATCGGCTCTTTGACCTTAAGTACCAAGTCGGCTTGCGCCCACACTTCATCGGCAGAGCCGAGAATCTGAGCACCTGCTTGAACATACTCAGCATCAGTGATTGAAGAACCCAGTCCGGCTTCTTTTTCAATGACAACTGTGTGCCCGAGTCGCTTCAATTCGTGCACTCCAGCGGGGGTGATAGCTACACGATATTCATGGTTTTTAATTTCGCGTGGGACGCCGACGATCACAAGACACCTCAAATATAGATGGACGAATTTTCCTAATAACCAGACTCTACTCCGCCTCGAAGAAGACGGAAAACGGACTACTTATTGGTCTGATGTTTGAGCGCAGCCGCGACCAGACCCGCGAAGAGCGGATGCGGGCGGGTAGGCCGCGATTTGAATTCTGGGTGCGCCTGAGTGCCCACGTAGAAGGGGTGCACCGAAGCAGGTAACTCTACGAATTCCACCAAATTGCCATCTGGTGAAAGTCCCGAAAATACCAAGCCAGCATCTTCAATTTGCTTGCGATAAGAATTATTTACCTCATACCGATGGCGATGACGTTCATCGATTCTTTCGCTTCCATACACCTGCGCCACCACCGACCCTGGTTTCAGATCGGCTGGGTAGAGACCCAACCGCATCGTGCCGCCCATGTCGCGATCCCCCGCCACTACATCCAGCTGGCTTGCCATTGTCGCGATCACGGGGTTGGCAGAATCAGGTGCGAACTCCGCAGAGTTAGCATCCGTGATTCCGGCTAGATGGCGCGCGCCTTCAATCACCATGCATTGCAAACCCAAGCAGAGCCCGAGGGTAGGAACACGGTTCTCCCGCGCCCACTTCAGGGCACCCACTTTGCCTTCGATACCGCGTACGCCGAAACCGCCAGGAACACAGATTCCGTCGACTCCTTCAAGGTGTGCGCGCGCACCCTCTGCCGTTTCGCACTCATCGCTGGCCACCCACTTGATGGCTACTTTTGCATCGTTGGCAAACCCACCGGCACGGAGTGCCTCAGTGACCGAAAGGTATGCGTCCGGAAGATCGATGTACTTACCAACGAGCGCGATCGTTACCGCATGCGCCGGTTGATGTACTCGCCGCAAGAGTTGATCCCAGTCGGTCCAATCAACATCCCGAAAAGGAAGACCCAAACGTCTTACTACATAGGCGTCTAACCCTTCACTGTGTAGCACTTTAGGGATGTCATAGATCGAAGGCGCATCTGAAGCAGTGACAACGGCTTCTGTATCTACGTCGCACATCAGCGAAATCTTATTCTTCACACTCGCCGGGATCTCACGATCAGATCGGCAGACAATTGCATCCGGTTGAATACCAATGCTGCGCAGAGCGGCAACCGAGTGCTGCGTGGGTTTGGTTTTGAGTTCACCTGATGGACCAATGTACGGGACAAGAGAAACGTGAAGGAAGAAAACATTGTCGCGTCCAACTTCATGACGAACTTGGCGCGCAGCTTCGAGGAATGGCAGCGACTCAATGTCGCCAACCGTTCCACCAATTTCAGTAATAACAACATCTACTTCGTCGCTGCCCATTTGGCGAATACGATCCTTGATTTCATTAGTGATATGGGGAATAACTTGCACCGTGTCGCCCAGGTATTCGCCTCTGCGTTCGCGCGCAATCACTCGCGAGTAGACCTGACCAGTGGTCACATTTGCATAGCCTTGAAGGTTTGTGTCGAGAAAACGTTCATAGTGACCGATATCGAGATCTGTTTCAGCGCCATCATCTGTAACAAAAACTTCACCATGTTGAAAGGGATTCATCGTCCCCGGGTCGACATTGAGATAGGGATCTAGTTTCTGCATAGTGACTCTGAGACCACGTGAACGCAAGAGTCGGCCGAGACTACTTGCAGTGAGACCCTTGCCGAGAGAGGAGGCGACGCCGCCGGTAACGAAGATGTGTTTACTCTGATGTGCCATGTGCACTCCCGCGGCCTAAATGCGGCGGGGAAACCCGCCTGTCCACGGGAGTTCAGCGTATCAGCGCTCCCCCATCAACCCCTTAAGCAGACGGCGTGGCGGCAGGCTTCTTCTTGCTGGCGCCCTTCGTTGGCCGTTCCAAGGTTGCCCGCAGGGCGAGCAACTCCTGGGCGTGCGCCTGCGCATTCTCCGATTCGGAGATCCCGCCGAGCATCCGGGCAATCTCCACGACTCTGGCGGAGTCATCCAAGACGGCGACATTTGAAACGGTCACGCCCGCGCTCTCTTTGGTAATGACCACATGGTGGTCAGCCCAGGCAGCTACTTGCGGGAGGTGAGTTACCACGATCACTTGAGAGTGCTTGCCGAGCATCGCCAATCGGCGACCTACTTCGATGGCAGCGCTTCCACCTACACCGGCATCTACCTCATCAAAAACATAAGTGGGCACTGGGTCAATACTGGCTAGCACTACTTCGATGGCCAACATGAGTCGACTCAATTCACCCCCGCTTGCCGCCTTCACGATGGGAAGGAGTGCACCACCAGTGTGAGCCGTGAACCTGAATTCGATTTCATCGACTCCAAAAGCGTGCGCCTTCTCAAACGGGATGCTTGAGTCTGTGGTGATCTCTACGTGGAATGTTGAATGTGGTAGCGCTAACTCCCGAATTTCAGTAGTGACTGCAGTGGAGAGCCGAAGGGCAATACCTTTTCGTGCAGCCGATAGACGTTCAGCGCCTTCGAAAAACTCGCTCTCGGCCTTCGCTGCAGCAGCTCGAAGAGTCACTCGAGTGGACTCGGAATCTTCGTATGCGAGCAAGGCGGCGCGTGCTGAGGTGAATTCACTGAGCAAATCGCTCTCATCTTGAGCGTTGAAGCGTTTAAGAATGGCAGAAACCGCAGCAAAACGAGTTTCGATACGCGATAACTCGGTTGGATCCGCGTCGAGTTTGGTCAGGTACCTGCGGGTCTCACTTTCGATATCGCTGAGTTCTATCACCAGCGATGCGAAACGCTTTGATAGATCCATGGCGGTCGAGTCGACTCGTTGTAGTTGATCAAAATTTCTCTCAGCTAATCCCAGGTGTTCGCCCGCTATCGACTCGAGACTTGTGACGATGGCAGAGGCTAACTCTCGCAACAAATCTAGATGACCCAGTCGCTCACGATCGCTTTTGATGGAATCTATCTCCCCAATCTTCAGATCTAGAGGACCTACTTTTTCTACGAGCTCCTGCAATTCATTTCGCCGCGCATCGGCTGCCTGAACTTCGGTTTCAAAAATGGCCAGATCTTCCATCGCACGATGCGCTTTCGCGAAACACATGCCTACATGCTCGAGAAGTTGTAGGTGCTCTTCACCACCGTATGCATCGAGTAAATCTCTTTGCGTGGTTGCCCTGCGCAGTGCGCCGTTGCTGTTCTGCGCATGTATGGAAATGAGATGAGCGCCTACTTGGGCTAACTGCGCGCCGGTAGCTGGGGCTCCGTTGAGAACTCCTTTGGAGCGACCGTCGGGATTCAGCGAGCGACCAAGGATGATCGCCGATTCATCCTCCTCAATATCCATTGAGAGAAGAAGTGCGCCAGCCTCGGAAGTCGGTGTAAAACTTGCAGCGGCGGCTGCCCTGTCTGCGCCAGCTCGCACTAGTTGCGCATCAGCCTTACCACCCAAAACGAGCGAAAGAGCCGTCAGCAACATAGTTTTTCCAGCGCCGGTCTCGCCAGTGATCACATTGAATCCGGGAGCAAACTCAACAGTGCTCTCCGCGATGACGCCGAGTGACTTAATGCGTATCTCTTGAAGCATCGCTTAGTTTTCGCGCCAGCCCTCAACGGGCAATCTGAACTTGGCAACCAGACGATCGGCAAATGGAGTGGGCGTAAGGCGCGCGAAGAGGAGCGAGCGAGCAGAACGCGTGAGCAGAATGCGATCCCCCACTTCCATCTCTCTTTGCCGCAGTCCGTCTGCCACCAGATTCGCCCGTCCACTCAATAACGTGAGTGAGACACGAGACGACGGCGAAATGACTAACGGTCTAGCGAAGAGGGCGTGTGCTGCGAGTGGAATGATTTGCATCGCTTCTACATCTGGCCAAATAACCGGGCCACCCGCCGAGAATGCGTATGCGGTCGACCCCGTGGGTGTGGAACAGAGAACTCCATCAGCTAACCAGCGGGAAACCGGGCGATCATCAATGGTGAGTAGAACTTCAACCATACGACTTCCGCTCTTCTCCAACGCAAATTCGTTGAGAGCAAACTCTTGCGAGCGACTTGCGCCCAGATGCAACTCTGCCTGGAGGACCATTCGCTCCTCGACTTGAAAAGTGCGATCGGTGATGGCATTCGCTACGACAAGAATGTCCTCGCGATCAGCCTCAGCGAGAAAACCTACGTGACCCAGATTGATACCTAGAAGAGGTACATCAGTGCCGTACACGCTCTCTGCGGCGCGAAGAATGGTGCCATCTCCGCCGAGCACGACGAGTAATTCCGTCTCATCAGTGATCGTTTCTCCGTGCGCAACTTCGTATATCTCTGCCCCTTTTTCGCGGCAGTGCGCTTGCAGCCTGTCGGCCGCAACGCGAGCCTCGGGACGTGCTGGGTGCACCATGACTGCAATAGATCGACTCATGCTGGGCCCTCAGCAATTGCGGCGCTGACCATATCGGAGTCTAAAGGTGGTGCATCCTTGCGCAACCAGAGGAAGTATTCGACGTTTCCTGCAGGACCAGGAAGCGGGCTAGCTACAATTCCTCGAACTCCAAGACCGAGTTCAGCCGCCGCACGAGCGACTTGATGCACTGCCATCGAGCGAAGGGCCGGATCGCGAACGACGCCACCCGCGCCCAATTTTTCGCGTCCGACTTCGAATTGCGGCTTCACCATCAAAACCATATCGGCTTCAGATTTGATGACAGAAACAAGAGCTGGAAGTACCAGGACTAGGGATATAAAAGAGAGATCAGCCACCACAACATCTACAAGAGCACCAATCTGCTCGAGTGAAAGATTGCGCACATTGGTGCGATCGTGCACGGTCACGCGCGGATCTTGTTGCAACTCCCACACGAGTTGTCCATAACCCACGTCGACGGCCACCACCTCTGCCGCACCACGTTTTAGAAGAATGTCGGTAAACCCGCCAGTTGAAGCACCGGCATCGAGTGCTCGGCGACCTTTGACAGAGAGACCTTGCGACTCAAATTCTGTTAACGCGCCCAACAATTTGAAAGCTCCGCGTGAGGCATAACGTTCATCGCTACCGACTTTTACAACAATGGATGAATCAGGTTCCACAGTTGAGGCCGGCTTGGATCTGACAATGCCGTTGACAATAACCTCGCCATTTTCGATTGCATGCACCGCCGCTTCGCGCGACTTTGCAAGCCCGCGTTTAACAAGCTCAGCATCGAGACGCGGTTTTGCAGCCATGGGATGTGGTTACAGACCTTCGATAGATGAAAGTGCGACTGTCATAGTGTTGTGGATGCGTTCATAAGCGCCGGGGTGATCTTCGGTGGGTGCAGACCAGAGGGATGCAAGTTCGGTACGTGCATCATCGAGAGCGGTCATATCTTGCGGGGTCTCTTGTGGATTCATGCGCTCTTCTCTTTCGTGGTGGGCTTAATGCTCTTCTTTGCGGGCGCCTTCTTTGCGGGCGCCTTCTTTGCGGGCGCCTTCTTTGCGGGCGCCTTCTTTGCGGGCGCCTTCTTTGCTGGCGCCATCTTCTGAGCAGGTGCAGGTGAAGTGGGTGCGGGTGTGCGCAATTTCTTCACTTCGGCTTCTAAACTCACGATCTTCTCTTGGGCCAGTCGCAATTCATCGCGCATTGCTTTGCTCGGTATTCCAGGCCGACCCGAGAGCGCTGATTCGACCTCTTGACGGACGATCGTGCGAATCTCTGCTGGGATGAGGGCTTCTAACGAGGCCGCCCCACCTGCGATGGTGCCACCGGCATTTGCTAAGGCGCCAGTGACCCATTCGCGGGCACTTTCAATGGCCATGCCAGCCAAGGGAGCCAAGCTACTTTCGCTCAGACCCCCGATGAGTTGGGCGTACCCACGGATGTTATTGGCCAGCTGGGTCACTGGGTCTTGGGGCACGCGCTCTTTGGTCACAAGGCAACGCTACCCGACCTTTTCCAGCGAGTCCGCTTCAATATCCAATCTGGTTGAGATTGAGCCTCGGGATTTCCAAAAACGACGCCGAAGTTCGCCTTGAACGGCGATCGTATTACCCACTTTGAGGCCGCGCGCCCGTCGCATGAGGGATTTCTCGCGAACCGTGACATCGAGGGAGCTCTTAGCAGAGCCAGTGGGCGCCACCGCGAGACGGATCTCGATAATCTCCTCGCCGGAGGGAAGGGTGACCTCCGTGGGAACCTCACTCACTTCACCTATGAGATCGACAAGATTGACGTGTGCTTTGTGCATGTGTTCCTACCTTTCGTCTGTGGTCGAGGTAGCCTGCCCAAAGGCAGGAAGTCCCCTTGCTCTAGAGAGCTAGTGGTGGATAAAGATCGGAGGTGTGCAGTGGACGTCACAGTCACGGATCTGGGAAACGACCTCTTCCAGATTGATACGGAGCAATCCGGCTACAAGGGAATCACTGCCGGTTATCTGATTCGGGGCAGCAAGCCCACACTCATCGAAACAGGGACTGCCAGTAGTGCGCCGATTGTTATTGCCGCGTTAGAGAAACTGGAAATCACACCAAAAGATTTAGCCACCATCGTGGTCACTCATGTCCACCTAGATCACGCCGGCGGCGCGGGACATCTCACTTCTCACTACCCCAATGCTGAGTTGATTGCACACGAACGTGGCGCAAAGCATTTGGTTGATCCGACCAAATTAATGAATAGCGCCAGACGCGTCTTCGGATCCATGATCGATGATGTCATGGGCGCACTTCTTCCTACACCCATAGAAAGAGTCCGTTCATTAGGTGATACCGCCGCCATAGATCTCGGCGGAGGACGAACCCTTCACAGTTATTACGCTCCAGGACATGCCTCACATCATGTAGGTCTCATCGATTCAACGACGGGCGACCTCTTTGTAGGCGATGCGGCTGGCGTCTACATACCCGAGACGGACACGGTGCGACCAGCGACGCCTCCCCCGGACTTTGATCTTGATATTGCATTAAACACAATCGATACTTTCGAAAGCCTCAAACCCACGCGATTACTTTTTAGTCACTACGGACCTGTTTCTAAGATCGATGAAACTCTAGATCGAAGTCGAGAAGAGTTGCGCGTTTGGGTGGAGTTAGTACGCGAGGCTCGAAATACACGACTCGACCTTGATCACGCTATAGCCATGATTATCGAACGCACGAAAGACCGATACGCGGCACTCTTTGCGAATGAAATGGCAATGGAACGCTTCGAAGCTCTCAATTCAACTGGAGCGAATATCGTCGGAATTAACAGATGGTTAGACAAAGTCGAAGCGAACCCATACGACTTCGGCGATGCCGCTGCGTCAGCCCCAAAAACACAGTAAATAAAGGCTATTTGCGTAGGTTTTCGACACGCTCTTTTGCATCTGTGAAATCCTCAGGATCTGACAATGCAGCCTTTTCAAACCACGTGAGCGCCTCTTCTTCACGGCCGGCCATCTCTAAGAGATCCGCATACGCGTAACGAATTCTTGCCGACCACTCCTCGGACTCTTCGCGAAGTTGTGCACACGTGAGAGTGACGATGGCGGCATCAATCTCGCCTAAATCACGACGTGCCCCAGCAGTGACGATCCGGAGCTCGATCTGCTCATTGATTTCCAATTTCTTGGCGTGTGCTGATCCCGCAAGATCGATTGCCTTTTGCGGTCTCCCAAGGCCTCGTTCGCAATCAGCCATGATCGGAAGAGTTGAGTAATCACCAGAGATACGGGTTGCCGCACGGAGTTCGGCAAGGGCTTCCGAGTAATGCCCAGCGTGGTAAGCCGCGATACCGGCCGCTTCGCGTACAACTGCAATTCGCCCGGCGTGATGAGCAGCTGCACGAGCATGTTTCCATGCAAGTTCGGGATCCTCTTCTAATGCGAGGCCACTAGCAATGAGGTGGCGGGCCACATAAGTTGCGTTGGCATCTTGCAATGTGGAGAGCTCTCGCAAGGTCGCTTTGTCTAACTCCTCGCCAGTGATGTGATCCGGAAGATCGGGTTCGAAAATCTTTGCGCGACGTGGGCGATCCAAAGGCGCTGGTTCTGGCTTGTTGTATCCGACGTTGGATGGCCGATTGGGTCCACCACGTTCGGGACGTGCGCCGAAACGCGATGGTCGATCAGAAGATGGTCGACCCGCAGAAGATGGTCGACCCGCAGAAGATGGTCGACCCGCAGAAGATGGTCGACCCGCAGAAGATGGTCGACCCGCAGAAGATGGTCGACCCGAAGAAGAG
>CAEZXB010000008.1_pt1 | contig 53811 bp, 57 predicted proteins | sample 7265151 | NCBI WGS metagenome assembly CAEZXB01 (sample SAMEA6813898, study PRJEB35770) | freshwater metagenome | biome: Freshwater; feature: Freshwater reservoir; material: water | place: Czech Republic | collected 2015-11-04 | depth 0.5m m | reverse complement strand
GACGATCGAGAGCAATGTGCCAGCAACCGGTGATGGAATTTCGGTATCCACTTTGTCTGTCGATACTTCAAGGAGTGGTTCATCAAGTGCGATGGTGTCGCCAATGTTCTTCAGCCAACGCGTCACAGTACCTTCGGTAACGCTTTCACCGAGTGCGGGCATCGTGATCGCAGTGCCCGAAGTTGCTACTGGCGCAGCAGCAGGAGCAGCAACTGGAGCAGGAGCAGGAGCAGCAACTGGAGCAGGAGCAGGAGCAGCGACTGGAGCAGCAACTGGAGCAGCAACTGGAGCAGCAACTGGAGCAGCAACAGCAACGGGGGCGGTGCCATCTTCAATGATGGCGAGTTCAACACCGACGGCCACTGTTTGATCTATGGCGACCACAATCTTCTTTAATACTCCAGCTACTGGTGAAGGAATTTCGGTGTCGACTTTGTCGGTAGATACCTCAAGTAATGGTTCGTCGACCGCGATGGACTCGCCCTCTTGCTTGAGCCAACGTGTGACGGTGCCCTCGGTTACGCTCTCACCGAGCGCAGGCATCACGACTGAATAAGACATGTATTTCTCCTTATTGCTTAACCGTGGGCGTGAAGTGGCTTACCGGCAAGCGCCATGTGCGCTTCACCGACCGCTTCGGAGAGGGTGGGGTGTGCATGGATAAGAGAAGCGACATCGATCGCCTCTGCTTCCCAGTTGAAGATGAGTTGAGCTTCGGCGAGAAGTTCACCTACGCGGCTTCCGACCATGTGTACACCCAAGACTGGACCATTCTTCTGGCCGACGAGTTTGATGGAGCCAGCGGTACGAAGAATTTGTGCCTTTCCGTTTCCGGCTAGGTCGTAATTCAACTCAACCACATCGTGGCCCGCTGCTATTGCTTGCGCAGTCGTAAGTCCGACGGAGGCAACTTCTGGCTCTGAGTAGGTGACGCGTGGAACGCCTGCATAGTTGATGGGGCGGGGCTTGAGTCCGGCAATCTCCTCGGCAACCAAAATACCTTCGCCGAAACCGACGTGGGCGAGTTGCAAGGTAGGGATGAGATCTCCGACTGCGAAAATACCGGCGACATTGGTGCGGCACTTCTCGTCGGCTAGTACATAGCCACGATCCATTGCGATGCCTACTTCTTCGTAACCAAGGTTTTGCGAGACTGGCCCGCGACCTACTGCGACGAGGAGTAGGTCGGCCGTGATTTCCTTGCCGTTTTCCAAAGTAACTGTGACGTTGTCGGCGCCCACCTTGTGGCTGGCGTACTTCACGCCAATTTCAAAGTTGATCCCACGCTTACGGAAAGCACGTTCAAGTAATTTGCTACTTGATTCGTCTTCTGCGGGAACAAGATGGGGGAGTCCTTCAACGATCGTGACGTCGGCGCCAAATGATTTCCAGACGCTAGCGAATTCGCAGCCAATGACGCCTCCGCCAAGAATGATGACGCTGCGAGGAACTGAATCCATCTTGAGCGCGTGATCACTGGTGATAACTCGCTTGCCGTCGATCTCAAGACCAGGCAAAGACTTGGGGACTGAGCCGGTTGCCAGAACCACATTCTTGCCGGTGTACTTCACGCCATTTACTTCGACCGTGTCTTTTGCGACGAGTTTGCCGGCGCCTTCGACGTAGGTGATGTTGCGGCTCTTGACGAGACCTTGCAAACCTTTGTGGAGTTTGGTGATGACGCCATCTTTGTAAGCATTGACGCCCAGCATGTCGATTGAATGGAATTCTGCTTTGACGCCAAAGTGTGCAGCGTCTCGGGTGTTGTCAGCGATTTCGGCGGCGTGCAGAAGTGCTTTAGTGGGGATGCATCCGCGATGCAGGCAGGTTCCGCCGAGTAGGTCCTTCTCAATGAGGACCACATTCATGCCGAGTTGGGCTGATCGGAGGGCGCAGGCGTATCCGCCACTGCCGCCACCCAAGATGACTACATCAAATTGCTCGGCCACGTGTTACTCCCAGATCTCTCGCATCTCCACTCACGGGGTAATCCTGCCACCTATTTCAGCGCCCGCTGGACGCTTCCGCCAACCGAATGAGGGTGCGAACGGCCACACCGGTCCCGCCGATCGGGGTGTACCCGTGTGGAGCGGCGGTGTTGAAGGCTGGACCTGCAATATCTAGGTGGGCCCAGGGCTGGTCTTCTTGGACGAACTCCTTGAGGAAGAGGCCTGCCGTGAGCATGCCACCGAAGCGATCTCCGATATTGGCGATGTCGGCGACGGGGGAGTCAAGCGAGGCGCGGAGCTCCTCAGGAAGGGGCATCGGCCAGAAAGCCTCGCCGGCCTCCTCGGCGGCGGCCAAGAAAGCCTCCGTCAGTACTTCGTCGTTACCCATAATCGCGCTGGTGCGCTTTCCGAGGGCGACTTCTTGAGCACCGGTCAACGTGGCTACGTCGACCATTGCATCGAGCCGCTTCGTGCCCTTATTGCCGAGTTCTTGGGCGCGCATCATGGCATCGGCGAGTACAAGACGTCCTTCAGCGTCGGGGTTAAGGACTTCGACTGTGCGCCCTCCATATGTGGTGAGGACGTCGCTGGGGCGTTGGGCAGTGTCGCTGGGCATGTTCTCCGCGAGCGCGGCCCAGGCGTCGATGGTGATGGGAATTTTGAGTTCGGCAATGGCGATGATGGCTGCGCATACAGCGGCGGCACCACTCATGTCTGACTTCATCGCCTCCATGCCGGCTGCTGGCTTCAAAGCAATTCCACCCGTGTCGAAGGTGATGCCTTTGCCGATGTAGGCGTGGTGCGCTTTTGATCTAGTAGGTGTGTAAGTGAGACGGAGGAGGCGTGGAGGATTAGCACTTCCTTGCCCTACGCCAATAATTCCGCCGTAACCGCCTTTGCGAAGCGCTACTTCATCGAGCACTTCGACCTTGACTCCAGCTTTCTTGGCAAGCGGGCGAATGTGGTCAACGAATGAGATGGGCGTGAGATGGCTTGGTGGCATGTTGATCAAGTTACGAGTGAGATGAACAGCATCTGCAATTGCGCTGGCACGAGCGATCACTTTGCGAGCAGGTGCGGTGCCAGCGAGTGGCGAAAGGATCGTGACAGAAGCCAGTGGAGCTTTACGCTCTTTCTTAGTCGACCCGCGGAAGTCATCGAATGTGTAGGCACCAAGGAGTGCACCTTCGGCAATGGCAGCAACAGCCGGCAACTTCACGCAGGGGAGTGCAAAGGCCGCGCTCTCGACACCGGCAAGTGCGCGAGCGGCAGCTCCAGCGGCGCGACGTAAGACTTCGTGTGGGTAGGCACCGCGGGCATGCTGCTTTCCTAGCCCGGTAATGACAAGGAGTTTAGAAGTGGTCCCCGGCAACTTAATCACTTCATCGCTCTTGCCGGTGGCCCCGAGATCCTGGAGAGCTTCGAGTAGGTCAGCTTCATCAATCTGAGCGGTTCCCGTCTCGAGCACGAGGCCTTTATCGCTCTGGGCGAGGCCGATAACGAGGGCCTGGCTGCTTCCGGAACCGGCAATAGAACTTTTAGGTGCAAGAGTGATCGTTGTCATGAGGAGAGCCTAACCCGACAACCCTCTAGGCTGGAACTCATGAGCGAATCATCCCTTCCACTACTCCACTCTCCCTTGCATGAAGTGCACATTGCGCTGGGTGCCAAGATGGCCGATTTCGGTGGCTGGGAGATGCCCATTGAGTACCCAGCATCAATCGGTGGCGGTGTTCTTGCTGAACACCAAGCAGTCCGTAATGCAGTGGGGCTCTTTGATGTCTCCCACCTTGGTAAAGCTCTCGTTGTGGGGGCTGGCGCACGTGCGTTTATTAATTCGTGCTTCACCAATGACCTAGATCGCATCGCGGCTGGCGAGGCGCAGTACACACTCTGTTGCGACGAGAGCGGCGGCGTAGTTGATGACCTCATCCAGTATCTACGCAGCGACGAAGAAGTTTTCCTGATTCCCAACGCGTCCAATACCACCGAAGTTGTTCGCCGACTTCAAGCGGCAGTGCCAGCGGGAATCACTGTCACCAATCACCACCTCGATTTTGCAGTGATTGCGGTGCAGGGCCCACGATCAGTTGATGTGATGAAAGACTTGGGCCTCCCGCATGAACTTGAGTACATGGCTTTCGTAGACACAACTTGGAGTGCTCCCAGTGGCGAATCGATCTCTTTGATTGTTTGCCGCACGGGGTATACCGGCGAATATGGGTTCGAACTCTTACCTTCCTCTGATGGTGCACTGACACTGTGGAAGGCTTTGAGCGAAAGCGCTGCTAAACATGGCGGACGACCTTGCGGTCTCGGCGCTCGCGATACATTGCGCACCGAAATGGGATACCCCTTACATGGCCACGAACTCTCACTCGAAATTTCACCGGTGCAGGCAAGTGCAAATTGGGCTGTCGGTTGGAAGAAGGAGAACTTCTGGGGTCGCAGCGCGCTGCTTGTGCAGCGTGAAGCCGGTGCCAAGCGAGTACTGAGGGCAATTACTTCACTGGATCGTGGAATTCCTCGTGCCGGCATGGAATTGAAGAGTCCAAGTGGCGACGTGGTGGGCGTCCTTACGAGTGGAACATTCTCTCCAACCCTCAAGGTCGGAATCGGATTAGCTCTAGTCGATGCAAACTTTGCGGTGGGAGATCATTTATCACTTGATGTACGAGGGCGCGTGAGCGAAGTGGTGATTACAAAATTTCCGCTCGTTGAAAGTCACGTTCGCTCGTAATAAAGGCGGCGCGACGGTTTACTCGCTGCAGAGCGCGCATGATTGGTGCGCCTAGGGTGAGAATAAGGAATGCGGTGAAAATGGCGCGAGGCACATCCCATGCCAAACCAGTCGATGCATGAAAGACAAAGAAGTGGCGTGCGTTGTTAGTGAGAGAATCGCCTGCGACATATGCAATCGAAGTATCGCCTCCGAGCCATGGCCAGAATTGCAGATCCATGAAGAGGCCATATGCCAGTGATGCAACTACGGCGTAGCTGGCGAGTAGGAAGACTTCTCTTCTTCCTTTGCACTTGGGAAGTGAGGCGGCTCCCACGGCCACGGCTGCCCCAGCCAACATCTGATAGGGCAGCCAAGGTCCAACGCCGCCCGTCATGAGTGCTGACGCAAAGAGCGAGAGTGTTCCCAAAAGGAAGGCAAACTCACGTCCAAAAACGCGGGCGCCAAGGAGGATGGGCAACCAAATAGGTTCAATACCGGCTTGCCCCGCTCCGATAGTTCGCAGTGCGGTGGCAAAGGCGATCAGTACTCCCAGGAGTGCAACTGCACGGACGTCGATGCGATCATGTGAGATTGCTGAAATTCCAACCGCGAGGACTAAGGGGAGCAGGAGTAGAAAGAGCCAATGGCCGCTATTTTGCACTTGGCTCGCTGAAGAGATGAAGAGCGGCCAAGTGAAGGCGCCCAGGCCGATTGTGCCAACAAGCAGAAGTGCGAAATTCCTTTGGTTCACGCTTGCGACTGCTCTGCGTTGATGACGTCATGAATTGTCATGAACCTACTTGGTGCCAGGATCTTTTGAATCTGTGGAGCAAAAGATGGCGACGCAGTGAGCACGTCTTCGGTTTCTCCATCGGCGACAAGTTCACCTTCGGCGAGAACCACGACCCTGTCTGCAATCTCGGCAACAAGTTCAACGTCGTGAGTGGCCAACACAATTGCGTGACCGGCATTCGCTAATTTGCGCAGAATGGTTCCAAGGCGAGCCTTTGCGCGGTAATCCAATCCGCGGGTGGGTTCATCGAGTAGGAGAAGCGGAGGCTCGGCAGCAGCAACCACGGCGAGAGCTAAGGCGAGGCGTTGACCTTCTGAAAGATCCCGTGGATGCAAGTCGTGATCAATCTCTGGAGTAATAATGTTGAGCAAGTCACTCGTAGTGCCTGCGATGAGCCCGCGATCTTTATCATTAGCCGCACACTCCGCAGTGACTGACTCGCTGAAGAGTAGATCACCTGGCTCCTGGGGAACGAAACCGACCAATCGTGAGAGTGAGTGGCTCGAGAGTTCGCTCGGCTTATGCCCGCCTAGCGTAAGTGCGCCTTTATCGGGGGACTTGAGTCCTACGAATGTGGCGAGCAAGGTCGACTTTCCTGCACCATTACGACCCATGACCGCCGATATGGTTCCGCGAGAAAAAGTGAGCGAGACATCTCGCAATGCATTGTGCTTTCCGTAAGAGACGTTAATCCGGTCGCATAATGCGAAAGTTTCGGCTGGTTGGAAGGCATTGTGCCGTTTCGTTGGTGGCGATGCTGTGATGAGTCGTTCGCGCAACGCGTCCGCTAGGCGTCGTGCATCTCGAATAGTGAGTGGCAGTGGGCTCCAAGATTCACGGCGCGCTAATTCGATGAGTGGGGGTACGAATTCGCTCTCTTGGAGTGCGGTGATCGGGTCACTAATGGAAACGTGCCCATCTCCGTGGACATGGATGATGCGATCGACGTACTGCACCACACGTTCAAGTCGATGTTCTGCGATGACGATCGTCATGCCAACGTCGTGCACGAGTCGTTGGAGGAGTGCGAGGACTTCATCGGCGGCGGTGGGGTCAAGGGCGCTGGTGGGTTCATCAAGCAACAGGATCTTTGGATGGGCTGTTAACGCGGCGCCGATGGCGACACGTTGTTGTTCCCCCGCTGAAAGCGTTGCCATGGAACGGGCGCGTAAAGCATTCAGACCGAGCAAATCCAAGGTCTCTTCGACCCGCTTTCGCATGACATCGGGGGAGAGCCCAAGTGACTCCATGGTGAAGGCGAGTTCGTCTTCTACGCGATCTGAAACAAAACCTGCCAGTGGATCTTGCCCGATGTAACCGATTGACTCCGCTAAATCTCGTGGACGAAGATTTCGGATCGAGCGATCATCAACATGTACTTCGCCGGTGAGTTCCCCGCCGGTCAAATGCGGCGTGAGACCGTTCATGACCCTGAGTAGCGATGACTTGCCTGAGCCGGTAGCTCCCATGAGTAAGACAAATTCGCCAGCTAAAATTTGTAGATTCACATCGGAAAAAACTGCGTCGCCTTGATAGCGCAATGATGTGTTCGTTAGGGAAATCATGGTTGACGCCCCAGATAGAGCGCTGGAGCACATGCAAGGAGAAGTATGAATATCAAGGCCGTAGTGGAATGAAGGACTGTGCCAGCTGCCGCGGCGAGGCTCACTCCCAGAAGGGGAAGCGTGACTGCTTCCAGATTCCATTTAATCGGTCGATATACGGTGAGGCGCAAATTTTTGCCGCTGAGCCAAAGGCCGATCACTGAAATCGCGGCCGCTGCTGCCAGTACTGCCCAGGGGAAGTTGATAAATGAGGTGGGTATTAGAAGGAGGTAAACGCCAGCAACTATTCCCAGTAAGCCTACGAGCAGCATCACAGCGCTCAGTCGCCGGCCAGGTTTCTCCTGAGTTTGTCCATAGCCGCGACTCTCCATAGCTGCGGCGAGGTCCAGTGACTTTGTAAGAGCGTCTTCGATCACGGGTATGACTACTCGAGTAAGTGAGAGTCCGCGACTTCCGCGACTTCCGCGCAATCTCTGCGCCGTTCTTACCCTCTTGATGCTCGCAACGATCTGTGGCAAGAACGTTGTGGAGACGACAACAATGACTCCAGCTTCATGAAGGGCTCGGGGAAGTGACTTCAAGAGTTCTTTTGGTTGAGTCAATGAAGATGCAGCGCCGAAGATAATAACTAGCGTTGCTAACTTCGCGCCTTCGCGAAGAATCAGCAGAATCTTTTCGGAAGTGACCGGCCCGCCAACGCTGATTCCCGAGAGCCACTGGGGGAGGTGGGTGCTTGGCAGCGTGAGGAGTACATGTCCAGGAATTTTGGCGCCGAAAACCATCGCAATAACCAGCCGAATAACTAACAGGGTGACTGCTAGATAAATCGCGTAGTTAATTGATTGGCGCCAGGGTCCATCGCTTCGACAGTTGAGCGAAACGACGAGTGCGCCCACGGTGATGGCCGCAAGCACCCAAGTATTCGATGTCGCAGAGGCAGCAAAAGTGAGAGCAAATGCCCAACCCCACCACGCAAGCGGGTGAATTCGTGAACCTGTTCTCAGCGCGACTGATTTCATCTAGGACTGCTCTCTCCGACGGGCCGCGATGCGTCGGTAGACGAGTAAGAGCAAGATCACGCTTAACCCGAAGTTGAGAATTCGAATTCCCCAGTTGGGACCACTCGCAGCTGGCGCGGGGGTGAATTTTTCGCCGCAACCTTCCTTCGGGTACGAATTGATGCCGCAGATGAATCCCACGGAGTCGGTGCGAACCTTGGCGACCTTATTCAGTACGTCATAACCGTTCGCATTCACCGGAACGAGTGCGCAATCTATGACGGGCTTTGCGGGAGATTGGCCGACGGGGGCGTATGAATCTTTGCCAAAATCAACCACTACAGCTACGCGCTTCATCCCGTTGACTGCCTTGGTCTCTTTGCAATACTCAGAGAAGTTTGCCCGAATCGTGATTGCCTCGGCGGCTTGTGGGCTCTTATTCGTTACAGAGAAGTACCAACCTTCGACGGTGCCATCTGCTGGAACTCGAGTAGCACCTTCGTTTGAGTAGCTCCAGGAAATGGAGTCCTGGCTATGCCAGTAGGACCAGTAGCGGTAGAGATCACCCGTGGCCTGCGCGCTTGTCGAAGTAGCGAGAGTAATGAGTGACAAAGTGGCCAGGAGTGCGAGGAAATTTCTCTTCATTAGCTTCTCAGGCTCCCGACGATGCTCTTGGTCAGATCAATTCCGCCGAAGTGGTGGACATCTAATTTCAGTGAAGTTGCCACGAGAAGCATCATCGCTAGCGGCCCAGGTTTTGCAGCGTTCGTTTTTGCTTCGAAAGCCCAAGAGATTGCGCCATCTGACATCGCAGCCACTGCGGTGGAGATTGCTGGATATCGATATCCACTTCCCACTAGAGCAAGCGTCGCCCAAGCCGTGGTGTTCCAATCGGTTCCGGTGCCGAACGCGCTGGGAATGCCGCGAGGATTATTTGTGAGGCGGGTAGCGAGGTAGAGCATGGCTCCGTCAGCAACTTTTGTGGTGCTCTTACTTTTTGCTGAACATGGATTGATCGGTGCCGCGTTTGATTTGGTAATGACAAGCGGTAGGGCAACTCCGGTGAAGGCAAAAGCCGCTTGTGCCGTCGCGTAATCATTCGCCGTGAGGCCATCCGCAATTTGATAATCAAGTGCGCCACTCTTGCCAGCACCTTCGCTGCAGTTCACTTGGTACTTGGCAAGAATGCCGGCAGCAACGTTCTTGTATTTCGTGGGAGACACCGTGTTGAGAGCTAAGAACATGAGCCCTGTCGAGTTCGCATCGCTTGCGGTTGGGTCGTAATCTGGCGATGCTTGAGCCAACGGATTAAAACCGATTCCGCCATCCTTATTGCGGTGGGCGAGTAGCCATGCAGTGCTCTTGCTGGCGACTGCTTTCTTTCCCGTTACTTGCAACGCGGCGGCGGCGATGGCCGTTGAGTTTGAATCCTCTTGAGTGATATCGCATGGAGTTGCGATGTCGGCGCGAAATGATTCGTATCCACCATCGGCACACTGCTGACTCACGAGCCAATCGATCGCGCTGGGAGCTGGTTTGACTTTGGCGCCAGTGAGGGCGAGAAGGGAGAGTGCTTGTCGATAGACGCCGTCGTACGTGGGATCGGTTGCTCCGTAAAGACCAGCGCTACTTGGCGCAGCTTGCGCGATGGTAGGAACAATTAATCCAAGAGTGAGAGATAACGCAACCACACGAGCGAGCTTGATTGAAATGGACATGATGATGGAGCCTCTCCAAGAGTGGATCAATAGAGCTCTTCCTGCGTTATCACAATAAAAAACCCGTCATCTCTTTGCAGAGATAACGGGAGAGCGAGGGTGATGACCCGGGCGTCGCCCCGCAGACCTCGGCGGGTGTTGACCAAAACCTTGTTTATGGGTAATCCGACTTGTCGATGTACGACTCACGGTTGCGGGTCAGCGCCGGAATCTCACCGGACTTCCCCCACAAGCAGGGCATTAAGTTGTAGGCGAAGCAGACCATGCGAAGGCTCGGCTCGTCAACTCCCCGCGCCGGGTGGCTCGTTCATCTGAAGGGGCTATTGTGCGTATATGGAGCATCGTCGACTGGGCCGTTCGGGCATGTACGTATCTGAAATTTCTTACGGTAACTGGATCACGCACGGCAGTCAGGTCGAGGCCGATGCCGCCATTGCATGTGTGAAAGAAGCCATCAATCTCGGAATTACCACCTTTGACACAGCAGATGTCTATGCCGGTACAAAAGCCGAAGTAGTTTTGGCTATGGCGCTCAAGGGCGTTAAGCGCGAATCCTACGAACTCTTTACGAAGACTTACTGGCCAATCGGAGCAGGTAAGAATGACCGCGGGCTCTCGCGTAAGCACATCATGGAAGCGTGCGAGGGGTCTTTGCGCCGTTTGAAGACGGATCACATCGATCTCTACCAAGCACATCGCTTTGATCATGAAACGCCTTTGGAAGAAACATTGCGCGCTTTCGATGATCTCATTCGCCAAGGCAAAGTGATTTACATCGGATTTAGCGAATGGAGCGCGTCTCAGATCAGTGATGCCCTCAAGATCGCGCGAGAAATGGGCTTTGACCGATTCGTTTCTTCGCAACCTCAGTACTCCATGTTGTGGCGAGTTCCCGAGAGCGAAGTGATTCCGCTCTGTGTTGAAGAGGGGATTGGCCAGATCGTGTGGTCGCCCATCGCGCAAGGCGTTTTGAGTGGAAAGTACTTGCCAGGCAAGAAGGCGCCAGCAGGGTCACGAGCCACCGACAAGAAAGGCGGCGCGAATATGATTTCGCGCTGGATGAACGATGACGTCCTTACCGCCGTGCAAAAACTGGCACCGATCGCACAAGAGTGCGGCTTGACCATGTCGCAGCTCGCGGTGGCCTGGGTCTTGCAGAACCCCAATGTTTCAAGTGCGATTGTGGGGGCGTCGAAGCCCAAGCAACTCAAAGAGAATGTGAAAGCCGCCGGAGTGGTGCTCGAACCTGCCGTCATGAAGGCGATCGATGTCGCTCTAGGAAAGCTTCCTACTCGGGACGCCGCACTGACGGTGAGCCCGAACCCACGACCATAGATCGATCGTGAGACCTTGGGTCAGACTTTGGTTCCTCGGGTGATCATTGCCGGCGGAGTGCGCAGGCGTCGAAGTTGAGTAGAACGTAACCACGCGTAAAGCGCGATGCCCTTGAGGGATTCATCTGGGAAGCGCTCTCTCGCAACTTTCTTGATGCGACGGGCAAGGAGGGCGCCATCAACGATGACTCCTAGGAGAACTGCGTAGAGAAAGAGGCTGGCGTAGACCTGCATCACGCGGAAAGACGAGAGTGCGAGCACGATCAAGACGACGGGCAGGAAGTATTCGCCCACAGAGCGCCGAGAATCGACCATGTCACGGGCGAGCTTGCGCACAGGACCTTTATCTCGCGGTGGCATTGCGCGCTCGTCGCCGCGCAGATACGCCGCACGTTGTGCCATGCGTTCGATCTTTGATTGATCACGTGCCGCTTTGCGCGCTTCCTTAGAATTTGCAGGAGCTATTGAGCTCTTCTTGCGCTTTGCCTCGGCATCACTTCGCTTCGGCGTAGGTCGACCTTTGCCGGTGGACATCTCTTCAGACATGTGGACCTTCCTTGGTTGAAGCTAGCTACTAGGCAAGTGAGAGCATACGGTCAAGAGCAGTGCGGGCCTCACTCGAAGTGCGCGGGTCCACGGAGATTTGATTGACCACGCGCCCCAGGACGAGGGCTTCCATCGCACCTACAAGGTGGGGGAGGTCAATCCGATTCATGGTGGAGCAGTAGCAGACACTCTTATCGAGGAAGTGGATGTTCTTATCTGGATGCGCACTCGCTAGACGCTTCACCAAATTGAGTTCGGTTCCGATGGCCCATGAGGATCCTGCGGGAGCGGCCTCGATTATTTTAATGATGCGTTCGGTTGACCCCACGAAATCTGCAGCTTCGGCAACTTCGTATTGGCACTCAGGGTGAACCAAAATATTGACGCCCGGAATGCGAGTGCGTATTTCATTCACGCTCGCCAATGTGAATCGACCGTGTACCGAGCAGTGCCCTTTCCATAACAACATCTTTGCTGCCGCAATCTCCCCGTCAGTTAAACCACCTTGTGGTTTCCATGGGTCAAATATGGCGCAGTCGTCGAGTGCGAATCCCATTTCTCGTACTGCAGTGTTGCGGCCCAGATGTTGATCGGGAAGAAAGAGAACTTTTTCTCCCTGATCGAAAGCCCATTTAAGTGCGGTCTTCGCATTCGATGAGGTGCAGACGGTGCCGCCGTTACGTCCAGTAAATGCCTTGATGGCGGCGGAAGAATTCATGTACGTAACGGGAATGGTCTTCTCTGCAACGTTTAATGCTTTGAGCGAATCCCACGCATCTTCTACCTGCGAGTGGGTCGCCATGTCTGCCATCGAACAACCTGCTGCCAGATCGGGCAGGATCACCTTTTGAGAATCGCTCGTAAGAATGTCGGCGCTCTCGGCCATGAAATGCACGCCACAGAAGAGAATGAATTCACTCTCGGGTCGACCTGCGGCGGCTTGTGCAAGTTTGAATGAATCACCGGTGACGTCTGCAAAGGCAATGACTTCATCGCGTTGATAGTGGTGCCCCAAAATGTAGGCGCGATCACCAAGTGCTTTTCGTGCGACGCGAGCGCGCTCTACTAAATCGGGGTCACTGGCGGGCGGAAGGTCACCAGGGCAAGAAACGCCACGTTCACTTGCCAAGTCGATGCCGGCGCCGAGAAAGAGCAGATCTGCCATTTGCTCATCATGGCAGAAAATTACGGGCAATTCAGAGTTGCATCGCAGCCGGGTGGCTGTGATGGTGGTGACGTGAAGATTTTGGTGGCACCGGATTCGTTCGGCACGACATTGAGCGCTGGTGAGGCGGCTGAGGTTATCGCCAGCACATGGCGCAGGTCGGCTCCCCATGACGAGGTCCGCACCTTGCCTCTCTCGGACGGCGGCCCTGGTTTTCTTGATGTGCTTGCCGGAGAAAATGGGATTTTCGAGCCACTCGTCGTTCAAGATGCGAAGGGTCAAGCGCGGCCGATCCGTGTGCTCTTGCGCGAAGGCAGCGCCTATGTGGAGAGCGCCGAAATCATAGGGCGCGGAAGTTATCCGGAATCTTCAGATCTTGTGCGCTCGGGAAGTAGTTACGGTGTGGGGGAGGCGTTGCTCTTTGGGTTCTCGAGAGCGCGCCGCGTAGTGATAGGTCTAGGTGGCACCGCGATTAATGATGGCGGTGCGGGCTTACTTGCTGCACTCGGAGCTTCGGCAAATGTGCGGCTTGATCAGGGCGGTATCGGGTTGGCCGGGATCAAAGAGCTCAATATGGCGCGCGCCTGCGAAGCAGTAGCAGGGTGTGAAATTCTCATTGCCACGGATGTCGATAACCCACTCACCGGCCCTCAGGGTGCTTCTGAAATGTATGCACCGCAAAAAGGTGCAACGCCGGCTGACGTACGCGAGTTAGAAGCTCACTTGTTCGACTACCAATTAGCACTGGTGGCCGCCTCAAGTACAGAAAGTGTGGGTGCTGGCTCCGGGGCGGCTGGCGGGCTAGGGGCAGCACTCTTGGCGCTTGGTGGTCGACGGGTATCGGGTATCGAAGAGGTGGCGCGCCAGGTTGAACTGGCCAGCGCCGTGGAGTGGGCTGACCTGGTGGTGACGGGCGAAGGCTCCTTCGACTGGCAATCGCTGCGCGGGAAGGTCGTATCGGGGGTGGCTTTTCACGCCACCCGGTTGGGCAAGCCCACGATCGTCTTGGCCGGGCAGGTCCACTGCGGTCGCCGTGAGTACACCAGCATCGGAATCGAATCCGCCTACGCGATGGCTGAGACTCAGGCCGAGATCGCCGAATCGATCGCCCAACCACGAATATCGCTAGCAGCCCTGGTGGAGCGGGTTTCAAGGACGTGGAGTAGATAAGTAGCAGGTAGTATGGAATGGAATCTTCAAGATCATTGTTTAATGATGCGTACTGAGAACACGAGTAAGGGAGAGATATATGTCCGAGGCGACGACCACCGAAGTGAGCACCGACATGTCAGGCATCTTGCTCACCGATCATGCGGCAAGCAAAGTAGCCGCTCTTCTCGAGCAAGAAGGCCGCACCGACTTGAGCCTTCGTATCTCCGTCCAACCTGGTGGATGCTCTGGCATGCGCTACCAACTCTATTTTGATGATCGCACGCTAGACGGCGATGTGGTGCGCGAATTTGGCGCCGTTAAGGTCGTCACGGACCGCATGAGTGCCCCTTACTTGATGGGTGCCTCGATCGATCATGTCGACACTATCGAGAAGCAAGGCTTCACGATTGATAATCCAAACGCTCAAGGCAGTTGCGCCTGCGGAGATTCCTTCCACTAATGGAGTAACTTCCTGCAGGTGAAGATTGCCGTTGCAGGATCAGTAGCAACTGATCACCTCATGACCTTTCCGGGTCGTTTTCGTGATTCCTTTGTTGAAGGCTCACTCGACAACGTCTCGCTCTCGTTCTTAGTTGACGGTCTGGTGGTGCGCCGAGGTGGCTGTGCCGCCAACATCGCTTTCGGGCTTGGTGTGCTTGGTCTTGAGCCAGTCTTGGTCGCTGCGGTTGGCATCGACTTTGCTGATTACAACTCCTGGCTGACGAGACATAACGTCAATACTGAACATGTATTTACCTCGCAGGAACAACACACTGCGCGTTTTCTCTGCACAACCGATCTAGAGCTAAATCAGATCGCCTCGTTCTACCCAGGAGCGATGAGCGAAGCGCGAATGATTGAATTAGGCGTTGTTCATGCAGCGGTAGGTGGCTTGGATATGGTCATCATCACGCCGGATGATCCTGATGCCATGCTTAATCACACGGCAGCGGCCCGCAGTCTCGGTATTCCGTTTGCTGCTGACCCGTCGCAACAGATGGCGCGCATGGATGGCGAGCAAATTAAGCGATTGATTGATGGTGCGGAGTATCTCTTCACAAACGAATATGAAAAAGCCTTGACGGAGCAGAAAACTGGTTGGACCAGCGACGAAGTACTCGAACGTGTAAAAGTGCGCATCACGACGCACGGGTCCAAGGGTTGCACTATTGAGCGAAGGGGCCATCCCACTCTCTCTGTCCCTGTTGCGAAAGAGAATTCAAAGATTGATCCCACCGGAGTGGGGGATGCGTTCCGTTCAGGATTCTTGGCGGCACTTGCCTGGGGTTTGAACGATGAACGTTGCGCACAAGTAGGCGCAATGATCGCTACCTATGTTCTGGAACATCAAGGAACGCAGGAGTATCGATTCACCGATCGTGAGTTTATTTCTAGACTTCGTGATTCGTTTGGTGACGTTGCGGCTGATGAAGTTGCTCCGCACTTGCACTCCCCATTCGGAAAGTAATTTAAAAACCTTCTGGCAATCCATTCGATGGATCGTGCGTCGCTTCTCTGCGCACTAAGAAACGTTTTCCATTGCCGCTGGATTCTTCAAGCAGAAAAGTGTGTCCCGTCATGCGAGCCCACGCGTGAACATCGGGCCCGGCAGCGGGGTCATCAGATGTCATGGCAATTGTTTCGCCGATGGGAATCTCTAGTATTCGGCGAGCCAAGGCGAGGACTGGGAGCGGGCAGCGCAATCCAGAAGTATCAATTTCTAATGCGGGGGTACTCACGCTTGTCTCACTCCTTCAACGACACGTGGCAAGATTTCAAGAAAACGATTTAAGGAATCATCGGGTTCATCGTAGGCAATTGTGAGACGAACGTTTCCATGAGTAAGTTTGCCGGTAGCCGATAAGACATGGCTGGGTTCCAAATTCGTTGACACACATGCAGAACCTGAGGCAACGTGAAAGCCTTCCAAAGCGAAAGCTCTTACGAGTTCTTCTCCTTGGGCGTAAAGAACTGAGAATGTGATGATGTGGGGGATACCTGCTGGATCGCCCGCGATATCGATATTGCCAATCGCCGTACATCTCCCGCGAAGTGCCTTATTAAAAGTAGAGATGCGTTCGTAGTGCGTTTTGGCGAGCGCGGTGTACCTCTTAAGAGCAGCTGCTGCCTCAATAACCATCCGCTGATCGACGTGAAATTGCCCGAAGCTCGGCGAGAAGGTTGGAAGCGGGTTACTCCACCGGGTGCGGGATTTGAGCGCCATGATCCCCAACATGGGACCCCCGAAGGCGCGCGCATCGATGGAGGCAATGTCCCACTCGTGGGGTGTCGGCAAGATTCCTAGCCCGTAGCTCAAATCGGTATGGAGCAGACCTCCACTCTGGTGGATCCGCGTCCCCCAGGAATCGATCTCTTGGATGGTGCCGATCTCTCCGTTTACCCAGCCCAGTGAGTAGGCGTTGGCCCCCATTTCGCACTCGAGGAGGTGTCCGGCGGGGGAGACAGGCAGGGTTTTCTTCGCCTGGGCGAGCATTTCACTGCGCTCAATCGCGCTCACCTGGCGTTCGGGGGTAGCCAGACCAGCCAGCGCCAGGGTGTGCGCCAGCGGGCCATCACCCAGAAAGTAGAGCTCGTGTGGGGATACGCCCAGGCGGGAGGCGATTTCTTGGCAGGCTTGGCCGACTGGAGAGTGCGCCTCCGGCGAGGGCTGCCCGTGGGCGGCTCCACCCTGCATGGCGAAGCTTGCAGCGCCTAGATTCATGTGAGCCACGCTACTCCGTGGCGCGGCAAGATGTGCACGCGTAAACCACTATCCTTTGAGCGTGAGAAACCGCTCCCGTTCACTGGCCGCCCTTCTGGTCGCCCCGCTCGTCCTCGTTCTTTCGAGTTGCTCGGCCTCTGAGCTTCCGCGCCTTGGTCTGCCCGAAGCAGTTACCGACAATGGCCATCGCACGCTCTCGCTCTGGCAAGGATCATGGGTTGCGGCCCTCGTCGTAGGTGCATTTGTCTGGGGGCTGATCATCTGGTCAGTTATTTTCCATCGTCGTCGTGGTGAACATATTCCTGCGCAAACGAAGTACAACGTGCCGATTGAAATTTTGTATACGGTGGTGCCATTCCTGATCGTTGCAGTTCTTTTCTATTTCACTGCTCGTGATGAATCTGCAATCACCAAGATTTCTCCGAAGGGGACCGCGGTTCACGTGATCCATGTGAACGGAATTCGTTGGTCGTGGCAATTCACCTACGAAGATCTGCCGGCGAATACTGTGGTGACTGGTACACCAGAACATGCACCCACTTTGTACTTACCGCTTGGCGAAAGAGTTCGTTTTGATCTCACCACAACTGACGTGAACCACTCTTTCTGGGTGCCTTCGTTCCTGATGAAGATGGACATGATCGCCGGACGCACGAATCAATTCGAAGTGACACCAGAAAAATTAGGTACCTACGCAGGCAAGTGTGCCGAACTGTGCGGACGTGATCACTCACTCATGCTCTTCAACGTGAAGGTTGTGCCCGCCGCCGAGTATATGCAGATCGTTAACACCTTGAAGGGGAGTGCGGCATGACCACATTCGCAGAGCCTCCAGTTCGTTCCGAGTCGCGCCCCAGCGCCCCACGTCGTGAGCCGCGCGGTCGCACTATCCTGAAGCTCCTGACGACCACCGACCACAAGGTCATTGGTTATATGTACCTCACAACTTCATTTGCGTGGTTCCTTGTCGCTGGTGTCATGGCGCTCCTTTTACGCGCAGAACTCACGCAACCAGGGTTGCAATTTCTTTCAAATGAGCAGTACAACCAAATTTTCACCATGCACGGAACAATCATGCTTCTCATGTTTGCTACGCCGCTCTTTGTTGGCTTTGCAAACGTCATCATGCCCTTGCAAATCGGTACGGCAGATGTGGCTTTCCCTCGTTTGAACATGCTTAGCTACTGGTTCTATCTCTTCGGTGGTCTCATGGCTACTGCTGGTTTCTTCACTCCAGGTGGATCTGCTTCATTCGGCTGGACTGCTTATGCGCCACTTTCTAGCGTCGAGTATTCCCCAGGATTGGGCAGCGATCTTTGGATCGTGGGCCTGGCCATCGGCGGCGTTGGCACCATTCTTGGTGGCGTTAACTTCGTTACCACCATCTTTGTGATGCGCGCTCCTGGCATGACCATGTTCCGTATGTCGATCTTCTCTTGGAACATCTTGCTCACGTCGATTCTGGTTCTCCTTGCTTTCCCACCGTTGGCAGCTGCGCTCTTTGCTCTTGAAGCTGATCGCAGATTCGGGACTCATATCTTTGATCCAGCAAATGGCGGAGCCATGCTCTGGCAACACGTCTTCTGGTTCTTCGGTCACCCCGAGGTTTATATCCTTGCGCTGCCCTTCTTCGGTATCGCTACCGAAATTCTTCCGGTATTCAGTCGAAAGCCGCTCTTTGGTTATAAGGGCTTGGTTGCGGCGACTATTTCGATTGCTGCACTTTCGGTGGCGGTATGGGCTCACCATATGTATGTCACTGGCGCAGTGCTCCTGCCCTTCTTCTCATTCATGACCTTCCTTATTGGTGTTCCCACTGGCGTGAAATTCTTCAACTGGGTCGGCACCATGTGGCGTGGATCCATCTCCTTTGAGACCCCGATGCTCTGGACGATCGGATTCTTGGTCACCTTCCTCTTCGGTGGATTGACTGGAATTATCTTGGCGAGCCCACCGCTAGATTTCCCTGTCTCGGATTCGTACTTCGTCGTTGCCCACTTCCATTACGTGCTCTTCGGCACCGTAGTTTTCGCTATGTTCGGCGGTTTCTACTTCTGGTGGCCGAAGATGACCGGCCGGATGCTCAACGAACGTCTGGGCAAAATTCACTTCTGGACCCTCTTCGTTGGCTTCCACACCACATTCCTGATTCAACACTGGTTGGGCACCATGGGTATGCCTCGCCGCTATGCAGATTATTTGGCCAGCGATGGCTTCACTGGAATGAATATGGTCTCGACCATTGGCGCTTTCATTCTTGCGCTCTCCATGATCCCGTTCTTTATCAATGTTTGGATAACACGGAATGCGCCGCTTGTGACCGAAGACGATCCTTGGGGTTATGGCGCTTCGCTTGAGTGGGCTACTTCTTGCCCACCTCCCCGCCACAACTTCCACAGCTTGCCGCGGATTCGTTCAGAGCGTCCAGCCTTCGATCTTCACTATCCGCACCTTGCTGCGGTTGGTGCGCACGACGATACGGATTTGGCTTCGGAGAATTCGAAGGGGAGCGATCATTCATGAAGTTCGCCTGGAAACTCTTCTTAGGAATCACCGTCTTTTATGGTGCGCTCACCGTGGTTTACGCCATGTTGGCTCACGAAGTCGTCGGCATCACAGCTCTTGCTCTGAGCACCGGGCTCTCGCTCATCATCGGATATTACTTCTGGTTCACTGATCGTCGATTGGGCGCGCAGCCACAAGATCGGTTACAAGCAGAGATCCATGAAGGCGCAGGAGAACTTGGCTTCTTTAGCCCGGGTTCCTGGTGGCCACTACCGGTCGCTGGTTCCACTATCGTGGTGGGTCTTGGGTTGATTCTCGGTTGGTGGCTCACCATGATCGGTGTAGGTCTACTGCTCATCACAGTCATCGGTTTCACCATGGAGTACTCGCGCCCCGGCCACGGCCCGCACTAACTTTCAAACTAGTTCAAGATTGATTTCATCTGCGATAAGTGATCAAGCGGATGGGCTACATAATTAGTAAGCCATTGTGAGACGGCATAGAGGCCGTACTCCGAATGGGTTCCTTCATGGGTGAGGTCTTCTTCACTGAGTCGTTGGATGAGGGAGTAAGAAGAAGCGCGCACCGCCCGAAATATCGCAAGGGGCTCCTCGATGGCACCACTTTCGTATGCAAGAGTTGAATTCTTTGCCCAGACGCCTTCGTCGTAGCCTTGAATAAGAGTTCCTGGTTCGGCTACTAAACGGCGCAGCCGCAGATAAGAGTTGGTCTCGCTATCTGTCACATGGTGAATGACCATGCGAGGGGTCCATGGATCCGAGCTGCTCTTCCTATCTAGATCTGAGGCCGATATGGACTCGGCATACTGGAGAAACGCGAGCGTGGATTGGCGGTAGGACTCCGCAAACTCATGGATCATAGAGAACTTAGATCTGGCGGAACGTCCACGCTGTGGGAGGTAAGCGCAGCCAGGGTGGTGTGTTCTAGAGCGCCCTCGCTGGTGGACGCCAGTAGAACCCCACACGCTCTGCCAGCGAGGAAGGATTGATGCCATCGCGGCGCACAGACTGCCCAACGCTCACCAGGGAGAAGCCCGGGGAAGCCGTATTGGGGGAGCGCAGTGATGAGGTCGTTGCCGACTTCGAGTTGATGCTCCAGAAAGTCCTGCGAGAGTACGGCAGCTATCGTATGCGAGCCCGGATCGTCAGATGATGCTCGTGCATACCCATCGCGAAACCATCCGGTCAACGGATCGGTGGAACAGATTTCTAGCTCGCCGCCTAAAACGTTGCGTTCGAAACTCATAGGACTTTAGTGGTGACCTTAGTGGTGACCTTAGTGGTGACCTTAGTGGTGACCTTAGTGGTGACCTTAGTGGTGACCATGGCCATCTTCGAGTTCGAGAAGCTCTTTCTCGGTGGGCTTCTGAACTTGCTCCCCGTACATGCCGCGCGAGAGGCGTGCGCGGAGTTTCTCTTTGAGAGATCCGGGACGAACCACACCATGAGCATCCTCGAGTTGCAGTTCAACAACTTCAGGTTGTTCGTGGTTAGTGAGTGAGTAACGGGAGTATTGATCGATGGGCTCGTGCACCTCGATGAATTCACCGCTGGGAAGCATGACCAGGCGACCGCTCTCACGACCGTGGAGAACCGTGTCGCGATCCTTGTGCTGCAAGCCGAGGCAGATGCGCTTGGTGACAAAGTATGCGATCGGTGGGAGCACGAAGATACCAATACGAGAGAACCACATAATTTGGTTGATGGAGAGTCCAAAGTGTGTGGCGAGGAGATCGTTTCCACCGTTGATCAAGGTGACCATCGTGAAGGTGAGTGCCATCGCACCGACTGCTGTGCGCGTAGGTGCGTTGCGTGGACGCTCAAGAAGGTGGTGTTCGCGCTTATCGCCAGTAACCCAGGTTTCGATAAATGGCCAGAGAGCTAAACCAGTGAACATGATTCCAGGGGCGATGAGCCCAGGGATCAGAATGTTCCAGGAGATGGTGTGTCCAAACGCGTGCGTCTCCCAATTCGGAGCCATACGTACGAGACCGTCGAGCCATCCCATGTACCAGTCAGGCTGCGATCCTGCTGAGATTTGTGAAGGATTGTAAGGGCCGTAGAGCCAGATCGGGTTGATGGAAGCGACCGCTCCTAAGAAAGTGGTAATTCCAAAAACAATGAAGAAGAAGCCGCCCGCTTTAGCCATGTAAACCGGCAGAAGTGGGAAACCCACCACGTTCTTATTGGTGCGACCAGGTCCTGGGAATTGGGTGTGCTTCTGGAACCAGACGAGGAGCACGTGCGCAGTGATCAGCGCAAGAATAATTCCTGGCACGAGGAGTACGTGAATGGTGTAAATGCGGGAGATGAAAATAGTTCCCGGGAAACCACCACCGAAAAGGAAGAAGGCAAGATAGGTGCCCACCAGCGGGATAGCTTGAATAATTGCTTCGGCGATACGAATGCCAGTGCCTGAGAGCAGATCGTCAGGGAGTGAGTAACCCAAGAAGCCTTCGACGATGCCGAGGGTAAGCAGACCCACGCCAATGATCCAGTTAAATTCACGTGGCTTGCGATAAGCGCCAGTGAAGAAGACGCGCATCATGTGAACAACCATGGCGGCTAGGAAAATAAGTGCTGCCCAGTGATGAATTTGACGCATCAACATGCCGCCGCGTACATCGAAAGACATATCTACGGTCGAGGCATACGCCTGAGACATAGAAAGACCACTCAGTGGTGCGTAATTTCCTTGGTAGATGATCTCTTCCTGTGAAGGGACGAAGAAGAAGGTGAGGAATGTTCCGGAGAGAAGCAAGATGATGAATGAGTACATCGCGACTTCGCCGAGCATGAAAGACCAATGGTCAGGGAATACCTTGCCCAAGTTCTTCTTGAGGGCGCGTCCTGCGCCAGTGCGTTCGTCTACGAAGTTCGCGATGTTTCCACCTATGCGCTTGCCTGCTGACATTATGAACGCTCCCAGAAGCTAGGTCCGACTGGCTCAGTAAAGCCTTGTTTGGCGACGAGATAACCTTCGGAGTCAACTGTGATTGCCAACTGCGGAAGTGGGCGAGCGGCTGGTCCGAAGATTACTTGCGCACCGGTTTCAACATCGAAAGTTGATTGGTGACAGGGGCAGAGCAAGTGGTGGGTCTGTTGTTCATAGAGGCCCACAGCGCAGCCCATATGGGAACAAATCTTGGAGAACGCGATGATGCCATCGTGTACCCAATCTTTGCGATCGGCTGGAAGATTGAGATCTTCAGGTCGAAGACGAACGACGATCACTGCGTCTTTGACCAAATCGTTCAGTGTGATCTCGCTACCCTTCGGCAACTCTGGAAGTACGTGTGCGACCGCACCTACTTGAAGGTCGGCGGCTTTGAGAACGATCCCACCGGGGTCTGTAATGAGGCGACGGCCTGCAGCCCAGTTGGTGGTCTCTAATTGTTTGCGAGGTAGTGGCCCCATGTCGCGCAAGAAGAGGATAGGCGTGAGCGTGACTAGACCCATCGACCCGAGAAGGGTGCGCTTGATCAGCGATCGGCGGCCAAGGCCAGCAGCTTCTGCCCCTTCATGGAAGACCTCGATGACACCTTGGCGATCTTCGTCGCTGGAACGGAGTTCATGGCGCTCCTGAATGACTTCGTGATCGGGCATCAAGGTCTTAGCCCAGTGAACCGCACCTGCGCCGATGAGAAAGAGTGAGAGCGCGAGAGTAAATCCAAGAGCGAGTTGTTGTGCTTGTGTGGAACCAAAGAGCGGGATAAAAATGAAGACGTCTTTTTGGATACCTACGAAAGATGCAATAAAGGCGATGGTGCTAATCGCAGAGAGGCCAAAAAGGATGGCAACTTGGCGTTCTGCCTTCTTTGCCATCGCAGGCTCGGTATCGGCACGGCGATAAACGTGGGGAGGAAGGCCTGGATCAGAGAGTGGCGAGAGCTCTGTAGAACTCTCATGTCCGCCATGTGAATTGCTCATTTAGATTTCGCTCCTAGCCAGACGGCAACTCCAATAAGTAAGCCAAGTCCTAAGACCCAACCGACAAGACCTTCAGTGACGGGACCAACTTTGCCGAGTGAGAAACCGCCTTGGCCCTTCTCTGCATCTACACCCTTGAGGAATTTGATGATTGAAAGTTTTTGCTCTGGGGTAAGCGCGCGATCACCAAAGACTGGCATTGATTGCGGGCCGGTGAGCATGGCTTCATACATTTGCTTCACTTCAACACCCATCAACGTGGGCGCGTACTTTCCTTCAGTGAGCGCTCCACCTTGACCGGCGTAGTTGTGGCACATGGCGCAGTTGGTACGGAAGAGTTGGCCGCCTTGGGCGATATTTCCATCGCGTTCGTAATTGAGTTGAGCAGCATTAGGAATCGCCGGACCGGGAGAAAGGCTAGCCACGTAGGCAGCCAAAGCCGCGGTCTCTTCAGCGTTGTAGACCGGCTTCTTGCGCATTGCTTGTACGCCGGCATCGGCCATCGGCATGCGACCGGTTCCTACTTGGAAGTCGACCGCTGCTGCACCTACACCAAGAAGAGTGGGAGCTTTGGTGGAACCTTCCGCGTTGAGACCGTGGCAGGAAGAACAACCTTTGAGAAATATTTGACGACCTTCTTCTACCGCTTGACTGCGGGCGTTTGTGGCAACCGCAGCGTTTGAAGGCGAGAGGAGGGTGTATCCAAAACCGATAGCAAGGAGCGCGATGCCCAATACAAGGAAGTGCGCTATTGGATGGCGGCGATGACGCAGAATCTTTTTCACTCGTAGCCTTACTTGATGAGGTAGATAGTGGCGAACAATCCGATCCAGACAATGTCAACGAAGTGCCAGTAGTAAGAGACCACGATCGCTGAGGTCGCTTGAGAATGGCCAAAACGTCGAGCCTTGAAAGTACGCGCGAGGAGAATGAGGAAGGCGACGAGGCCACCAGTGACGTGTAGTCCGTGGAAGCCGGTCGTCAAATAGAAGACTGAGCTGTATGCGTTTGTAGAGAAAGAGAGACCCTCGGAGACCAGGTTTGCGTACTCGAAAATCTGTCCGCCGACGAAGAATGCGCCCATGAGGAAGGTGAGCGCAAACCACTCGGTCATACCCCACTTGCGAAAATCTAATGCGCTACCTGTGCGACGTAATTGGAAACGTTCGGCCGCGAAGACGCCGAATTGACAGGTAACTGAGGAGAGCACCAGAACCGTGGTGTTGAGTGTCGAGAAGGGGATGTTGAGCATCCCGGTCGATTCAAGCCAGACCTTGGGACCTTGTACCGAGCGCGCGGTGAAGTACATCGCGAAGAGCGCGGCGAAGAACATCAACTCACTAGAGAGCCAGACAATGGTCCCGACGGCAACAAGGTTGGGACGGTTGGCCGGAGCAGTGCCGGACTCTGAGTGTTCAAGGGTGCTAGTCACACGTGAATTATGGTGGATAAAGTGCTAAAAAGCCCGCTTCGGGAGCGTTCCCGGCGAGGTGAACCAGGTCACTCTTTGTCAGCCCGAATTCCGCCTTGATGGGGGATAAGATATTCCCGTGTCTCACACTCAAACAGATGTGCTCTCCGGCCCCGCTTCGAAGGTACCTGCCGGGAGTACTCGAGTATTGGTTTATAGCGACGATTCCACGGTTCGCGCCCAGGTCATCGCCGGTTTGGGAAGACGCATAGCGCTCGATCTACCCCCCGTTGAAGCGATCGAGGTGGCCACCGGTCCAGCCCTGCTAGCTGCCATGGAAGAGTCCACCAAGGCCACCCTCAAGGGCAAAAAAGGCTTTGACCTGCTCGTTTTAGATGGCGAAGCGGTCCCCGAAGGCGGTATGGGCCTCGCCCGTCAAATCAAAGACGAATTCTTCAATTCCCCACCCGTCCTCCTGCTTGTGGGACGCCCCGATGACGCTTGGCTAGCCACCTGGTCGCGGGCTGAGGGGTACCTCGCCCACCCAGTGGACCCTTTTGCGCTCGTCTCCCTGGCTGCCAAGATCCTGCGCTAAGTACTTCCAGTCACTCAGCCCGTTAACTCAGCCCATTTCTCAGCCCGTTACTGGGCCCGTTACTGGGCCCGTTACTGGGCCCGTTACTGGGCCCGTTACTGGGCCCGTTACTGGGCCCACTAATCAGTGAGGGCTATCCGGCTCTTGCGAAGAAGTGGGCGCCCATCATGGCCCCCACCTGTCGGCTTAATGGTGGGAATCGCGATCTCGAGAGCTTCCAAAGCATGTCGATGCGCCTGGGAGCCACGCACTGGAGCGCTCCACTCCTCTTGGACTTCCACGAGTCGGAGCCCAGGAGTCTCCACATAGCGCAGGATTCTCTCCACCTCCTCGTGTGATGAGGCCGGCAAGATGCGACTTGAGGGCGTTACTGGATCGCTGAGCAAGAGGAGCGAATCGATGGTCAGTTGTGGTGCATACCCAGGATCGCTCATGAGAGCGCCGGCAAAACGTCCATACCTAATACAGGTGAACTCCCAACCACCTTCAGGGGTAGGCAATGCGGTGATGATTTGCGGCAACCTGACAAAAGCTCTAAGTCGTTCAGCTCGTGAGGATGCGCGCAGAAACGAGGTAAGTCGGTTACGTACTTCGATCGCTTCTTCAAAACGCTCTTCACTAGCAAGTTCGCGCATTCGAATATTGGCGCGGTCCACCACTAGAGATGCGTCGAGCGTAAAGAGATGGCGAGCAACATCGACGATTGCTTCGTAATCATCAGTGGATTGATCGCCGATGCACGGGGCTCCACACTTTCCCATCCCGGCTAAGGCGCAAGCACTCGACTTCTTCTGACTAGCAATGGTGATGCGGGGGGTGCATTGGCGCAGGGGGAGCACTTCATAGACACATTCGATGGCGAGTTGAGCATCGCTTCGAGAGGCGAAGGGGCCAATCCACTGGTCGTCTATCTTTTCAATACCGCGTGCAACTGTAAGTCGGGGAAAGCGCTCGCGGGTTAAATGAACCCAATGGGATTTACTCTGTTGCTTCGATCGGCGGTTGATACGCGGTTGGAATTCTTCAATGAGGCGAAGCTCTAAAACACTTGCTTCAAGCGGCGTGCGGCAGATGATTGTTTCGACACTTTCAGCAATTGCAATCATGTCGATGATGCGTCGGCGTTGCTCAGATGCAGTGAAATAAGAGCGCACTCTATTTCGCAAATTATTTGATACTCCGACATAAAGCGGTACGCCCTTGTTGTCTTTAAAGATATATACACCACACGTTGCCGGAATGTCTTCTGCAAGGTATTTCTTTTTCTTTTGCGCAGGTGTGACGCGGTGAGAAAATTCGCGCAGGTCAGACAAGGTAGAAACTCCGAGATTTCCTAATCTTGAAATCAGGCCGTGCAATACATCTACGGTGGCGCGAGCGTCGTCGAGTGCGCGGTGGTTTGGCGTGGTTGCAGCACCGAAGAAAGGCGCGAGAGTGCCGAGTTTGCAATCCTTCACTTCGTCCTTGCTTAGAATGGTTCGGGCTAACTTCGCAGTATCTAAGGTTTCGTAATTGGGCCACTCAATTTTCAACTGGGCACTTGCCGCTTTGAGAAACCCAATATCGAAAGGCGCATTATGTGCGACGAGCACTGCGTTGTCGGCGTTGTCACAGAATTCAAGGAAAGCTGGCAGTGCACTTTCGATCCCTGGCGCCAGCACTACCATCGAATCTGTGATGCCGGTAAGAACAGTAATGAAGACGGGGATCGGCCCTCCGGGATTAACAAAAGTGCGAAATTCTCCGAGCACTTCACCCGCTCGTACTTTGACTGCGCCGATTTCGGTGATGGCAGAAGTGGCTGGTGATCCACCGGTGGTTTCTAAATCGACAACAATGAACGTGGTTTCATGGAGGGGTCGACCAAGATCTTGAAGCGAGAGTTGATCACTCATGTGGAGCCTTACGCCCATTTCGAATTTTACTGAAGAGCGAAATGATTGCCAGCAGCGCGAGTAGAGAAATAATGGAAATGAAAATTACGTATACCTCTGTCGGTACGTGACGGGCGGACACCAAGATGTATAGGTCGGGGAGTAAGAAGGCGATCGCGGCGATGACGCCCCAAGTACGTGCCCGAGAAAACTCGCGATCGATCACCGAGGTGACTAAACGAGCCGTTGCTACGCCGTATGGCCACGAGGAAGTGATATCGAGCGCTAGATAGAGCCACGGGTTGACGCCGTATTTACCGAGGGCTTTCCAGACCACGAAGGCCCGTCCTGCCCCATAGAGGATGACCACCATTACCCAGAGGCGTTCAAGGAGGCGGCGTTTGGCGGCTCTTGATGGGGCGGGCGTCATAACCCGAGCCTACGGTGACCCACCGACTCTCCGGGATAAGGTGACCCCCATGGCGTTATCCAAGAGTCACCACCTCCGCAGGGCGGGGTTAGCTGTTCATGCACTCACTGCGAGTGGTGCGGCGGCTGGGTTGCTTGCCTTGCAAGCCACGATCGACGGGCATATTCGCGCAGCGCTGCTCTGGCTGATTGTGTGTCAGGTGCTCGATGGCATCGACGGTCCGATCGCCCGCAAATTGGCGGTGACCGATCATGCCCCGCAATTTGATGGACATATTCTTGATCTCGTCGTGGATTACGTAACGTGTGTGGTGGTTCCTGTTGCCTTTATGGTGCGCATGGATCTCTTACCCAGCGGCTGGCAGATGGCAGTAGCCGCGTTGATAGTTTTCAGTTCGGCGCTCTGGTTTGCCCGCACTGATTTGGAAACGGAAGATGCGTGGTTTAACGGTTTTCCGGCAGCGTGGAATGTCGTTGTTCCCACTTTCCTCATCTTGCACACGGGGCGCACGTGGGCGACGATCATTTCTGTTGCCCTCTGCATATTGCAATTAACCAGCGTAAAGTTCCCACACTTGATGCGGGTTAAGGCGATGCGCGCATTCACCATCCCGATGATGTTGCTCTACTTGCTGGCGCTCACGGTTCTTTCGGCCACCTATGAGAGCGCAGATCTACTGAACGGACCTCAGTGGGCCTATTGGATGCTCACCCTGACCCCGCTCTACCTACTCTTCATTGTGGTCTGGCGAACCTGGTTTTCCCGGCGGAAGGTTTTCGGGGTTTCCATTCTCTAGTCGCTCTATGTAGAGCGGCTCTTATGGATGGGCTCGCGAAGGCATGTCAGTGGTCGGTTCTACCCTGGAGCCATGATCATCGATTGCGATACCTGTGTCATTCCCACTTTGGGTCGGGCTCACGAATGCGCTGAGTGCGTCGTCACCCACCTCTTATCCATCACTGGGGTGCCCGTGGCCTCCGGCTCATTGCCCACTCCCAGCCCAGAGCATCTGGCCGCGCTCGAGGTGCTGGTCGATTCTGGCCTCGTGCCTCCTTCCAAACATCTGAGCGCAACAGGCTAATTTCCGCCCTTGTGAGCGTAAAACACGCGCTGCACCCAGGTGAGAAGTTGATGTGAGGCGAAGCGGGTGGTTAGCCTGCCTAAATGGCGGGTCTTGGAAAGTACCGGCGTCAGGCCTATCGGTCTGCAATCGTGGGCATCACCCTGCTCACTTTGACTCTGCCTCAGGGTGCCATAGCCACGCCATCATCGATCACTGCGGTGGCTCGGCAAGTGGCCCAGCTGCAGAGCGAAGCAGCGGACGCTGCTGAAAATGCAAATGCTGCGAAGGTGAAGCTTTCTAAATTGCAACAGAAGCTCTCTGGGGTCAAAGGACAACAAGCCACGCAGAGCCAGAATGTGGATGCGCTGAAGAAGAATCTTGGCAAGATCGCTCTCCGGGCCTACATGGATGGCGGCATGGGCCAAGGCATGCAATTGCTCTTTGCAAAGGATCCGGCTGCCTATTTGGCGAGTGCCGGATCACTTGAAGTCTTAACTCGAACGCAAAGCATCGAATTGCGCAGATATTCAGTGGCAGCCCAACGCCTTCAGCAGACATCACTTTTGGTCAACGATCAGTTGAAGCAGATTCAAGTGGCACAAAAGGAATTGAGTGCGCAGGCGGCGGCCGCGCAAGGAAAATTACGTAAGGCCGAAAGTTTGCTCTCCTCGCTCAAGAGCGAAGAGCGCGCCCGTTTGGCTGCGCTGGAAGCTGCAGACGATGCGTCATCGCAGAAGAGTTCACTTGCATCGGCCAAGTTGGCTAGCAAAGTCTCTGGACGCGCGGGTACTGCCTTACGTTTCGCGCTGAAGCAAATCGGTGATCGATACTATTTCGGCGCCGCGGGTCCCACTCAATGGGATTGCTCTGGCTTAACCATGGTTGCCTTTTCGCAGGCAGGTATTTCACTACCGCACTCTTCATCGGCGCAGTTTGGTTATGGTCGTCGTATCTCTCGAGCATCACTCAAGCCTGGGGACCTTGTCTTCTTCTATAGTCGCATTAGCCACGTCGGCATTTACTTGGGTAACGGATTGATGGTGCACGCCCCACGCCCAGGCAAACGAGTGCAGGTCGCTTCCATTTCCAGCATGCCATTTCGTGGCGGAGTGCGTCTCTAATCAGATGCGCCCCACTCTGGTTGTTACTAACGATTTTGGTCCGCGGGCCGGAGGAATCGAATCTTTCGTTAATGCGCTGGTAGAGCGTCTACCTCGCGGAAGCGTTGTCGTTCATACGAGCGATCAAGAAGGCGCTCGTGAGTATGACGAACATTTGCTTCGGGAGTTTGACATCGAAGTTGTGCGCGATCCCATGAAGATGTTGGTGCCAACCCGCAATGCAACCAAACGCGTGGTGGCCACCGCCAAAAAGTATGGATGTACGCAAGTGTGGTTTGGCGCGGCGGCGCCCTTGGGTCTGATGGCACCAGCGCTCAAAAGGGCCGGAATTAAGCGAACTTTAGCCACCACACACGGCCATGAACTTTGGTGGGCAAAGGCGCCTGGAAGTCGTCAGCTCATGCACAGAATCGGCGAGCAGGTCGACTCGGTCACTTACCTTGGTGAGTACACGCGCTCTCGCATTGCGCAGGCGCTCTCTGATCGCGCGATCGCTTCCATGCGCCAACTCACTCCGGGAGTAGATGAAAAACACTTTCATCCTGGAATCGATGCCTCCGGCTTAAAAGAGAAACTGGGGATCGGTGATCGTCCGGTCATCGTTGTCGTAGGGCGGTTGGTGCATCGAAAAGGGCAGGATCGGTTGATCGACGCACTCCCACTTATTCATCAAGAAGTTCCGCGAGCAGCTCTATTGATTTGCGGCGAAGGCCCGCTGCGAGATGATCTTAAGAAGCAGGTTGCCCAACTCAATCTAGAAAGCGACGTGTTCTTCGCAGGTCGCGTCTCCTGGGAGGAGTTGCCGCTCTATATCTCTGCCGGTGATCTCTTTGCGATGCCATCGCGCAATCGTCTCGGTGGTCTTGAGGTTGAAGGTTTAGGAATTGTTTACCTTGAAGCGAGTGCGTGCGGATTGCCGGTCATTGCGGGCGATTCCGGGGGAGCTCCAGATGCAGTACTCGAAGGTGAGAGCGGTTTTGTAGTGGACGGTACTTCGGCCGTCGAAATTTCGCGAAGGGCAATCCAGTTGCTACAAGATCCTGCGTTACGGGCTCGAATGGGTGCACGTGGTCGTTTATGGGTGGAAGAGAAGTGGCGCTGGGACCAAGTTGCCGCGCGACATCAAGCTCTGCTCGCCGGTGATCTTTAAGGTTTCAAGAAGAGCACGTATTTCTCTTCGACTATCGATTCTTTCCACTTCAATCGGTAGCGAAAAACGTTGGCAGCCATGGAAGCCTTTTCAACGACGGCAGCATTTAACTTGTATTCATCGATATAGCGTTCTACGTGGACACCGTCTCGGGCAGCAAGAAGATATTCCGCCATCCACATTTTAGGGAAGCGATCTGCTCGTCCATCAACCATCGTTGAAATCCCGGCACCTCCAAAGACGAGAAGTGGCCCGCTTGAGTTGTAACTATTCATTACTCGGTACGAGGCTCCTGTGCTTGCAAGGTACTTCCCGATGGACTGGGTAGGGACGTGGGATAGCGGATTGACGACGAGTACCGCGATCAGTCCGAGAGTCGGAGGAATGGTCCAATGTATTTTTGACACATGCGCAGAGTGCGCGGGAAAGAATCTCCGAAGCACTAGAGGCAAAACGATGAGAAAGGCTGGGCCAAGATTTCGAAAAGCAAGAAAGGCAAAGATTGTCCACGCAACCACTAAGAAGAGAAGATCTAAGTCCGCCCAAGTGCGACGCTTAATGAACATTGCGATTGCAAGGAGGAGGAGCAGTACAAAGGGCACGGTGAGGGCATCAAGAATTCGAGTTCGGTGCCACTCCACAATGAAGGCGGAAGCCCTATCTGCCATCTGGAAAGGCAGGAGAATTCCCCGAATGCCAAGTGGCGTGAGACAACCCGCTATCAACGTGCCAGCCGAGAGCGCCAAGAGTTGCCAAGGTATTCGAATTCGAGAACGCTCTGCGATTGCAGAGATGATGCGTGCTAGCGCGGTCAAAGTGAGCGCGATCGGAACTAACACCCACGAACCGTGGAGGTTGGCCCAGAGCACGGTGACGGGTATCCACCACCAGTCATTTTTTAAGATGACGCCCTTTTCCAGAACGATGGCCGCACTGCGACCAAGTGCGAAGGTGAAAAGGAGTCCAATGAGAGCCGGTCGTTCTTGAACTAACGGGGCGACCATGAACGTTGTAAGTACAAGCAGCGGAAATGCAATGCGAAATTTTCTTCCCCGAAGAATTTCCCGACTTATCCAGATGAACAAAAGTAACCCAAAAATATTTCGATAAAGAATAAGCCCGTGCCACCCGAAGAGTGAGTGCAAATAGGAGAAGAGAAGTTCAGTAATCCACTGCGATGTTCGCCAGAGGTGGCCATCGTGATAGAGGCTCCAGGAGTCACCAAGTCGGGGGAGTGGCACACCTTGCCGGATTTGATCTCCAATAAGCGTGTGCCACCACGAATCTAAATCGCCCACTCCGCGGCGATTAATGTAGAAGGCAGAACTGATTAACCAAATCGAGAGCAGAGTTGTTCGAATTCTTGGCCGCTCTAAAAACTTCACATGCGCACGTTACTACGGAGCGACCAGACCGAGGCGCAATGCGGACGCGACCGCTTGTGCTCGATTCTTCACTTTTAACTTCGCATAGATGTGATTGATGTGGGTTTTGGTGGTTGCTTGGGAGATGAAGAGTAGGTCGCTGATCTCTTTAATCGTCGCGCCTTCGACAAGAAGCGAGAGTATGCGCCGTTCTTGTTGTGTGAGTAGCTCGTGGCTGCGCTCTTGGGAGGATTTAGCGAGGTATGGAGAGGAGAATGATCGCGGATTAACAGCGATAGTTCTAATGGTGCTGGCGATTTCCAGAACGGTGCTCTCTTTGCCTAAGAATGCGCTCGCACCGGCATCAAGTGCTCGAAATACATATTCGCTCTCCGGAAACATGGTGAGCATGAGTAAAGCGACATCGGGAAGTGCTTCTTTCAGCTGGGCAATGAGCTCTAGCCCTGAGATGTCTGGAAGTTGTATATCTAGCGTGATTACATCTGGGCGCACTCTGGTGGCCACGGCGAGTGCTTCGGCGCCACTGGCCGCTTCGCCGACTACGGTGATATCCCCGGTGGCTTGCAGACCATTTCGCAAGCCAGCACGGATAAGTTCATGATCATCGACCAAGAGAACCGACGTGGCCATTATCGATCGCCCGCAGCCTCTGTGGTGAGAGTCAGGGTTAACCGGCAGCCCGGCTCTCCGATTCTGTTTTGTATCTTGAGCTCTGCCCCGATCAAGTTGGCGCGTTCTTGCATGCCGGTGAGCCCTCGACGCTCGCTATTGCGATGATCAGAAATTCCGATGCCATTATCTTCAATGACAAGGTGGAGTGAATGTGGAGTCGCTGTGTAGTGACACCAGGCCTCTGTTGCGTGAGAGTGTTGTGCAATATTTCGTACCGCTTCGTGGACGATGGCGCGCACCTGCCATCCGGTGCCGTCGGGCAGTTGTTCTTCGTGAATGTCGAGGTGTGTACGTATATTCAAGTGTGCAAAGAGCGATTCGATCTCATCGCGCAATGTAATGGGATCGTGTGCGAGATGGTGCATCTGCTGGCGCAAATCTACGAGTGTTCCCGAAAGTTCGGTACGAATGCGGCGAGTTTCTACCCGGGCCGCTGGGTTGACCCCAGGGTGAGTCGAAAGTGTGTCGAGTTCATACCCGAGGGCGGCAATTTGCTGCGCAAGACCATCATGAATTTCGCGCGCTACACGAACGCGTTCGGCCATGATGTCTTGCTCCATCGCTTACTCTCCTGAATAAATGGCTTCGATCTCCGCTGCAAAATCTTGAACAACAACACTGCGCTTGATACTCATCTTTGGAGTCAGGTGTCCCGAAGCGATCGTGAGGTCTACGGGCAAAATAGAGAACTTTCGAATCGCTTCGGCTTTGCTCACCGCTTTGTTGGCATCGTCCACTGCGCCCTGAATGGCTGCGATCAGTGCAGGATCCGTGCGCAGCGTTTCCAAAGTGGCACCGCTCTTTCCATGCGCGGCGGCCCAAGCGGGAAGAGCGTCCTGATCAATGGTGACCAAGGCGCCGATGAATGGCTTGGCATCGCCCACCACCACACATTGGCTGACAAGCGGATGGGCGCGTAAGCGATCTTCGAGAACGGCGGGGGCTACATTCTTTCCACCTGCGGTAACGATGATTTCTTTTTTGCGGCCCACGATGTAGAGGTAACCATCGTCATCAAGGCGTCCTAAATCACCGCTCTTAAACCAGCCATCTTCGGTAAAGGTTTCCTTGGTGGCATCTGGATTCTTCCAATATCCGCGGAAGACGATCGGTCCTTTGATAAGAACTTCGCCATCGTCAGCGATGCGGATCGAGGTGCCGGGGATGGGGCGCCCCACAGATCCCACGCGAATATTCTTAGTGGTGTTCAAAGTGGCGCCAGCAGTGGTCTCGGTAAGTCCGTAGCCTTCGAGCACGGTGACACCAATGCCACGATAGAAGTGCCCAAGACGAGCCCCTAACGGTGCGCCGCCAGAGATTGCGTGCGTGACATTTCCGCCGAGCCCGGTGCGAATCTTGGAGTAGACGAGTCTGTCGAATATTGCGTGTTTGATTTTCACGCCCAGAGAAATTTTCCCCGCCGAGATGCCTTCGCTGTATTCGATCGCCGCCGCCGCTGCCTTGCGGAAAATATCGCCCTTGCCACCTGCTTCGGCTCGTGCTTCGGCTCCGTTGTACACCTTCTCGAAGACGCGAGGCACGGTGAGGAGAAAGCGAGGTTTAAATGATGCGAGGTCTCGTGGGAGATCCTTCACTGCATCAGAACAGTGGGCGAGTGTAAGGCCGGAGAAAGCTGAACCTACTTCAATGAGGCGACCAAAGACATGCGCCAATGGAATGAAGAGCAAGGTGGAGGCGTCGGGTCGGAAGAAGAGATCAGCGGTTGATTGCGTGACATTTTGAACTTCTGCAAAGAAGTTTGCATGTGTGAGTTCGCATCCCTTGGGTCGCCCAGTGGTGCCGGATGTGTAGATCAATGTGGCCAGAGAATCCAGTTGCAAAGTTGCGCGTGCGCTTTCAACAGCCTCGTTAGAAACTCCCGTTCCAAGTTCTTTGACCTTCGCTACATCTCCGGCATCAATGCACCAGAGATTCTTCAGAGATGCTGGTCGCACAGAACTTGCTAGAGCTAGATGATCAGTGGATTCGACAAAGAGGGCAACCGCGCCCGAATCATTCAAAATCCAATCAACTTGTTCCGAGGAAGAAGTTTCATAGATGGGTACTACGGAGGCGCCGGCAAACCAGATACCGAAGTCGAGGAGCGACCAGGAGTAGTTCGTGCGAGACATGATCGCAACGCGGTCTCCGGGTTGTACGCCGGCGCTGATCAATCCTTTCGCGACTGCTCTTGCCTCCGCATCAAATTGCGCAGCTGTGACCGATTCCCAGCCAGCGCCGGCAGCTCGATTGAAGAGAACTCGTGCGGGCTCGTTCTGCGCCCTGTGGGCGATGAGGTCTGAGAGATTGCCAGAAGTGGGCAATGAAACAAGCGCGGGAACTGTGATCTCTTGCACGATTTTCGTCTCCTGGTCGGCGTCGTTGGATTGTCAGGGGTATCGGATTCCACTTCGTAGGCGCCACATTAGTGTGCCGAGTGCGCATTGGGGAGAGGAATCGATACTCTTCCTGTCATGGCCGATCAAACAGAGTCCTCAATCATCATCGAAGCCGCTCCTGCCGAAGTCATGGCAGTGGTCGCTGACCTCAAGAATTACCCGTCCTGGGCGAGCGCTATCAAACGGGTGGACATTGAAGAGACCGATAAGAGCGGACGTCCGCTTCGAGTCACTATCTCGATCGATGCCGGAGCGATGCGCGATACGGTCTCACTGGTATATGACTGGAGCGGCAGCCCCGACGTGGTCAGCTGGTCATTGGAGGACGCCAAGATGCTCACCGCCATGGATGGCGCCTATGAAGTCCGCGAGCACCCGGAAGGCTCCGAAGTTTCCTACCGACTGACAGTAGATCTATCGATGCCCATGCTCTCAATGATCAAGCGCAAAGCCGAAAAGGATGTTGTTGACTCGGCTCTCAAGCAACTCAAGAAGTTCGTCGAAGAGCAGTAAGGAATTTGGGTTAGACGACGGCTCCATCGTCGCCGCTTTCTTCAGTCGGGATCATCCGTGCCCAAAGTGTGAGGCCTCCGGTCACCAACGCCAGCGCGCCAATCCAGGGCGCCATGCCGTCAAGATTCCAACTCGTTATCTGTGAAATCAAAATCAGAGCCACGCCACCCACTACTCCACTTTTCGCGGCGCGCGAAATAGTGTCGCCCGCGGGCCTCGCTTCTGGGATGGGTGGCACAAAGTGCTCGTCTAATTCTGGAAAATTCTCCAGCTCGTCGTGCGTGGAAATCTCTGTCGGAGCGTCGAGCGTGAGTCCTCCCACGATGTCGGCAAACTCGTTCTCTATTTGAGTATTTTCTACGTGAGACATGATCTCGATCGCGCGTTTCTTTTCGCTTCGTTCCACGAAGATGCTCTCGGTCAGTGGCGCAACGTGGGATATGCCTCGGTAAGGGGAGTTGTCCTCGGTGGTGACGGCGTATGCAGGAATTTTCGCGGAAAATAGTTCGAGCAGCATCGCGCCCGCCATCGGGGCTGGTGCATAGTAGGCGTGCGTCCAGTCGAAGGCGGTCAATCCATTGCTCTTTGCGCCCAGCGGAACGGCGGCCGGAAAGTCTTGACTCATAGTTTCACCGGGGCGAACTCGCGTAAGAATTCAATGGACTTACTCTCCAAAAATGGTGCGTCATAATCAAGGGCGGCTACATGGTAACTCTTCTCTAGGAGCACTTCGCGCTTTGTCGAAGAAGAAATTGATCTCAGCACCATGTCGCAACTCGCTGCTGGCACCACATGATCCTGTATAGACCTGAAGAGCATCGTGGGCACAGAAACATCTTTAAGGTGCGTTGCGAGGTCGCGCCATAACTTTCGTAACGAGTGCAGGGCGTTTACTGGCGTTTCGCGATAACCGTGAATAGGTGGATTTGGCTTGGCAATATCGCTTCCACTGGGTGGCAAGGTTTTCATGAAGAATCGAGTGATGGAGGTAAGTTTCAGCGCTGGCCTCGGGTCATAAACCGCGGGGTTGAGAAGTAACAGGGCTTTCACGTGTTCCGGATGGATCGCCGCGTACCGCAGGACAAGCGCGCCGCCCATCGAGAAACCGGCGAGCGCTATCTCATCTACCTCTTGGAGGAGTTCGCGTACGCCACGGTCAACTTCGTAGTACCACTCTCGCCACGAGGTGGCATTCATTGCTCTCCAATCATCGCCATGCCCAGGAAGGCGGATCACTGAGACCGTGTAACCGGCTGCAGCAACCGCTCGTGCCCACGGAGCTACAGAGGCAGGTGAACCGGTAAAGCCATGTACAAAGAGCACGCCCACATTTCGAGAGCCCGCAATGGTGAAGGGCGGAAGTCGGTATCCCTGCTCCGCATCTGGCATAGGCCCAGTCTAGGGTTCGCTCGCTTCGCCAGTTTTCTGGGTGACTTTTGCGAGCGCTCCCCATGGGCGGAGCGGGTTCGCTAGGGTTCCCCTGTGGCGTATGCACTATTGAAAGCGATCCTGCTACCTCTCCTGAGCCTGATCTTCCGGCCCAAGGTCGAGGGCCTCTCTCATGTGCCCACCCAAGGAGCGGCAATTATTGCCAGCAATCACCTCTCCTTCTCGGATTCAATCTTCATGCCGCTGGTGATCCCCAGACGCGTCACATTTCTGGCTAAGAGCGAATATTTCACCGGCAAAGGAATCAAAGGCAGATTGATTGCTGCTTTCTTTCGGGCGTTGGGACAGGTACCAGTCGATCGATCGGGCGGGCGAGCAAGCGAAGCGGCGCTAGAAACTGGCTTGCGAATATTGCGCGAAGGAAATCTCTTAGGAATTTATCCCGAGGGCACACGCTCACCTGACGGTCGCCTTTATCGCGGACGCACTGGAATCGCGCGCATGGCGCTGGAGTCGGGAGTTCCTGTTATTCCGGTAGCAATGATTGATACCGACAAGATTCAACCGCCGGGAAAGGCGCTTCCAAAGATTATGCAAGTGGGTATTCGCTTTGGCGAGCCATTGGATTTTTCTCGGTACGAGGGAATGTCTGGTGATCGTTTCATTCTTCGCTCGGTGACTGACGAAATTATGTATGCGTTGATGGACTTGGGCGGGCAAGAGTACGTCGATATGTATGCCACACGCGCCAAGCAAATTGAAGCCGACGAAACCAAGAGCAATGAGTAACTCTCGATGAAGATCGGCATTCTTACTGGCGGCGGAGATTGTCCAGGTTTAAATGCTGTCATTAGAGCCATTGTGCGCAAAGGCGTGCCGGCTTATGGCCACGAGTTCATTGGCTTTCGTGATGGTTGGCGTGGTCCACTCGACAACGTCACTATGCCACTCGACATACAAGCGGTACGCGGCATCCTCACTCGCGGCGGCACCATTTTGGGTTCCTCGCGCACGAATCCATTCAAGGTCGAAAATGGCGTAGCGCGCATCGAAGAGAATTTAGCCGCTCTCGGAGTCGATGCCCTCATCGCAATCGGCGGAGAAGACACTCTAGGTGTTGCAAATAAGTTGGCCGAGTCCGGCGTGCACGTGGTGGGTGTGCCAAAGACCATCGACAACGATTTGAATTGCACCGATTACACATTCGGTTTTGATACTGCAGTAAATATTGCAACAGAAGCAATCGATCGACTACACACCACTGCTGAATCGCATCATCGAGCTTTAGTTGTTGAAGTGATGGGGCGCCATGCAGGATGGATTGCATTGCACTCGGGTCTAGCAGGCGGGGCCAGTGTCATCTTAATTCCCGAAGTTCCCTTCTCCATTGCCAAGGTCTGCGATTACGTGGAATCACGATTCCGCACCAATTACGCCCCGATCATCGTGGTTTCTGAAGGAGCCATTCCTCAAGAGGGCGACATGGTGGTCAAGGATCAGAGCCTGGATGCGTTCGGTCACGTTCGCCTCTCGGGTATTGGCGAATGGGTAGCCCAAGAGATCGAGAAGCGCACGGGTAAAGAGGCGCGCACTTCCGTGCTGGGTCATATTCAGCGCGGAGGTACTCCCACGGCCTTCGATCGAGTCTTGGCCACTCGCCTCGGTCTTCATGCCATCACTGCGGTCCATGAGGGGGATTGGGGCACGATGGTCGCGCTCCAGGGGACCAAAATTGTCCGCGTCCCGCTGGGAGAGGCGACCTCGACTCTGAAACTTGTCGATCCTGAGCGTTACGCGGAGGCTGAAGTCTTCTTTGGCTAGCGCATAAAACCCGTCTCCTGTGAGGTTGGGATCAGCGTAGGCTTAGGGTCATGACTGGAACCGGCCCGCAGACCGACCTTGGATCTGACTTAGACCACTGGCGCACGCTCACGGCTGCCCAACAACCACAGTGGCCCGATGCTGCTGCCCTCGAGTCCGCAGTGCGCGAATTGCGCTCCTTTCCGCCGTTGGTCTTCGCCGGTGAATGTGACTCCCTCAAAGCAAAAGTCGCTTCGGCTGCCAAGGGGGAGGCTTTCTGGCTGCAAGGAGGAGATTGCGCCGAAACTTTCGTCGCGGCAAGTGCTGACTCGATCCGTAATCGAATCAAGACCATCCTTCAGATGGCTGCTGTGCTGCAATACGGATCAGGGCTCCCAGTTATCAAAGTCGGACGGATGGCGGGGCAGTATGCCAAGCCGAGATCGAAAGACACGGAAACTCGTGATGGCGTCACTCTGCCTGCCTACCGCGGGGATGCCGTTAATGATTTGGAATTTACCCAAGCCGCACGGACTCCAGACCCGAGTCGTTTGGTCAAGGTGTACAACACTTCAGCAGCAACTTTGAACTTAGTGCGCGCATTCACCAATGGTGGCTTTGCCGATTTGCGCCAAGTGCACTCATGGAATCAAGGTTTTGTGCGTGATTCCTCCGCCGGCGAACGTTACGAACAAATGGCGCGTGAAATTGGTCGAGCGCTCGCATTCCTTCGCTCTGCAGGGGCTGATCCCGCAGAATTTCGCACGGTAGATCTCTACAGCAGCCACGAAGCACTCATCTTGGAGTACGAGCGTGCGTTGACTCGGATCGATTCCCGCACTCAACTGCCTTACAACGTCTCTGGACACTTTGTGTGGATCGGCGAACGCACCCGACAGCTCGATGGTGCGCATGTTGATTTCATGTCACGCATTCGCAACCCCATCGGTGTAAAACTCGGACCTTCCTCTTCAGTTGATGACGCACTCGCACTTATCGACAAGCTCGATCCAGATCGCGAGTCAGGTCGACTTACCTTCATCACTCGTATGGGTGCCAGCAAGATTCGCGAAGCGCTACCGAATTTAGTAGAGAAGGTAACTGCGTCTGGGGCTCAAGTCCTCTGGGTCTGCGACCCGATGCATGGCAACACCTACGAAGCACCAAGCGGGTATAAGACTCGCAAGTTCGACGACGTCATGGATGAGATTGCCGGTTTCTTTGAAGTGCATAAGGGACTTGGTACCCATCCAGGAGGCATCCACGTTGAGCTCACGGGCGATGATGTCACGGAATGTGTGGGAGGTGGCGAGCACATCTCGCATGACGATCTCGCAATGCGTTATGAAAGCGCCTGCGACCCTCGTTTGAACCACACCCAATCTCTTGAAGTCTCTTTCCTCGTAGCGGAAATGCTTCGCGATCGCTAATGAAGAAGTTGGCTACCGCCATCCATCCGTCACCGTTTGGCAAGCTCTATCTCATTGCTGATGATGATGTGCTTCTCGCAGCAGGTTTTCGCTCTCTTGAAGACTTAATCCAGCGGCTTCCAGAAGATGTGGCCGAGCGCGGTTTTAAACGTGCCTCTTCGATCGCCACGGTGAGTGAAGTATGGAGCGCTTATTGCGATGGCGACATACGCGGACTTACAAAGGTGCGTTGGTCGCAAGCAGGAGGCAACTTTACGCAGAAGGCATGGAAGGCCATGACCAAGATTCCGGTGGGTAAAACGATCTCTTATGCCGAGTTGGCAACTCAGTCAGGCTCACCAGCGGCAGTGCGCGCCGCCGGAAGCGCATGTTCTTCAAACTTAATTGCGCCCTTCATACCTTGCCACCGCATCGTGCGCACCGGTGGGGCGCTGGGCGGCTACGGATATGGATTACCTACCAAGATCGCGCTTCTGGAATTTGAAGGAGCACTCTAAGCAAGTAAACGAGCGAGGGTGGCGCCAGCCTCTTCGCATTGCGCATCGTTGACATCAAGATGCGTAATTGCTCGAGCCATATTTGGACCTAGCGCACCGATACGAATACCAGCCGCGCTTGCCTGCGCACTAAATTCCGATGCGTTGAGTCGGTGGTTGGAAAGATCGAAAACCATGATGTTGGTATCGACCAAGTCCGCACTGATCACCTGCGGGGCAACCTTGTTTACGACATCAGCAATTGCTTTTGCTCGGCGATGGTCATCCTTCATCCGCTCAAGGTTGTGATCAAGAGCGTAAATACCAGCAGCTGCCAGGATGCCTACTTGGCGCATACCGCCGCCGTATCGCTTGCGCCAAATACGAGCGCTCTTGATGTGATCGTGGGTCGAGACCAGTACGGAGCCGATCGGTGCCCCCAGCCCCTTCGAAAGACAGACGCTGACGGTGTCGAAGTAGGAGCCAAATTCTTTGAGGGAAGTTCCCGTTGCTACATGTGCATTCCAGAGGCGCGCTCCATCAAGATGCATAGCAACGGTTGATCCTTGGAGGGCTGCGCGCAATTTCTTGATTTCTTCGATGGGTTGAATTGTTCCGCCACCAAAGTTATGGGTGTTCTCGACCGCGATCGCCGTCGTGGAAACTAAGTGGGGACCAGCGTCTGGAGTCATGAAGTTGAGGATTTGATCTGCGTTGATCAGCCCGCGAGGAGAACTCCATGTGCGAAATGTAATTCCACTAAAAGTTGCCGCGGCGCCTAATTCTGCGCGCGCAACGTGAGCCATGCTGTCGCAAGCTAACTCTTCACCAGGCTTTACCAACATGCGCATGCCCAGTTGATTTGCTAACGATCCGGTGGGGCAGAAGAGGCCTGCTTCGTGACCAAAGAGTGCGGCCACTTTCTCTTCGAGAGCGTTGACGGTGGGATCTTCTGCGTACACATCGTCGCCTACCTCGGCTTCAGCCATGGCTTGGCGCATCGCCTGTGAAGGCTTGGTGACGGTGTCTGAGCGGAGATCGATGACCTGATTAGTGGTTGGCACGGGTGACATCTTGCCATGCTTTCTTTGGTCCGAGCTCAACTAGATACATAGCGAAGAGCACGAGGGCTCCTCCGGTGAGCATCTTGAAAGTCATATGTTCGTGGCCGACGTAGACCGCGAAGACCCCAGAGAAGACCGGCTCCATGGTCATAATGACCGCAGCGCGGGTAGGGGCCACCAACGCTTGTGTCCAGGTTTGTACGACGAACGCGACCGCCGTGCCGGCCACTGAGGTCAGCAAAAGCGCACCCCAGACGCCCCGGTCAGGTGGGGCTTGATATCCATCGGCGAGTGCGGCTATCCAACACATGATCGATACGACCGAGAGCTGCACGATCGCGAAGGAATATGCGTTTTCGTGCATGCTCCATTCCCCGAGACCCACGATGTGAAGGGCAAAGCCGAGTGCACAAAGGATGGTGAGTCCTTCGCCGCCACCGATACTCCAACCTTTGAGTGAAAGAAGTGCGAGTCCAATCGTGGCAAAAACGACGGCGATCCATGGCCATCGACCAACGGGGCGCTTGAGTATCCAGCCCCCGATAATGGGAGTGAAAACTACGAAGAGCCCAGTGATAAATCCGCTCACCGCGGCCGATGCGGTGCGCAATCCAAATGTTTGTGCAAGATAACCGCCACCAAGAGCGCAACCTAAGAGGATGCCTCGCACCAATGTCTGCTTTGAAATTGCACGTAGCGCTTTAGGCCGCGCAAGAATGAGGAGAAGTGCGGCGATAGAGAAACGGGTTGCTAAGAAGTCAGCCTCGGGTTGACGAACGATGGAATCCTTGATCACGATAAAAGTGGAACCCCACACGACGGTGACGCCGAGGAGAGCAAAAGTGGCGATCCGGGCTTGGGAGAGTCTCTTCATGAGTTTCGCAATTCCTTGAGTAGTGCTACTTCGCGTTCGTGTTCAGGCTCGTTGCCGGGAGTTTCAAGAATGAAGGGAACCCCTTCGGTGGCGCCATGCGCGATTAAGTCGCGAAAAGGGGCACTTCCGATATGGCCCTCACCGATATTTGCATGACGGTCTTTCAGGGATCCGCACACATCCATCGAATCGTTTGCATGTATCAACTTGAGGCGATCGCCAGCTACTTCCACAAGGAGATCTAGCGTGGTCTTGACTCCACCTTCCGCCGCAAGGTCATAGCCGGCGGCAAATACGTGACACGTGTCGAGGCAGATTCCTACCTTCGGGTGATATTCAAGCGCTTCGAGATAGTGGGTGAGATCTTCAAGGGTGCGACAGAGCGATTGACCTTGCCCTGCAGTGGGTTCCAAAAGTAGGTATGGAGCATTATCGTCGAGCGCGCTAAGGATGGGCATCATGCCGTCATGAATCTGCTTCCACGCTTTCTCGAGGTGTGATGCATCAACGGCTGAACCGGTATGAATCACTGCTCCGTGGGCGCCGATTTCTGCGCTCCGTTTTAACGCGTGCGATGTCGCCGTAAGGGAATTGAGGTAGGTGGCCTCTGTCGGTGAACCGAGATTGATGAGGAAAGGGGCGTGCACCCAGGTAGAGATTGATCGCTCTTGTGCAAGTTCACGGAATTTTCGATCCGCCTCGGGATCGCCTGCTGGCGTTGCCCAACCCCGTGGATTTGAAACGAATACTTGGATGGCTTCAGCCTTGATCGTTTCGGCGTATCCGAGAGCGCGCTTAGCGAGGCCGCCAGAAGCAGGTACGTGAGCACCAATGAGTCGAGATGACATTCATTGAGCCTAGTGGTTGTTAGTAGATATCGACGACGATCAAAGTTCCGGGCTTCACCATGGATCCAGCTTTAGGGGTTTGCCCCACGACTTTCCCTGGTCCCTTAGCTTTCAAGATGTTGATCTTGTAATTGTTAAAGCCAGCGTCTTCCAATGTTTTTGTTGCGAGCGCACTCGTCATCTTCGCGAGATTAGGGACCTTAATAAGTGCTGGACCTTGAGAAATCGAGATGGTGACTTTGGCGCCCTTTTCGATATTTGCTGGGCCGTCGGGATTTTGCGAGACAACCATTCCGGGGGCGACGGTGTTGCTATATACATTCTTGCTGATAACTTTGGCTCCGGCGTCTGTTAGTTCGCTTAATGCTTGATCGCTACTCTTATTAACGTAAGAAATAATGGACATCTGTTCAACGCCCTTGCTTACAACGACCTTGATCGTGGTAGCGCGCTTAACTTTTTGGCCGGCTGCGGGTGTTGAGGAAACGATGTATCCCAGCGGGATAGCAGAGTCGTACTCTTCCGCGAGCGTTGAGATCTTCAAGCTGAGATCGCTGAGAGCATTCGTGGCTTCTGCAAGACTCAATCCCGTAAGCGTCGGTACCACGAACCGCTCGGCTCCCTTAGAAACCACAATAGAAATCGTAGAACCACTATCAACTTGAGCTCCACCAGCTGGAGAGCTTGAAATGACGTGATCTTCTGGAATCTGCTCATCGTAAGCACGTGATTTGATATCGATTTTCAACCCGGCCGTAGTTGCTTCTTGGGTGGCTTCGTCAATGGAAAGTCCAAGAAGCGAAGGTGCAGCCACGCTCGCTCCGGGCCCCACGGTGACGTACCAGAGCCAACCGCCCAGTGCGATTGCAAGTAAGGCGGCGATACTCCTATTGCGCGTAGTACGACGCTTCCGCGCTCTCTTGCCCCGCGGAGATTGTGAAGCGGTAGAGGCGGCGGACTTCTTGGCGACCGGTTCGCTCATGGCTATCTCACTTACTGGATGTGGGGGAGAGGCGGCGGTGTGTGGTACCTGCGCGGGGATTGACGTTGTGAAATTTTCAGAGGGGCTAGTAGGCGCAGGTTCGCGGGTGGCCTGCACTTCTCGTAAGAAAACGTTTGCATCCCGGGGTCGCAAGTCTGCGTCACGCGCCGTGGCACGGCGAACGAGGGCATCAACAGCGGGTGGCACGTTGCCGCTTAAGGTTGAGGGGAGCGGTACATCGTCATGCACATGCTTGTAGGCAACTTGAATTGCTGACTCACCTTCAAAGGGTTTCTTGCCGGTCAGCAATTCGAAGAGAATTATTCCGCTTGCGTAAACGTCACTTCGCGCATCTGCGACACCGCGTTCCACTTGTTCGGGAGAGAGATAAGAAATCGTGCCGATGACTAGCCCAGCATCAGCAGTCAGCGTAGAGCCGCTCGACAACTCACGCGCCAGACCAAAATCAGCAACCTTAATGCGTCCGTCATCGGCCAAGATAACGTTTTCAGGTTTGATATCGCGATGCACAATTCCTGCACGGTGTGCAGCTCCTATACCCGCCAGAATCTCTTCAAGGATATTGAGTGCCTCATCAACTGACATTTTTCCTTGCTCGCGCAAAATGTCGCGCAATGTGGGACCTTCTACGTACTCCATCACTAGAAAGACTGCCGGTGGTCCACCTTGGTGCCAGCCTTGATCGTGCACCGCAATGACATTGGGGTGGGTCAGCGATGCTGCGGCTTTTGCTTCTCTAATAAATCGGGAGACGAACTCTTCATCTTGCGCCAAATGCGAATGCATCACTTTGACGGCCACAATCCGGTCTAGCCGGGTATCGAGAGCGGTGTAGACGGTGGCCATCCCGCCGCGGGCTAAGAGGTCATGGATCTCGTAGCGTCCATCGATGAGTACGCCGGTGAGATCAGACACGACAAAAGGTTAGGCTGAGATGACCTTAAAACTCGGGTGACTCGCGGGCATCTGTCCCGATAAGACCGGATTGCGGGCTAGAAGCGTGTGCCCGCCACCTTTTGGGAATGCGTCCGGCTCCATGCGCAAGTAATCCGCTCTCTACAGCTAAACGCATCGCCCGTGCCATAGCGACCGGGTCAGCCGCACGGGTGACCGCGCTAGCCAGGAGAACACCGTCGCAGCCGAGCTCCATAGCGAGTGCGGCATCACTAGCGGTTCCGATTCCGGCATCGAGCAACATGGGCACGGTCACCAAGGAACGCATTAATTCGATGTTGTGTGGGTTACGTATGCCAAGTCCCGAGCCGATGGGAGCCCCGAGTGGCATGACGGCTGCACATCCCACGTCTTGCAAACGTTTTCCAAGAGCGGGATCGTCGTTTGTGTATGCGAGCACTGTGAATCCATCAAGTGCCAACTTCTCGGCTGCTCTGAGAGTCTCTTGCCCGTCAGGAAGAAGCGTCTCTTCGTTACTAATGACTTCGAGCTTGATCCACGAGGTTTCCAGGGCTTCTCGCGCAAGTTGCGCGGTGAGGATGGCTTCGCCGGCCGTGTAGCAACCGGCCGTGTTTGGGAGTACTGCGATGCCGAGTTCTTTGAGGAGATCAAAGATGGAGCCGTGCGTATCGGCACTCACTCGACGCATAGCGACGGTAGTCATCGCGGTTCCGCTGGCGATAAGTGCTTCGCGGAGAATCTGCAGGCTTGGAGCACCGCCGGTGCCCATGATGAGCCTGGAGTTAAATTCACGGTCACCGATGATGAGATTCTTAGCCACCTTGCACCGCTGTCAATACATCAACTCGTGCACCACTCTGGAGCACCGTGTTCGCCCAATCAGTACGTCGCACCACGCTTTCGTCCACGGCAACTGCGATGCCCTGGGTAGCTGTGGTTATTTCTCGGACAATGCTCTCGACGGTCGTGTTGCTCGGGACTTCTCTAGAAGTTCCATTCAGAGTTATGGAAATCATCGCGTGACTCCGGAGAAACGATCCAGGCTCACCAAATATGCATCGGCGGGCAAATCTCTGTGATCGATAAGTGCTGCGATGAGATCGCCAGCAATCGAAGTAAGCAATATTCCGTTTCGATAATGTCCGGTAGCCAAAATGACATTAGCGACTCCGGGAACGCGGTCGATAATAGGAGCGTTGTCGGGGGAGCCGGGGCGGAGTCCTACGCGCGCTTCTAGGAACTCCATCTCCTTCACGTAGGGGAGGAGTTCGCGTGCGTCGCGAAGTAATTCGTACACACCGCCGGCTGTCGGTCTGGCATCGAATCCGCGCTCAAATTGAGTGGCCCCCACCACGACTTCACCGTTAGCGCGCGGCACAAGATAGACGTGGAATCCATGAACGTGCGCACGCAAAGTGTGTCGAAGGGCCGTAATCTCACTCTTAAGGCGCAAGATCTCGCCGCGGATGGGGCGAATGACAGGAATTGAATGCTCTGAATCGGTGGAAATCATCTTGAGGATTTCGCTGCTCCATGCTCCAGCAGCAATCACTAGGTCATCGCAAGGGAACTCGCCGTCTGCTGTACCGACAACTGTGACTCGATCTGCTACTTGCGTCATTCTTCTGACTTGTTGGGGAATGAATTCAATTCCCGAATGCGCGCAGGCGAGTTTGAGCGTGTCTACCAAGGCACGATTGTCGACAGATAGATCGGTGGAAATAAGTGACCCTGCAACCACCTGTGGCGAGAGAAGTGGCTCGATGTCGAGGAGTTGATCGCGACTGAGCGCTTCTGCTTTGAGACCCATCGAGTTTTGGAAGTTTCGCACTCTCTCCAAATCTCGGGCATCATCAATGTCGAGTGCAATTTGAATAGTTCCTGCAGTGTTAATGACAAGATCTTGTCCGGCGGTGCGGGAGATTTTCGTTGCGAAAGCTGGCCAGGCTTTAAGGGCGGCGATATCGAGTGCGAGTCTGGCCTCTTCACCAAACCATGCTTCGGTCACTGGTGCCAACATGCCGCCGGCCATCCACGAAGCGCCAGAACTCTCGGCATGATTATCGATTGCCGGGTCGATGACTGTGACGCGGTGCCCACTTTCGGCGGCGGCCAGAGCTGCGCTCAAACCAATGACACCACCACCAACGATGACGGTGCGCTTTACGTTGCTGCTCATATCCACCTCCCTACGCCGGCATTACCCGGATCAGGTCAACGGTCGCAAGCGATGCTTGCCTCTCAGCCAGGTTGGCTCCCGTATTCGCGACTCTACTCCCTGAATGGGCTCTCTTCCATGCAGATCGCTAGAGTGGGTGGGTGAGCGATGACCTATTCCCAGAAGCGACCTGGATTTCTCTCGACGAGGTGAGCCAAATTCTGGACGTGCCGGTCAATAAGGTGCGCCAACTCATCGCCGAAGGCGCCATTGCCTCGTTGCGCGTCGGTGAGCCTCCAGCACCACGAATTCCGGCAGAATTCTTTCAAGACGGTGTGATCGTCAAGAATTTGGGTGGCACTTTGACGGTGCTCGCCGATTCTGGATTCAATAACGAAGATGCGCTGCGTTGGCTCTTTACGGCCGACGAAACACTGCCGGGTACGCCAATTCAAGCTCTTCGCGAAGACCGCGGCCGCGAAGTGCGTCGCCGCGCGCAGTCGCTCGCATTTTAAGACGGCACTTTCATGAGTGGAAGAATTTCCGATGCAAAGCTCTACCTCTGCACGGACGCACGTTTAGTCCAAAACGACTTCAGAGAATTTTGCAAGATGGCCTTCGCTGGCGGCGTAGACATTATTCAATTGCGCGATAAGACGATCGACGCTGCCACAGAACTTCGCGCCTTGGAAACGTTGGCGGAAGTTGCTGATACTTATGATGCCTTGTGGGCCGTAAATGACCGGGCAGATATCGCGCGCATCTCGGGTGCGCCAATTCTCCATGTCGGGCAAGATGATCTCTCAGCTATGCAGGCTCGTGAAATCGTCGGAGAGGGTGTCTTTATTGGTCGCTCCTCGCACGCGATGGGGGAGAGTGTCAGCGAAAATGAAGATTCTCGGGTGGACTATTTCGCAGTAGGACCCTGCTGGCCCACACCTACTAAGCCCGGGAGACCGGCGCCTGGTCTCGATCTGATTCGCCAAGTGAGCGCCTTTGACACCTCTAAGCCATGGTTTGCCATTGGTGGCATCGACCTCGCTCGCGTAGCGGAGGTGCTCGCCGCCGGGGCGACTCGAATCGTGGTGGTGCGCGCCATTACTGAAGCGCCAGACCCCGAAGCTGCCGCCAGAGCCCTCAGGCAGATGTTATGAAGCATTACACCTATCTAGCGGCCATGGGTTTTACTTTGTTGGGTTCCATATGGCTCGAAATCTTTCTCAAAGTTGCTGTGCTTCGCCGCATTCGGCGAGTGCTGCTATCTATATTGCCCATCGGAATTGCCTTTGTGCTCTGGGATCGTTTCGCCATTACACAAGGGCACTGGAGCTTTGACGAAGCGCAAATACTTCCCGTTGGCCGGATCTGGGGCTTGCCATTAGAGGAGTACCTCTTCTTTGTATTCGTTCCACTAGCAGCCATTCTCACTATCGAAGCGGTGCGCAAAGTAAATACAAAGTGGAGAGTGGGTGACGAAGGATGAGTTATACGTTGATGACCTTCCTCGTCCTTGCAGTTGCCATTCTTTGGGATCTTTTCATCGTGCGCACCCGACTACTTGGTCGACGAGTTTTTTGGGCGGGATACGCGATTATCATTCTGTTTCAATTGCTCATTAACGGATGGCTTACCTATAACAATGTCTTTCTGTATGACGAAAGTGCAATTCTGGGCGTACGAGTCTTCTATGAGCCCATTGAAGATTTAATCTTTGGTTTTTCCCTCGTCTTGAGCGTGCAAAGTATGTGGGTATTCTTGGGGCGTCGAGGGATAAGGCATTAACGCGCAGCGCGTGCTCTCAGCAAGGCAGGTATGAAGACGCGTAGTCGTCGTGTGGTTGAAGTTTTCGCCCGAAAATTGAAAACGTCGTAGTTGATCTTCTCTATCTCGTCGACGATGCCGCAGTAGAGCTCGCTAGCGGCCGCTATGCATGGCCGGCTGCTTGGGTGGAGAAGCGCTATTCCAGAAGATGCCTCCTCCTGAAGGCTTCGGACGCGGGCAATTTGAAATTTAAGTGCAGAAATGATCTCTGGCGTCAGCACTCGCTTTTCAAGGTCCACTCTGCTGACGCCATGTTGGGCCAACTCGTCGAGCGGGAGGTAAACGCGACCTCGGTCCAGATCTTCGCCCACATCACGAATAAAATTGGCCAATTGAAACGCAACTCCGAGAGATTGCGCAGCGGTTATCGCTTCAGGGGAGAGCGGTTCCAAGATCGGAACCATCTGCAGTCCAATAACAGCAGCCGAACCGTACACATACTTATACAAATCTTCGTAGGTCTGATATTCGCTGACAGTGAGGTCCATTGTCATTGATTCGAGGAACGCGCGCACATACTCCTGTGGAATATTCCATCGAGTGATCGTGTCGACGAATGCGGCGCCGATGGGATCCGCACTTGATCCGCGCTCGATATCGGCGAGTACGCCTTCACCCCAATTGTGCAGCAATTGGGCTTTCTCGTTGTCGGACAGGGTTGATGCGAGGTCGTCGACAATCTCATCGGCATAGCGTGCGAATCCATAGAGGGCATGTACAAAAGGGCGCTTGGCTGGTGGAAGGAGAAGTGTGGCGAGATAGTAAGTCTTTCCGTGTTGCGCATTGAGCTTTTTGCACGCCTTGTATGAGGTAATCAGACGCGGGTCAGTAATGCCAGCGGCAGTAAGCTCGCTCATGTACCAAGAATTCTTTCGGCTGCGAGTTTTCCGCTGATGAGGACCATGGGTACACCAACACCGGGCCTCGTGCCCGATCCAGCGAAGACGACGTTTTCAAATCCGCGCGCTAGATTGCTCGGTCGGAATGGTCCGGTCTGCATGAAAGTATGTGAACTAGCGAACGGTGCACCACGTTCCATCCCTCGTGCTTGCCAATCGAGCGGAGTGGTGAGTTCTTCCACCTCGATGGATTCACCAAAACCTGCGTATCCGCGTTCCTCCATCACGCGCACCATTTCGTCACGGTACTTTGGACCGTAACTCTTCCAGTCAATGCTCGCGTCAAGGTTCGGAGTGGGAAAGAGCGTGTAGTACGAGTGTTTGCCGGCGGGGGCGAGAGACGGGTCGTCCTTCGATGGGATGGTCACCAAAATGCTGGGATCGCTCATTACGCGTCTCTCGTCGATAAGTTCGCGGAAAACGCCATCCCAATCATGACCGAAGTGGATGTTGTGATGAGCTAAATGCGAGTACGAGCGATGCGACCCTGTGAGAAGAACTGCGCAGGAAGGTGAGTACTTCAATCTTTTCACGGTCAGTGGAGTGCGCCCCAGCAAGTCCCGCCAAGCCACCGGAAGATCTGGGTTCAAAATCAACGCATCGCACTCAAATCGCTCACCGGTGGCGGTCTGCAACGCGACGGCTCGGCCATTGCTCTTTTCGACTCTAGTAACTTCGGTGTTGTAGTGGATATCGACACCATGTTTGATGGCGGCCCCGGCTAGCGCGCGAGGTACTGCATGCATTCCACCTTTGGGGAAGAAAACACCATTGACTGAATCCATATAGGCGATCACTGCATAAATCGCCAACGCTTGTTGCGGACTGAGGCCGGCATACATCGCTTGAAATGAGTACACCCGCTGCGTGCGTGGGTCGGAGAGGAATTGATTCACCTTGGGTGCTAAATGTCGAAAGCCACCCAGGGCAACTAGTCGCGCAAGGTTTGGTGTAAGAAGATGAAAAGGGGAGTCAATATTCTTGTCGATGAAGTCGTTGAACTCGTACTTATACAACTTGGTAACGAAGTCAACATAGCGACCATATCCCGCTGCTTCCTCGGGGCCTATGACGCGTGAAATTTCCTCTTCCATCTGCGAGGTGTTCGCGTGCACGTCCATTTGTGAGCCATCGGCAAAAAATGCACGATAGAGCGGGGAGAGTGGCATCAGCTCAAGCCAGTCTTCTAATTCCTCGCCAACTTCTGCGAGAGCATCTCGAATGAGATCAGGCATCGTGAGGACTGTTGGGCCAGTATCAAATCGATAGCCCTCTTTTTCTAGCAGCCCGTTACGTCCGCCGGGAACGCTCTCGCGTTCCAGGATGGTCACTTTTCGTCCGGCTCCGGCCAACCGTAATGCGGCGCTGAGCCCAGCAAGGCCGGCGCCCACGATGACGACATGTGATGTCGGGCCGGGTATAGAACGTGGCACGATCTAAAGAACCCGGCGAGTGGCTGCGATTGCTAAGTCCTTGAGTACTGCAACAGCCTCTGCGTCGAGGCTTGCGCTGGAGATCGCTGCAATGGATTCCGCCAAACTCTCTTCGATGATTTTCTCTACTTCTGAAAGTGCACCGGTATCTCGAATGATCTCGCGGAGAATCTGGACGCCCTCGGGAGAGAGGTGCGGATCCCCGAGGTGTTTGCGAATTTCAATACTCTGAGCCGCGTTAGCCCTATTTACCGCGTGCGCGATAAGGACTGTGCGCTTGCCTTCGCGAAGGTCGTCGCCAGCAGGCTTTCCTGTTTCGGATGGATCGCCGAAGACACCCAAAATGTCATCGCGCAATTGGAAAGCTTCCCCAAGAGGTAATCCGTAGCGGGAGAAGAGTTCGAGAGTTGGTGTATCGGCGCCGGCGATGACCGCACCGAAATGCAACGGACGCTCCACGGTGTACTTGCCTGATTTGTACCGCGCGATGCGAAGCGAACGCTCTACGCTCGAAGTCGCGAGTGCTTGTTCGAGAACATCGAGATATTGACCAGCCATTAATTCCACGCGCATTTCGTCGTAGACCGGATTGAGTCGATGCATCACAACGTGATCAAGACCTGATTCGTTGAGCATTCGGTCTGCCCACACGAGACAGAGATCGCCCAGCAATACTGCGGAGGAGAGCCCAAATGTTTCAGCGTTGCCCGACATGCTCTCTTGGCGATGAAGCGTCGCGAAGCGGTGATGTATCGCTGGTTTGCCGCGGCGGGTATCTGATCCGTCCATGACATCGTCATGTATGAGTGCACAGGCGTGGAGAAATTCTAAGCTGCTCACGGCGTTGACTAAGGCGTCACTATGAACGCCACCACAAGCTCTATTTGCCCAGTAGGCAAAGAGGGGGCGCAGGCGCTTGCCTTCCGTAAGGAACTCCCGAGTCGCCTCGCTGATCGGTGCCAATTCAGGCCCGATCGACGAGAGTTGGACGATCTCCCGGTCGATGAATGCGACCAGGGCGCGCTCGATCTCTTCGCGAAGTTGCATGGGCACAGATTACCTCTGGTTTACCACCGCCGCCTGTTGGGTAGAGTCGCCTCCATGGGAAAAGGTCTCCACATGGGGCGTAGCGAGTATGTCGCTCGCTGGGTATCGCTCCATGGGGATGTGGCACCCTCTCGCATCGTTTTGGGCTGGCTCTCTTTCGCTTACGTGGCAGCCCAACCTCTCAAGCCGATTTCGGCCAATCTTCTTTCAATAATTACCGTCGTAATAGGTGGGATCGGCGCTTGGCTTGCGCCGGCAAAGTATGTCGCGTTCATTGTGATATTTGCCCTTATCTTGGATGGCCTCGATGGCACCGTTGCCATTCTCAGAAATCAAGTCAGCCTTCGCGGAGCGGTCCTAGATTCCGCAGCTGATCGATTAGTAGAAGTGGCATGGCTCGTTGCCTTATGGCGCTGTGGTGTCCCACTCTGGATCGCTGTCGGCATCTGGATCGTCGGGCTAGTTCAGGAGTATTTGCGCGCAAAGATCAAGTCGCATGGAGTGAATGAAGTGGGCGTCGTAACGATCGCCGAACGTCCCGTGCGCGGGCTAATCATTGCGGCCGCCATCGGACTTTCCTTTATCGCGACACCGCTTTCTTTATTGCTCCTGCTCATGGAGCTTTACGCCCTGAGGCAAGTAGCCGAATACGCTTACGCTCAATTGCACGAAGCGTAAGTCCTGGGTTTTCCCGTCACTGGTAGGAATTCCAACCGATCAGCCGATGGCTCTGCTAACTTTGTCGAATGATTCGCCTTCGCTTTCCGGTTGTTGCAACACTCTGCATAGTTCTCCTCAGCGCGATGGTTCAGACCTCTCAGGCGAGCGCGCAAGAGCCGGACTCTAAGGTCTCCACAAATTTTCAGGCAAATGATTTTGGTTTGTGGAGTAACTCATCGCTCTACGGGCAGATTTACAACGG
>CAEZXB010000007.1_pt1 | contig 54405 bp, 49 predicted proteins | sample 7265151 | NCBI WGS metagenome assembly CAEZXB01 (sample SAMEA6813898, study PRJEB35770) | freshwater metagenome | biome: Freshwater; feature: Freshwater reservoir; material: water | place: Czech Republic | collected 2015-11-04 | depth 0.5m m | reverse complement strand
GGCATGAGCGCTATGGCGGGGCTAGATCTGGCTGCCGAGGTGCTTGATACTTCACTTGCGCAATCACGCCCGCGCTACTTGGCCTACATTGGTTCAAGTGGATTGGAAATTGGCGCGCTTGCCGATCTGCTTGCCCACTCTTACGACGTCAACTTAGCTCTTGATGCCAGAGCGGCAAGCCTCATGGATCATCAAACATTGCAATGGCTCGGCGAGTTTCTCGGCTTCCCCTCTGGGGGTGGGGCATTTACCAGCGGTGGCACCATCAGCAATATCACCGCACTAGTGGCCGCCCGCGAGAGGGCCATCCCTGGAAGTCGGTTCAACGGACTGGGAAACGCCAAACCTGTCGTTTACTGTTCTGCAGATGCGCATTACTCAGTGAGGCGCGGAATAGAACTACTGGGAATTGGATCGCGCAATGTGCGCAGCGTCCCGATCGATAGCGAGCGACGCCTCGCGCCTGCTGCGCTCCGCGAGATGATTACTTCAGATATTTCCGAGGGATTGACGCCCATCGCAGTAGTTGCAACGGGTGGCACTACCCTCATCGGAGCCGTCGATCCCATCGATGCAATTGCCGATGTGTGCGAAGAGTTCGGAATCTGGCTTCATATTGACGGTGCCTATGGACTGCCAGCCGCAGCCACCCAAGAGCGAGCATCAGCTTTCTCCGGCCTTGCACGAGCCGACTCGATCAGCATTGATGCGCACAAGTGGATGTATGTTCCAAAGGCATGCAGCGCTGTCATGGTGCGTGATCGAAACTCGTTGGTCTCGGTATTTAGCCACGAAGAGGCGTATATCCCGCACGATGGAGCCTTACTGAATGCTGTCGATTACACATTGGAGTACTCCAGGCCACTGCGCGCCCTGAAACTCTGGTTAGCGTTCATGGTTCATGGCGCTGATGAATTTAGGTCTGCTATTTCACAAAATCTACAACAGGCACAATTGCTACACGACCTCGCGACAGCAACTCCTGGATTCGCCGTAATGCCTTTCCGTCCCGCTCTTTCAATCGTGCCGCTAAGAGCAGTACCAGAGGAAGTGGCAGACCTGAATGCTTTCAACACTGCCCTCTGCGACGCAATTCAATCTGATGGCCGCGTCTATCTCAGCCAAGCCGTCATCGACGGAGAGGTATGGCTACGTCCGTGCTTTACGAATTTCCGCACCACCGAAGCAGACGTCCATGAAACGTTGGCAGTGATTGTGGAATTAACTAAAGCCCTACGGTCATGAGCAAGAGTTAAGCGAGTTGTAAAGATCGCTTCGAGAGGCCATACCAATATCCATCAACTTGAGTGCTGGGATTTGCGGTGGGCTCAATCGATGCGCCGAGTGCAACAAAGAGTGGTGCGAAGTGTTCAGTCGTTGGATGCGCATAAGGCATTCCTGGCGCTCGATGTTTGAAATCCATTAACGTGTCTATATCTCCACGCGAAAGCGCCTCGGTCATCCAGGCATCAAATTCCACCGACCACGTTGGTGCCTTGCTGTGTGGATTTGAAAAGTCGATATACGGAAGACCATGAGTGGTAAAGCCAGAAGCCATGATCATCACACCTTGATCGCGCAGAGGTGCAAGCCTGCGACCGAGTTCAAAGAGTTTGGCAGGATCCAGAGTGGGCATGGAAATTTGTAATACCGGAACGTCTGCATTCGGATACATCACCGTTAAGGGAACATAAGCGCCGTGGTCCAAACCCCGATCGGGTTGATGGGCGATCTCCTCATGGTCGGGCATGAGGGCACTTACTTCTGCAGCGAGTGCAGCAGCGCCCGGCGACTTGTATTGCACTTGGTAATACTTCTGCGGGAAACCGTAGAAGTCATAAAAGAGCGGCACACCCTGTTCGATCGCTCCAATGGTCAACGGCGCCGATTCCCAATGCGCACTCACTACCAAAATGGCTGAAGGCTTTCCGGAGCGCGCATCCATGTGATCGGTCCACGTGCGCAATTGGGTGGGCCAGTACGGATCATCGACGAGCGGCGGAGCGCCATGGCTGAGGTAGATCGCCGCCGCTCTCATGCTTCCTCCTGAAGTAGTTGAATCTTCAACTACCTTACCTGATCACCTCGGCGCCGTCCAAATGCCACCACTTGGTGCGTGGCGATGCCCGCAAGCAGCCCCCAGAAGGGTGAACCGAGTTGGAGGGGATGGATCCCGGAGACGGTGACGAGCAGAGTAATGAGCGCAGCTTCGCGATACTCCGGGTTTGCCATCGCCTCGTGTGCGCTATTGCCGATGGCCGGCAAAATACCTAGACCAGCAAGGGCTGCGAGTAGCGGCGCCGGGAGGGCACCGAAGAGACCGAGGAGCGTGGAACCGAGCAGTCCGACAATGACGTAAGCAATGCCGCAGACTACACCGGCGGTATATCGACGCGTCTTATCTGGCTCTGCATGGTCGCCCGCACCGATAGCTGCGGTGATAGCTGCAGAGTTCACCCCACTTCCCACAAATCCAGCGCCGGCAAGTGAAATCAAGCCACCGGTGACCAGCGAACGATTGATGGGCGCCTCGTATCCGTAAGAGGTCATAACGGCCATACCAGGGGCGTACTGCGAAGTAAGCGTGAGAAGAATAAGTGGGATCGCAAGCGTGATGAGCGCACTGACCGAGAAAGTGGGATTGACCCACTCAGGTTTCGCAAGTGCTACATGCAGATGAGGCGAGTGCACTTCGCGAAGCGCAAAAGCTACCGCAAGACCTGCGATAACACTTGCAATGACCGGAGCTCGCCAACCAAATCTACGGGCGACGAAGTATCCGGCCACCATTGCGATAACGATTCCAGGTTGATCCGGAAGCACTTTAAAAACTCCGACGCCAAATTCAAAGAGCACACCCGCAAGCATCGCCATAATGACGGGTGGCGGCGCGAGCATCAAAATCTTCTTGAAGATACCAGTGACTCCGATCAAGATGATGACCACTGCTGCAATGAAGTAAGCGCCTACGGCATCTTTTAATGAATGTTCAGCAAGACCCGTGAGTAAGAGTGCGATTGATGGTGTGGACCAGGCGCCGATCATCGGCATCCGCAATCTCAGCGAAAGATAAAGACCAAAGAGTCCCGACCCAATCCAGCACGACCAGAGCCAGGTAGCAGTTTGCGTATCGGTGAGATGACCAGCGTGCGCTGCTTGCACCAACATCGCCACCGGGCCGGTGCACGAGATGAGAACAATCAAAAGTCCCGAAAGCAGCGCACTCCAGGAGAGTGCGCGAGGGAAATCGCGAACATTCGCGACGATGGCCTTAAGTACGGGCCGATCGACACTCCCCTGGTACATGCTCGAATCGTTACTCATTGCCATCCTCATAAAAGAGCCGCTCAAAGACTGCGCGTGCTCGCCGACTCTGCCGGCGCCACTCTTCCATGAGCGCTTCGCCTGAAGCAAAACCAAGCACCTGCGAGACCGCGCGTGCACTTTCGGCAGCTTTCGGCACTTCATCAGAGTGTCTAGCAGTTACCAACATGACTGCATTACGGATACGTGTTGCCAGTAACCACGCATCGGAGAGCGTCGCTGCATCGGCAATCGCCAGTAAATTTGCCGCCACCGCACGATTGAGTACTTCGAGAGTCCCGGTGATACGTAGCCGTGGATGCTTTCCTGCATATTTTAATTGCAAGTACTGAGCCATCCATTCGACATCGGATAAGCCGCCAGGACCTAGCTTGAGATGGAGCGACTTATCTGCACCTCTCGGCAAGCGTTCGGATTCCACACGAGCCTTCAGGCGACGCATCTCGCGAAAGTCATTCATTCCGATACCCGAGACGGGATATCTATAAAAATCGATGAGCGCTGTGAAACGTTCTCCGAGTTCTTTGTCGCCAGCAATGGGCCGGGCGCGGAGCAACGCTTGTCGCTCCCACAGCAGGGCCTGCTCTGCGTAATAGTGCGCATAAGCCGAGAGAGACCGAACCAACGGACCTTGTTTTCCGTCGGGACGCAGATCGGGATCAATAATCAACGGTGGCTCAGGATTCGGAAGCGAGGTGAGCCGTCGCATCTCCCCCGCGATCCAATGCGCCGTATCGGTCCCCACCTTCTCATCGGTTCCTGGAAGGTACTCATGCACGAAGAGCACATCTGCATCACTCTGGTAACTCATCTCGTTTCCACCGAGACGACCAAGCGCGATAACAGAGAACTTTATGGTGAGCGGTCCGTGTTCCCTGATGTATGCGCGGCTCGCAGCGTCGCACGCTGCTTCTAAAGTGGCGCCCGCAACATCACTGAGCGCGTCACCCACTTCGGCAACCGAGAGCGTGCCAAGCAAGTCGGCAACTGCAGTACGAAAGAGTTCGCGCCGCCGTACCGCACGGACGGATTCAATGGCCTTATCACTTTCGTCTTGGCGACGAACGACATTGAGTGATTCAAGAGTTAATTGCTCCACACCGCGGGGCGCTAGATCGCCATCGTCATCTAGCATGGCGGTCGCCTCTGGCGCCCGCAAGATGAGTTCAGATGCATAACGCGACGAGGAGAGCACCAGCGCAAGTCGTTGGGCGGTGGCTCCACTATCGCGCAACATCCGCAAATACCAAGGCGTATCACCGAGCGCATCCGAAACTTGTCTAAAGGCAAAGAGCCCGGCATCTGGATCGGGACCCTGGGTGAACCACTCCAACATCGCCGGAAGCAATTGACGTTGAATGGCAGCGCGGCGAGATACTCCTGATGTGAGCGCTTGAATATGCGCTAGGGCTCCTACTGGATCTCTATAACCGAGAGCTAAGAGTCGCGCTTGTGCAGCTTCTGGGGTGAGGCGTTGTTCATCTGCCGCTAACCGCGCCACTGCCGAGAGAAGCGGCCTAAAGAAGAGCTTCTCATGAATACTGCGGACCAGTGATCGTCGTTCGCGCCACTGCTGGAGGAGCTCAGCACTCGACTCGTACGCCATCGACCGAGCGATCCGCCTGAGGTCCCCCTCAGCTTCTGGAATGAGATGACTACGCTTGAGTTGGTTGAGTTGAATGCGATGTTCGAGCGTTCGCATCCAGCCATAGGCTTCAAGTAACGCAGCGCCGTCCTCGCGCCCTACATAACCAGCAGCACTCAGTGCACGCAGCGCCGACATGGTGCTCTGCACGCGAAGATCTTCGTCGGCCTTGCCGTGAACTAGTTGCAAAAGTTGAACTGCAAACTCCACATCACGCAAGCCGCCTACACCTAGTTTGAGATGTCGATCTGCATCCTTACTCGGAATATGCTCTTCTACACGTTTGCGCATCTTTCGGACGTCATCAACAAAGGTGGGCTTCTCTGCCACACTCCACGTACCGATAGAGGCCATGGCAATAAATCGAGCACCGACCTCCTTGCTACCAGCAGCGGTACGTGCCTTTAACAGCGCCTGAAATTCCCAAGGTTGCGCCCAGCGCTCGTAGTAAGCCGTGTGACTTTCAATGGTTCGCACGAGCGGACCATCTTTTCCTTCGGGACGTAATCCTGCGTCAACTTCCCAGAGCGAACCTTCGCTCGTGGTTTCGTGGCAGGCACGCATCACCTGAGTGGCCAGTTTGGTGGCATTGCGCAATTGCTCGCCATCAACATCGTCGGCAACGAAGATGACATCGACATCTGAAATGTAATTCAGCTCCCGCGCCCCACACTTACCCATCGCAATGATCGCTAGTTCAGTATCCGAAATTCCGGTCTCTTGGCGCGCAATGAGTAATGCGGCCTCAAGAGCTCGATCCGCCAAATCTGAGAGCGCCAGCGAGGTCGCTTCAAAACCGCGAGTACCTGTGAGATCAGCTGCCGCTATTTGAAGAAGTGCGCGCCGGTAATTTACGCGTAACGCATTAGCACTCTCCAACCACGTTGACGCCGGGAGGAAGAGTTGGGGCGCTGAAGCTAGATCTTCACCCAGCAGCAGGGTGATGTCTCCGGGGAAGCGAATGAGATGCTCTCCCAAAGAGGCGCTGGCCCCGAGAAGCGCAACGATGCGATCTGTCAGCAAAGCATCAACTAACAAAGTCTGTGCCACCGCCTGATCGGCCTCGATCAAACGCACAAGGAGTGCGAGCGCCTGGTCCGGATCTGCAGCATGTGAAAGGGCATCGGCAAAGACTTCTCGCGAAGGCAAGAGGCCCATCAAAATTTCGGCCTGGGTGGTATCTAGAAAACCGGAGCGCGCAAAGAATCCCCGCTCGCTGGCTCGCCTCTTCTCCATCACCAACCCAATCGGTTAAGCGCCTTAGGATCGCTCTGCCACTCTTTAGCAACCTTGACGTGTAAGTCAAGGAAAATCGGTGTTCCTAAATATGCCTCGATCGCATGGCGAGCTCGAGTGCCTACGTCTTTAAGGCGAGCCCCGCCCGTGCCAATCACGATCGACTTCTGACTCGGACGCTCTACATAAATGAAGGCGCGGACGTCGGTGATCTTCTTTCCGGACGTTCTTGGAACGATCTCCTCCACCATGACAGCGATGGAGTGTGGCAATTCATCACGGACGCCCTCAAGGGCCGCCTCACGAATTAACTCAGCCACCATAATGTCTTGTGGTTCGTCGGTGACTTCACCGTCGAGGTAGAGCATCCCACCTTCAGGCAAGGCGCCCGAGAGCACGTCAATAACTACTGCTAATTGCTCACCGGTGAGCGCCGATACGGGAACAATTTCGTCCCATTCGAACCCTGACTTCTTCGCCAATTCCGCAACTTCAATAAGCTTGCCTGGCAGCTCCGCCTTAGGAATGGTGTCGATCTTTGTCAGCAAAGCAATGCGTTTGGTTTTATAGGCAGCGGAGAGTTCATGACAAATAAATTGATCTCCCGTGCCGCACTCTTCGTTCGCTGGTAAACACATGGCAATAACTTCAACGTCGGCGTATGCAGCGCGCACGAGTTCATTGAGGCGCTCGCCCAAGAGTGTGCGCGGACGATGTATGCCCGGGGTATCAACGAGAATAATTTGTGAGTCTTCAGTATTTACAATGCCGCGAATCGTGTGACGCGTAGTCTGTGGCTTGGATGAGGTAATCGCCACCTTGGTGCCCACAAGTGCATTAGTAAGGGTGGACTTCCCAGTGTTGGGTCTTCCAACTATCGCAACAAACCCGGAGCGCTTCACACTTGCTCGGCTTGGGGCGCAAATTCATTCATCGCAGTCAACGCACGGGCAGAGGCCGGCTCTCCCCAGATAGAGAACGCTTCGATTCCAGTTGCGCCACTCGAAATGGCCGCCGCGAGCGTGGCCTCGAGGGCGTCTAAAGTGAGTGAAGGAAGAACGACATTGGTGGCCGCATATGTACGGCCGGTGAGATCACGAACAGCAGCGCCCTGATTTCGTTCAAGGCGTACAGCCGTGCTCCTTGCCAGAGTACGAAGCTTCTCGTTCTCACTCATTCTCTTCACCTTCTTCACTGATCAGTCGTTCAACCAACACAGTACCAAGGCGCTTGCGTCGTCCGATCGGCCGCTCTGCGGTAAAACGAAGGCCACCGACTTCAACGTGGCTTCCGGGTAGCGGTACTCGACCCAACTCTTTGGCCATGTATCCCCCGACAGAATCAACATCCGAAAGTTGTTCGTCAGTGAATTCCACATCGAACTCGCTTGCCAAATCTTCTAGATGAACTCGAGCAAAGACTCGAGCCTTATTTTCGCCCAACCATTCAACAGCGGAATCGTCAGTGTCGTACTCATCTTCGATCTCGCCCACGATCTCTTCAAGAATATCTTCGATGGTGATCAATCCAGCAGTGCCGCCGTACTCATCGATAACTACCACCATATGGATCTGTTGGCTCTGCATCTCTCGGAGAAGCTCATCAGCCGCTTTGCTCTCAGGAACGAAGGTAGCTGGTCGCATGGCTTCGCTTACCGGAACTTGAGAACCGTTCTGTTGATCGGCTTGCGCGCGCTTTGCTAGATCCTTGAGATAAACGATGCCAACAATGTCATCGACGCTCTCGCCAATAACAGGGATGCGCGAGAATCCTGAACGGAGCGCGAGTGAGAGCGCTTGGCGCACATTTCGATCGCTCTCGATCCACACCACTTCAGTCCGCGGAACCATGAGTTCACGTACAAATGTTTCGCCCAATTCAAAAACTGAATGGATCATTTCGTGCTCGTCTTCTTCCACGAGCCCACGTTCGCGCGCCTGATCGACTAGATCTTTAAGTTCTTCAGCGGAAGCAAAGGGACCTTCGCGGAATCCTTTTCCGGGGGTGATGGCGTTACCGATGCCAATAAGGATGCGCGTGACCGGACCCAGAATGAAGGCCAGCGCTACCGCAGCACTAGCTCCGGGACGTACCCAACTCTCAGGACGTTGCTTTCCTAGCGTTCGCGGTCCGACGCCCACCAAGACGTAAAGCACTACGAGCATGAGACCCACGGTGTAAGCCAAGGCAACTGTTTGGCTCACAATATGATCCAAGAAAATGAGAGCGACCAGAAGCGTGGCAGTGAGCTCGCATGCTTTGCGCACGAAGAGAATCACATTGAGGTATCGCGGAGCATCTGCCAAGACTCGCTTAACGGTGACGGCACCGCGTTGCTTTGCGTCGACCATCTCATCAACGCGATAGCGCGAGATTGAGGTAAGGGCCGCTTCGGTACCGGCCAAAAATCCGGCGAAAACTACAAAGAGCAGCGCCAGTACTACTTGGATCGGATTCATTAGAGCGCCCGCCACTCTGCGAGCAAGGCATTCTGTAAAGCGAACATGGTGACTTCTTCGTCTTCCTCAGCATGGTCATAGCCAAGGAGGTGCAAGATGCCATGAGTCGAGAGCAATTCAAGTTCTTGCTCTAGGTTCTGACCGGCTTGCTCTGCTTGCCGCTGTGCAAAAGCAGGGCAGAGCACCAGGTCACCCAAGATCGGCGCTTCGTCGTCAACGTTGCCAGAGAACGTATGTGGAGAGACTTCATCCATGGGAAAGGAGAGCACATCTGTTGCACCTGGCTCGTCCATCCATTGAACATGGAGTTTCGTCATCTGCTCCTCGTCGACAAAAACCACGGATAACTCGGCGTTTGGGTGTATGCCAAGGGCCAAGATCAAGAAATTAAAGAGGTCGGAGAGACGATCTGCGTCAATCTCGAACTCCGACTCGTTTGCCAGATCTATATTCAACGATCCACTCGCCTAGGTGAGGCATGGGTGGCATCCCAGCGACTGTACGCATCGACGATGTCGCCCACTAACTTATGGCGCACAACGTCTGCCGAGGTGAGCGACATGAATGCAACATCTTCGACACCATCAAGAATCTCGGTAACCACGCGCAGGCCCGATTGATTTCCATGCGGAAGATCAACTTGAGTGACGTCTCCAGTAACGACAATCTTGGAACCAAAGCCCAGGCGCGTAAGAAACATCTTCATCTGCTCGGGCGTGGTGTTCTGCGCTTCATCAAGAATAATGAATGCGTCATTCAGTGTGCGACCGCGCATGTAAGCAAGCGGCGCTACTTCAATAACACCGGACTGCATTAACTTAGGAATAGATTCGGGCTCGATCATGTCGTGAAGTGCGTCGTAGAGCGGACGTAGATATGGATCGATCTTCTCGTAAAGTGTTCCCGGCAAGAAACCCAGGCGCTCCCCGGCTTCAACCGCCGGGCGAGTAAGAATGATTCGGGAAACTTGTTTTGCTTGCAGCGCCTGAACGGCTTTCGCTACGGCAAGGTAAGTCTTACCGGTACCAGCAGGCCCAATACCAAAGACGATCGTGTTCTTATCGATGGCATCCACGTAATGCTTCTGATTGAGAGTCTTGGGTCGAATTGTTTTCCCACGGTTTGAAAGAATATTGAGCGAGAGTACTTCAGCGGGCTTTTCGTGAGGCTCATCGCGCAGCATCTTGATGGAACGAGCCACCGCTTCATCAGAGAGTGGTTGACCAGAACGAATGATCATGACCAGCTCGGAGATAAGTCTCTCAGCCATCGCGAGCTCGGGAGAGTCACCGGTAAGCATCATCTGATTACCCCGGACCAAGAACTCAATGGTCGGAAAAGCGTGCTCGATGACCTTCAGGAAAGAGTCACCTGCACCCAGCAGCGCGACCGAGGGCAGACTGGCAGGGATGCGGAGCGTAGAAGTTCGAGAATCCATTGATGCCATCTTACTTAGCCGGGTGGCCAGGCGAAATCTCGCCCAGCAAGGAGATGCCCGTGAGCGTGAAAGACGCTCTGCCCGACCCCTGCACCCGAGTTGAAGACCAGTCGAAAGTCCACTCCGGCGGCCACCTCTTCGGCCAGGGAGAGCAGCGCTAGGAGTGAGGCGCCATCTTCCCTGGTCAATTCCGAGACGTTTTCGTAGTGAGCTTTGGGGATGACCAGCAGGTGTGTGGGCGCTACTGGGGAGATGTCGTTGAATGCGATCGCCAATTCGTTACTTGCCACAATTTTTGCCGGAATCTCGCCCGCGACAATCTTGCAGAAGAGGCAATTTCTTTCCATCTCTACTCCTCTAAATTCTTAGCACTGGAATACCAATTGCGTCGTTGCAAGATGAGTGCAGCAGCGATCGCTCCTGCGTTCTTGGATCGCAAGACATGTGGCCCGAGATGAACTATCTGCGCACTTTCTGCGAGGGTCGCGATTTCGGCATCCGAGATGCCTCCTTCTGGCCCCACAACTATCAGCACTTCGCCCTCGCTAGGTAGATCAATGTGATCGATTCCAACACGCGCGCTCTCGTGCAGCACTACCACGGCAATAAATCGCGAAATAAGTTCCGGTAATTCTTTTGATGACACCATTTCGCCGATGCGAGGAACTAACGCGCGACGGGATTGCTTCGCTGATTCTTCTGCGACAACTTGCCACTTATCTCTCGCTTTGGCGATCTTTTCGCCATCCCATCGAGCAATAGAGTGATGAGCATTCCACGGAATAATTTCCTCGGCGCCAACCTCTGTAAGTAGTGCCACGGCATCAGTTGCCGCATCGCCTTTTGTGATTGCTTGAAGAACTGAAATTCCAGTATGCAAATCTTCTCCGCGACGCACGACCCGCACGCTGACCGGCGAGAGCGAGTCGACCGGACCTTCGACCCACGCACCGCGTTGATCGGCTACGCGGATCTCTTCACCCACGGCGATACGCAACACCTTTTCAGCGTGGCGTGATTCACTCGGAACGAGCGTGACTACCTCTTGCGTTACCGAGTCAGCAAAGAAGAGGGAGAGCATCAGCGGGTAAACGCATCCTTGATCTTCGACATGAACCCGCTTTCAAGCGGCTCGTGCTCACCTGCCGGCATAACCTCATCGCGCTTTTGGGCAAGATTTCTGAGCAATTCAATTTGCTCAGCATCGAGCTTGCTAGGCGTAAGAACTTCTACGTGAACAACGAAGTCGCCACGCCCATGATGGCGCAAGCGACCCACACCTAGCCCGCGCAAAATAATCTGTTCTCCGCTTTGAATTCCAGGCTTGATATCAACCTCTTCCATGCCGTCAAGGGTCTCAACCTCGACAGTGGCACCGAGCGCGGCCGCTGTCATGGGAATTGAAATTGGCAGGTGGAGGTTTTCTCCCTCTCGCACAATTGACGGATGCGGGATAACCACCATTTCTACATAGAGATCACCAGCCGGCCCACCGCCTGGACCCACTTCGCCCCGACCATCAAGACGCAATCGCGATCCGGTCTCTACACCTGCTGGAATATGAATCTCGATCGTGCGACGTGATCGCACACGTCCATCTCCGGCACACTCGACGCAAGGAGAAATGATGGTGCTTCCATGGCCTTGGCAAGAGTTGCATGGCCGACTCGTCATCACTTGTCCGAGGAAAGATTTCACCACTTGCTGAACTTCACCGCGCCCACGACAAATATCGCAGATCTTGGTGGAGGTTCCTGGTTTACAGCCGGTGGCATCGCATTTTTCACAACCCACGGCGGTATCTACATGCAGTTCGTGATCAACACCAAAGACTGCATCGTGGAGATCGATCTCAACACGGATGAGCGCATCTTGTCCTCGACGCACTCGCGGCTTAGGTCCACGGGAACCACCGCCACCGAAGAAAGCATCCATCACATCGCCGAAACCAAAACCTCCGCCGCCAAAGCTGCTCCCGCCACCCATGTCGTAGTTCTGGCGCTTCTGTGGGTCGCTCAAAGTTTCATAGGCTTCGGTGACTTCTTTAAATTTGTCGTGCGTCGTGGGATCTGGATTCACATCCGGATGCAACTCTCGCGCCAACTTGCGATATGCGCGCTTGATCTCATCTGCGCTGGCCTCGCGTGCGACACCCAGCGTTACGTAATGATCGGCCACTCTATGAACCACTTTCCGTCAAGAAATGTCCCACGTACTGCGCTACTGCTCGGACAGATGCAATGCTGCCCGGGTAATCCATGCGCGTTGGTCCAAGGATTCCCATCGTTCCTACTGGTTCGCCCGCGCGACCGTACCCGGTTGCGACAAGCGATGTCCCTTGCAAACTATGTAATTCGTGTTCGTGTCCAATGCGTACCGTCATGCTCTCGGCCGCGTCTCCAAGAAGTCGAAGGAGCACTACTTGCTCTTCGAGCGCTTCGAGCACTGGGCGCACTGAATGCGTGAAATCCGTTCCGAGTCGTGCCAGGTTTGCCGTTCCCGAAAGCACAATCCGTTCTTCACTCTGTTCGATTGCCATTTCAAGAATGGTGGAAACCACAACACTGGAGAGAACCTGCTCTTCTTTGTCAGCTCGCGGCGCAACCGAAATCAACAGATCAGGAAGTTCGTTGAGTCGTTTCCCTACACAGAGCGCATTCACTCGGGCGCGCAATTCGCCAAGCAAGATGTCGGAGACTTCTTCTTTCGCATCAAGAATTCGTTGCTCAACGCGACCAGTATCAGTAATGAGCACGATCATGACTCGACGCGTACCGAGATTAACTAATTCAATATGACGCACTGTCGAGCGAGTAAGCGAAGGGTATTGCACCACCGCGACTTGGCGAGTGATCTGCGAGAGCAAGCGAACAGTGCGACCGATGACATCGTCGAGATCAACTGCGCCTTCAAGGAATGATTCGATGGCGCGTCGCTCGGCACCCGAAAGAGGTTTCACACCTGCAAGGCGATCTACGAAGAGTCGATACCCCTTGTCGGTAGGCACTCGGCCCGCGCTGGTATGAGGTTGCGTAATGAAACCTTCTTCTTCCAAGAGCGCCATGTCATTGCGGATAGTGGCCGGCGAAACTCCCAGCGCATGACGTTCGGCGAGGGACTTAGAGCCCACGGGCTCTTCGGTGGCGACGTAATCTTCCACAATGGCGCGAAGGACCTCGAGCTTTCTACTCATGGCACCTCCGCTCTCTCACGCGCCCACTCTTGGCACTGTCCGTATGTGAGTGCCAATTCTAGGTGGAAGTTAACCCCCGTGCGAGCCCACGGGCGCAGGTAGCTCGAGCGCCTCCCCGGCGTGGGCCACCACCCGCTCTTCGTGCGGATCTCCAAAGAGGTAGGCGGCGCCGCGACCCGAGACCTGCCAGACCCCGCCCTCCCAGACCACCGCCGTCATCTCATCTATTCCTAACGTGGGCACCTCCCACCACGGCTTTCCAGAGAGCGAACGAACTCGCGAGGCACCATGCATCCGATCAAAGTGCGGAATGACTTGAAGGTCACCAATTAATCCGAGACCAGGACGAGAGTGGCGCCCCAACGAACGAAACTCCACGAGATGCGAGCAGAAAGCCATCGCTCCCGCGCTACACCCCGCCAATGAGGCGCCATTTAAATAGGCACGCACAATGGCTTTCCAGAGCGCCGTCCCCTCCATGGCTTCTGCCAAGAGATAGGGATCCCCTCCGGAGAAGTAAATCAACGCCGCATTTTCCACCGCATCCAACGATGCGTCATCCACGTGAAGCGCATCTTCGCGATTTTGTACTGCTAAATACTTTTGCTCGATCCCGATTCTCGACGCGGCGCTGGCACCAAGGTTGCGCCAATAATCGCGTCGCTGCGCACTTTCGTGTCCAGCAGCCGTTGGGATCTGCACGTAATACTTTGCAAGATCCCCGCGAAGACGTTGACCAGATAAGACAAGAGATCGTTCGAAATCGAAAGATTCCGCTAGATACTCACCAGATCCGACCAGCGCCAACGCGCCTGCGGAACTCGCCATTGTGCGCTACGCGTTGATGGTGATGATCGCGACAGAGAGGAGCACCAGCACGACGAATGCGGGTATGGCACCTTTAGTGTCTTTGGCGCGGAAGTGGAAGAAGATAGCCCCTGCCATAATCAGCCAGAGCCCGACGAATCCAAGCCATGCGAAGAGCGTGAGCTTGAAACCAATAAGGATGCCGAGCGCGCCGAGCGCCTCAAGTGCTCCAGTAAATCGACCAAGACCGTCGGGGACGTTCACCGCGCGAGTGCCTGCGAGTCCCTTCTCGTTGCCGCTGGCCTTCATGAGGCCAGAGAGCAAGAACATCAAGCAGAGAATCAGGGCGAGGATGAGATGAATAGTGTGAGAGGACATGTGAACACCGTACGGCATCACAGGCACGTTCCTCGGTGCACCCCTAAGATAGACACGCCATGATCAGTACTTTCGTCTCACATATTCTCGACCTCGTTGCCGCCGCCGGCCCGTGGGTCTACGTCATCGTGGCAGTAGCCGCAATAGCCGAAGGCGCGGCGTTTGTAGGACTCGTCTTTCCCGCCGAAACCACACTTATCGTGGCAGGGGCAGCTACCGCAACTGGACATTTGAAATTATCAATCCTCATACCCATTGCGATTTTAGGCGCCATTATCGGCGACTCCACTGGATATGAAATCGGACGCATACTCGGGCCCCGCTTGCGCACATCAAAGCCAGGCAGGCGAGTCTCAGAAGAGCATTGGAATAAGGCCGAAGAATTTCTACACAAGCACGGACCCTGGGCTGTTTTCCTCGGACGTTTCGTTGCGGTGATGCGCGCACTTGTCCCGGCAATCGCCGGCACCATGAGAATGAAATATGGCCGCTTCCTTCTGGGCAACGCACTCGGTGCAGCCATCTGGGCGCCAGCCGCGCTGATCATTGGGCGCATAGCCAGCGACAACCTTGCCAAAGTAGAGAAGATCATCTCTCGGATGGGCTACTCATTCTTTGCTCTGTTAATACTTGTGGTTACCTTCTTGATAATTAGACGTCGGAGAAGGCACGCAAAAGAGCGTCAGCAATCAACCGACCAGAGCGAGTAAGTACAACTCTTCCTAAGGCATATTGCCCAGGGTCAAGATTTCCATCTTCCAAAGCCTGCTCAGCGACGCTTTGAGAGAGTGCGGAGAGCGGTAGGCCTGCCCTGGTCCTGATGCCCAACATCAACTCTTCAAATGCACGTTCGTCATCTGTGAGAATCTCACGGGCAAGAGCTGGTGAGGCTCCTTCTTGCAACTCTTTGATGTAGGCCGCAGGAAGTTTTCTATTCCACCACCGCACGCCATCTACATGGCTATGGGCCCCCGCGCCGAGTCCCCACCAATCGTTATTCATCCAATACATCTCGTTGTGTTTACAAGCACCGCCAGGCTTGGCCCAATTACTCACTTCGTACCACGAGAACCCAGCCGAAGTGAAGAGATCATCGGCGACTATGTATTTATCTGCGTTGAGATCTTCATCGGGCATCGCAAGTACTCCACGACGAACTTGCGCTCCAAGTTTGGTGCCCTCTTCAACGATGAGCGAATATGCGCTGATGTGGTCGATGGGGAGAGTGAGGAGCGAAAGCACGCTATCCCTCCACTCCTCGATCGTCTCCCCCGGCGTGCCATAAATTAAATCCACACTAATATGAGAAAACCCCGCGTCGCGTGCGGCTTGCACCACGACAGGAACTTGCTCGGGGTTGTGTGTGCGATCAAGCGTCTTGAGAACATGTGTAGTTGTGCTTTGTACCCCGAACGAGATGCGATTAATTCCAGCAGCACGCAATTCGCAGAGCGACCCTGCGGTAACGCTATCTGGATTAGCCTCAGTGGTGATTTCTACGTCATCACTGAGCCGAAAGTGCAGGCGCACCGCATTAAGAATTCGAGTGATCTCACTTGATGGAAGGAGCGTGGGAGTTCCACCTCCAAAGAAAATAGTTTCTACCTGCTGATCCCCCACAATCACGCGCGCCATGGCAATCTCGGCGATCAAAGCATCTACGTAACGCTTCTCGATAGATTCATCGCCGCCCAACTCGGCAATCGTGTACGTATTGAAATCACAGTAACCGCAGCGGCGAGAACAGAAAGGAATATGAATGTAGAGAGCAAAAGGTCTCTTACCGGCCGTCACTCCCGCGGGAAGCGATCCATCGCGCGGCACAGGTTCACCTACAGGCAAGTCCCCGGGCATAACTACTTCGCTATCCGCGCGATCCACTCGTGCCAAGCGGGCGAAAATGCAGAAGTTTCAGCAAGCAACACAAGTTGGGAGCGATCTCCACTCTTTGCGGCGAATGCATCTGAAATAGTGGCGGCTCGTTCGGGGCGAGACTCAATGACAATTTCATCACCGGAGCCCACGATTCCTTCTTCAATAATACGAAGGTAAGCACCCGGACGACCAGCCTCTGTGAATTCCTTGACCAAACCAGGGCGTTGCCAAAAACCAGCAAAGACGGTGCATGGGATGCGCGGCTCAGCGACTTCCAAGAGCGCTGATCCAATACGCCACCGCTCACCGATAAGAGCGCCGGTGACATCCACGCCTTCCGTGGTGAGATTTTCTCCGAAGCGCCCGTTGCCGATCTGAATTCCGAGTTCGTTCTCCCACCAGTCGCCATCTTCACGGGCATACGCATAGACCGCTTTATCGCGACCGCCATGTGCCTTCACATCAAGAACGGCATCGCCTTCGACATGATCATTTGCCACAAGAATTCGGTGCTCAACAGGACGCTTATCTATTCCGGTGCGGCCCACAGAACCGGTCCACTCCCCCTCGTGCACGACTGCTGCAATATTTACCGAGAGGAGGCGCTTCATTTCTTCGTTTTCTCTTTCACATCTGCATCGGTAGAGAGCGCCGCAATGAAGGCTTCTTGTGGAACTTCTACACGTCCCACCATCTTCATTCTCTTCTTACCTTCCTTCTGCTTTTCCAGAAGTTTGCGTTTACGAGAAATGTCACCGCCGTAGCACTTAGCAAGAACGTCTTTACGAATAGCTCGAATGCTTTCGCGGGCAATGACACGCGAACCAATGGCCGCCTGAATAGGAACCTCGAATTGTTGCCGCGGAATGAGTTCACGCAATTTTTGCGTCATCATCACACCGTAGGCGTAGGCCTTATCTTTGTGCACAATTGCGCTAAACGCGTCGACTGCTTCACCTTGGAGCAAAATATCGACCTTCACAAGATCGCCATCTTCCTCACCGGTGGGTTCGTAATCGAGAGATGCATACCCGCGAGTACGTGACTTTAAGTTATCGAAGAAGTCGAAGACGATCTCTGCCAACGGTAGCGAGTAGCGAATTTCAATACGATCTTCGGAGAGGTAATCCATTCCCATCAAAGAACCGCGACGTTGTTGGCAGAGTTCCATGATGGTTCCAATGAACTCGCTCGGCGCCAAAATGGTGGCGCGCACAACTGGCTCAAAGACTTGCCCAATCTTTCCGGTGGGAAATTCGCTGGGGTTGGTCACGCGGATCTCTTTGCCATCTTCCATGATGACTCGGTAGACCACGTTGGGTGCGGTAGAGATGAGATCAAGCCCGGCTTCGCGCTCAAGGCGCTCACGCACAATCTCTAAGTGGAGCAAGCCCAGGAAGCCGCAGCGAAAGCCAAAACCAAGTGCAGCCGAAGTCTCTGGTTCATAGACCAACGCAGCATCGTTGAGTTGGAGCTTGTCGAGCGCCTCACGCAATTGCGTGTAATCCGCGCCATCCATTGGGTAGAGCCCGGAGAAAACCATAGGGCGAGGGTCTTTATATCCGCCGAGTGCCACAGTGGCCGGACGAATTGCGTTTGTGACCGTGTCACCCACACGTGATTGGCGCACATCCTTCACGCCCGTAATCAAGTAACCCACTTCGCCGACGCCAAGGCCTTTACCAGCGATCGGCTCAGGAGAGATGACACCCACTTCTAACATCTCGTGGCGTACACCTGTCGAGAACATCATGATTTGATCGCGGCCGGAGAGATGACCATCGATCACGCGAACGTAGGTGACCACGCCCCGATAAGTGTCGTAAACCGAATCGAAGATCATGGCTCGCGCGGGTGCATCTGCATCACCTTGTGGCGAAGGAATTTGCAACACAATCTGATCGAGCAATTCTTCAACGCCGATTCCGGTCTTGCCAGAGACGCGAAGACAATCACTAGGATCGCAACCAATCAGACGAGCTAACTCGTCGGCATACTTATCAGGTTGGGCTGCCGGTAAATCGATTTTATTCAACACGGGAATAATGGTGAGGTTGTTTTCCATTGCCAAGTAGAGGTTGGCAAGTGTTTGAGCTTCAATTCCTTGGGCCGCATCAACTAAGAGCACGGCGCCTTCACACGCTGCCAGCGAGCGCGATACTTCGTAAGTGAAGTCGACGTGGCCAGGAGTGTCGATCATGTTCAAGATATAGGGCTTGCCGTCGAGACCAGAACGCCAAGGCAGACGCACAGCTTGGCTCTTAATGGTGATGCCGCGCTCACGTTCGATATCCATGCGATCGAGATATTGGGCGCGCATGTTGCGTGCTTCAACTACGCCAGTGATTCCGAGCATGCGATCAGCAAGCGTAGATTTACCGTGATCGATGTGCGCGATGATGCAAAAGTTGCGGATGCTTTCCGGCGGAGTTTGCGACGGAAGAAATGCTTCGTTTAACGGGAGCGCAGGCATCGGAGCCTCGCGAGGGGGTTAAAGCGCAGCGGCGCGCTTAGCCATCGCCGACTTTTTGTTGGCGGCTTGATTGGCGTGAATGACACCCTTGGTCACAGCCACATCAAGCTGGCGAGATGCATGGCGGAGAGCTTCGGTGGTTGCGCTCTTATCGCCGGCCTCAGCAGTGTCACGGAAGCGACGCACAGCGGTCTTGAGCGAGGACTTCGCGGCCTTGTTGCGTTCGCGTGCCTTCTCGTTCGTCTTGATCCGCTTGATCTGCGACTTGATATTCGCCACTGAATGCTTCCTTTGCTTCTACTACCTCTGAGGACTGATCTGCTCTAAGTGAGCCTCCAGAGAGTACCAGCGAGCGCGGGAAGCGCCCAAACCGGGGGGTGTTTCCGAGCGTAAACCGGTCAGGTGCGGGTCCGGGCGATGGCGATGACCGCACGCTCCAGGGCGAATATGGGGTCCGCTCCCCCGCCTTTGACCGCTCCGTCAGCGCGGGCCACCTCGGTGATAGCCGCAGCGATCCCCGCTCCGGTCCAACCGGGAAGTTGGCGGCGAGCCTTATCGATCTGCCAGGGCGCCATCCCTAACTCGCCGGCCAATTCAGCAGAGCGCAGGGAGCGCGGTGCGCTACCGACGCGCGCCAAGGTGCGTAGCGCTCCAGCGAGAGCGCTGGTGATCATGACTGGATCTGTTCCCGTATCGAGGGCATGTCGCAACGTAGCGAGGGCATCCCCTGCTCGCCCCTCAAGGAGGGCATCGGTGACATCGAAGCCGGTCGCTTCGATACGGCCGCCATGAAAACGCTCGACAGCTTCTACGGTGATCTCCCCCGCGGTATCAGCGATGAGCTGGCTCAAACTATTAGCCAACTCTCGAAGATCCGAACCGATCGCATCGACAAGTGCCTTGGCGGCATCGGGTGAGATCTTGCGTCCTCGTGAAAGCGCTTCAGTCCGGAGGAATTGAATCTTGTCGCTATCGCGCTTCATCGCTTCGCAGGGAGTCTCTCGCGCACCTGCTTTGCGAAGCGCCTCTAACAGCGCTTTACCTTTCACTCCCCCTTTGTGGAGGGCGATGACAGTAATAGTGGGATCGGGGTCCGCGATGTAAGCCAGCAGCGCAGGATTCATCTCGCTATCGAGATCTTGCAAGTTGCGAATGACTACGGCGCGCGCTTCACCAAAGAGCGAGGGGGCGAAGAGATCGCCAAAGCGTGCATCATCGATTTCGCCGGCTTCGACGCTCTCCACGACAAGATCATTGGATTGCGCTTTAAGCGCGGCTGTTGTGGTTTCTACTACTCGATCAGCCAACAGTGTCTCTGGCCCGTAGGCGAGAAAGAGTTGGCTATTCATACGGGTAAGCCTAGCCCGCGCGGCGCCAAATAGTGCGCCTCGGTTTCACGACGGCCAACGGGGAGACCACCGCGACCGAACCATCCCGATCTGTCCGAAAGAGGCGAGCGTGCGCGAAGAGGTGGAGCGTGAGTGGCGCCGGGTGATGGTAGGGATTGCCCTTTCCGACACTGACTAACGCAAAGAGCGGATGGAGATAAGCGGCAAGCAGTGGGCTCTGTTTTGCCGAACCGTGGTGTGCCACCTTGAGTACATCGACATTGCGCGCTGGGATTTCACGATGACGGAGCAAGAAGGAAAGCAACTCTTCCTGCGCAGGAGCCTCCATGTCGGCTGCAAGAAAGATGCGAATACCTTTGATCGAGACGAGTAGCGCAACGCTGGAATTATTTGGCGCAGATTCTCCGATGATGCGTTGTGGCCAGAGCGGAGATATCTCCAACTCGCCAATGCGTACCGTGCGACCTACCGGAGCGCGTTTCATACGAATAATCTGCGACCACTTGCGCACCCGTGCGACTTCATACGGCGGATCATCTAGCGGTGAGCTCCATATTTCATCGACTCTCCGTCCACGAAGAACTCCCGGGAGACCTTCCACGTGATCTGCATGGTCGTGCGTGAGCAGCAGGAGCGCGATGTGATTGACCCCCACATTTCGCAAACACCGATCGATAGCGATCGGGTCGGGTCCCGTATCAACGACTACAAATTTTCCGCCACCACCGTTAAGGACAAGCGCATCCCCTTGCCCCACATCACACATCACCATGACCCAATTACTCGGCGGCCATCCTGTCGGCACATAGGCGGAGACAATGAGCACTACAAGAATCGTGACCAGTGAGATGCGAGCGGTCCGAGCATGCACTTTGAAGAGTAAGACCATGAGAACAAGCAGGAGAACGAAGAGTGCAATAGCGATGGCAGACGAACCCCACGGCAAAGATGCAAAAGGTAGCGCCGCACAGTGGTGTGCGATCCAGGAGATACACCCGGTGGGTATGCAAGCACACCAGGCAATAAAGGAAGCCAGCGGAAGCCAGAGAACTGAGAGCACTGCCGCGAGTAAACCCAGCAGCGTCGCCGGCGCTACCAACGGCGCTGCTACACAATTAGCCAGCACACCGATGATTGAGAGATTTCCCGAGAGCGCCAGGATGAGCGGAGCACACATGAGCTGTGCGGCAATCGGAATCGCTAATGCATGCGCTAGCCACGAAGGCATCCGTCGCGAAAACCGCAACGCCAACCCAGGCGCAATCAGGAGCAGACCCGCAGTGGCAGCGACCGAGAGTGCAAAACCAAAAGTGAGCCCTTGCCACGGATCGATGAGAAGTAAGAAGAAGATTGCTGCAGCCAGTGCCGGAAGTGCGGCGCGCTTCACTCCGCGGCCGTAAGCCACCAACATGACTACAGCCATGGCACCAGCCCGCATCACCGAGGGCTGCGGGCGAACCAACACCACAAAGAAAGCAAGCACGAGGGCGACTACTGCAATGGTGATCCATCTCGGGGAGCGCACCCACTTCATCACAAAGAGAATTAATGCCGAAAGGATCGCTAGGTTTGCCCCACTCACGGCAGTGAGATGAGTGAGACCTGTGGTTTTCATGTCTGCAGTGAGCCGAGCATCAACTTGCGAGGTGTCACCCAACACCAATCCCGGAAGTAAGCCCGCGACATCCGGCGAGCGATGATCTACTGCGTCGCGCATTCCACGGCGGATCTTCATCGCCGAAGATTGCAGATGCGATGGACTTCCAATGCGCTCCACCGCACCGATTGAAATCAACGTGCCAGCACTCGCGCCGTGAGGGGCGATCACCCGAGCAGAGAATCGCACTCTCTCACTAGGTGTGTAATCACCATGTGGAGTCACGAGTGAGACAGGGACGCGCAAGTGCAGACGAGAACCGCCAACTTCACAGATCTCTAATCGCGCGGGAGTGCGAAAACTCTCCCCTAGCACTGAGCCAAACTTTTGCGACCGCGCAACTGGATCACCTGTGACAACTACCTCAACATTTACACGCTTACCCACGTATCTCTCTAACTCATGCAACGGGAGCGTGCGTAAATACATCAGCACTGCACCAAAGAGCACTACAGAGAGGAGTGCAACACGAAATGTGCGGGGCCCGCGAGCGGCGGTGATGAGCAACGAGACCAGCGCGGCTATGAGAAGTGGAATGAAACCGAAACTGTGAGAAAGAAGCACCCCCGACCAGATTCCGAGCGCGAGGGCAAGTAAACGTAAGTCGCCCCATGAGGCGACGAGATTTCTAAAGTCGGATAAGTGATTTGAGATCAGCAAATTTCGCATCGCCCACGCCACTGACATCTCGCAGTTGATCAATCGACGTAAAACGACCATGAGCTTTGCGCCATGCCACAATCCGCCCCGCTAGGACCGGACCTACACCAGGTAACGCATCGAGTTCACTAGAGCTTGCATGATTCAAACTCAGCAAGCCCCCGTTACTTCCAGAGAGCGTGACACCTACCAAAATCTGTGTTCCATCCGTGAGTACTTCGGCGCGATTGATTGAGGAGAGATCAACGCCAGGCAGCGCGCCTCCAGCAGCGAGGAGCGCGTCTTCTGCCCGAGCACCTGCACTTAAGTGATACACACCAGGGTGTAGAACTTTTCCCGAGACATCTACTACTAATTCTGCGGGAATTTCTGTGGCCATTTCTGTCGACGTTAACCCCGCAAGAGACTCACTCGATATCTGCGGACGTGTTGAGGGTGCGCTTACTACTTCAGGTGACCCAGAGAAGAAGAGCCAGGCCGCAAAGAGCAACGCAAAGAAGAGAATGACCGCTAGGCCCACCAGATTGCGCGGAGAAAGGGCGATCCGTTCGCGCAGCGTCGGCGCATACGTTTCCTCCTCACTCACCTCCAGTAAGGAAGCGTCACTTGCGGAGGGCAGACGTAAGAGAAGTGCAGGCATGGCGGGAGATTACTTTGCAGAGCTCTTGAGAGTTCCGATCGGAGGAATCGATGTGGAAGGGCGCCCCGGTCGATAACTCAGGGTGAGGGCAGGATTGTTACAGGCAACTTCCGGAGGCGCGTTCAGCCGCCGCGGCCATGTGATCAATATCAGCCGCTGCCTTCTTGATGGCCGCCGGTCCCGACTTCTGCACATCATTGAGATCGGCGATAACGGCCTTGAGCGATTCATCAACTTTCTTCACGTCATTAGCCAAAATGCCATCGGTAATCTTCAAATCAGCAAGGCGCTTCTCTTGATCGGCCAAGTCTGCTCGCTTAGCAGCAAAGGAGGAGAGATCGAGTTTGGAAAGGCCGTCATTAATTGTGGTCAGATCCTCCAAGACAAATCCCAAAATGTCTGCCATCCGCGAACAATCCGCTTTCATGACAGCGGGGTCTGCTTTGCCCGAACAACCGGTGAGCGCGGAAGCAATAAGAAGTGTCGATGCGATGGCTAGCGAAACGAAACGACGATTCATTACTGCTCCCTTACTTGATTCTGTGCGCTAGATACGTGGTGAAATTACAACAGCGATCATGCCAGGTCCAGTATGCGCGCCGACAACCGCACCAACTTCGCTCACAATCACTTCAGAAACTAAACCATCCTCAGCAAGGCCGCCTTGGATCAAATCAGAAACGGTGTGCGCCAAATCCAGCGCACCTAGATGATGGATCGCAAGATCCACTGAACGACCACGCGCTGCCGCGATGGCCAACTCCACAATGCGCTCAATCGCCTTGGAACTGGTGCGTACCTTTTCGAAAGCAACGATCTCGCCATCTTCCATGGTGAGGATAGGGCGAATGGCGAGCGCGCTTGCAATGAGCGCCCTGCCTCGTGAGATACGCCCGCTGCGGCGCAGTTGTTCGAGTGTGGCAACGGTGAAGTAGGAGACTGTGGCATGTGCACGTGTCGTGGCGATCTGCGCGATCTCGCTTGCATCCAATTCTTCTTCAGCAGCATGTGCTGCAGAAATTGCCGCGAATCCCAGGCCCATAGCAAGCGATTTTGAATCCACTACATGTACAGGAATTGGCGCTTGTGATGCCGCGACCAATGCGGAGTCATACGTCCCGGAAATTGCTTTAGACAAGTGAATGCTCACTACAGCCTCGTAACCTGAGGCAGCTGCCCGTCGGTAGGTCTCGAGAAATCTTTCGGGAGTGGGCTTTGATGTCGTTGCCATTACTCCTTGGCGAAGCGCGGTCAGGATCGCCTCAGCGCCTTCACCACCCTCTTCATACGATTTATCACCGATAAGAACTTGGAGGGGAACAATTTCTATCCCAAGTTTGGACGCATAATCGGCAGGGATATATGCCGTGGAGTCAGCAACGATCAGAGTGCGCATCTGAAATCAGATCACGATGTTAACGAGCTTCGGTGGCCGAACAATGATGTTCTTGATGGCTGCATCACCAATGCTCTTCTTCACTTCGTCTGCCGCCATAGCGAGGGCATGCAGGTCAGCTTCGCTGATATCTGGAGAGACTTCAAGGCGTTCGCGAATCTTCCCGTTCACCTGCACCACGCATGTCACTGAATCTTGTACGAGCAGCGCTGGATCTACCACTGGCCAACCTGCAAGTGCCACCGTGGGTTGATGTCCGAGTCGATCCCACATCTCTTCTGCGGTGTAGGGAGCCACGAGCGACAAGATGATGGCAACAGTTTCGGCAGCTTCTCGTGAAGCTGGATCTGCTGGACCGGCGCCTGAGTCGATCGCCTTGCGAGTGGCATTGACGAGTTCCATAACGCGAGCAACTGCAACGTTGAACTTAAAGGTCTCGACTGCTTGCGCTGCTTCGTGCAGCGTTTTGTGCGTGACCTTGCGGAGCGCAATATCGCCCTGGGTGAAGTCCACACCGACGGGACTGGTGATATCTCCGGAGAGACGCCAGGCGCGGGCTAAGAACTTCGCCGAACCGCCGGGTGAGACTTCGGCCCAATCGACATCATCTTCTGGCGGACCAGAGAAGACCATCGAGAGACGAATCGCATCGACACCATGAACCGCAAGTTCATCGGAGAGCCGGACAAGGTTGCCGCGGCTCTTACTCATCGCAGAACCATCCATCACGACCATGCCCTGATTGAGCAAACGGCTGAATGGTTCATCAAAATCGAGCATTCCTAGATCGTGCAACACCTTGGTGAAGAAACGGCTGTAGAGCAGGTGCAGAATCGCATGTGTGACGCCGCCGACATATTGATCAACCGGCATCCAGGTTTTCACTGCTTCTAAATCGAAGGGCACATCGTCGCGCGTATTGCTGGTGTAACGAAGGAAGTACCAGGATGAATCGACGAAGGTATCCATGGTGTCGGTATCGCGCTGCGCATCGCCGCCACACGTGGGGCACTTCACTTCTACCCAATCGCGAGCGCCACCTAGAGGTGATGTTCCCTTGGGTTTGAGATCTAATCCCTTGGCATCGGGCAGAAGTACTGGCAAGTTTTCATCAGCGACCTCACCGCACTTAGGACAGTGAATGATCGGAATTGGAGTTCCCCAATATCGTTGACGAGAAATCAGCCAATCGCGCAGACGGTAATTCTTTGCACTCTTACCGAGGTTCTTACTCTCAAGTTGCGCGGTGATCTTGGCAATCGCTTCGACCTTCGAAAGACCATTGAGGTCGCCAGAATTAACCAGCACGCCATCGCCGGCAGTAGCAATACCGCTCTCGTTGGGATCTGAATCTTCACTCGCCACCACAATGCGTACGGGAAGCTTCATTTCACGGGCAAAATCTAAGTCGCGTTGATCGTGCGCCGGAACTGCCATGATCGCGCCGTGACCGTAATCAGCAAGCACGTAATCACTCGCCCAGATCGGCAACTTCTCACCGTTCACCGGATTGATGGCATAGCGCTCCAGGAAGACACCGGTCTTAGGGCGATCGGTGGAGAGACGATCAACTTCACTCGTTTGTTTTACGGTAACTAAGTAATCATCGAATGCTTTTTTTGCCGGTGAATCAGCAGCGAGTTCTGCGGCAAGATCTCCGTCTGCTGCAACTACGAAGAAGGTAGCGCCGTAAAGCGTGTCGGGCCGCGTGGTGTAAATCGTGACCGGATCTTTACGTCCTTCGATTTGAAAGACCACATCGGCGCCAGCAGAGCGTCCCACCCAGTTGCGTTGCATGGTGAGCACTTTCTCCGGCCACTTGCCTTCGAGTTGTTCCATGTCATCAAGGAGACGATCGGCGTAATCAGTGATCTTGAAATACCACTGGGTCAGCTTCTTCTTCGTTACCGGTGTATCGCAACGCTCACACTCACCGCCGACTACTTGCTCGTTAGCAAGCACTGTTTGGCATGAAGGACACCAATTCACTGCGGAAGCTTTGCGGTAAGCAAGACCCTTCTTAAACATTTGAATGAAGAGCCACTGATTCCACTTGTAATACTCAGGGTCACAAGTGTTGAGTACGCGATCCCAATCGAAAGAACATGCATAACGTCGCATCGAAGCTTTTTGCACCGCGATGTTTTCATACGTCCAGATCGCTGGTGATTCATTCCGCTTGATGGCCGCATTCTCGGCAGGTAGACCGAAGGCATCCCAGCCGATCGGGTGCATCACATTGAAACCGCGTTGCACCCAGTAACGGGCGACGACATCGCCGAGCGCATACGCCTCGGCATGGCCCATATGAAGGTCTCCGGAGGGATAAGGGAACATGTCGAGCACGTACTTCTTCGGCCGCGGATCATCTGCTCGCCCCGACCGGAAGGGGGCGATCTCATCCCAGACGGGGAGCCACTTCTCTTGGACCCCGTGGACGTCGTAACCCTCGCGCTTGGCTGGCTCTAAATTCTCACTCATCAGGGTTCAAAGAGTACCCGCCAGGAAAGCCCGGTGAGATCCTCGCTGATCCCCCAGAGCGCTCCTGCTAAGCGTGGGTCGTAGGCAATATCACGCGCTCTGACCAATTTCGGGTGGCCGCGCAACTCCCCGAGGCCATCGGGTCCGAGGTATGCCCCGCCCGGGATCGAGGGCAAGATCGCAGCCGCTAGCGTCGGGAGCGCACCCATGAGCGCAGATTGTGCAAGGGCTTTGTTTACGAGAGAGGTTGCCGAGGCCGCGAAACCCTGACCCTTCATCTCCGGGGCGACCATCTGCAAATTGGTATTGGACCAACCGGGGTGAGCTGCGAGCGCGGTAATTCCCCAGCCGCCAGTATCGCTTCGACGTTGCAACTCATGAGTGAAGAGCAGGTTGGCTAACTTGCTCCGACCATATGTCTTCCAGGCGTTGTACTTAAGCGCGTCGTCGCCCTTCATCCACATCTGCTCTTTAAGTCGACTCTGATCGAAGTCGGCCATCCGATGAGCCATGCTTGCCACGGAAACAACGCGTGCACCTCGGAGCTTTTGGAGCAAGCGCGCCGCGAGTGCGAAGTGACCTAAATGGTTTGTTCCCATCTGCAATTCAAATCCATCAACAGTGTGACGAAGCGGGGTCGCCATCACGCCAGCATTTAATATCAGCGCATCTAAATGATCCCAGGTGATTTCGCGCGCAAATGTTTCAATCGATGCAAGGTTTGCAAGATCAAGTTCAGCAACAAGAACATTGCCACGAATTTTGGATGCGGCGACTTCTGCCTTTGCAAGGTTACGACTCGCCATCACTACTTCAGCGCCGTGACTTGCAAGCGCACGCACCGTTTCAAATCCCAAACCAGAATTTCCCCCAGTGACGAGGTAACGCTTGCCGTGGAGATCTGGGATCGCTCTGGCATCCCAATGACGCGGGATAGGAGAGATGACTGCCATTTTGGCTCCTTAGAAGTACCGAAGAAACCACTCTTTGAGTGGAGCTGAGGGGACTTGAACCCCTGACCCCCTGCATGCCATGCAGGTGCGCTACCAGCTGCGCCACAGCCCCGGAATCGCCAACATAGCCGATGTACGCATTAATACCAATTCAGCCGAATGCCTTTTTTTCCGTGCAGGCGAACCCGAGGTGGGGCTGAGAGTGGGGCTGAGAGTGGGGCTAGGAGTGCGAAGGACCAGACTCCTCGCCGAGTACCGGCTCAGGCAGGGTGCCCGCGTTATGTTCCACGAGGCGCCAGCCCCGTGAACCGTCAGGTCGATCGACCTCTTCGAGGACTGACCACGAACAATTCGCCAGGCCCCCGATGGCGCCCCAGGCATCAGGCGGTAGATCGAGCAGGGTGGCGATCACACAACGGGCCGTGCCGCCATGGGTGACTGCGATCAACGTCTCATCGTCGGGCACCGATTGCAGAGCTTTCTCAATCGTGGCCACTGCGCGCGCAGCTACTTCACTGCGTCGCTCCCCCGTATCGCCAGCAACGACATCTTCACTATTGACCCATCGAGCAAAATTCTCGCCATCAGTGCTGCGAATATCTGCCCCTGTGCGACCTTCCCACTGCCCACCATGCGTCTCTCGAATACCTGGTTCTATCGCGGCAGTCAGCCCGGTTAATGCAAGTAACGGGGCGGCAGTAGCCTGCGCGCGTCCGAGATCGCTACAGATAATAGAGTGCGGAGCAAAAGAAGCGAGCAGTGAAGCAGCGCGAGCTGCTTGCGCTACGCCAGTCTCGTCAAGAGGAATATCGGTATGGCCTTGAAAACGATTCTCCAGATTCCATGCGGTACGACCGTGACGCCAGAGCAGTAACTTACGCGCCACTCGAGATGCCTAATTCAGCAAGATCTAACCGTGGGCAATCTTTCCAGAGGCGTTCTAAGTCGTAGTAGGCGCGCTCTTCAAAGTGCATCACGTGAATGATCATGTCGCCGTAATCCAGCAGCACCCACCGTCCTTCACGAGCACCCTCGCGACGAATCGCTTTCTCGCCGATTTCTAGGAGTTTGCGTTCCATCTCGTCGATGATGGCGTTGACCTGTGGTTCGTTATTGCCGCTGGCAATGACAAAGATGTCAGCGAGCGCAAAATGTTCGGAAACATCGAGTGCGATAACTTCGGTGGCGATCTTGTCGAGTGCGGCCGCTACTGCGACTTTGGCGCTATTACGCGCTACTGAGGTGGCTGTCATGAGGAGATCAGTCTCCCACATAAAGCGAGTGCTGATGAATGTAGTGCAGAACAGCGGGATTTAAGCCTGGCGGAACGCGTCCGGCGTTGAGTTCGGCACGAATCTCAGTTGCTGAGAGCGAGCTCTCTGGCATATCCACACGATTGATGCGCAGTGGATGCACAAGCGGCGCCCCGGGATGCAATTCATGGCCGGGGCGGGCAACCGCCAGAATCTCCACGAGTTCCGAGAGTTGATCGGCGCGATGCCAGGTATGAAAATTTGCTACTGAGTCTGCACCTAGTACGAGGGAGATTTTCCACTCGGGATGTTCCCTCAAAAGTTCGTGCACCGTATCGATGGTGTACGTCGGCCCATCGCGTTGAATTTCGATATCGGAAATCTCTACATCGGCGTGCGCCCCGAGTGCCAAGCGACACATTTCAAGTCGATCTTTCGCGGAGGCAATCACTTCACTCTTCTGCCAAGGATCACCCGCGGGAAGAACGAGGACTAAATCTACGAGGTCAGTATCAAGGACCGCATCAATGATGGCTCGATGCGTGTGATGCACAGGGTCGAAGGTGCCGCCAAAGAGCGCGACATGGCGCGTGACGAGCGCGTTCTCCGCACTCATACGGATTACTTATCTACCGGTTTACTTATCTACGTCTTGGCGTAAAACGACGTAGAGACCGAAGGCGAGAGCGCCAAAAGCCACGACGCCAAAGGCAACCGAGGGGGCCGACATCTGACGCTTAGCTTCTTCTGCAAGGAGATGGAACATAGGCGTCAGTCTAGCCAGGGATTAGCCCCGGATTTGTCCCTCGCCACTCACGATCCATGTGGTGCTGGTCATTTCCGTGAGCCCCATCGGGCCACGGGCATGCAATTTCTGGGTGGAGATCCCAATTTCAGCGCCAAAACCGAACTCTTCACCGTCGGTGAAGCGGGTCGAGGCGTTGATCATGATGGCCGCGCTATCAAGGGTTGCCACGAACCGTTGGGCAGTTACGGCGGACTCAGTAACGATCGCTTCCGTGTGTTGGGTGCCGTGGGTGCGGATATGTTCCACGGCTTCATCGAGAGAAGAAACCACCCGGGCTGCAATCTCGAGAGCGCCGTATTCGATATCCCAATCGTCAGCCTCGGCCGCCACCACGTGTGAGTCACATGCCAGAAATGCCGCGTCGCCATGAATAGTGACGCCGGATGCGATGAGTTCGGAAGTGATGCGCGGCAGGAAGGCGCTCGCTATCTTTTCGTGCACCAGGAGAGTCTCCGCAGCATTGCAGACACTTGGTCGATGCACCTTTGAGTTGACCACGATGGCGACTGCTTTTTCGAGATCAGCAAACTCATCGACATAGACATGGCAATTTCCGACACCGGTTTCGATGACTGGGACAGTGCTCTCTTCAACCACTCGACGAATAAGGCTCGCTCCCCCACGTGGAATCACTAAGTCAACTAGTCCGCGGGCAGTGAGTAAGTCTTTCACGGTGGCATGATCTTCAGAAGGTACGAGCTGTACGACATCTGCTGGTAGCGAAGTGATCGCAAGTGCTGCGCGCATCACCTCTACCAAAATGGCATTGCTCTTGGACGCCGACGAAGATCCACGCAGCAGGACAGCGCTACCAGACTTCAAGGTAATACCTGCCGCATCGACAGTGACGTTGGGACGAGCCTCGTAGATCATGCCGACTACACCAAAAGGCACGCGCACTTGGCGAATCTTCAAACCATTAGCCATGGTGTTATCGCGAATCACTTCGCCAATCGGATCTGCAAGGCTGGCGACCTGGCGCAATCCATTCGCCATCGAAGTGACGCGAGCAGAAGTAAGAGTGAGGCGATCGAGGTATTGCCCAGTGCTATCCGCGCTCGCCGCGGCGGCTACATCGAGAACATTGGCGGCCAGGATTTCAGCGGTGCGCGCCTCTAATGCGTCAGCCATCGCTAGCAGGGCCGCGTCCTTCTCTGCTCGGGTGGCTACTGCCAGGGCCCGCGCGGCGGTACGCGCCCTGCCCGCTAAATCTGCAATAACCATGGCCTAAGGGTACCCGCCCAACTTTGGATCATGATTAGATCTATCCATGACCTCATTTGATCTCGTCATCAATAACGCACGCCTCCGTGGCCACGACGGCCCTGCTCACCTGGGAATCACTGGCGGGAAGATCTCCGCGATTTCCAAGGAGGCACTTTCAGGCGGGGAAACCATCGATGCAGAAGGCGCGCTCGTATCAACATCGTTCGTTGACGGTCACATGCATCTCTGCAAGGTCTACACGTACCGCTCATTTGGTGACGCGACTATCGGCGAGTACGGCACCGGCACAATGGGTGGCGCCATGACAGGCATCGAGCTCGCATCAAAGATCAAAGAGAAGTATCACGAGAGTTGGATCTACGACAACGCAAAAGCTGCAGCACTTAACGCGATCAAACATGGCGTGCTCCACATACAAGCATTTGTAGACACTGACACGAAAGCCCGACTTGAAGGCATCAAGGGCGTCATGCGGGTGCGCGATGAACTCAAAGATGTCATCAAGATTGAAGTGGTGGCATTCCCGCAAGATGGTCTACTCCGCGATCCAGGTGCGGAAGAGTATGTACAAGAAGCAATGAAGTTAGGCGCCGACGTGGTCGGTGGTATTCCGTGGATTGAATACACGGATGCGCAATCACAAGAACATGTGACTCGGATGGCCAAGTTGGCACAGAAGCACGGCACCAGACTTGCCATGCTCAATGATGATGCTGGCGATGCCAACTTACGTACCAGCGAAATGCTTGCAGTGGCCGCACTTGAATTCGGGCTCGAAGGCAAAGTGACGAGTTGCCACGCGCGCGCCATGGCGCTCTATCCAGAACCGACCTTCCGCAGATTGGCCGCACTCGCCGAACAAGCGCAGATGGGCTTCATCACCGATCCACATACCGGACCGCTCCACCTTCGCGCTCTGGAACTCTTCGACATGGGGCAAGCCGTTGGTATCGGCCACGACGACATCGAAGATCCTTACTACCCATGGGGTCGCTACAACATGCTCGAGATCGCATTCCTCTCTGCGCATATCCTCGGTGCCAACACGAGAGCGCGGATGGAAAATCTCTTCGACATGATCACCGAACGCGCATCACGCGCCATCGGAGCGACGCCTAAGAAAATTACTGAGGGCGCAGTAGCGGATCTGCTCGTGCACTCACACGACGATGTACACGAAGTGCTGAATCATCATCTACCTCCGAAAGTGGTGATCTCCAGGGGTAAGGTGGTAGCACGTTCCACCTCATCCACTGAATTCTCTCTCGGAGGGTAACCATGTTCTTGGTTCGGCTCCTGCGCAGAACTGCCATCGCACTGCTCACGATCTTCGTACTGCTCTGGGTCGTGCTTGCTGGCTTCCGTTACCCCAACCCGATTCAAGTGGCACGAGTAGGTTTTGCTGCGGCAACGGATACACCGAAGTACATGAACTCAAGTCCCATTGCGGCGAGCTCAACTCCGAAGCCATTAGAGGTGGGTTCGCAGGAGACGCTTCCACAAACCGTGGTCTTCCGCGGCAAAACAGTCACCTTTGATGAGTATCTGAAAGCCACCGCCACCAACGCGCTCTTGATCTATCGCGATGGCAAACTCACCCATGAGTGGTACGCAGCGGGGATAAGTAAAGATCAGAAACTTCCTTCGTACTCTGTCTCTAAGAGCATTACTTCTATTCTTGCTGGGCAATTTATTGCCGAGGGAAAACTCAAGGAGAGTGACCTACTCGTGGACATCCTCCCCGAGTGGAAGACCGGTACCTCGTACGACAAAATCACCATCGGCGATCTCCTCGATATGCGCAGTGGTATCGACGTTCCTGATGATTACCCTTCAGGTCCATCTGGGTGGGGACGCTCCATTGCACAGATGTATGCGACCACTGACATGAATTACTTCATTAAGAACCACCGCAAGATGCTCTTTGAACCTGGCACCAAGGGCGATTACCGCAGCGTAGATACCCAGATGGTCGGCATGGTGCTGCGCAAGATCTCCGGAAAGAGCCTCGTGCAACTTGCGCAGGAGCGTCTCTGGCAACCACTAGGTGCTGAGTACGCCGCATCGTGGAGTACTGATGTGAACGGCGGAATCGAGAAGGCCTTCTGTTGCTACAACGCGGCAGCGCGCGATTACGTCAAACTCGGAACGCTTCTGTTATCACCTTCGGCACAAGTAGATACTCAATGGCTTGCAAGACTATGGGCGCCGATGGAAACTCTTGACCACAATTGGGGCTACGGAGCATTCGTCTGGCATCCGTACGCCAATACTTCGATGATGCTCGGGCTGCACGAGCAAATTGTGATGGCGCTACCGATTCAGAAAACGGTAATCGTCAAACTCAGCGCAAACCTAGTTGAAAGCGACGAAGTTGAATCGGCCCGGATCCTGCATGAAATCGCCGTAAAGGGCTAAGCGACTTTCTTGTAACCCGTCGGACACTTCGGAGTCACCGCTTTCACAACCTTCTTCGTCTTACCCTTCATGCAGGTAATCGATTTCAATACCGGCTTTGAAACAACCGGAGCAGGAGCCACCATAGGCGCAGGCGCAACGGGTGCAGGAGTAGCAACTGGAGTGGGTGCCGGCGGCGCCAGTAACTTCACTTTCAGCGTAGGCGAAGAGTAGGTGAAGTTACTTGCGTTGAGATAAACCCAATCTCGCGTCACCTTGAGGTCGACCGTGGAAATTTTCGGTTCGCTACCTGTTCCATAAGTGATGGATACGGATGCCGAGGTGGGCAGAGTAGAGAGCCCGTAGTAGCACTTAATCAGATCGGCACGCATCGAGAATCCGTACGTTCCTAGATTGTCGGTGCCATCACTCGCCAAGTGCGGAGAAGCTACTCGGTAATTCAACGTCGAGGTTGCGGCATCAAAAGTAGGTGCGCCCGGGTCGTACACGGCTGCGTTGGTGGCCACGATCCCTTGAATTCCCTTTCCGGTGTTGCAATTCGTCATCGGCGCCGGCATAGGTGTCGGGCTGGCTCCCGGTGCAGGCATGGGGGCGGCATCCACGTGAGATGAAGTATTGAGTCGCCACGCGAAGTAATTACTCAGCGCTTTATCGCCGAGAACTTCAGGGAAGGTATTGAAAGTATCTACTGCTTCCGCATCATCCGGATTAATTGAGGGTACGTCGTAATTGTTATTGACCACCGAAGCAGATGCGTAAAAGTTGCGGCGCTTCATGACAGCATCTGCCTTAGCGTCAATGGGAACCCATCCGCCGGCAACGATCTCTTCAGTCGGGGCAGCTTCAACAATCAAATCTGAATAGTTGGCGTTATGAGCCTCGATGTACGCGTTGGGTTGGCGTAGACGGCCATTGAGCCAACCCGACATCGAAATCGGCAGGCGAAGAGCTACTTTGAATCGCAGATTCTTAGCGAACGGTTGGCGAACGTAACAGACCCCGTTGTCTGTGGCTACACATCCGTCTTCCAGCGCGAATTCCTTAAAGCGCTCACCCATTACTCGCTTGATCGGGAAGATGGCAAAACGCAAATTCTTATCCGCCACATCCCAGGCGCCATTACGCACCAACATGCCCTGCCCGAGGACACCGATCATTAAGTACTCAACCGCAGAATTACCACTTCCCATCGTCCAAATCCACGGGGATGAGCCACCTGCAAAACCTAAGTTAGTTGTGCCGTCGTACGTTGAGACAACTCCCCCATCGCTCTTATGAACACGTTCCGTAGGGATACCGGTGGTGATGGTGCCATCTTCGGAAATTGCCGAAAACGAATTCACGCAGATTGATTCCGGCGCGACCGCACAATTACCCACGGATGAATCCGCACCAAAACGTGTCCACTTGCTCGTGAGCGTCGGTGCGCACTTGGAATCGGTGGACTCGGTGCAGAGAAGTTGCTCCCCCGACTCGTTAGAAGCAGAAGTAAAGGAACGGAAGTTCACTTGATTTTCAGAGAAGTAAATCATGACGTGATTCGGAGTTGTCGGTGGCACCAACTTCAACATAGCCCGCGGCTCAAGAATCTGAGTGTCTGCGCTACTGGGTGAGATGGTGGCACCAGCAAAAGCCAAAGCCAATACAACTAGCCCCGCCAACTTAGATCGAGTACGCACCTACACACCTCCCCCTTTGCGCGACTCTAGCGCCTCCACACATCGGTAGCGCCAAACTTTTTCTGTGAAGAGTTAGCTCGCCTTCTTAAAACCCACCGGACACTTCGGGGCGGCGCCCTTCACCACAATCTTGGTCTTGCCCTTCGAACAGGTGATCGACTTAGTGACGACCTTGCTCTTTGGGGCCGGGGCAATCACCGGCGCTGCTGTGGTGATGGGAGCCGGCACTACTGCGGGAGCCGGCTTTTCCTGTGACAATTTAACCCGGATTGTCGGGGAAGAGTAAGAGAAACCTCCTGCGGAAAGATTGATCCACCCGCCAACCTCGTTGATGCGAGTGGTGGCTACTTGGTTCTCACCATTGGCGCTTACTACTTGAATCGAGGCTTGTACCGGAGCGTTTGAGAAGCCATACACGCACCGAGCAATATCAGAACGCATGAGCAAGTCATAGGTTCCCGTAGCGGTCTTGCTATCCGAGGTGTAGTGCGGTGAGAGAAGTTTGTAATCTAGTGATTCACTTGTCTTATTAAAAGTGGGCGGACCACCGCTATAGACCAACGCATTTGTCGTTACGACTCCGATGAGACCGGAAGCACTCTGAGTACAACGATTCAAATCACTCTCGCCGTCCCACGCTAGTGTGCGAAGCGCCCAGTAAGTGCGAGAGGTGGTGGCTTTATCTTTAATTAGCGGCAGCCATAACTTAGTCAGCTCAAAAGCATTCTCTCCGGTAGATCCAGGCATCAAATAGGCCCCGCCGACCCCTTGGGGCACATCCCTTGCAAGAAAAGCTCGCAATTCAGGAGAGAGGTTGCTCGTCGCGATTTGCTCGTAAATGGAAGGCACAATGACTGGCAATGCATCAATCGTGATGATCTGCTCAGAATCACTGCTCGAGGTGAGCGACATCTCTGGACGGTAAATGCGACCGTGGAACCAACCTCGCAGTGCGGACTGCAGCTTGATGCTCATTCCAAATCGATAATCAGCCGGAAATTCCTGTGGCATTTCACAGAAGCCATCTCCATAAATAACGCATGCCTCTTTATCAGCCTCTTGCGAAGCGTTCCCGCTTCCTACGCCTCCATTGACAGATCCATCGGCGCCCTTGGAAGTAGCGTCTTGGCCGTACTGAGGTGAATAACGGCCGCGCTTCTCATTTACCGGCACTATTGCTGCTTCCAGCGAACCCATATATGCCTGCTCGGTAGTGACCTTGGTATCGGCGCTTTTCTGGAGGGCTCCACTGAGCAATGCAGTTACGTAGTAATTCTCATTACCTCCCTGGTGCGTAACCCCAGGAATCTTCCACACGCCACCTTGGCCGCGGCCTTGTGGGATGTTGTTTTTCGGCGAGGCCGGGAAATCTAACGGACTGGAATCCGGAACACGCAACTGGAAGGTTCCTTCATACTTCTTCCCGCTGGTATCGACGGCATAAACACTGGACACACAATTCGTGAGAATTACCTGATCACACGGAGGCAAATGGCTCTGCAGCGCAAACTGGGTTGCTGCCACACACTTGGGATCATCAATTCCTAGGCAAAAGAATTTTCCTTGAGTCGCGAGATCTTTCGGAACCGTAATGATGTTCGGGACGGAACCTTTGAAGTTCACATTCTCGACAATGCTCAAACCTTGAGCGGATTGCGTGAGATCCACTCGCACTGAAGAGGAGGCCGAATTAATCGAGGTGAGCGCGATGCCTGCCGTGAGAAGTGAGGCTACAAGAAGACGTCTAGAAATCCGCATAGGGGCAGATTAGAGCCTGTACTGAAATCTGGACACTTTCAAAACGAGTTAAAGCAGGACTAGGTCGTCTCGATGAACGAGTTCACGCTCAAATTCAGCACCGAAAGCCAGAGCCAACTCCTTAGTGCTCTTCCCGAGCATCTTAGGAATCTCCTCCGCGTCGAAGGCCACCAGACCACGGGCGACCGCAACCCCAGTGGGGCTAACGAGGTCTACCGGATCCCCTGCAGAGAACTCCCCCTCCACCGCAGTGACACCAGCAGGCAGGAGTGAGAGGCGCCGTTCCACAACTGCAGCTACTGCGCCTTCATCGAGCATGAGGCGGCCACGCGGTGAAGAAGCGTGCGCCAACCAGAGCAAACGTGATGGGGTCTTAGCTGGAGACGCTGCAAAGTGCGTACCAATCTCCACACCTTGAAGCAGCGCAAGCGCATTGGCGGCTGAAGTGAGTCGCACATGGACACCGGCAGACGTAGCAATGCGAGCAGCTTCAATCTTGGTAGCCATGCCGCCCGTGCCCACTCCTGCTTTGCTCTTGCCGGACACATCGATGCTCTCGAGTTCGCTCATCGACGCCACGTGTGCCACACGCTTCGACGAAGGATCGCTCGGATCACCGGTGTAAAGCGCGTCGACGTCAGAGAGCAGAATGAGTTCGTCCGCATGAACCAGATGTGCCACGAGCGCGGCAAGGCGATCGTTATCGCCAAAACGAATCTCGTGAGTTGCGACCGTGTCGTTCTCGTTGATGATCGGCACAATACCGAGCGCTAAGAGGCGATTGATGGTGCGCTGTGCGTTTTGATAATGGCTACGGCGAATTACATCTTCAGCCGTGAGGAGCACTTGTGCGCCGTTGAGGTGATGTCGCGCGAGTGATTCTGTATACCGATGTACGAGTAGACCCTGCCCCACTGCGGCAGCAGCTTGCTGAGTGGCGAGATCACGCGGGCGGCTCTTGAGTTCCAATGGGGCTAAACCGGCCGCGATAGCGCCGGAGGAAACCAATAACACTTCGTCTCCGCGAGCGCGCACAAACGCCAACGCATCGACAAGTGCATCTACTTTATCGGGATCGAGATGTGAACCAGCAGAACCAGTGAGCGATGATGAACCAACTTTGACGACGATTCTCTTACTCATCGTCTTCTGCCGATTCCTCCGCAATCTCTGACTCAACGCGAACTGAAAGACTGCGAATGTAATCAGCATCATCGATGCGTGCATCAGCACCGCGAGGGCCGAGCAATTCAGCGCCGGCTTCGATCGACGGCTCCCAATCGAAGGCCACGGCATCTTCACCGATGCCGATCTGAACTTCATCGCCCGGCTTTGCGCCCTTAGCAAAGAGCGCCTTTTCTACGCCGATAGTCGCGAGACGATCTGCGAGGTATCCAATAGCTTCGGCATTGTTGAAGTCCGTTTGGCGCATCCAACGCTCCGGCTTTTCACCGCGCACAATGAAGATCTCATCGCCATCTTCGTTGCGGCCATTTTCGAGCGTGAAGCCAGAGTTATTGAAGGCGCGAGGACGAATAACAATGCGAGTGGCTTCTTCTACCGGAGCGGCTGCGCGAGCTTGCTCGACTAACCGCGACATTGCATAGGTAAGTTCGCGCAAGCCTTCACGAGATGCGGCCGAGATTGGATACACCTCGTAGCCGGCTTCTTGCAATTGCTCGATCACCATGTCAGACATGGCCCGACCATCGGGAAGATCTATCTTGTTCAGGGCAATGATGCGCGGACGATCATTGAGCCCACCGTATGCATCGAGTTCCTTCTCGATCATGGCTAAGTCAGTAACTGGATCGCGATCGTTTTCCAAGGTGGCGCAATCGAGTACGTGCACGAGTGCTGCACAACGCTCAACGTGGCGCAAGAACTCAAGGCCTAAGCCTTTTCCTTGGCTCGCACCCGGAATGAGACCAGGCACGTCGGCCACCGTAAAGCGATTGGCGTCTGCTTGTACGACACCGAGGTTAGGGACCAATGTGGTGAAGGGGTAATCAGCAATTTTAGGACGGGCCGCAGAGAGCGCAGCTACGAGCGATGACTTACCAGCGCTCGGATAACCCACGAGTGCAATATCTGCAACGCTCTTAAGAATGAGGCGCACACTCTTTGCATCGCCGGGTTCGCCAAGGAGTGCAAAGCCAGGTGCACGACGACGTGACGAAGCAAGCCCCGCGTTACCTAATCCCCCGCGACCACCTTGTGCAATGACATAGCGCGTGCCGAGGCCGACCATGTCGATGATGACATTGCCTTCCATATCTTGCACGACAGTGCCGTTAGGAACCGAGAGGGTGATGTCATCGCCCGATGGACCATCGCGCCAGCCACCGTAACCTTGACGACCGTTTGTGGCGCGGCGGTGCGGTGAGTGGTGGTAATCAAGGAGTGTGGTGGTGTTGCCGTCAACCACGAGGATGACATCTCCGCCGCGTCCGCCGGTGCCACCATCGGGACCGCCGAGGGGCTTGAACTTTTCACGGTGAACAGAGACGCAACCATTGCCGCCATTGCCACCCGAGACATGCAGGATGACTTCATCAACAAAGGTGGTCATGGCTTAAGTCTCCCAGACTTTGTCCCGGCCCCACTCCACGAGCGTGGCTTCAGGGTAATAACTGTGTTGAGAATGCAAAAAGCGGACCGGCTGAACCGATCCGCTCCCCACAAACTTAAAGTTATGCGCTGACTGGCAACACATTCACTACTTTGCGACCGCGTGCCATGCCGAATGAAACAGCACCTGCAGCGAGCGCGAAGAGGGTGTCATCCTTACCGCGGCCGACATTTTGGCCAGGGTGGAAGTGAGTGCCACGTTGACGCACGAGGATTTCGCCAGTGCCGACAACTTGACCACCAAAGCGCTTTACGCCGAGGTATTGAGCATTTGAATCGCGCCCGTTCCGTGTGGAGGACGCACCTTTTTTATGTGCCATCGTCTACCCCTTTACTTTCCGGCCGAAATTCCGGTGACTTTGATACGGGTCTGCTTCGCGCGGAAACCTTGACGGCGACGGTACCCGGTCTTGCTCTTGTAACGAAGAATGATGACCTTCTCGCCCTTGACCTCTTCGAGAACTTCGGCGGTGACCTTCACGCCAGCAAGTACTGAAGAATCAGTGGTGACCTTCTCGCCATCGACGAGGAGGATTGCGGGAAGCGAGAGCGAAGCCCCAGCTGCAGCATTAACGCGGTCAATCAGGAGTACATCTCCGACGGAGACCTTCTCCTGGCGTCCGCCAGCTTTCACGATTGCGTACACAGCTTTGCTCTCTTTCAGATGGTGTGGGATTCCCACGTAAACACCCACGCAAATCCCCACGGAAATGCACGTCCTTAGGTTACGGATCTACGCCCAGCGGGGCAAATCGCCCGAGCGCCGGGGCAGCGCCGGCGGGTCTTTGGTCAGCGGGAGGCCCCCACCCGGGCTAAGGTAGGGCCAGATCACGGCGAGTAACGGGGCGGTTGGCCTCCCCGCACCGTGGGGGCGTACTCCGGAGGACCCGGGATGCCCGACCTGAGATAGGGGTGTGACCGGCTTCGCCGGCGCTTCGATGGAGAACATCGACCCATACATATTAAGAAGCCTTGCAGACGCCCAGCCTGAGATGTACTGGTCAGACTCTGACCCGCTAGAGACCGAGCCGCACTCTGCCCTGATTGGCTCTGAGACTGCCGAACTGGTGGTGGTCGGCGCCGGATACACCGGCCTCTGGACCGCGCTGCTGGCCAAAGAAGCTAACCCCGAGCGCGATGTCGTCATCATTGAGCAGCGCGAAACCGGAGCCGGGGCTTCAGGGCGCAATGGCGGTTTTGTGGTTGCCTCCCTCACTCACGGCTTCCAGAATGGAAAGAATCGCTGGCCCGACGAGATGGGCACCATCGAACGCATGGGGCGCGAAAACCTCGCCGCCATCGAAGAGACGATCCATCGCTATGGAATCGAATGCGATTGGGAACGAACCGGTGAAATTAAAGTCGCCGCCGAACCCTGGCAATTAGTCGGCATGGAAGAAGAAGCGGCCGAACGAAACGAACTTGGCGACGACGTGGAATTCCTGGATGCCGACACCGTACGCAGAATGATTCACTCCCCCACCTATCACGGCGCTGTCTTTGATCATGATGGAACCGCACTCGTTGATCCTGCGCGCCTTGTCTGGGGATTAGAACGCGCATGCATTTCACTCGGCGTGCGCATCTTTGAGAATTCGAAAGTGCAATGGCTGGAACGCGAGAAAGACGGAATTCGCGTTCACACCACGTTCGGGGAAATCTTTACCGACAAAGTGGCACTCGCTACCAACGTTTTCAAACCCGTAGTGCGCAGCGCTCGCAAATACATCGTGCCGGTCTACGACTACGTACTCGTTACTGAGCCGCTCACCAAAGCACAACACGATTCGATCGGCTGGGGCGGACGCGAAGGCGTCGGCGACGCCGGAAACCAATTCCACTACTACCGACAAACAAGTGACGGTGGAATTCTCTGGGGCGGTTGGGATGCGATCTATCACCCCGGCGGAAAAGTACGCCAAGAGTATGAATTCCGTCCGGAATCATTTGCCACTCTGGCATCTCACTTCTTTAAAACATTTCCACAACTTGAAGGCATCAGCTTCACTCATATGTGGGGCGGGGCAATCGATACCTGTTCGCGGTTCGCGCCGTTTTGGGGACTCTCCCGCGATAAGCGCGTGGGCTATGCCCTTGGATATACCGGCCTTGGGGTGGCAGCAACTCGTTTCGGTGCACAAGTGATGCTCGATCTTCTCGATGGTCACGAAACCGAGCGCACCCAGCTCTCCATGGTGCAGAAGAAGCCGATCCCCTTTCCACCTGAACCTTTCAAGTACATCGCCATCCAAATCACGCGCTGGTCCATCCACCGCGCGGATAAGAAGGATGGCAAGCGCAACCTCTGGCTGAAATTCCTCGATCGCTTCGGACTAGGCTTCGACTCGTAAACTTTTACACACGATCCACTACGGATAGAAGAGAGATCACCATGAAGAAGCGCACCCTCGGAGGAGTTCTCGAAGTCTCAGCCCAAGGCTTGGGTTGCATGGGCATGAGCGATTTCTACGGCGCTAGCGAAGATGCGCAATCCATCGCTACGCTCCACCGCGCGCTCGATCTCGGAATTAACTTTCTTGATACCGCCGACATGTACGGCCCCTTCACTAACGAGAGGCTTGTGGGAAGCGCCATCAAGGATCGCCGTAGCGAAGTAGTGATCGCCACCAAGTTCGGCAACGAACGCAATCCTGATGGCTCTTGGGTTGGTATCAACGGTCGCCCAGAGTACGTGCGCGCTGCGTGCGATGCTTCACTGCAACGTCTCGGCGTGGACTCCATAGATCTCTATTACCAACACCGCGTCGATAAGAACGTTCCCATCGAAGAAACTTTCGGCGCCATGAAGGAATTAGTCGAAGCCGGCAAGGTGCGCTACCTCGGCATGTCAGAGGCCAAGGGCGAAACCATTCGTCGCGCCCACGCGATCCATCCAGTGACTGCAGTACAAACTGAGTGGTCACTCTGGACACGCGACGTGGAAGAGAACGGCGTGCTTGAAACCGTGCGCGATCTGGGTATTGGGTTTGTCCCTTACTCACCTCTCGGTCGCGGATTCCTCACCGGAGCGATCAGCAACCCTGAAGAGCTCGACGCCAACGACTCACGTCGCCGTGGCGCGCGTTTCCAGGGTGAGAACCTTGATGCCAACCTCAAACTTGTGGAGCGCATTTCAGAGATCGCGAAAACTAAGGGCATCTCGCCTGCGCAACTCGCCCTCGCATGGGTGATGGTGCAAGGTGAAGACGTCGTACCAATTCCTGGAACGCGCAAGATTCATCGCCTTGAAGAGAACGCGGCTGCTGCGGAGATTACTTTTACTGCCGCGGAGTTAGCGAGCATCGATGCAGCTGCACCGATTGGCGCGACCGCTGGTGATCGCTACCCCGACATGTCCAACGTCAACCTCTAAGGAAAATCCACGCTCGATCGAGTTCAAAAGCGCTATCGAATCAACTCGGCGCCGGGGTGCTTCTTCGCCAGAGTTGCATCGCACGTCACGAGCGTTGCCGAGTGAACAAGTGCCGTAGCACTGATGATCGAATCGGGCATCACTAAGTTTGAATGTGCTCGAATCTTGGCAGCAGCCATCGCAATCTCCTCGTCAACAGCCACACGGTCTGGAAATCGCTTTTCGAGCGCAGAAATAATGCGTCTTGTGACGACCGCGCCCTCTCTCATTGGCGATATGAGAACTTCGGTAAGAGTAATGACAGATATTTTGAAGGATTGATTAGAATTTTCGACGAATCGCTTGCACGCCTTGTGATGGGAATCAGAGGTGTTTAGCAGCGCAATAAGTACTGAAGAATCCAGAACGACTACCGCCATGAGTCACGTTCTTTCCGTAGATCAAACGAGTCATAGACCCCATCGCCGAGTCCACAAAAGTCATCCCAACTGTTTGAAATTGCCCTGACTTCCAACACACCTTTAGGACTCAGTACAAATTCGACACCATCTCCAGGCTTGAGGCCCGACGCACGCAAGAGATCCACTGGAAGCGTGACCTGATTCTTTGCACTGATTCGACTCTGAGTGGTGCGCCCCCTTCGTTCCCGTGGAGTCGTTCCCGCTTTCTTAGCCTTTACTTTAGATACCATAAGTAAAGCATAGCAACAATGATGAACAGGAGCGATCTCATCCTTCTTCCTGTGGAGTACCCGTTGTTGCCAATCCAGATAAGGGAAGATACGGTCACGAGGTGAGCGCGAAATGAGCCTAGGAGCGATACATCCGGATTATCAGGTGGCGCTAAGTCAACTACTTGCCGTCTTCCCTGGTGGCTTCAACGGCCCAGAAACTATTGAAGAGCGTCGCATATTGATTAATGGTGCGCTCGCACTCAACCCAGTTAACGAGAATGTCACCCGCGAGGATCGCTTTATCCCCGTCGAGGGCGCTCCCGACGTCCGTATTCGTATCTATCGTCCTAAGAAGGCCGCGTATGCGCTTCCGCAACCCGCGATTTTTACGATTCACGGTGGCGGCATGGTGACCGGCAATATCGAAGCCGACGACGCCAACGCCGCGGGCCTCTGCGAGCAGAGTGGCGCTCTCACGATCGCTATCGATTATCGCCTGGCGCCGGAACACCCCTTCCCCGCCGCCATTAACGATTGCTACGCAGTAGCCAACTGGATCTTTGAGAATGTAGCTGAATTAGATCTCGATCCCACTCGCATTGCACTTCATGGCGGTAGTGCTGGCGGCGGACTTGCGATTGGGCTCGCCCTCATGATGCGCGATCGCGGCAACCTGCGCTTCTGCTTCTTAATGGCGATCTACCCCATGATTGATGACCGTCACATCACCGCTTCATCCAAAGCCATTACCAACATTGGTATCTGGGATCGCAAAGCGAGCCTGGAATCCTGGGCTTGGTATCTCGGCGATGCCTACGGCAGCGATGACATCTCGCCATATGCCGCACCAACGCGTGCTACAAATCTAGAAGGCCTGCCACCTACTTTCATCGACGTCGGCACCCACGATCTCTTCCTCGATGAAGATCGCGAATTTGCTGAGCGACTCAAAGCAGCAGGTATCCCAGTGGAGTTTTATATCAGCGAAGGCGCGTATCACGCCGCTGAACTCTTCGTCAGAGACGCAGCACCATCACAATTAATCTGGGGTCGACGCTTCGCCGCTCTAAAAAGAGCCCTCGACTAACTCATCACTTGGTGAGCGAGACCACGATCTTTCCCACGTGCTTGTTCTCTTGCATGTATTCGTAGGATTCAAGTGCACGCTTCCACGGAAAGACCGTGTCAATCACTGGTTTGAATTTTCCGGAGTCTATTGCGTCAGCTAGCCACTTGATTCCGCGCTCGAGCGAGGCAGGATCGTTGACGTGGTTGTAGAGCGAGTACGGATGAATAATGACGTGCCTGCGCACCGCCTGGACAAGATCAAAAGTAACGGTGGGGCCGCATTGCGTGCCATACATAAAGACTCGCGATCCATACGTAAGCGCATCCATGTAAGTGCCAATGAAATCATCGGAGAGCGGGTCATAGGAGATATCCACTCCGCGCCCTCCGGTGTACTCCAGCATCTTCTCCGCGAGCGGTTCCTTCTCAGAAGCGATCACAAAGTCAGCACCAGCTGCGCGGATCGCCGCAGCCTTCTCGCCGGTACGCGTCTGCGCAATCACGGTGACACCTAGCGACTTCGCGATCTGAATAGCTGCCAGACCTGCGCTACTTGAAGCACCTGTCACCAAAATCGATTGACCTGGCCCCATCTTGGCGATCTCCACGATCGGGTAATAAGCAGTGAGATATTGCATGGTGATTGAACACGCCTCTTCCGACGTAAGCCCGGCAGGTGCCTTCATCAAGAATTGCTCTGGAGTAATGGCGTACTCCCCTGCCACGTTGCAATCGGTGGCGCTCACATTGTTGAAAGGAATGGAAGTAACTCGATCCCCGATTGCAAACTTGGTCACACCGCTTCCAATCGCATCGACGATGCCACATCCTTCAAGACCAATCCGAGAAGGCAGATTGGCCACCGAGTAATGCGCGCCATACAAATAGAGCAAGTCTGCACGATTAAGCGCGAATGCCTCAACGCGATAACGGACTTCACCGGGACCAGGTTCCACCAAAGCGATGTCGGCGAAATCAAGAACTCGCTTGCCACTTACCTCATCAAAGAGCAGAACGCTGGCCATGGGATTCCCTCTTTCATTGATCTCGCGGACCTAACCTCGTGAACGACGGAAGACTTGATCAGCCGCCACGGCAGCAAAGATCAAGAGACCAAGTGCAGTGAGTTGGTAGGTAGTGTCGACACCGAGCAAGTTCAAACCGTTGCCAATGAGTGCGAAGGTAAGAATGCCAAGGATGCCGCGCCAGATAGAACCCGAACCACCAAATACGGAAACGCCACCGACTACGGGTGCTGCGATCGCAGTGAATGCGATGGTGTCGGAATAAGCGTTAGTAGCACCTGATCCGTATCGACCCGCATAGATCATGCCGGCAAGACCAGCACCGATGCCGGAGATGACGTAGCAGGAGATGAGGATGCGATTGGTGCGGATACCAGCAAGGAAGGCAGCCTGTGCGTTGCCGCCCACCGCATACACATTACGTCCCCAAATAGTGCGCGAGAGGAAGATGCCGACGATCGCCGAGAAGATGAGTGCGATATAGATCGCGCCCTTGATTCCGAGGAACTTTCCTTCGAAAGCGCTGCGCATCGCAGCAGCCGTGTCCTTATTGGTTATGCCCACCAAGCCACCACTACAGAGGATCAAGCCAAGACCACGGAAAGCAAATGAGGTGGCGAGCGTTCCAATGAAAGAGTTCACGTTAGTACCTACGATGCCCAGGCCATTGAGCAGTCCCAAGACGCCACCGAAACCCACACCGACGATGACACCAAGAACCATGCCAAAAGCATTGATCGCATTAACCGTCATGATCGCTGACGCTGTAGCAGTAGCTGCGACCGAGAGATCAAAGATGCCGGCGATGATGCAGAGCGTCAGCACCGTGGCCATGATGAAGAGAATCGATGACTGATCGAGGATATTCGCCGCGTTCTGCCACGAGAGGAACGAGGGCGAGGAAATCGACAGAACCACAAAGAGCAGTCCGAAGACTCCCACGATTCCGTAACTTCTTAATTTCTCAATCATTCTTTACTCCTGACGTTTGCCCAAAGAAGGCGGCTACCACTTGCTGTTGATCAAACGGGGCGGTGAATTGGGCTTGTACTTTTCCTTGGTGAATAACAAGAACACGGTCACAGACACCTAGGACTTCTTCGATCTCGCTTGAGATGAAGAGGATCGACATGCCGCTCTTGGCAAGATCCAAGAGAGTTTGGTGAATAGCGCGCTTCGCGGCAATATCAACTCCGCGCGTTGGCTCATCAACGATGAGCACCTTCGGGGCCACTTCTACGGCGCGACCGAAGAGAATTTTCTGCTGGTTTCCACCGGAGAGTGAGAGCGCGGATTGGGTGATCTTTGAGTAACGCAGATCGACTTGGCCGGCGAGTTCTACCGCTCGCTTATCGAGCTTACGAGCTGAGAGAGATCCACCTTTTCGATAACGCTTCAAAGTGGAGAGCATCATGTTGTCAGAGATGCTCGCCTCAAGAATGAGACCTTCTTCTTTGCGACTTTCGGGGATCATGTAGATCCCCTGCTTGATCGCTTCTCGGGGTGATGTAACGGAAAGTGTTGCGCCCTCTAGTGTGACCGTTCCTGACTCAAGTGCATCAGCGCCAAAGATGGCGCGTGCGATCTCGGTGCGTCCGGCACCGATCAATCCTGCGAGACCAAGGATTTCACCTTCGTGGATTTCAAAAGAGATATCGTGCAGCGAAGAGTTGGTGAGCCCATCAACTGAGAATCGCACCTTGTGGGTGGCTGCGGAGTCGGTTTCAAAGTAACGCGTTTCCAGCGAGCGCCCCACCATGCCAGCCACCAAAGAGTCGATGGATTCGTCCTTTGTAGGACCCACCTTCACCACTTCTCCGTCGCGCATGACAATCGTGGTGGTGGTGAGCTCCAAAACCTCTTCAAGAAAGTGTGAAATCAAAAGAACTGTGACGCCGCGTCGCGCGATTTCGCGAATAGTGGCGTGCAATCGAGCCACTTCATCTGCGGTCAGCGAGGCAGAGGGCTCATCCATGATGATGAGTTTCGCATTGCGCGAAAGCGACCGCAGGATCTCTACCTTCTGTTGATCAGCAAGCCGCAATCGAGAGACGACCGCATCGGGGTCTAATTCAAATTTGGTGAGTTCGAGCAACTCCTTGAAGTCGCTACGCATCTTCGACCGGTTCGGAAAGATGCCAAGGCGTGGAGTACTGCCGAGGAATACGTTTTCAATAACGGTGGCATCGGGAACCAACATGATTTCTTGGGCCATCATCGCAACGCCAGTGCGGAGCGCCTCGAAAGGCGAACGGAAGGAGACTTCACTTCCATTAAATTCCATAGTTCCTGAATCAGCGGTGTAGACACCAGCCATCATCTTCGCGAGCGTGGACTTGCCAGCGCCATTCTCACCTACGAGACCGATGATCTCGCCCTCAGTAAAGGAGAGGGAGACGGAGCGCACGGCTCGGGTGGCGCCAAAAGTTTTCGTCAGTTCATGAACACGAACGAGCGCTGTAGAAGAGTTCATAACCTCCACTCTCCTACAGCGCTCGTGTCATGTAAATCGATCTACCTAGTGAGAATTAGGAGAGATCTGAGTAGGTGCCCATGAGGTCACCGATGATTGCCTTGGTGCCGTGTGCATCAAGGAGGGTTTGGGTATCGAATACTGGGTTTGGCTTTTGGCCATTGGCCTGTGCCAAACCGATTTCGACGGACTTAACGCCCATGCCCTTGATGTCTGAGTTGTAGAGACCGAACCACTTGCCGCTCTTCACGTTGGCGTATGCCTCAGTAGAAGAACCGTTGCCGATGAGGGCAACCTTGGTGGTGTCTACGACGTCAGTGGCGCCGAGGATTGCTTGTGAAGAACCAACCATGACGTTGACCTCTGGGTGTGCCTGAAGTACGTCTTGTGCAGCCTTCTTGCCGCTGTCGGCAGCGTAGCCACCTTCAACTTGAGCAACGAGCTTGATCTTCGAACCGGCAACGCTTGAACCCTTGAGGGTCTCAACGAATGCTGCGGTACGTGCGTTGTCGAGAGGAAGCGCCTTGAAGCCTTCGAGGTAGGCAACGTTGCATGTGGCCTTTCCTTCGCAAGCAGCGACGGCGATCTCAGCAAGAACCTTGCCGTTAGAGATAGGGGTTTCGCCAACAACTACGAGGCCAGGAACTTGTGGCTCGAGAGTGTCGAACTTGGCGCCGAGTGGGGTGAATGCAGCCACAACGGTGATGCCCTTGGCGATTGCCTCTTGAGCGGCAGTTGCCATACCGACTGAATCAGAAGCAAGCATGACGTACATCTGTGCGTCACCCTTAATTGTTTGATCCTGTACAGCCTTGATCTGTGCCGCAGCGTCGTAACCAGCAGTGCTGAGGTCAACAACTTCTGCGCCAGCAGCAGCTGCGCCTTCCTGCACACCAGCAAGGACTGCTTGGGTGAAGGAGTTTGACTTCCAGAAGCCGAAGAATGCAATCTTCTTTACTACCTGGGTGTCAGCAGCTGCGCTGCTCTCCGTGGTTGAAGCTGAATCGCTTGAACTGCATGCCGCGAGGGACATGGCAGCTACTGCAGCGAGAGCTACAAATAACTTCTTGCTCTTAGTCATGTATCTGTCCTTTTCTTTAGCTCAGTACTACCGAGTTATTTCGAGTTACTTCCAGGCTTGCGGCCCTGGAACCGCAAGGGGTACATCCAACAACTCTGCCGGTGCAGCAGAGGCCCAATCTCCTGCAACGAGTGCAGCAAGGTCATCCGTTGCCATTCCCCGATCCGGATGGTCCATCCATCTCTGGTAAGCAATGTTGTCTTCCCAGAAACCGATGATCTTTACCGTGCTATCGGGGTTCTGTGGCGCGATCATTGCCAACTTCCAACAACCTTCTACCTGAATCGCAGTCTCAAGGATTTGGTGCTTAATGAAAACTTCCTTGAGGGCTGCTTCCTTTCCAGGTTTCAGTTTGAACTCCAGCAGGGACATGATCATTTACTTTGCCCCTACCTTGCTGCGCAACGCTGCCGTTGCACTCTCGTCAACCGCAAAGGTCTTGGGATCGACTACAACACCGTAATCGTCCTTCGCCTTGCCCACGCTGACGAAACCTTGTTTTACATCTTCGGCAACTGCTGAAGATGCGCGCTCGAATGGGTTACCCCAACCGCCGCCACCGCCTGTGAGGTTGACGATGCGACCGTCAACATCAAAGGAGTTATTACTCACGCTTACTTCCTTCTCAAGCGGAGTTCCCGGGTGAACGATGACGGTGTTCTTCACACCTTCGTTGCCACCCGCAACTGCCCAAGGACGAGTAAGGGTCTTGTAGTTGATGACGATCGCAGTAGAAGGTGCGAGGAACTTGTACGCCCGCTCGATACCCACACCACCGCGATGCTTGCCGGCGCCACCAGTATCTTGGCGATAGCCGTAGCGCTCGATCATCATTGGCGCCTTGCTCTCCAAGATTTCTACTGGGTTATTACGGCAGCCTGGCTCAGTGACGTGCATGATGCCATCTTCGCCATCTGCACCTGAGTGTGCGCCCATACCCACAGCGTCGTTAGTAGCTTCAAGCCACCAAGCACCGTTACGTGGATTCACGCCAAGAGCCATCACGTCGCAGACATCGCCACCGCTGCAGGCAGGTACGACATCGGGAAGACCTTGCGCAAGCGCCTTAGTCACAACTTCAGGTGCCAGCAATCCGGTCCACAATGTAAATGTAGGCATCGGTGGTGTGGCATGCATCAAGGAACCCTCAGTAGTGAGGATCTCTAGGTTGCGGAAGTTACCGGCACAGATATTGCTATCTGGTGTGGTGAGCGATTTGAAGGCCAAACGAGATGCCGCAAAGGTGCCACCGATTGGAAGGTTGATCGGTCCCGCTGCGCCCTTGTTAGTGCCGCGCCAGTCGATGATCATGCGATCATCTTCGACGGTGACAATGACCTTCATCTCCACGAGCTCATCAGTAACGACGCCATCGGAGTCGAGGAAGTCTGATGCGCTCCAGGTGCCCTTAGGAAGACGAGCAACGGCGGCGCGGGAAAGGCGCTCGCCGTGTTGATTGATCTCTTCCATGGCTTCTACTACAGAGTCGAGACCAAACTTCGCCACGATCTCCTTCAAGCGCACATCGCCGGTGTGAACCGCCGATACCTGTGCTTGAAGATCACCGATGGTGCGTTCTGGGAATCGACTGTTGAAACGGATGATGTTGAAGATGTCGTCGCAGATAACACCTTGATCGTAAATCTTTGAACATGGGAAGAAGATTCCCTCTTGCGACATATCCGTGGAGTCGAGTACGTATCCGGCATCCTTCTGCTTGAGGTCAAGCAAGTGGACGCGGCACGAAGAGAAGCCGACCAACTTGTTATCTACCAAGATCGGCGTGAAGACCAACGCATCGAGCGTGTGGGCAGCAGACCAGTAAGGGTAGTTAAGCAAGTAAACATCGCCACTCTTAAAGTTCTCGCGGCCCACGAACTCGATGCCCTTTTGCACACCGAAGTCATTGGCGCCGGAGAAGATTGCGATACCGGGGGCTTCTGCGATGCAGTTGCCATCGACATCGTGCAAGCTGATGCCATAGTCGTGGATTTCGTAAACGATGGTGTTGTACGCAGTGCGGCAGAGGTTACGTGCCATTTCGTTGCACGCAGACAACATGCTGTGCCGAATAACTTCAACGGTAATTGAATCGATCATGTTAGTTCGCCTTTGCCACGTGAATGATGATTTCGCCGTACTTGCCAAGCTCAGCACGATCACCGGCATGGAAGACGGTGGTCGCTGTGTGTTCGTTGATGATGGCTGGACCTTCGATGGTGTCACCGAATTGCAAGTCATCACGGTCATAGAGTGAGTAAGGCGCACGCTTTCCGCCACCTACATATACCTGGCGAATGCCAGTAGGGGTAGGAACGCGGCCAGCTTGCTTCGTGAGCACTGGAAGTACTGGTGCATCTACTTCACCGCGAGCCGAGAAACGAAGCGATACCAACTCGATTGGGTCTGGCATCGTGTGGCCGTAAGCCTTCTCATGTGCTTCGCTGAAGACCTCGCGCATATGAACAATTTCCGCGTCATCGATCTTCTCAGAAACCGGAAGCGTCACGCTGTGCTCTTGTCCGGAGTAACGAAGATCCATGTACTGCGTGAAGTGTTGTTCCTTAGCGGAGAAGCCTTCATTATCGAGCGCTGCCTTTGCTTCGCTACGCATCTCTGCGAAGTCTGCATTAATGATCGAAAGATCAGCAGTGTCGAGCCCAGTGATGCGGGTGCGTGAGAAGTCGTGCTGCACGCTCGCCATCAACATTCCGAAGGCCGAGAACGCACCTGGCCCTGGAGGCATGATGACCGTTGGGATGTTGAGTTCGCGAGCCACATCAACACCGACCAAGCCACCGCCACCTCCGAAGGAGAGGAGCGCGAAGTCAGCAGGAGTGTGTCCGAGCTCTACCGTGATCGCGCGAACTGCGCCGACGATCTTGATGGTAGAGATACGGATAACGCCACGGGCCACTTCATCAATATCCATACCGAGCTTGTCGGCATTGACCTTGAGAGAACCCTCAGCGAGTTCCTTGTTGAGAACGAGTGTTCCTGCGAGCGCGTTCTCGTTTCCGAGGTAGCCCACATGGAGTGCGGCATCGGTGAAGGTAGCTTCCTTGCCACCGTTGCCGTATGCAGCTGGTCCTGGATCGGCACCTGCGCTGGCTGGTCCTACCTGAAGGTGGTTGCCCTCATCGATCCATACGAGCGAACCGCCACCGGCGCCGATCGTGTGAATGTAGAGAGAAGACAAGTTAATAGGAAGACCTTCGAAGGATGCATCGAAGTAAGTGAGTGGCTCGCCGTCCACGACGAGAGAAGCATCAAGTGAGGTGCCGCCCATATCGATGGTGATGAGATCGCCGCAACCGGTTGCCTTCGAAAACCATGCGGCGCCAAGTACGCCACCGGCAGGACCGGAGAGGATGAGGTTCACCGGAGTCTCCTTAGAAGACTCGGCCGTCATAGCCCCGCCACCGGAGCGTGTCATCAAGAAGAGGCCGCTGAACTTCTTGGCAGCCAGCGACTCTTGCAACTTGCCGATGTACTTACGGACAAGTGGCTTGATGTAAGCATCGAGCACTGCCGTGCTGCTGCGCTCATACTCACGAAGTTCACGCGAGAGTGAAGAAGAGACCGTTACTTCGATCTCTGGTGCGACTTCGCGCATGATCGCAGCCATCTTCTGCTCGTGTGCGGGGTTCACATACGAGTGGAGGAAGACAATGGCAACAGATTGCACGCCGAGTTCAATGAATTGCTTGGCGACAGCGCGCGCAGCGTTCTCATCGAATGCTTTAACAACGTTGCCTTCGTAATCGAGGCGCTCGGGCAATTCCAGGATGTGTTGGCGTTCCACCAAGCTCTTTGGCTTGCGGTACTTCCAGTCATACATCGGAATGCGATCAGTGCGACCGAGCAAGTACACGTCACGGAAACCTTCCGTGGTGACGATGCCGGTCTTTGCTCCGCGACGCGTCAAGAGCGCGTTCAAGCCGAGCGTGGTGCCGTGGATGAAGTGCGAGACCGCTTCCAGACTCACACCCGATGCGGCGAAACCATTGAGTACACCTTGTTGTGGATCACTTGGTGTGGTGGGCACCTTGTCGAACTTCACATTGCCACTGCCACCATCAAGTGTGACGACGTCGGTAAACGTGCCTCCGACGTCAATTGCTACACGGGCGCTTTTCGCCATGAACTCTCACCTTTCCCAAAGAGATGCCGACCGAGCAGAAGAACCTCGGCTGGCATGTGACATATTACTGAGGGGCTTTCTCCCATGACTAGGGGTAGGGAGGAAAGATTTCTCACCTTTCGATCTGACTTTCATGAGTCTATTTTGCTGCCTTCTTGACCAGGGACATCGCCAGCACGGCATCGATGGTTGTGTTGATGTGGTGCTCCATCACCTTGGCGACCGTTTCGAGGTCCCGCTGCTCCATGGCATCGAGGATCTGGATGTGCTCAAAAGCCGAGGTCTCGAGCTGGCCGCTCTCCAAAATAAAGGGCAGGGCGTGGATCCGGGCGCGGGAGCGGAACTGGTCAGCAACCTCCACCAACATGGGGTTTCCGGAGAGCTCCAGGATCCCACTATGGAAGGTCCGGTCCGTCTCGATGAAGTTCATCAGGTCGTTCTGCTGAGCAAACTCCTGGATCGCCACCGCGATCTCCCGGAGACGAGCCACCTGCTTCGGGGTGATCGCCTTGGCGATCTCCACCGTTACCCGAATCTCCAGCAGCAGACGAATCTCGGTCAGTTGTCGAAGCGTCTCCGCAGAAGTGGCCACAACTTGAAACCCTTTATTAGGGAGTGCGACCAAAATGCCATCCTTAGTGAGGTCGAGCATCGCCTCGCGCACCGGGGTAGCCGAGATACCAAACTTTTCGGCGATCGCCGGGACTGAGTAGGTCTCCCCCGGCAACATCTCGCCCGTAATGAGCGCGGCGCGCAAAGCAGTAGAGATCTGTTCACGCAAACTGCTCGGCTTCTGTAGAGAGTCTCCACTCAGACGCTTGCGATTCATG
>CAEZXB010000006.1_pt1 | contig 58575 bp, 60 predicted proteins | sample 7265151 | NCBI WGS metagenome assembly CAEZXB01 (sample SAMEA6813898, study PRJEB35770) | freshwater metagenome | biome: Freshwater; feature: Freshwater reservoir; material: water | place: Czech Republic | collected 2015-11-04 | depth 0.5m m | reverse complement strand
TTCCCGGAGAGGCCTCGGGGCGGAAACCTTCAGGTAACATCCGCAAGCATGAGGGGCCAGTGGCAAGAGAGTCGAGCGCTCTGTGCTGCGCTCGGCCTCTATCTCGCCTCGGTCTGTGGCCACTTGCTGGCCGGCGGGTCGGGCAGCCTCGCCAGGGCGCTGCTTTTGCTGCTGCCCACCTTCGGGTTATGCCATCTGGCAAGTGATCGCGAATGGCGCGGAATTCGCCTTGTTGTGGCTCTGTTGATTATTCAAGCCTTGGGGCATGCCCTCATGGGTGGTGGCGCTTCGTCGGATCCCATGATGCTCCTTGCACATGTCAGTGCCACGTCGTTCGGATACTTCTTAGTAGCGCACTCGGAGCGCGCGCTGGCTGCGCTAGAGCACTTAGTCAGGTATCTCTTCGCGCCTGGAATTGCTCGACAAATAGCCCTTCCTGAAGAGCAAATATCAATTCACTTCTTCTCATTCGTCTCGATTTTTACTCAATGGGGGCGTAAACACATTCAAGGAAGGGCGCCACCAATGGTGGCGCGCTTCAACTAACTGCTCACTCCGCGCCTGATTAGTTGGCGTTTCGGCGGAATACTCCTACCGAAAGGTCTCTTTAGTATGAAGAAAAGTATTTCAATATTTGCTGCCTTCAGTTTCGCTGTTGGAATTGTTGTCGTCGGTGGTACCTCGGCTAATGCGCACGTCGGTATCGATACTCGTGGGACAGTCGCAACTGTCGGTGGTTCCCTCACCTACGAGATGCGCCTTGGCCATGGATGCACTGCTGCCGATGGCAATAAGTATGGAACGCATGTATTTGTCGTTGCGGTACCAGCCGCCGCAGGAGTGCCAACTCCGCAGGCGGTCCCCGGGTATACGGTCGTAGTGACCCCCTCCGCGATAAAAGACGCTTCCGGGGTTCCGGTTACGAATACGGTTACTTGGACCGCAAAGAGTGCAAATGATGACATCCAAATCAATGCCTTTGCCGAGTTTGGCCTGCGCGGCAAGCCGCTAGCCGCAGGGGTCGCTTGGTTTGACACCACTCAAATCTGTCGTGTTCCGAAGACAGTGACGGCACCAGCAACGATCAAGAAGGTTAACGGAAAGAAAGTAACCACTCCAGGGAAGACGACAACCACCTACACGGAGTTGCTCATTAATTGGAGTGTTCATGATTCGGCAGCGCCTACGGTCGTAGCAGCTGACGGACTCTCCGAAACAGGACCGGCTCCATCGCTCAATATCGCTGCGGCCGCAGCTAAGTAGGAATAAGGTGAGCGCGGTGAAGAAGTTTTCCCTCCTTTTCTGCGTACTTTTCGTCGCGCTCACCTTTACCCCTGGAGCCCAGGCACACTCATCGCTTGTTGATTCATCTCCCAAAGTTGGTGAGAGTCTTAACAAGCTGCCGCAAGAAATCTCTCTCCGATTTGATGAAGAGATTCAAGATCTCGAGGGAGCAAACGCGATTGTTGTGAGAGATTCGAATGGGGTCGATATCACCACCGGCCCCACACTTGTTGTTTCCGCTTACGTTTCGAAAGCTTTGGAATTAGAGGGGCGGCCTGGCATCTATGAAGTTTCATATCGCATCGTCTCTGCTGATGGACATGTTGTAACCGCTGGCTACAAATTCACCCTGCTTCCCGCTTCGACGCCTTCAGCGACTCTGTTGAGAAAGAGAACGGAGGCCCCTGTAAGCGAGGCTTCAAGCCCCACGGCTACCGCAACCCCTTCCTCTCCCGTGACACTCTCAACACCTCCGCGAGAGCCAACTCGGGTCCTCGCTCATGAAGTGCATAAGGAAAGTTTCTTTCATGTTCACGCAAAACATACTTGGATCGTTGTGGGCATACTTGTCGCCGGGTTACTGTGGTTCCTATTCGAGAACCTAAGCGCACGTAATCGGCAGGAGCGAGAATGACATCTACTGTCCTTTTTGTATGTGTGCATAACGCCGGGCGTTCGCAGATGGCGGCCGCATTCCTCAAACATCACGGCGGCGCGCGTGTAGAAGTACTCTCTGCGGGTTCAGCTCCGGCGAACACCATCAATCCATCAGTTGTTGAAGCGATGCTTGAAGTCGGCATCGATATCTCTGCCGAAGTGCCCAAGGTGCTCACTAACGAGGCGGTGCAAGAGAGCGATGTAGTCATCACGATGGGATGCGGTGATGCCTGCCCGTTCTATCCAGGCAAGCGATATCTCGATTGGAAGTTAGATGATCCAGCCGGTCAGGGCGTTGAGTCGGTGCGACCCATCCGCGACGAAATTGAAAAGCGAATTCTTAACTTACTTTCAGAGTTGCCTTAATCTGTAATCAGCCGAAGTTCCTTCGCATATCTCTTGCCGGCAGCTACGTAGAATTGAGCATTTGGACTTCCGAACCCAGGTTCAACCGAATTCAGTATTAATTTCGCGGGAACCCCCAAAGCTTTGGCGTAATCCGGGATGGTCGTGTTTGGCGGCACTAAAGCTTGTGCACCCACGAGAGCGTTGAAGCCAATGGTGCTGCCTTGTAATACGGTCGACCCCGAACCGATCAGAGATGCATCGCCAATGATCGCGCCTTCAATATGCACGTTATGCCCGATGACAACGTCATCACCGATGATGGTGACGTGCTTAGAGTGCGTGTGAATGATTGCTCCGTCTTGAATATTTGTTCTCGAACCCACCGTGATAACTCCCGTGTCCCCTCGCAGAACTGCCCCCGGCCACACGGTCGAATCTGGTCCGATCACCACACTTCCAATGATCACGGCGTCGGGGTGGATGTAGGCAGATTCATGGATCTGGGGCGAGAGATCGCCAAGTGCATAAATAGGCATGAGAGGAGGTTAGCCCCCCGATCGGGGGCTTTGGAGGCTTACTCTGGGATCAACCCAGGGGCTAACCCGGAGGTCACCCAGAGGTTAACCCAGAGGTTAACCCGGAGGTCACGCAGAGGTTAACTCGGGGCATTGAGAGTGAGATCACTCCGATTTGGAGGATTCTCGAGAAATTCACAGCCATTTTGGCTCCTTGGAGAGCGAAAAAGAGGCATGATTCGCGCGTTCAGTCATTTCTGGGCGAAGTTGGTAAAAGAGTTATTTGAAGGAGTTGATGATGGCCACCGATTACGACACCCCGCGCAAGACCGATGACGAGCTCACCGAGGAATCGATTGAGGAGTTAAAGGCGCGTCGAGCGGAAGCGCAATCTGGTCAAGTCGATGTAGACGAAGCCGAACTTGCTGAGACGCTCGAGTTGCCCGGCGCCGACCTCTCTGGCGAGGAGCTCACGGTACGTGTTCTCCCCAAGCAGGCCGATGAATTCACCTGTTCGCGTTGCTTCCTCGTTCACCACCGCACGCAACTTGCAAAGGGCGAAGGCGTTACTGCGGTCTGCAGTGAGTGCGCGTAACTCGCTTAACCTTTTTTATTGAGAAGGTCGGCTATCTCATTTGCTTTTCTCGTTGAAATGAAAAGATAAGGCGTTCGGTTCGCTGGATCGGATATCTCGACCTTCACAGCGGTATGCACCCATCCACGCATAATTACAAGAGATGCCGGGTCGGCTTCTGGTCCGAGTGTCCTGCGTGCCGCGGCCCTATCCAGCGGAGTGCAACTGGTGATGTGCTCTCTCGACACTCTGTTGCCTTCGGCGATTAAAACTTGCTGATCGATTCGGATCTCGTAAATAGAGCGCCATAATCCCATTGTCACGAGCCCAGCGGCTAGCGCCCCAGAAATGATTCCGACGACAAAGCCGAACGGGGCCCCAAAGACCAGGCCGATGGCAAGTCCAAAGAGCGCTCCGAGAAACCAAGAAATAGGTGGTGGATAGACCTTCTCTGAATACATATCAGCCTCTGGCGGATCGTTGAGTAAGGAGACGCATGATGAACGGTGGTTTCTTCAACCCAAAAGTAATCGCCACGAATGCATCGACCAGTTTCGCGGGCAGTACACGCACATAAGGAATCGCCTTGGTTCCCTTGCCAACAAGATAGCGCGCTTGGGGGATTTCGCTCTCTACACACTCTCGGATCACTCGTGCTACTGGTGTGGGTTCCGGGTATTTCGCGTCGATAAGTCGCGCAGCTTTTCGGTAAACCTCTTGATGCGGGCCGGCGGCAGGCAATTGCGCCCCAGCTTTCGACCAGATGTTTGAGGAAAATGAAGTCGGTTCAACGAGTGATACGTAAATGCCGCTGCCGACCGTTTCCACCCGTAAAGCGTCGCTGATGGCTTCTAGCGCAAATTTACTTGCGCTGTACCAACCTAGAAATGGCGCGGCTACTCGTCCACTCACCGATGAAATATTGACGATCCGTCCACTGCCACGAGTACGCATGCTGGGAAGGAATCCGCGAATGAGTCTGGCCGGCACCAGAAGGTTCACGCGCATTTGTTCTTCCGCATACTCCGGATCTACATCTTCGATCGCGCCAGGGGCAGCAAATCCCGCATTATTTATCAGCGCGTACGGCGCTTCGCCTAAGAGTGTGATGGTGCTCAAGACGAGCTCCTCGGCGCTGCCCTCCTTTGAGAGGTCGAGAACGATCACCTCGATACCTGGAAGTGCATCCTTGAGGAGGTGGGCTTGAGGGGTGGTACGTGCGGTGCCGATGACTCGCCAACCCCCGCCGATGAGTTCGCGGGCGGCATAGAGCCCGATTCCGCTGGTCGCCCCTGTGATCAAAGCGGTCTTGTGAGAAGGAGAAAGAGACATAGAAGAAAGGTACTCTGAGAACGTGGCACGCGTACCCTCAACCATTCCGCCGGCAGATGCGATCCCGGCACAGGTTCATCCGGATGCTCCCAAGCCGGGCCAGGCCATTCCTTCGCACTTGGAACATTGCTTTGGTTGCGGACAATCGCACCCCACCGGTTTACGCATTCGCTCGACAGCAGGCGAGGGCGCGAGCATCACTTCCATCTTTACCGTTTCTGAATTTCATCAAGGAGCCCCTGGTTTGGCGCACGGTGGAATTTTGACACTTGCCTGCGACGAAGTGCTGGGGCACTTAATGTGGCTCTTGCGTAAGCCCGCCGTCACCGGTCGACTTGAAACAGATTTTCTTTTGCCAGTGCCAGTGGGTTCAGTGATTCATTTACGTGCTGAGATTTTAGGTATATCAGGGCGGAAAGTTTATTCACGGTGTGAAGGGCGCTTAAACGCAGCTGATGGTCCAGTTGCGATTCGGGCGCAATCTCTTTTTGTGATTGTCGATATGCAACACTTTTTGGATTCTGCGCCCGAAGATTACATCACCCGCATTCAAGGAAATCCGGCGCTGATGCGAGAGATAGATTCTTCCTTCGAGGTTAATCCCTAATGATCGAAGTTCTCATTACTCGGAGCGATCCGAGCCTTTCTCTTCCCGTATATGCAAAACCAGGCGATGCCGGGGCTGATCTCTGCAGTAGCGAGGATCTGGTCATTGCACCGGGGGAGCGTGCTCTTGTTCCGACAGGGATTTCGATCGCCCTCCCTGAGGGCTTTGCTGCATTTGTTCACCCGCGTTCTGGTCTGGCAATTAAGAATGGAATTGGCATTGTTAACTCACCCGGGACCATAGATGCGGGATATAGGGGCGAAATTAAAGTCATCCTCATCAACCATGATCGTTCTGAAGAATTTGTTATCAAGCGCGGGGACCGCATCGCGCAACTTGTCGTTCAGCGCGTTGAGAGCGCGCAATTCGTAGAGGTAGCGAACCTCCCCAAGAGCGCACGTGGCGCTGGCGGATTTGGTTCTACTGGGGTTTCAAATGAATAAACGAGAGAGTTCCCGCACCGAGCAATATGCCGACTCGCTCCACACTGATGCCAATCGCCATACGCATACACGTGTCGCGGAATTGCAACCGCGTCGCAGAGCCACGGTGATTGGCACCATTACATCAATGATCATTCGTCCACGCTCTGGTGTTCCGGCGCTAGAAGTAGAGATTCAAGATGGTTCCGGAAAGATTACTTGTATTTGGCTTGGACAGAGAAGTATCTATGCGATCACGCCCGGTAGAGATATAGAGGTCACGGGAATGATGATGCAAAGCGAAGAGGGCTGGCTTTCGTACAACCCTGTGTACCGACTATTTCCGAATACCAAATGAACGATCACAGCAAAGTTATCGACGCGCTCGGTGGCAAGCGCGGGATTATTGATTCTGGACTTCCTTCGCTGGCATTCGTCATTGTCTTCACAATTACCAAGAAACTCGATCTCTCACTCGTCATTGCTGTTTCGATAGCCGTGGTTGCCGCGATTGCTCGGTTAGTAAAACGAGACACCATTCAGCACGCACTCTCTGGGCTTATCGGCGTGCTCGTCTGTGCATGGTTTTCCCGCAGTACTGGCAAGGCCGAGAACTTCTTCTTGCCGGGCATGATCAAGAGCGGCATCTATGGAGTCGTTTATTTGGTGGCGAATCTGATTCGTTGGCCGATTCTTGGCTTAGTTCTCGGACCCATCCTGGGAGAGAACCTTGGCTGGCGGAAGAATCCAGTACGTCTCCGGGCCTACTTGCTCGCCGGATGGGTATGGGTGGCGCTCTTTGTAGTGCGACTTGCGCTTCAAGTCCCACTCTATTTGGCTAATCAGACGACCGCGCTTGGTGTGGTCACACTCATTGTGGGTTGGCCACTCTTCTTAGTGACTGTTTATCTGACTTGGGCAATTCTTAAGCGGACATCACCCGTTGTCGAAAGTGAAGTTAAAGAAGATTAACCTGCGTGATTTGGAGCTAGGCACGTTTGCAATGCCGGCTCAGACTCTGCGGTAGCGACAAAGAGCAACTCATCGCCGGCTTCTAATGTGTCGTCTGGAGATGGCGTGATGACGTGGGTGTCGCGCAGAATCGAAACTAAAGTTGCGTCGGGTGGGAAAGTGATATCACGAACCCGCTTACCTATGCAGGGCGCGGTACTCGGAAGAGTTATCTCAACCAGGTTTGCGGCCCCTTGGTTGAAAGTGAAAAGTCGAACTAGGTCTCCTACGGCGACGGCTTCCTCCACCAACGCAGAGAGCATGCGCGGAGTCGAAACTGCAACGTCTACTCCCCAGGCCTCGTTGAACATCCATTCGTTCTTAGGGTGATTTACACGCGCTACAACTCTTGGTACCCCATATTCAGTCTTTGCCAGAAGTGAGACGACCAGATTCACTTTGTCGTCGCCCGTTGCCGCAACAAGTACGTTTGAATTGTTCAGTTGGGCTTCTTCAAGATTTGCAATTTCGCAAGCGTCTGCAAGGAGCCACTGGGCTTGCGGAACAGAATCCATCTTGATGGCTTTGGGGTCTTTATCAATCAGCATTACGTGGTGCCCATTGCCGATCAATTCTTTGGCGATGGAGCGACCGACATTTCCGGCCCCGACAACGGTGACTCGCATTATTAATCCTCCTCAGGTGCGGCGGCGAGGAGTGATTCAACTCTGGACAGGTCAACGTCACGAGCAATTACATGTATCAAATCTCCGGCCTGGAGAACTGTGTTGCCGTCTGGGATGAGCGCTTTTCCTAAGCGAGTAATGAAAGCCACTCGTGCGGGTGTGTTGAGTTCGATTCGCACTGCACGATGCCCGAACCAGGTGGGTGCGAGCTGTACTTCAAAGAGACCTAAAGTGCCGGAGGCGTCGCGCCATTCGGAGGCCGAACCTTCTGGGAGCAATCTGCGAAGCACTTGGTCAGCGGTCCAAGAAACGGTAGCCACGGTAGGTATGCCGAGGCGTTGATAGATCTCGGCTCGACCTGGGTCGTAAATGCGGGCGACCACATTCCCTACGCCATAGACCTCGCGGACAGTCCGAGCCGCAAGAATGTTGGAGTTATCGCCGTTTGAGACGGCGGCAAAGCCGGCAGCTCGGGCAATTCCAGCCGATTCCAAGGTATCTCTATCGAAGCCGACGCCCGTGATGGTTTCGCCCTGGTAGTGGGGGCCGAGCCTACGAAAGGCTTCACGGCTCTGATCTATGACGGAAACTGAGTGTCCAGCGGACTCGAGGGCATGGGCCAGAGCGGAGCCGACCCGGCCGCACCCCATGATCACGTAATGCACAACAGTGAACGCTACACGCTCTAGGCTTACCGCGTGGCAGAGGGACTCGTAAGTTTCGCGAAGCGTGCCCTTCTTGGGCGCGCGCTTCACAATGATCAGTTGGGGGAGACCCTGCTGCCTAAGCGCATTGCCCTTCCGGTTTTCGCCTCAGATGCGCTCTCCTCGGTGGCTTACGCGCCTGATGAAGTCTTCCTCACCCTCTCGGTTGCCGGGCTTTCGGCCTACGCATTTTCGTGGCAAATAGGTCTCGTGGTGGCGTTGGTCATGCTTACGGTGGTCGCTTCTTACCGGCAGAACGTGCATGCATACCCCAGTGGTGGTGGCGATTACGAAGTGGCTACGGTCAATTTAGGTCCGACTGCTGGGTTAACGGTGGCTTCGGCTCTGCTCGTCGATTACGTACTTACGGTCGCCGTATCTGTTTCCTCAGGGGTGCAGAACGCGGCTAGCGCGCTCACTTTCATGCGCGGCCATGAAGCGCTCTGGTCCTCGATTATCGTGATCGTTTTGATGGCACTGAATCTTCGTGGTGTTCGCGAATCAGGTTCCACCTTTGCCATCCCCACCTACTGCTTCATGTTTGGTGTTTTGGCGATGGCTGCCTACGGTTTTTATCGCTACTTCGTCACCAGTAACCTCCCGATGGCTGCAAGTGCGAGTTTAGATCTCAGGCCAGAGGCAGGCTTCTCGGGAGGTTTAACAGGTATCGCAGCAGCATTCCTCCTGTTGCGTGCTTTCTCTTCTGGTTGCGCGGCGCTCACCGGTGTCGAAGCCATTAGTAACGGTGTGCCCGCTTTTCGTAAACCAAAGTCGAAGAATGCGGCAACGACGCTTCTTCTCTTGGGCAGTATCGCTGTCACTATGTTGATCAGCATCATTGTGCTGGCCAACATGATGCACCTACGCTTCGCTGAAAATCCTGGGGAGCAACTTCTTCGCAATGGCATTCCGGTCGGAAATAGTTACACCCAAGAGACCGTGATGGCGCAGATCTCGAAGGCGATCTTTGGGAACTTCCACATCGGCTTCTACTTCATTACTGCGGTTACCGGTTTGATCCTCGTCCTTGCGGCAAACACTGCTTTCAACGGATTCCCAGTTCTGGCATCGATCTTGGCTCATGACAAGTGGTTGCCGGCTCAGCTGCGTAACCGGGGTGATCGTTTGGCTTACTCAAACGGAATCATCATCTTGGCGTTATCGGCCGTTGTCCTCATTGTCGCCTTCGACGCTCAAGTAACTCGATTGATCCAGCTCTACATTGTTGGAGTTTTCGTCTCGTTCAACATGAGTCAAACCGGAATGATCCGCCACTGGAACAGGCTCCTTAAAACCGAGACTGATAAATCAGCACGGGCGCGGATGAAGCGTTCGCGCGGGATCAACATGTTCGGACTCTTTACAACAGCGACCGTACTTATTGTGGTGCTCGCTACCAAGTTCACTAAGGGTGCTTACATGGCGATTATCGCCATGCTCCTGCTCTTTGTTCTCATGAAGGCGATCAGGCGTCACTACAATCGAGTTTCAACTGAATTGCGTTTAGAAGACGACGTACAAATGGCTCTTCCTGCCCGCACCCACGCCATCGTTTTGGTGTCGAAGATTCATAAGCCCACGCTTCGTGCGATCTCGTATGCTCGCGCAACACGTCCCTCAACAATCGAAGCAATCACCGTAGACGCCGATGCTGATGAAACCGAAGCGCTGCGCTTGCAGTGGGAGAAGCTGGAAATTCCTATCCCACTTCGTGTCCTCGCATCTCCATACCGAGAGATTGTGCGACCCATCATGGATCACGTGAAGAGCATTCATCGCGAAGGTCCACGAGATATTGTCACGGTCTTCATCCCTGAATATGTGGTGGGTCATTGGTGGGAACAGCTACTACATAATCAATCCGCACTACGTCTTAAGTCGCGCCTGCTCTTCACTCCGGGCGTCATGGTAACTAGCGTTCCGTGGCAGCTCGAATCAACAGAGAGTGTGGTCGAACGTCCGGCGCAGGGGCCGAATTCTCTACGGGGCCCTCGAGATAAATGACGATTTTCACTGTAGGGGAGCGGTTCGAAGTAGAACTCGGCCCCGTAGCTCATGGTGGCCACGTAGTGGCCAGGCACGAGGGTCGCGTCATCTTTGTGCGCCACGGCATTCCTGGAGAATTGGTGCGCGTAGAAGTCACGGGAGTTTCAAAGAACTTTGCCCGAGGAGATGTAATCGAAGTATTGGTTCCCTCAGAGCATCGAGTAGAACCACCGTGTCGCTTCGCCAAAGAGTGCGGAGGCTGCGATTTTCAACATATCAGCGTCCCCGAGCAGCGCAACATGAAGAAAGCAGTAATTGTGGAACAGTTTGCGCGTTTAGCAAAACGCGACATAGAAGTAGAGATTATTGATCTAGGTCGACATACGGGTTGGCGAACGCGCATGCGCTACGCCGTAGATCCAGAGGGACATGTTGGATTGCGTGGGTCTAAATCACATGATGTCGTGCGGCTCGATAAGTGCGTCATCGCTCACGATGACATTCAGCCTCCACGCGGAAATTTCTCACACACTTCAGAAATTGAAATGGCAATCTCCTCTGAAGGTGAAATTCGAGGATTTCGCGATGGTCGTTTGGATGATGAACTCAGCAACGGGAGTACAGCGATCACGGAGATGGTTCATGGCACGCGATTCAATATCGATCCCAAAGGTTTCTGGCAGGTGCATCCCAGAGCTGCATCAATGTTCGTGAACACGGTCCTGGAATTCGCCCAAATGAAACCTGGCGATCACGTTCTAGATCTTTACGGCGGCGCAGGACTCTTCGCCGCTTTTGCACTCGAAGAAGTGGGCCCGGGTGGACGCGTGGAACTCGTGGATTCCACCGCAGCCAGCGTCCGTGATGCCGCGCGTAACTTTCCAGCACTGAAGGCGCATGTAGGTGAGGTCTTGCGGGTGCTCCGATCGCTCAAACGCGCCGATGTGATTCTGCTCGACCCTCCTCGTTCGGGAGCCGGACGCCCAGTCCTCGAGCAGATCGCCAAACTTAAGCCGAGGCGAGTGGTGTACGTGGCATGCGATCCTGCATCCCTTGCTAGAGATGTAGCCACCTTTGCCGAACTGGGGTACGAGTTGGCCGAATTACGAGCCTTTGACGCCTTCCCAATGACGCATCATGTGGAGCAGATTGCCGCGTTTACGCTTGCTTGACCCCGCCCCCAAAGGTATCTTGATATCAAGATAATCAGCCAGGAGTGTGGAACATGAGCAGCAAGTCACCTATCAATTCCTTTGGGGCGCAGACCACTCTTCAAGTCGGTGCGCGAAGCGTTGAGATCTTCGATATCAACGCCGTACCGGGCGTTGCCGATCTGCCCTTTAGCTTAAAGATTTTGGTGGAGAACTTACTCCGTACTGAAGACGGGGCTAACGTCACGGCGGATCAGATTCGTGCCCTCGCTGCATGGAACCCTACGGCTGAACCAGATACTGAAATTCAATTCACTCCTGCTCGTGTCATCATGCAAGATTTTACTGGCGTACCTTGCATCGTTGACCTGGCCACAATGCGCGAAGCTGTCGCTGAGTTGGGTGGAGATCCTAAGCGCGTCAATCCACTTGCCCCGGCCGAACTCGTGATTGACCACTCCGTTATTGCCGATCTCTTCGGTACTGCAGATGCATTCGAAAAGAACACTGATATTGAGTACGAGCGCAATCAAGAGCGCTATCGCTTCCTGCGGTGGGGACAGACTGCTTTTGATGAGTTTCGTGTCGTACCGCCAGGGACCGGAATCGTTCACCAAGTAAATATTGAATATCTTGCTCGCGTCATCATGTTGCGCGAAGTGGGCGGAGTTATGCGCGCCTACCCCGACACAGTTGTGGGTACTGATTCGCACACCACCATGGTGAATGGACTCGGCGTTCTCGGATGGGGAGTAGGCGGGATCGAGGCTGAGGCCGCGCTCTTGGGACAGCCGGTTTCCATGTTGATCCCTGCGGTAGTCGGCTTCAAACTCTCAGGGGAGTTGCCTGCGGGAACAACTGCGACTGACTTGGCACTCACGATCACTCAGATGCTGCGCAAGCATGGTGTGGTCGGCAAGTTCGTCGAGTTCTTTGGCTCAGGTGTTTCTGCGGTACCGATGGCTAATCGCACGACGATCGGAAATATGAGCCCGGAGTACGGCTCCACTTGCGCAATCTTCCCGATTGATGAAGAGACACTTCGATATATGCGCCTGACTGGTCGCACCGAGGAAAACATCGCGATGGTGGAGAGTTATGCCAAGAAGCAAGGGCTTTGGCATAACCCAAGCGCTACACCTCGATTCTCCAGTGTGATTGAACTTGATTTGGGAACTATCGTTCCTTCGATCGCTGGTCCGAAGCGTCCGCAAGATCGCATCTCTCTTTCGGATTCCAAGAAGGCTTTTGCTGAGGTTCTTCCCACTTATGCAACCAAGTCTTCCTCCGGAAAAGTTGAGGGTGCTAACTATGTACTCAAAAATGGTGCGGTAGTTATTGCATCCATCACTTCATGTACCAACACATCTAATCCTTCGGTGATGTTGGGTGCTGCACTCCTTGCTCAGAAAGCAGTTGAGCGCGGACTCGCCTCAAAGCCTTGGGTGAAGACCACATTGGCGCCGGGAAGTAAAGTCGTCATGGATTACTACGAACGCGCTGGCCTCCTGCCATATATGGAGAAACTCGGCTTTAACTTGGTGGGCTACGGATGCGTGACCTGCATCGGAAACTCCGGGCCACTTCCCGAGGCTGTGAGCGCCGCGGTCAATGCCAATGATCTAGCTGTAGCGGCAGTGCTTTCCGGCAATCGCAACTTTGAAGGACGCATCAATCCAGACGTGAAGATGAATTACCTTGCTTCACCTCCGTTGGTTGTTGCTTACGCGATCGCAGGAACGATGGATTTTGATTTCGAGACGGACCCATTGGGCCACGATGGAGATATTCCAGTATTTCTGCGCGACATCTGGCCATCCCCACAAGAGATTCAAGAAACTATCGATCGTGCACTCTCGTCAGAGATGTTCACTAAGGATTATGCGGGCGTCTTCGATGGCGATCATCGTTGGCAATCGCTGGCAACTCCCGTAGGTGCCACTTTCGAGTGGGATGCCAAGTCCACCTACGTGCGCAAGCCCCCGTACTTCGAAGGTATGCCTCGCAATCCAGTTCCGGTCACAGAGATTTCAAACGCACGTGTGCTTGCGATTTTGGGTGACTCGGTAACTACCGACCACATTTCTCCCGCAGGTTCGATCAAGGCAGACTCGCCTGCGGGCAAGTACCTTGCCGAGCACGGAGTTGCCCGCACAGATTTCAACTCATACGGCTCTCGTCGTGGAAATCACGAAGTCATGATTCGCGGTACCTTCGCAAACATTCGACTCAAGAACCAACTCCTTGACGGAGTCGAAGGCGGATTCACTCGTAACTTCCTCCAAGGTGGCGTGCAATCAACCATTTATGACGCGTCGGTTGAATACCAAGCCGCCGGGGTTCCGCTCATGATTCTTGCTGGCAAAGAGTATGGCTCTGGATCGTCACGCGACTGGGCCGCGAAAGGCACTGCGCTCCTCGGAGTTCGCGCTGTTATCGCAGAGTCCTTCGAGCGCATTCACCGCTCTAACTTGATTGGCATGGGAGTGCTCCCACTGCAATTCAAAGATGGCGAAAACGCTGCGAGTTTAGGGCTGACCGGTGAGGAGAGCTTCAACATCATCGGCATCGCTGCCTTAAATGATGGTGGGGTGCCGCGCGAGGTGACCGTCCAGGCTGGTTCTTTGAGTTTCACAGCTCGCGTCCGCATCGATACCCCCGGTGAAGCCGATTACTATCGCCATGGCGGGATCATGCAGTACGTTTTGCGCTCGCTCCTCAGCTAATCGCCTGATCGGGAAGAGGTTTGATGCGCGGTGCACCACCTGGCTGGCCGGCTGATTTAAGGGCGCCTGGAAGCGATGAGTGGATTGAAGAGGCGACCAAGTGGTTGCTCGATCTGCTGCCTGGCGAGTACCGCACGCACGCGGTTCTTCGTAAGTATCCGGTGCTTTTGGCCCGGTTGGCATTAGCTTCCATCCAAGGATCTCTCGCGCAGGCGCGTGCGGCTTGGTCGCGCGTACGAGTGGAAGAGAAGGCGTTCATGCCACCTCCAGCCATCGAGGAGGCGATCTCCATGCTCGAGCGCGAAGGGGCACATTTTGTCTCTCGTGAGCGCGAGGTCACCTTGGTTCTGGAGGCCCTCGAGCGCGCCTTACTTCTTCCAGGCGCTTAGACTGGGTCTATGAGCGGGAGAAGTGGAGCTGAGATCATGGCTGCCCTGAAGGCGCCAGATGGTCTGCGCACACTCCGGTCGTTAGATTTCGATGAGAGTAATCGGCTCGCAAGTGAGATTCGTGCTTTCCTGATCGCTTCGGTCAGTAAGAGCGGTGGGCATCTTGGCCCCAACTTGGGCGTTGTTGAACTTACTATCGCCATCCATCGGATCTTTGACTCGCCGCGAGACACCGTGCTCTTTGATACCGGCCATCAATCGTATGTTCACAAGATTCTGACCGGACGTGCAGACGGTTTCGACCTTCTTCGGCAGCGGGGAGGTGCTTCCGGATACCCCAGCCGTTCAGAGAGCGCTCATGATGTGATCGAAAATTCCCATGCTTCAACTGCGCTCTCTTGGGCCGACGGTATTGCTAAGGCACATAAGATCCGCGGAGTCAGCGATCGACATGTGGTTGCGGTGGTGGGGGATGGCTCTCTCACCGGAGGCATGGCATGGGAGGCGTTGAATAACATCGCCTCGTCATCTGATCTTCCACTGGTAATTGTGGTGAACGATAACGAGCGCTCCTATGCGCCCACTGTCGGTGGTGTGGCAACTTATCTATCTACTTTGCGGGCGACGAAGGGTTATGAGCGTTTTCTCGATTGGGGAAAGAACGTGCTTTCACGCACTCCAGTTGTGGGAAGCCCTATCTACGAGACTCTGCATGGGCTTAAGAAGGGGCTCAAAGATATTGTCGCGCCGCAGGGCATGTTCGAAGATCTCGGCTTGAAGTATTTGGGGCCCGTCGATGGTCACGACATTGCGGCGGTTGAGCACGCGCTCTCTCTGGCCAAGAATTTTGGGCGTCCCGTCCTGGTACATGTGATTACCGAGAAGGGGCGAGGGCATCTTCCGGCGATCAACGACGAATTGGAAAAGTTCCATGCCGTCGGTGTCGTTGATCCAGAAACTGGCATCCCCTTAAAGAGTGCGCCACTTTCCTGGACTTCAGTTTTTTCTGACGAACTTGTGAAGCTAGGTAATGAAAGAGCTGATGTTGTCGCAATAACTGCTGCCATGCTCGGTCCTACGGGCTTAGATAAGTTTCAGGCACAGTTTCCACGACGTACTTTTGATGTGGGTATCGCAGAACAACATGCGGCGACATCGGCTGCAGGAATGGCTTTTGCTGGATTGCATCCGGTCGTGGCTGTTTACTCAACATTCCTGAATCGGGCCTTCGATCAACTCATCATGGACGTTGCGTTACACAACGCAGGAGTCACCTTTGTTCTAGATCGTGCAGGGGTTACCGGGGATGACGGCGCTAGCCACAACGGGATCTGGGATCTTGCATTAACAGGCATCGTTCCTCGTCTCGCGGTAGCCGCGCCGCGAGATGCTTCAACGCTTCGTGAGGAGTTGCGAGAGGCGCTAGCAATCTCTGATGCGCCCACCCTCATCCGCTTTTCTAAAGGGGGAGTGCCTGCTGATTTGCCAGCAGTGGAGCGCCTTGGTGGCGTAGACATTCTCTACCGCAGTGCGAGTCGAGATGCTCTCCTGGTAGCTATTGGCTCGTTTGCGCACACAGGTGTCATCGCTGCTAAGGAAGCAAGTGAAATTGGGATCACCGTGGTTGACCCGCGTTGGGTTAAGCCGCTACCTGAACAATTGCTTTCTATGGTGCAGGATTATCGAGTTGTCTACGTGCTTGAAGACGGCGTTGTTACCGGAGGAATCGGCGCCGCCTTACGCACCGAATTGGCTGCACGCGGCGTTAACACACCTGTGTATTCGCTTGCCGTACCCAGTGTATTTTTCGAGCACGGCAAGCGCGCCGAAATACTTTCCGAGATTGAACTCGACACACCAGGAGTGCTCAAGCAATTACGCCACTGGTGGAAAGTTACGGAAGACTCGCCACTCCCTTGGGATGGAATCTCCGGCCAGTCGCAGCCTCGCTAATTCCACTCTCATCTAAGTAAGGCAAGATTCCACCCGTATGTAGAGGCCAACCTGCGCCCATCATCATGCAGAGATCGATCTCTTGTGGAGTCGCGACGACTTCTTCATCAAGCATCATGCGCGCCTCTTGCGCAATTGCGGTAAGGGCGCGAACACGTACCTGGTCAGCCGTCGAAGGCGATGATCCTTGTTTCATCAATGCAAAAGCTTCGGGGTTTGGCACGATCTTCCCGGCTTCGTTCTTGATGTAGAAGGTACGTACGCCAGCTGCCACGATTGATTTCATGTTTTCACTCACGGTGAAGCGTGGACCGAGGGTGTCGTGCAGGGTTTGCGATACGTGGAGCGCGACAGCGGGGCCTACTAAGCCAAAGAGTGTGAATGGTGTCATTGGCAGACCGAGCGGAGAGATTGCAGTGTCTGCGATCTCAAATGGCGTTCCTTCATCAGCGGCGTCGGTGACTTCTCCCCAGAAACGTGTGAGGAGGCGATTCACCACAAAGGCTGGAGCGTCTTTAGTGATGACCATGGTCTTCTTGAGTTCTTTACCGACGGCTATAGCAGTGGCCGTAGCTTCGTCAGTCGTATGGGGGGTTCGCGCCACTTCGAGCAATGGCATGAGGCCGACTGGATTAAAGAAGTGGAATCCGACTACGCGCTCTGGGTGTTTCAGGTGTTTTGACATACCCTCCACTGAGAGAGAAGAAGTGTTGGTAGCCAGAATGCACTCGGGAGTGATGATTTCTTCCAGCTCGGAGAAAAGTTTCTGCTTCACTCCCATTTCTTCGAAGACGGCTTCAATGACAAAGTCGCATGTGGCATAGACGCTCTTGTCGACAGTACCCGTGACTAATCCAGTGAGTCGGTTTGCAGCAGGCTCGCTGAGGCGACCCTTAGCAACAAGCTTGGCGATTTCGGCGTGTACGTATGCCACACCTTTATCTACGCGCTCTTGATCAATATCCGACATGATCACAGGCACCTTCATGCGTCGCACAAAGAGGAGAGCTAATTGGCTGGCCATCAATCCGGCGCCAACCACACCTACCTTCGTTACTTTACGAGCCAGTGAAGATTTGGGTGCGCCCTGTACCTTCTTGCCCATCTTCTGTATCAAGTTGAATGAATAAATAGATGCCCGCAACTCATTGGTCATGATGAGGTCAGTCAACGCGCGGTCTTCAGCTGCAAAGCCTTCATCGCGAGAAGCGGTACGCGAGAGCGCGATCAACTCAAGTGCCTTTCGCGGGGCGGCGATATCTGCGCCAATGTACTTTTTGGCAGCAGCCGCTTTGCCTACGGCGATGGCAGCATCCCAAGGAGCTGCATCTTTCGTGTGATCGGTGCGCGTGATCTTTTTGCGTCCCGAAATAACTTCGGCCGCAAACTCAACCGACTTTTCAAGGAAGTCAGCTGGAGCGAGAAGTGCGTCTGCGACTCCGGCTTCGGATGCTTCTGGAGCGCTCAGCATTTTATTGTTGTTGAGCGCATTCAAGATGATCACTTGTACAGCCTTCTCAGGTCCGATCAAACGGGGGAGTAGTTGTGATCCGCCCCATCCTGGTACGAGTCCGAGGAAAACTTCGGGAAGTCCGATGGTGGCACTCTTGGCGATCGTTCGGTAATCCGAATGAAGCGCTACTTCCAGTCCGCCACCCAGGGCTAAGCCGTTAATAAAAGTGAAGGTGGGTTTGCCAAGTTCGCCAAGCTTGCGAAAGACGTCATGACCGAGTTGGGAAATAGCGGATGCTTGCGCTTTTTCCGTGACGAAAGAAACTGCCGATAGATCTGCGCCTGCGGCGAGAATGTACGGTTTGCCGGTGATTGCAACGCCTACTACGCCAGCATCGGCCTTTGCTTCATCGAGCACTTTGCCTAATTCGGCAAGTCCTTGCGCGCCGAAAGTATTGGGGCGCGTGTAATCCAATCCGTTATCCAAGGTGATGATGGCTAATTTCCCGGGAGTTCCGAATGGTGTGAGATCAAGGTCGCGGCGAAGAGCGTGTGTGACTACCTCTTCTGGCGCCCCGGCTGGCATTTCGATGGTGCTCATTTCTTTCCTTCCCAAGCTGGGTTCTCCCAGATAACGGTGGCGCCCATACCTAGGCCAATACACATTGTGGTGATTCCGTACCGAACGGAGTGATCGTTTTCAAAACCGCGAGCAAGGTTTGCCATAAGGCGCACTCCCGAGGAGGCGAGTGGATGACCCACAGCAATTGCGCCACCAAATTGATTGACACGAGCATCATCGTCAGCGATTCCGAAGTAATCGAGGAATGCAAGCACTTGGATAGCGAATGCTTCATTCACTTCAAAGAGACCAATATCGGAGATTTGTAGGCCGGCCTTCTTCAGTGCTTTCTCAGTTGCCGGCACTGGTCCATAACCCATGACTTCTGGTTCTACTCCAGCGAATGCGAAGGTAATGAGTTTTGCCTTCTTGGTAAGCCCTAGTTCGTCTGCAACTGCACCAGAGGCAAGTAGAGCTGCGGTGGCGCCATCGTTGAGACCGGCAGCGTTACCGGCACTGACACGACCATTGGCGCGGAAAGGAGTTTTCAAAGCGTTGAGTGCCTCGATTGTCGTTCCTGGACGTGGTGGTTCATCGACCATCGCTAGTGTCCATCCCAGTTCTGCATGGCGAACCGCTACCGGAATGAGATCAGGCTGAATCTGATTGTTTGCATATGCCTTGGCGGTTTTATCTTGGCTTCCCACCGCAAAAGCATTCGTGCGCTCCTTTGTGAGATGGGGGAGACGATCGTGCAAATTCTCAGCAGTTGCTCCCATGATCAGTGCATCTTGTTGAACAATGTTTTCGGCTAAGAAGCGTGGATTGGGATCAGCGCCTTCTCCCATGGGATGGCGACCCATATGTTCAACACCGCCGGCAATCGCAATATCAATAGCGCCAAAACCGATAGCACTTGCTGCTGTGGTGACAGCGGTCAGTGCGCCGGCGCACATGCGGTCGATGGCGTAGCCGGGAACGCTGAGGGGTAAACCTGCGAGTAGCGCTGCCGTGCGTCCAATGGTGAGCCCTTGGTCCCCGGTTTGAGTCGCCGCTGCGATGGCAACTTCGTCAATGCGCTCGTGCGGCAGATTCGGGTTGCGATCGAGCAATCCGCGGATAGCGCGCACCACGAGGTCGTCGGCTCGGGTTTCGGAGTAAAGGCTTCCGGCCTTGCCAAAGGGGGTGCGGACGGCATCTACGAGGTATACATCCTGCGGCTGCTTGCTCATATGTTCTCCTGTATAGCGGTGATAGCCCCAGGTTACTCGTCAGTAACTTAAGCCACCAGACGGGCGCGCGCATCAGAGCGTGCAGGTTGGCGCAACAGGGTCAAAGTGACCCCGATAAAGGCAACCCAGATAACTACCTGGAGCCACGTCATGGATGGCGTGAGGCCCAGGAAGCCGGCGATGAGGTGGGCCCCAATCGAGTCTGCGCCGAGTTGTGCGGTGAAGTCGAAGGCGGCGTTGGTAGCTCCGCCGAAAGCGTCTTCTAGGTCGCCTACGCCATAAGCAAGGACACCGGCGGCGATGATGACCAACGCGATGCTGGTGATGTTGAAGAATTTTGCAAGATCAATTTTGAAGCTCTGGCGGTAGATGGCTACTCCAAGAGCGATTGCAATGCCAAAGCCGACGATGAGGCCCAAGGTGGGCGCAAAGGTGGAATTGATTGATTTTGTGGTAGCGAAAACGAAGAGTGATGTTTCAATTCCCTCTCGTATGACGGCGAAGAACGCTACGGCGATCAAGGCGGGAGCGCTGATGGCGAGCGCTAATTTGTGAGAGAGATCAGAGCGCATAGTGCGAGCGGTTTTCTTCATCCAAAAGACCATCCAAGTAACGAGTCCCACCGCGATGATGGAAGTCGTGCCCGCGAAGAGTTCTTCTGCAGTACTAGAAAGAGTCTGTGATGTGGAGGTGAGTAATCCTGCAAAAGCCAGGCTGGCAAAGATTGCTAGTCCAGCGCCGAGAAATATCTTGGAGAAATCGGCTCGTCGACCTGATTTATTGAGTGCGCTAAGCAAGATTCCAATGACGAGTGAGGCTTCGAGGCCCTCGCGGAGGGCGATCATCAAAGTGGAGAGCATGGCTGCGCTTTCTAGGTCTCATTACTCGGGTGCGGTACTTAGGTATGCCTAACCTACTGAGGGCTCTTCATTATCGCAACTTAAGTGTTGCGTAATTCAATTATTGAAGGTGAGCCTCATGGAGTTGGCTCAGATATCGGCTCGAGAGCAGGCTCCGGCTCAGGAACCGGTTCAGGAACCGGTTCAGGAACCGGTTCAGGATCCTGCTCAGGTTCCGGGAGCGGTTCGGTGGCGAGCAACGCCTCTTGGAGAGCTCCTTCCAGGAGGGAGATCTGCCAATGTCGTGCGCCTCGAGCCGAGAGCCATGGCGCTATGTCGATCGGCGGATCCCAGCAGAGGCGACGCAAGGTATCGGGCGTCAGCAGATTCTCGATCGGAACAGACCACTCTTCGGAGATCGATTTCATGGCGGCGCGGGCGTGCGAGAGACGTGCGTGCGCCAATGGATTTCGAACGATCCACACTTTAGGTGGCGGCGGGCCGTCACTCTTCTTGGAAAGTTCAGGTAAATCATCTTCGGGAATGGCAAGTGCTCGCTCGATAGCGCTCCACCAATTTCGCAAGTACTTTTCGGCTCCGCGTCCGTGGAAGGCTCGTATTGCCATCAACCCTGCTGAATTCGTCGGCGGATTTGATGCCGCCGCCACAATTGCACTATCGGGGAGAATTCGACCAGGGGCGATGTCGCGCGATTGCGCAATACCGTCACGTTCGATCCAAAGTAATTTGACGATGGCGAGTGCTCGCCGTTTCTTTACCTGGTGTAAACCGGAAGTGCGTCGCCAAGGTTCTTCACGTGGTGGTGACGGCGGAGCAGCAAGTACCGATGCGAATTCCTCCTTCGCCCACTCAAGTTTTCCGCTCTCTCGCAATACTGATTCCACCTCGTTGCGCAATTCAACTAAGAGTTCTACGTCAAGCGCTGCATAGTTGAGCCACGGCTCAGGAAGTGGACGCGTCGACCAATCGACCGCGCTGTGTTCCTTGGCAAGTGATCGGTGGAGTAAAAGTTCAATGAGCGCACCAAGTCCCACTCTCTCGAAACCGGCGATGCGTGCTCCAAGTTCAGTGTCGAAGAGTGATGTGGGGGAGATGCCCACTTCTCGCAAGCATGCAAGGTCTTGTGTGCTTGCATGGATGATCCACTCGCAATCCTTTAAAGCATTGGAAATGCTAGATAAATCAGGACATGCAATTGGGTCTATGAGAAAAATTCCAGAGCCTTTGCGACGAATCTGAATCAGATACGCACGCTGGCTGTACTTGTAGCCGCTCGCGCGCTCCGCGTCTACGGCGATCGGACCTTCCCCGGCGAGTAGCTTGCTTACTACCTCGGGAATGTCAGAAGGGTAATGAATGATCGGTGGAAGGCCCTCTGCTGGTACGAGCAAAGGTGTGACTTCGGGGGCACTCGGGACGTCCGAGTGAGTAGTTGCAGAATCCATTTGCTCTTAGCGAACCACACTCTTCGATTTTCTTGGCGTGAGTGCAGACACACCTTCAGGTAGTGGTGGTAATCCGGCAGAGTATGAGATGAGATCGCACCAGGCCTCAAGGTGACGATCGAAGTCACCAAATGCTGTCCATGAAGCGCGGATTTCAATTTCGTAAGAACGATCACGTTCTGCGAGTTGCCCGAATGCTTCGCTGCTCACACGTGTGACTGTTCCACTGGGAGCAGAAAACTCCACTCCGCGGTTTTTTAATGCATCCATCAGCCATGACCAGCCGACCTCTGGAAGAAGCGGGTCATCGCCCATTTCGAATTCGAGCTCCGCGCGCACGAAGGTGACGCAGCGGAATTCACCCTCCCAGGCGTCGTGGCCAGCGGGATCATAAAGAAGAACGAAACGACCTGTGGCAACTTCGGTCTCGGCTTGCACCGAGGTGTAGAGATCTGCCGTGATGGCGACGGCATGGGGTGCAAGTTTGGCCGGGGCCGGAGCTTCAAGGAGTTCAATCTCGGGTCGAGGTTCAACGCTGCGCAATTGGGCCAGGGCGGCCTTGAAGGCGTGCGGTACTAGTTCCAGATCGCTTACCTCGCGTGCCATAACTCCAAGGGTAGGCACGGTGAGGGCGAGCACGGGTTAGGCGCGCTAGGGTCAACCCCTATGGCTGCACTCTTCGCCCTCATCGCCAGCGTGATGTGGGGTACCTCAGACTTCCTGGGCGGTACTTTGGCGCGTAAACGCAAAGTGATCGCCGTGGTGGCAGGTTCCCAGGCGCTGAGCCTCGGCGTAGGAATCGTGGTCGTGGTGATCAGCGGGGAGTGGCAGAAGGACTTCTGGGGCTGGCACGGGTATGGGATTTACGCGATCCTCGCCGGGTATACCGGATATATAGGTCTGCTCGCTTTCTACGCCGGGCTCTCACAAGGACGCATGGGTGTCGTCTCGCCTATCGCTGCCTTGGGTGTGGTCATCCCGGTCGTTGCTGGATTGCTCCGAGGCGATCATCCCAAGAGTCTCCAATTCCTTGGTGTCTTCGTGGCTTTCGCTGGCGCGGTGATGGCTAGTGGACCGGAACTTCGGGGCGAAGCAGGCGCGAAGCCGGTGATGTATGCCGGTATTGCTGGGCTCTGCTTTGGTACTGCGCAACTCTTTATGGCGCTCGGTTCACGCGAGAGCGCCGTGATGACAATGGTGGGAATGCGTGCGGCCACCTTTGCGGTGATGGGAACAATTGCCTGTGCGAAGCGAACTGTGGGTGGGCTGACGCGCGTTGATGTGCCACTGCTCTTTGTGATCGGTGCGCTTGATTTTGGTGCGAATGTTTTGCTCGGCATGGCCACGCATATGGGGCTCTGGTCGATTGTGATGGTTCTTGGTTCGCTCTATCCGATTATGACTGTCGTTTTGGCAGCCGGTATTCACAAAGAGCGTTTAATGAAGATCCAGTACTACGGAATCGCGTGCGCGATCGCAGGTGTGGCGATTATTAGTGCAGGGGGCGGGGCGTAAATCGCACCGAGATGGAGTTGATGCACCACCGTTGATCGATAGGGTTTCCAAAGTTTTCGCCATCGAAAACATGGCCCAAGTGTCCATCACACGCTTTGCAGCGCACTTCGATTCGGTGACGCCCGCCAGAGTGGTCATCGAGTAGTCGGACACTCTCGGACTCTGCCGGCTTCCAGAACGAAGGCCAGCCACAACCTGAGTGGAATTTCTCTGTAGATCGAAAGAGCTCAGCCCCACAACCTCGGCATGCGTAGATGCCCTCTTCTTCAAGGTCGGTGTACTCACCTGTGAACGCTGGTTCGGTGCCACTTTCGCGGAGCACGTGATATTCATCAGGGGTGAGTTTTGCGCGCCATTGCTCATCTGTTAATTCGGTCATGGGCGTAATACTAAATCGTGAATGCTCGATAGGCGAGCGCAACCGCAAAGATGAAGAAAAGTGCGGTAGCGACGCGGTCTATCCACTCGATCAAGAGCGGTCGTAGCCGCTTGCCCAACTGGGCCGAGACCAACGCCAAGGCGAAGAAGAAGGTCAGCGATCCGACCCCCACGCCGCACGCAAAGGTGACCTTCTCAATCGTCGTGTGAATGTAGGTGCTGGCTGCTGCCAGAAGTGCGACCCAGGAAATGATGGTGAAAGGATTGGCTGCAGTGGCAAAGAGCGATAACCGAAGGGATCTCAAAAAGGTCTCCGTTGTCGAAGATTCCAACTCCTCTGGATTCTTCTTCTTGCTGCGTGTGCGAATGATGGATCTGGCGCCAAGGTAGGCGATCGCTAGCGAACCAGTAATGCTCACCACTCGTTGGCTGTTGGGTGTGGCTAGTAGCGCAGCGGCGCCAAGTGCACCCAGCACGCAGTAGATGGTGTCGATTATTGCGGCGCCTACGCCGATTCCAAAGCTAGCGGCAAAACCCGCCTGGATTCCGGTGCGCAGTGCGAGGATCCAGATTGGTCCTACTTGCGCAGCGATGAGGAATCCGAAACCAACTCCTGCTGCCAATGCCGTGTAACTCACTGCTCGCCCTTCTGGTGACGTTGGTAAGCAACTTGCGCTTCCACAATCTCTTCACTCAAGGGTACTCCGCGAATGAGTTGTGCGATATCAAGATGGGTGCTCTTGCTTCGGTGCGGTACTCGCGTGAGGAAGATCAGATCGAAAAGATTTGCATGCGCCAATTGCAACGCGAGATTGCCACCGCCTTCGCAAAGGACGGAGTGAATTCCTTGTTGTGCGGTAAATGCAACTAAATCGGTAACGTTCTCTAAGAGATGTATTTTTGCGCGATCCTGCACGTTGTAAGTGACGCGATCAATTGATGTGGAGTCAGTGAGTACCCAAGGCTTTACGCCGGTATAGAAGTCATCTGGCAAGTTTCCGGATCGCGTGAGCACTGCTACTTGATGTGTGTGTGAACGATAGGGCTCCGTGCGCGCTGTTCCTCCTCCGATCAAAATGAGGTCGCATTGCGTGCGTAGGTGGTGGAAGAGTTGTCGGTCACGTGAGTTGGTTAATTCCTTAGAAGCACCAGGTGGGGCGAAGCCACCATCCACATCAACGATGAGGTTCAATACAAACGTGGCATCACCAATGTCGTAGAGTCGGGCAAAATCCGGCTCGAGAGGGGAGGGCGAGATGTGGGCAGTGTTAGCCCCGTTTGCGCTCACGGCTCTCCTCCTTGCGATGGTTCCTGGACAAGGTACCGCGATGCTGCTGCGTCAGGCGATGACAGGCGGCTTGCGAGCTGCACTTTTATCGTCGTTAGGTACCTGTGCAGGTCTGCTGATCTGGGCTAGCGCCTCCGCAGTCGGTCTCTCGGCGATTTTCGTAGCTTCGCCGCTTGCCTACAACGCGTTGCGATGGGCTGGCGCGCTTTACCTCGCCTTCCTCTCGATTCAGACCTTGATTGAATTGAAGAAGAGAGGCCCGAGTTTTGCTATCGGATCACAAGGCGGACGTGCAGGTTTTCTAGCTTTCAGATTGGGGCTCACCACTAATTTACTGAATGTCAAAGCTGCCGTTTTCTCGGTTGCTTTCATCCCTCAATTTGTGCCAAGTGGTTTTCCGATAGCGCGAGGCATTCTCACACTTGGGGTGGTGCAAGCACTTGTTTCTTTCACCTGGGCGGCATTCTTATCTACTTCTATTTCACGGGTGACCGAAATGCTCGCATCCGATAGAGCGCGCAGAATTTTGACACTCATTTCGGCGATCGGCTTCTTGATTCTCTCGCTCAGCCTCTTAATTGCGCGGCAGGGGCTTTCGAGCAGTTAAGGCCCAGACCACGCAGAGCACAACGCCGATAGCCGAGAGCAGTGTGACAAGGGTGACGTGTTCGTGAAGCAAGAGCGCCGACCAACCAAGCGTCATTAATGCTTGGAGTTGTTGCACTTGTCCACCGCGGGCCGTCCCGGCTTCATTGAGCCCTTTGTACCAGGCAAAAAATCCTAGGTACATGGAGGAGAACCCGATGATGAGTAATCCGACGATTCCATGCCAGGTATAAGTGTGAGACGAATGTGTTCGTGACCATAGCCAAATGGAAATAGGAAGATTGAGCGGCAGCGAAATGATGACGACCCACGAGATCACTTGCCACCCTGGGTACTCCTTCGTAAGTCCTGCTCCTTCGACGTAACACCAAGATGAGGCCACAACGGCGATTACCGTGAGGCCATCTGCGATGAGGTCACGTGGTGTGCCATCGGTACGTGAAAGAGCAAAAAGCACGAGGATTCCAGAGCCGGCGGCGGAGGCGAGCCAAAACGAACGACTCACTCGTTCATGAGTGCGCAACACTGCAAGGAGAGCTGTCATAAGCGGCATGATGGCGGCGATGACAGCAATCTTCGCTGACGTGCTGTGCGGGCGGTCGAGTGCCAGCGCAATGAGTATGGGCCAGCCAAAGGCAGCACCAAGTGCGGTGTAAATGAAGCTTCGCAAATGCTCACGTTTGAAACGTGGCGCTTTGCGGACTTTAAGGATGATTGCGGCCAGCGCGGCTGCAATCACTGCGCGCCCCGTTGAGGTGAAGTATGGATCGAAACTCTCTAATGCCCATTTGGTCATAGGTAGCGAGAGCGAAAAGAGGAAGACGCCGAGAAATGCAAACAGGAGACCACGCTTTTCTGCATGTGTGAGTTTCGCGTGAATCACTGAAGTCCTCTCGGTTCAAGAGTTTGATCCTAGTCGGAGTATTCTTCTCGCATGCGTTTTGCAGACGACTTTCTCATCGAATCTGATCGTCTCTCGATTTTTGCGGTCAACCCGACTGAGTATCGCAAGCTAGCTGTCGATCGTGCTGATCCAACGCTCTGGGTGGATCGCAATGTGACAAATCCGCATCATTACTTGATTGATAATGCGGGACCGTTGCCATTTCGAATCCCTAGAGTTACAAAGGATCCGTCCCTCGTCCCGTACCTCCTGCGTATGGCCGTATTGAAATCTTCCAGGGTGATAATTGGTAGCGCTGGGTTCCATGATGGACCAGATGAAAATGGAATGATCGAAATAGGGCTGGAAATTGTGGGGGAGTATCAAGGTCAAGGTCTGGCGCAGGAACTCTTATCTGCCATGTGGGATTGGGTCGTGCACGATTCGCGCGTGCAGATGTTGCGCTACACCGTGAGTCCAGAGAATGCTCCATCACAGGCGATCATTAAGAAGTTTGGTTTTGCCCATGTTGGTAGCCAGATAGACGAAGAGGACGGCCCGGAAGACATATACGCGATGCCAGTCGAGGAATATCGTCGCCTGAGGGCGATTTAGAACCTTTCTAAATATTCCGCTCTCGTAAGGCGCCACACATTTCCCCTGCCGGTTTCACTTTGCGCGAGAATCTCACGCGTTTCTGCTGCGACTTTTGTGAATCCCAACTTTTCGGGAATGCGGCCACTCGGAATATTTGCCAGATCGTGTTTGATCTCGACGTGCGTCACTTCAGGCATCGCAAAGGCAATTCTCATCGCCTGGATGACAGCCTCCGTGGTGTAACCCTTTCGGGCCTCGCTTGCTCGACACCAATACCCGATCTCTAATCCTCCTGGTTCGATGCGAGGGTGCAGCCCGATGACCGTGAGGAGACGATCGCCCTCGAAAAGACCGTAGTGAAAGTCTGCGCCACTTGCGCAGTCGTCGATCCACTTCTCTAGAAAAGGTAGTCGATCCGCGAGCGACAAGGCGGCAGAGTCCCGCGCCCAGGGCATGAAAGGTGCGAGATGTTCTGCGCTCTCCACGACGCCTGCATGAAACTCGGCCGCGTCAGTAAGTTTCCATGGACGCAGGGCGGGGCTCATGCCAGAAATATTAGCGGAGACGTAACATTGCAGGATGAGTATTTCGCCTACATACGCGCGCCCTCCTAAACTCACGAGGAAGCAACTTCTCACTGTGTGGGCGATTTTTCTCGGGATTGTGCTCGCCTTCATCACTTATGAAATCTTCAACAAAGCCGAGTACAGCTATCAGCCATTGGTAATGAAGGGTTGGCTCGATGCCAAGATCCCGATCATTTCTCTCTTCGTGATTCCCTACCTGAGTTTTCACCTGCTGGCTGCTCTTGTGGTGCCGTTGCTCTCGTTACGGATCGCGGGGTTTAAAGCATTTCTAGTCAACGGTCTGGCGATCATCTTCGGACAGCTCTGTCTTGATGTCGCTTATGCATTTTTTCAAACCGAAGTGCCGCGCACACCGGTAACAGGTCACTCTCCTTTCGACTGGATGCTGGTCAACTTGGTGTATGGAAACGATCGACCTCTTAATGGGTTTCCCTCTAACCACGTCACCTGGTCGGTAGTTTCGATGATCGCACTCTGGCGCTTGAGGCATCTGGCACCCCGGACTTCCTGGATTCTGATGGCTTGGTTCACCCTGATCCTGCCGGCCACTGTCTTCCTTCATCAGCACTTTCTCATTGATATCTACGGAGGAATCTTCGTGGCGTTTACGTGTTATTGGAGCGCCATGTTCGCCATCGAGAAACCGCTCCTGAGAGTCGCGCCGTAGGCTCAGGCTTCTCCGGTAAGTTATCCACTCCAGGGGGAGGGGAACTGATGCGCGGGTCACGTATAGCGGCGGCATTGGCAATCGTTGGGTTACTACTTATCAATGTAGTGCCTGCGGCAAGCGCCTCCAACGGAGACACTGTTGCTCAACCCGCAGGCACCAAGCGATTCATCTTCGAAGAAATATCCGGCGGTTATTCAAACTTCTCACATATCACCGGATCCACTTATAAGAATGGACCTGTTACCGATTTCAGTTGCAACTCACCTGACGACCCCACGTGTACGGGATTGCCCAATTTGATGCTTAACCTAATCGTGCCCCCCTGTACCGCCACTTCGCTGCCCACGGATATGTGCGTCAAGAGTCTTGAGATTGCCAACGCTGCTGGCGTACTCGAGCCCGCCGTATTGGATCATGAAGTCGATACACAGAAGATTGCTGCGAGCGTTAAAGCCAAAACCCCTGCAGGCGGCGGGACTAGTATTTGGAAAAGCGCGTCGGGGAATCATTTGGGCGGCACAAACACCTACGGAGTTAGCGTCAATATTCGTTACAACATTGATTACAATCCGCAAACTTTTCAGCCTGGTGTGGGTTATGTTTTTTATTTCAACGCAGCGGTAGTTCCTTTTACTTATAAAGACGGATCGTATAAGCCAGTTGCTTGGTATAAGGACACCGTGGATCCACGTGGCTTCATCTACATGCAAAATAATGTGAATGGATGCGAGTGGACCGAAGTTGGAAAGTGCGCCGTAAGAAGTGATTTCCAGCCAGACCAAAAACTGGCCCTTTCACTTCAGATAGATAGCCGACTGACTGGATGGCTCTTTGGCCGTATGAAAGATGTTTCAGTCGGCTTTAAAGCCGTGACGCCAACAACCAACTTGATCCGTGTTGAATCTACTGCCATAGATGTGCCTACTGGTTACGCAGATCTCACTAGCGAGCAGATTGCCAAAGACCCAGACGCACAGAAAGTCTTCAGCCAATGTAGCGCGCTGACGCCCTCGTGTGTGGTTGCGCGGCCCCAGGGGGATCGAATGAACTGGGACTTTGGTGGCACCGATCCGTCGATGGCAATCGCAAGCATCAAGGGGAAGGGATATGCAGACATCATCGCGCCCTATTTGAAGACTTTTCCGGTGCGCAATTCTCAGTGGAATCTACAAGGTCTTACCCAGAGTGGTTTCACTCAGGGCCAATGGAGAAATTGCTTTGGAGACACCACGAAGTTTCAAGGTATCGTCACAACTAACGCCATGGTTTATGACCCCAGCCCCCCGTCTTACGTAGACGACTCGTTGACGTACAAAGTTGCTGGAGCGCACGTGGGATACGACCAACAAGAAGTATTCAAAGGAACTTATGATTTAGCGATCAGGTCGGAGGCGGTGCGTTGTCTCTACAACTTCACGAGTGCACCGCTTAAGGTCACGGTCTCAGTCACCGCAAGCGATGGAACATCTCAAAACGTAGCCACCGAAGCGGTTCAAGAGAAAGACGGTTGGCTCACGTTGCGAGCTAGGAACTTCACATTCTCCTCACCGACCATTCGTTTGAAGCTCTCGCAAGATGCGGCAATAGCGCCGGCAACTCAGCCCGCCCCGACGACTACAACACCGGCGCCAATTTCTCCAACGACTCCTGCGGCATCGAAGCAAGTGACCGCACCTGCGAGCGCGAAGAAGATGACGATTACTTGCGCCAAAGGCAAGACCTTTAAAAGGGTCTCGGGGAGCGCCCCCAAATGCCCAATCGGATATAAGAGGACAGCGTGACCGAGAAAGCCACATTGACAACATTTCTCTGGTTTGAGAAAGATTTAGAAGAAGCCCTCGACTTCTACTCTGCAACGTTTAAAGACGTCGTGATTCACTCAAAGAATCGGATGAGTGAAGACGGACCACTCTTTACTTCGGATTTCTCCATCTTGGGCCATGAGTTCATCGGGCTCAATTGGGGCGGCGGACCGAAATTCAACGATTCGATCTCATTGCTCATTTCTTGTGATGGACAAGAGGAGGTCGATTTCTACTGGGATGCGCTCACGCGCGAAGGTGAGCCCGGGCAATGTGGTTGGCTGAAAGATAAGTACGGGCTGAGTTGGCAGGTGACTCCACGACAGATGCGCGACTACTTAGGGGACCCGGATCCAGCGAAAGCCCAGTACGCGATGGAGGCCTTGCGAAAAATGGGCAAGATCGTCCTCCGAGATCTCTACGAATAGTCTGGTTTCTTGAAGCTATTGCCAGGTGATGAAAGAATCCCAATCATGCGCCGTGAATCCATTCGTGTACTCCTAGTTCTCGCCTTGGTGTGTGGTCTCTTTTCGGTCCCGCAAGCTAGCCAAGCCGCTGGTATCCGGATCACGGTGTCGATTCGCATTTGGATCACGATCACCTGGACCACGACGCGAGCTTCTTCGCCACCTGCAGAAGCCTCACTCTCGCCCGCGAATGTGCAAATTACCCCCGGTGCCACGGGTTCATCCTCAGCCGTCATCTCGTGGAGCCCGCCGCTCGCTGGCGCGCCGAGTGGCGGATATACCGTGCGCTTCTCGACCTATGACAAGACGGCGGTGCCGCAGGGGAGTGCTACTTGGAGCGAATACAAATATGATGCCGCTTCAAATGTAAACGAAATGCTTGTCACTGATATTGCTCCGAGTTCTTTGTACCAAGTCAACGTCACGGCGAATGACGGCTATGGCACTCACTACTCTGCGACGTCAAATTTCTGCTCGCCGAAGTACTACACCACAGATGCCGGATGCATCCTCTCGGCTTCGGCAACCAAAGGAACGAGCGCAAGCATTCCGAGTTCGAATATTGATGCCACGTCGGCAACGTGGAGTTTGCCAGACAAGGCGGTAAAGAGCGGCTCGATCAATGTGACTTGGTCTCCAGCAGACAATGTCAATTCATATCTGGTGCAGTGGTATGGCGATCAGTATCCGAATGAGTACGGCGAAAGAAGCGTTCCGGCTGGCACCACGAGTACGACTATCTCAGGACTCACTGGCAGCAAGCTCTATTACATGAAGGTTTTTGCCCTCGGCGGGAATAATGGTTACTCCGAGTCGGATAAGTTGTCCGCATACGCAAGTCCAGGCGCCACTTCAGCCCCGGTACTTTCTAAGGGCACAGACACCTGTATTGGCATTGGTGATTTTGTAATCATTGGAATCAATTCACAGACTCCAAATCAAGTCGACAAACTTTCCACTAAAGCCTTCCTTACCCGCTTTCGAAAAGAAGGCACAACCTCTTGGCAGAACGCAGACCAGGCACTTAAAGATAAAAAGAGGTGCCTCACGGATTCGGTGTATCCTGATATTAAGGAACGCCGGGAGTATTTCTTGCCCGATGCGACATCAAATTTTGAGTTCCAAGTCTCTGAAGTATCGAACACCCCCAGCGGGGGTGCTGTTGCCGGTGATTGGTCCTATAGCGTCTGGTTCGGGCCTAACGCTGTTGCGCTGAACCGAAATGTGGTTGCACAAGAGGAGAGCGACGGGCTTGCACAGAAGGCTAACGCCAGCGCCGTTGCGAGATATAACGCGTATAGAACTTACTTAGCCAATGTTGTTGCGGCGCAGAAAGCAGCCGCACCGGTCACTGCGCCGACCACTGCGCCGACCACTGCTCCGACCACTGCACCGACCACTGCGCCGACCACTGCGCCGACCACTGCGCCGACAACTCCAACGACATCAGGTAGCACTTCCACGCCGACAACGGCAGGTAGCGGTGGGTATGTAGCGTCCTATAACGACAAATGCACCCGCGCCCCAGATGCCCCAATCGTGACTTACAAGCGAGCTTCCGGCTCGTATCTGGTCTTTAAGGCCGCAGCAGCGAGTACCGGAATGCCGGCAACTAATCTCAACTACCGAACTATCCAATGGAATGGCAAGACTCAAAAATGGGGCGAATGGTCAAAGCTCACTTCGACGATGGCTCTGATTGAAGCCACGGAATACATTTTTAGCTCGGCTGATATTAAGCGTGCGTCTTTTGCAGTTTATGCGTCCAACAAATGCGGCAATTCTGCCACTGTGAAGGAGTCTTCAAACTCTGACGGCATACCAATTGATGAAGATTCCATTGCGAAGGATTATCGATATATCACGTTGAACCCTTCAGATTCTGGACTCCAAATTAGTGAATTAGCTAAAGCAAAATCTGGTGCGGTCGTTTCGGCAACTTCTGCTTCCCCAAATGTGTGCGCAGTTATCGCTGGCAAACTCACTCTCTTGAGCTCAGGTACCTGTGAATTGACATTTACTTCGCCTGACACCGACTTCATTGCTGGTGGTACCGCATCAAATTCCTACACGGTCTTTAAAGGCACAAATAAGGTGTCTTTCAATTACGAAAGCACTGGTGTTCGGGTAACCGTGAAGGAGCAGGAGCAGATTAAGGAAACTCTCAAGGTGGCGGATGCGTTGTCTCCGAACCCTGCGAAAATCACGATTACGGATTTCCCATCCCAAACCTGCGATGTTTCGTTGGATCCCACCACACCGGGGCTTCTTGTCGTTACGGGAAAGAAGATTGGTTACTGCGCAATCTGGGGTAAAACCTCTGATACTCCGTTGATGGGCGCGAGCAGCTTCGATCTTGGGGTGTACGTCGTTGAGAATCCACGACTGATAGCCGAAGCCAAAGCTAAGGCTGCGGCGGAAGCACAAGCTGCGGCAGAGGCTAAGGCCACCGCGGATGCGCAGGCAGCGGCGGCAGTTGCGGCAGCGAAAGCCAATAAGAAGGTCACCATTACATGCGTCAAGGGGAAACTCACGAAGAAGGTCACCGGCGCTTCGCCTAAGTGCCCCGCGGGCTATAAGAAGAAGATTTAATAGATCGTATGGCTCTAGATGTACTCGGAAGGTTCGCGATCCTGGCAATCCTCTGGGGAGCATCCTTCTTGATGGTGCTACGCGTAGTCGATGGTTTCGGGTGGATCGGCGCCGTCTCTATCCGATCACTGGTAGCCAGTGCTCTGCTCTTTACGATTGCTAAGTTCAAACGTAGGAAACTTGACTTCTCGATTGGATATTTTCCGTTCGCAGTTCTTGGCGTGACGATGGTGGCGATGCAGTTGATAGGTCTCTCGTTCGCAGTACCCCGTATCGGAACCGCCATGACCGCAATTCTGGTGGGTGCCATCCCACTCTTTTCATCCGTTATTGGTCGTTTGATGCGTATTGAAGAGATGGGAGTTGCCGGCTTCGTCGGGTTGATCATTGGATTTCTGGGCATTGTGTTACTAGTGGGATTTCCCGAAGGCGAGGTGACTGGCCGTTTCATACTCGGCATCATCGTTTGCACGGTGGGATGTGTTGCCGCGGCGTTCGCCAGTAACTATTCGAAGTTGCGTATGTCTTCCGTTGGCTCGTGGGAGCAAGTAATCGGTGCCTTCTTCTTCGGCGGAGTATTCACAGCTCCGCTCCTATTTTTCGTGCCTTTTAACAGGAGTCCGTTAGCCACTGATTGGCTCAATATTGTGGTGCTCGCCGCTCTCTGTAGCTCACTTTGTTATGTCATTTATTTCAAACTGGTGGCGAGGCTGGGCGCAACAAAAGCAATCAGCGTTGAGTTCTTAGTGACAGTAATCGCAGTGTTGATTGGGGCGCTCTACCTTCACGAAGCGATCACTTGGATTCAGCTTGTAGGCGGAGCCTTAGTGATCTTTGGCTGTACTTTGATTCTTTCGCTCTTTCGACCCGCTAGGTGAAGACGCGTAATCTATGTGGTGGACCGTACTGGGATCGAACCAGTGACCTCTTCGATGTCAACGAAGCGCTCTACCGCTGAGCTAACGGTCCGAGTTGCTATCTAGTTTTTCGGGAAAGTACTCGAGGTGGAGACGGGATTTGAACCCGTGTACGCGGCTTTGCAGGCCGCTGCCTCGCCTCTCGGCCACTCCACCGCACACGAATCCAGATAGCTGGATCCTTCGAGCGGACGACCGGGTTCGAACCGGCGACCTGAACCTTGGCAAGGTTCCGCGCTACCAACTGCGCTACGTCCGCAAAGCAGACGCAATCTATCGCAGGAACGCGCCTGCCCCCAAACCGGGCGGATTCGGGCGTCTCACTGCGTACCCTTCTTCCATGTCCTCCAGTTCCCGTTTTGCCTCCGGTGAAGCGCTCTTTTGGGGCGATGGGTTGCTCGCGTTCGGGCTAGAAGAGGTGCGCCACGACGTGGCAGCGCTCTCTGAGCCTGGGTTCTGGGCGGTGGTGGCAACTTTTGAAGGCGAGTACACCTTTGTTCGCTTTGCAGAGGTAGCGCCCTCGCCCACCCCATCTGGAGCGCCAGCGTGGGCCCCCGGCACGCTCGAGTGGCGATCGTCGATGACCCAAGAGGCGTATCTCGCCGGTGTCGAACAGATCCGGAGTGAGATTGCGCGAGGTCGGGTTTATCAGGTGAATCTCTGTCGAGTGCTTTCGGCCGAGATGACTCCCGAACTCGATCTCTTGCCGCTGGCGGTTCATCTCTCTGCGGGCAATCCAGCGCCCTTCGCTCGCTACCTACGTATCCCGGGAATGGAGATCGTCTCCGCATCACCTGAACGCTTTCTCTCACGAGATGGCAGCGCTGTGTTGACGACGCCTATTAAAGGAACTGCCACCACCGCCAACGATCTTCTTGAAAAAGATAACGACGAGAACGTGATGATCGTTGATCTCATGCGTAACGACCTGGGTTCAATTTGCACAACGGGGAGCGTGACTGTCCCTCGATTGCTTGCGTTGGAGAAGCACCCCGGTCTCGTGCATCTCGTCTCTGATGTGCGCGGAGAACTCCGCGATGGAATTTCGTGGGCGGAGATCCTTCAATCGACGATGCCACCGGGCTCGGTCAGTGGCGCACCTAAATCAACCGCGGTCCAGATCATCCGAGAATTGGAACCTACTCCGCGCGGACCGTACTGCGGAGCCATCGGATGGGTGCATGGCGAGAGGGGCGAACTCGCTGTAGGAATTCGCACATTTTGGAGCGATGGTGATCGCACACAAATCAAATTCGGAACCGGGGCCGGAATTACTTGGGGGAGTGATCCTGGCGGTGAATGGCGAGAAACAGAGTTGAAGGCAGCCAGGCTGATCGCATTGGCCAGTGGTAACGAAGTAGCCTCGCTCTCGTGAAGGTTTACATCAACGGCGAGTTTCGTGACGCAGATGAGCCAGCATTACTTGTCTCTGATCATGGCTTCACTGTGGGCGATGCTGTCTTCGAAACTATCAAGACCATTGATTCCGTTCCGTATGCAATGACACGTCACCTCGAGCGCCTCAGTCGAAGCGCTTCTGGCTTGGGGCTCCCCACGCCTCCTAGCGCTCTTCATTTAGCGATCGCGGAACTGTTAACAGCGGAGCCGTTGAAGGGGCTGGGACGTATTCGACTTACCTGGAGCGGTGGTCCTGGCCCTGCCGGTTCGCTCCGTGCCCATCCCATTGAACCCACTCTGGTTATTTCACACACGTCAGCGCCTACGCCTGCTGCTCGCGCGCGCGTTGTCACGGTTCCCTACCCGCGAAATGAACGTTCACCGCTCTCTGGCATCAAGAGCACTTCTTATGCTGAAAATGTACTTGCGCTTTCCTATGCCCGCGAACGCGGGGGAGACGAAGCGATCTTCGCCGATACGCAAGGCCGTCTAGCCGAAGGCAGCGGATCAAACATCATTATTTTTGACGGTACCAATTTCATCACCCCTTCACTCGATTGCGGCGTCCTTGCAGGTACGGCCCGCGGATTGGCCATCGAGTGGTTCGGCGTGCACGAAGGCGAAATTCCGCTGCATTCACTTACTAGCGCGAAGTCGGTTCTGCTCACCTCCTCACTGCGCGATCTGCAATTGGTTTCTCATGTCGACGGTGTTGAAATTCCGGTAACTCAGGATGCGTTAACCTTGGCAAAAGATTTTTCTTCGCGCTTGCTCAAGGAAGTAGATCCCCGGTGATAAGCAAGTGAATTTCAACAAACTTCTCTCTCGACCCGTGTTGGCTGCTGTCATCGGGGCCTTTGTTATCTCTAGTTCTGGTGCGCTGACCAAACAGTCGCTTGAATCACCCGCAACGATCGCGCTCTGGCGGTGCCTCTGGGCGCTACCTCTCCTTGCGTTTCTTTCACATCGCGAGACTCTCAAGTTTGGAAAGCGCATTCAGCGTGATCGTGTGCTTTCGGCTCTTGCAGGTATCGCATTTACTTTCGACTTAGTGATGTGGCATTACTCAATTCACTACATCGGCGCGGGAATGGCCACCGTGCTCGGTAACTTGTCCTCGGTTGTGGTTGCTTTCGTGGCATGGATATTCTTAAAAGAGAAACCGTCGAAACGACTTTTGTTGGCTCTTCCGTTTGTACTGCTGGGCGTCACTATGACCACTGGCGCGTTAGGCGGCGGGGCTGATGGCATCAATCCCGGTCTTGGCGTTATTTTTGGCATCGCATGTTCCATCTCTTACGGAATATTCATCGTGGTCTACCGAGCGGGCGGTAAAGACGACCGCCGTATCGCAGGCCCACTCTTCGATGCCACTCTCTTTGGAGCGCTGGGCACCCTGGCTTTCGGGCCATTCGTGGACCCCGACTTCCACCTCTTCCCTAGTTTCCATTCGCACCTCTACCTCGTAGTGCTGGGAGTCCTCTGTCAGGTGCTCGGATGGCTGATCATCTCGATCGCCCTTCCGCGCCTACCGGCTGCGCTGACGGCTCTGATTCTCTTGATTCAGCCGCTTGGCGGTATCGGTTTTGCAGTACTTTTCCTCAGCGAGCACCCCACCTTGATCCAACTTCTGGGTGGAATGGTGATTTTAGGTGGCGTGGTCTACGCCTCCCGGGCTCCGCGAGCCGTAGCTCCCACCGAGCAATAACTCCAACAGGGTAACCTTGACCCATACCCGGGTGATTAGCTCAGCGGGAGAGCGCTCCGCTCACACCGGAGAGGTCACTGGTTCGATCCCAGTATCGCCCACGATGAAATGCTAGGTCTGCTGGAATGATGGATGGGGTAGTTCTACTAAGTAGTTCTTGAGTCGAGGGAGTAGCTGTGGCATCGGTAGTAATAGATGGGGCGAAGAAGGATCTCGCCGCCAATGCCAAGGCCATTGATTTTTACTTGGACGCCAAAGAGATCGTGGTTGCTGAGATCAACGGTCTGCTCATGGACCTGGCGACCGTACTCAAGGATGGCGATGTCGTCGTGGGTATCCCCATCACCTCAGACAAGGGATTGGCTGTCTTGCGTCACTCCACCGCCCATGTGCTTGCGCAAGCGGTGCAGCAGAACTTCCCCGAAGCCAAGCTTGGTATCGGGCCGCCTATTCGCGATGGGTTCTACTACGACTTCGATGTGGCTCGCCCCTTCACGCCAGATGACCTCAAAATTCTTGAGAAGTCGATGGAAAAGATCATTCGGGCTGCGCAACGTTTCGCGCGTCGCGTTGTCAGCGAGACAGACGCGCTTACGGAACTAGCCAGTGAACCGTACAAATGTGAGCTCGTCGGTATCAAAGGTCCGGGCGATGGCGATGAGAGCACCGAGGTGGGTGGCAGCGAACTCACCATCTACGACAACGTTGATAAAGATGGAACGCGTTTCTGGGGCGACCTCTGTCGGGGCCCGCACCTCCCATCAACGCGATATATCCCGGCTTTCAAATTGATGCGTACCGCTGCTGCGTACTGGCGCGGTAGCGAGAAGAATCCGATGTTGCAACGCGTCTACGGAACTGCGTGGGCAACTAAGGAAGACCTGCAAGGTCATCTTGATCAAATCGCCGAAGCAGAGAAGCGCGACCATCGTAAGCTCGGTTCCGAACTCGACCTCTTCTCTTTTCCTGAAGAGATTGGTTCCGGTCTAGCGGTATTCCATCCCAAGGGCGGCATCATTCGGCGCGAGATGGAGAACTATTCCCGTATTCGCCATGAAGAAGAAGGTTACGAATTCGTTTACTCTCCACACCTCACCAAAGCCGCACTCTTCGAAACAAGTGGTCACCTGGATTGGTACTCCGAAGGAATGTACCCACCGATGGTCCTCGACGAGGAGCGTCATGAAGACGGCACGGTAAAGCGCGCTGGACAGAACTATTACATGAAGCCGATGAATTGCCCCTTCCACTGTCTAATCTTTAGTTCCCGTGGCCGTTCGTATCGAGAACTCCCACTGCGCCTCTTTGAATTCGGCACGGTCTACCGCTACGAAAAGTCCGGGGTAGTTCATGGACTCACGCGTGCTCGCGGATTCACGCAAGACGACGCGCACATCTATTGCACGCGCGAGCAAATGGCTGAAGAGCTCGACAAATTACTTACTTTCGTTCTTAATCTCTTGCGCGACTATGGACTCAACGACTTTTACTTGGAACTTTCCACGAAGAATCCAGAGAAGTTTGTAGGCGAAGACGCCGATTGGGTAGAAGCTACTGAAACTTTGCGCAAAGCGGCCAATAAGCAGAATCTCGAGCTGGTTCTCGACGAAGGTGGCGCAGCCTTCTATGGTCCAAAGATTTCGGTGCAAGCAAAGGATGCCATCGGTCGCACCTGGCAGATGTCCACTATTCAAGTAGATTTCCAACTTCCATCGCGCTTTGATCTTGAGTACTCGGCTACCGAAGGTGGACGTGCTCGTCCGGTAATGATTCACCGCGCACTATTCGGTTCTATTGAACGTTTCTTCGGCGTACTCACTGAGCATTACGCAGGAGCCTTCCCGCCGTGGCTTGCACCGGTGCAAGTGGTTGCTATTCCTGTTGCAGAAGCATTTAATGATTACCTTGCTGAAGTAGTGGCTAAGTTGAAGGCTCGTGGGGTTCGTGCGCAGCTCGACGATAGTGACGACCGCATGCCAAAGAAGATTCGCGTTGCGCAGAGCGAGAAGATTCCTTACATGATGATCGCTGGCGGGGAAGATGTGGAAGCGGGCGCCGTTTCATTCAGGTTCCGCGATGGTACGCAACGAAATGCCATTCCTATTGATGAGGCAGTAGAAGAGATCGTTCGTAGTATCAAGGAACGCGTCCAGGTCTAATGGCGCTCGACGGTCTCGCAGGAGCTCCAGACGGTTGGCAACGACTCTGGGCACCCCATCGCATGGCCTATCTCAAAGGCGAGAACCGTCCCGACGTTTCTGGCGATGGAAATGAATGCCCATTCTGTCGAGTTCCCACGCTCTCAGATGAAGAGGGCTTAATTGTTGCTCGTGGCACGCATGTGTATGCGGTGATGAATCTCTACCCGTACAACGCGGGACACATGTTGATCTGCACGTATCGCCATGTTGCCGAGTACACGGACATCACTGATGGAGAGCGTGACGAAATGGCGCTCTTTACGCAAAAGACAATGAATGCGCTCCGCGAGGCCGCGGGAGCGCAGGGATTTAACCTTGGGATGAACCAGGGTGCGCTCTCCGGCGCGGGAGTGGCTCCGCATATTCATCAGCACATCGTGCCGAGGTGGTCGGGGGATGCAAACTTCATGCCCATCATCGGCCAGACAAAAGTGTTGCCAGCTCTGCTCAAAGATACCCGCGATTTAATTGCTGCGGCGTGGCCCGTTAGATAGGGGCCGGTTAAGTAGCGGCCGGTTAAGTAGAAAGTACAGTAATGACAGCATTGTATTCGCAGGCAGATTGCACCAAAGCGAGTAGTGCTGGTGCCCCCAACCGAGGAACTTCACATTCTCGAAGCGAGATGCCGTGGCGATCTACTGAGGTGTCAGGGACCACTCGAGCGCGAGATATTTCACGATCGACCTCAGCGGCGAATTCGTCGGGGAATTCGATAGAGAGCGAAATTTCACTCTCAACAATTCCCTCAAGGAGGCGATGAGGCAAATACCGATTAAGAAAACTCTCCATATCGGCAGTGTCGACGTTGTCGTGCGAGGCACCTGCTAGCGAGGCGGAGAATTCCGAGTCGGCTAAAACTCCGGTGAGCAAATCGTGCAGTTCGCTTCTACCGAGAGAGCCCTTTTCCGCGCTGGTGAGTACGGGGATGAATGCGGAAGTTGCGACCGCATTAATGAGGGCGCGCTGCAAGACGGCGAGGCTGGGCGTTACCCCTTGAAGTAATTGTTGGGAGAGTGACTCGTCCACTATTGAGGTAGCAATCTCTTGCAAGAGCTCTTCCCTGGCATCCATCACGAGCTCGACCACTTCGGGTTCTGCATCCGTAGTGCGCTCATTCTGCGTAATCTTGAGGGAGAAGAGGTCGATGAGTGCGGCTGGCGAGCCATCCTCCTCGTGGAGTACGAGTGCGATGGGAAGAATCTCCTCGCCAAGAACGCGCGCGATGAGGGCGCAGCTTTCATCGAAATCAGCGTCGGAATCATCTAGGTCAGTCACCACGACCGCACGGGGAATTACGAACTCTTCAAGGGCTTTCCAGTACTTGATGAAGCTCACGTCGAAGCCTGCCGTAGCGCTCATGCAAAAGAGAGCAAAGTGGGCGCCGTGAAGAGCTCGAAAGTCCTGCTCCTCGTTATTCCCATCCAAGTAGGAGGTATGCCAGTCCGCGGGGATCGCGCCGGCGATCGCGCTATTTGCGCTTCTTCCAATCACTGCGATCCGGGTCATGGCTTCTATCCTATGTGCGAAATTAGAGACGGCGCAGGATCTCTTCTTTCTTGCGGTCATAATCGTCTTGCGTGATCAGTCCTTCGCGGAGTAACCCGGCGAGCGACTCCAAGTCACCTCTCAAGGATCGTATTTCACCTTGCGCCGGCGCGTGAGACATGTGTATCTGTGGTGCAGATGCCGGAGCGGGTAGGCGCATTTCGCTTGCAGCCTTTTGGGTAAGTCCCAAGATGTATGCAACCAAGAAAGGTGCGTTTACTACGAGTGTAATGATGATGTATGGCATCAATTCGCGTATATCTAGGTACATCCAAGAGCGCACGTTAAAGAGGCCGCGGTAAATGCTTGCCAGAAAATTAAAGCCAATAAAGAAGTTCGCAACGATTGCTAGTAGGAAAGTACCGAAGTAAATCAATGCAAAGGTGATCTTTTTCTTCCCACCGAAACCCATAATCAATGCCATGACAATCACCACGATTCGCGCGAGCTGAAAAAACTCTGTTGCGACTAGGGTTAAGCCGTATTCGTTCATATAGATCAAGACGGCGAAGAGCAGGCTGAGGGTAAGGCTGACCGAGAGCAGTACGCGCTGTGCAACGGTGGGTTTCATGGGTCATATTTTAGGTGTCTTACGCTCAAACCCGGGTATTTCGCGGTCCTCGATCTCTCAAATTATGGGCATACGATAGAGCCACTATGTTGAATGGATTAATCCGGACTCCGATCACGAAGATCGTCACACCGGTAGCGCGCGGCTTACTCCGCTTGGGGGTGACGCCCAACATGGTCACCGCTGCAGGCACTTTGGGGGCAGCGGCGTCCGCGCTCCTGCTCTACCCGACGGGGCATCTCTTCGGGGGCACGCTCACTATTACCGCCTTTATCTTTAGTGATCTGCTTGATGGCACGATGGCGCGCATCTCGGGGAAGAGTTCGAAGTGGGGCGCTCTCCTTGATTCCACTCTCGATCGCGTGGGTGATTCCGCGATCTTCGGAGGATTGCTGCTCTATTACTCAAAGCACGATGATCTTTTGGCACTGCTCGCGGGTGTATCGCTAGTGTCCGGTGGTCTGGTGCCGTACGTCAAAGCGAAAGCGGAGTCTCTCGGCATTCCCTGCGACGGTGGTATTGCCGAGCGTGCCGAACGGATTATCGTCATTTTGGTTTCTAGCGGGTTGTCAGGTTTGGGAATCCCGTACGTAGGCGCAATCGGCCTGTGGCTCGTAGCCGTGGCAACCGTCATTACCTTTGTTCAACGCATGGCACAAGTGTGGCGATTCGATGCTTGATGAGTTTGCAGGGCTTGCTTATGCCGCTGGATGGAGTACTACTCGTTTCCTTCCAGAGTTTTTGGCTTATCGCTCTTTCTCTTTGCTGGCCGATCAAAGTTGGTTTGCCCAAGGTAAATCGATCACGCAGTACGAGAAGAATCTCGATCGTATACGCCCCGGTCTTTCGAAGGTAGAAATGCGTGAACTCTCTCGCAAGGGCATGCGTTCATATATGCGCTATTGGTGCGACACATTTCGGATTCAGGATTGGAGTCGATCTCGAATTCTGGATACAGTCCACATCGAAGGCGAAGATAATTTGCGGGCAGCACTTATTGATGGCGGCGCGATTGCGGCACTTCCACACTCCGGCAATTGGGACCATGCGGGCGCTTGTATCGCTTTAAAGGGAATCAAGGTGGCGACGGTGGCCGAACGCCTTAAGCCAGAGAGCCTCTTTCAACAATTTCTGCAGTATCGCCAAAGCCTCGGGATGGATGTTTATCCGCTCGATGCAACTGTCATGATGCCACTCATGCGTAAATTGAAAGAGGGATCGCTGATCGCTCTCGTTGCCGATCGAGATCTCTCCCAACACGGTATCCCAGTCACCTTCTTCAACGAAGAGACCACGATGCCGCCCGGACCCGCCGCGCTTGCTTATCAGAGTGGACGTCCAGTTGTGCCGACCGTAGTCACGTATACGAAGAGTGGAATTCTGCTCCGCTTTGGAGTGCCGATTGCGCCGGATCGCACAGCTGACAAAGGCGCGGAGATTCAGCGCATGACTCAAAGGTGCGCAGACTATTTTGAAGTTGAGATTGCGAAGGCACCTTGGGATTGGCATATGTTCCAACCCTTGTGGAGCGCAGACCGATGAGAAAGATGCGCATCGGATTGGTCTCGCCCTATGACTGGAGTGTGCCGGGCGGGGTGCAATTTCACATCCGAGATCTTGCGGTGCGGCTCATGGGCGAGGGACATTTTGTCTCTGTTCTCACGCCCGACTCTGGCGATGAGGTGCGGCCAGATTTCATAGTGGGTGCGGGGAGATCCATTCCGGTTCCGTACAACGGCGCGGTGGCACGATTGGCATTTGGCCCAATCGCTAATGCGCGCGTCAAGAAGTGGATCGCTGAGAACGACTTCGATTTGCTGCATTTGCATGAACCGGCAATACCTTCGCTTTCAATTTTGGCTTGCTGGGCTGCGAGCGGACCCATAGTCGGAACTTTTCATGCTGCTTACCCGCAGAGTTGGGCAATGAATGTAGCGGCTCCTATCTTGGAGCCAGCTATGGACAAATTGAGCGCCCGCATTGCGGTGAGCTCGGCAGCGCACTCTTCACTCGTGGAGCATCTCGGGGGAGACGCCGTGGTGATACCTAACGGCGTGGATACTGCACCGTTTGCACAGGCAATAATAAATGTGGAGTGGAGCCATAGAACGATCGGCTTTCTCGGTCGATTCGAGGATGCTCGCAAAGGTTTTGATCTCTTGGTAGAGGCATTCGCCTCGTTATGTGCACGAGGCGAACTCTCCGACGTCCGAGTTCTCGTCGCTGGACGCGGAGACTCTCACGATGCAATTGCGAAAATCACCAAGGCCTATGGCGATGAGATCGCGGGGCAATTCCACTTTCTCGGTGAGGTTTCGGATTCTCAAAAGGCAGATTTCCTCAAGTCGGTCTCGCTCTATGTAGCGCCCAACACTGGGGGCGAATCATTTGGCATCATCATCGCGGAAGCAATGGCTAGCGGTGCGGCTATCTTGGCGAGCGATCTGCCTCCTTTTGTTGACGTGCTCAATGATGCCGCCGAGTACTTCGAGAACGAGAACGTCACTGACCTATCTGACAAAATTCTCAAGATGATGAACAACGATGCTTTGCGTAAGCATTACCGGGTGGTGGGTTTGGCACGTTCTCCCATGTTCGATTGGGACGAAATCGTTCCTAAGATTGTGGCGATTTACGAGATGATCACAGCCGGCGGGCAACGAGTAAGTGAATCTGCCACTCGTAGACGGAGGGGCGAATGAATATCGGGATAGTGGGCCTCTTTTTCTTTTTAGCGCTATTGGGTTGGTATCTCTCGTTCACGGCTGCGCGGCTAGATCGTCTCCATCATCGTGTTGAAACGTCCTGGGCAAACCTCGATGCGGCTCTGCAACGTCGAGTGGGCGTAGCACTCGAAATTTCAAATTCGGGATATCTGGACCCGGCATCATCGTTGCTACTTGCCGGCGCTGCGCATGATGCGCGCGAAGCAACCGGCGACAAGCGAGAGCGCTTCGAGCGCGAGTTAAGTGATGATCTTGCTTCTATTTATGTAGAAGCAGATGAAAAGGTACGTGAATTAATTCGTGGCGCTCAGGAACGTGCTTCGTTGGCTCATGCGCTGCATGCCGACGCGGTTCGTTCCGTACATGCAGTTCGAGAGAAATTTTTGGTCAAGATCTTCCGGCTAGCTGGGCACGCACCATCTCCACAGTACTTCGAAGGGGAGTTCACACATGCGAGTGAATAAAGTTGCAGTAGCGGTTCTATTGCTCGGGCTGAGTGCATGTGGTTCGCCAAGTAATTCAGCAACTTCGACGTCAGAGGGATCTAGTTCCACACCGAAACCCTTAGTGCATCCGTTGAGTGGTCGTGATGTAAGCCCGTCCGCGGTACTTGCAGTCAAGATCGATGACACCGAGCCGGCGCATCCGCAAATAGGTTTAGCCTCCGCAGATGTGGTCTATGTAGAACAGGTAGAAGGGGGCCTTACTAGGCTTGCCGCCATCTTCTCAAGCGAGATACCAACACAAATCGGCCCAGTTCGAAGCGCTCGAATAAGTGATATCGACATTCTGGCTCCTTACGGCCGCGTAGCTTTTGCCTACTCTGGCGCGCAGCGAAAACTCCTACCCGTCATTGCTGACGCAAATGTTGTCAATCTAGGTGCTCAGCGTGAGTCTCCTAAGATTTACTATCGCGACGAAACTCGCAATGCTCCTACGAACCTCATCCTTGATCCCATCGCGTTGTTGGCTAAAGCTGATGGCGTAACTACTGCGCAGAGCGTTGGTTGGCACTTTGGGCCACTTCCGGCGGGTGGAGAGACGCTCACTAGCGTTGAGATGCATTGGCCAGCGAGTTGGTACCTAGCGACGTGGTCTAATGCGGAGAAACGATGGATGCTCTCCCACGATGGGGATGCCGATCTGGACTCGCTGGGTGGGCAATTGGGACCTTCCACATTGGTCGTGCAGATGGTCGATATTCATCCCAGTGTGTACGGCGATAAATTTGGTGGGAATACTCCACAGTCAGAGACGGTAGGTAGAGGCGATGCCCTAGTGCTTCGAGATGGGCGCGTATTTAAGGTCACGTGGAGCCGTCCGGATATGGCCTCGGGTACCACTTTCTCCCTCCCTGACGGTAAAGAGATGCTCTTTGCTCCAGGGCAGGTTTGGATCTGGCTCGCTGATCGGACAAAGAGCCCGCAACTGCTTCCTGATCGCACTCCTGCCGCCGCCCCTGCCTCGAGTTCCACGCCTAAATCCGCCGCGCCAAGTGCCTCCCCGAGCAAGTAGAATCGAATACATGGAGAGGAAGTCTCTCCGAACTGAGGAGTAGCGATGGCTGAGAACACGACCGGTACCGCACGCGTGAAGCGCGGCATGGCTGAAATGCTCAAGGGCGGCGTCATTATGGACGTCATTAATGCCGAGCAAGCCAAAATTGCCGAAGATGCTGGCGCCGTTGCCGTCATGGCGCTGGAGCGAGTGCCCGCAGATATTCGCGCACAAGGCGGAGTCTCTCGCGCCTCAGACCCCGACATGATCGATTCGATCATTGCGGCAGTATCGATTCCAGTGATGGCGAAGGCCCGCATTGGTCACTTCGTTGAAGCACAAATTTTGCAATCACTCGGCGTGGACTACATCGACGAATCAGAAGTTCTTACTCCTGCAGATTACGAACACCACATCGATAAATGGGGATTCACCATTCCTTTCGTTTGTGGTGCTACCAATCTCGGAGAGGCACTACGCCGTATCAACGAAGGCGCGGCCATGATTCGCTCTAAGGGCGAGGCGGGTACTGGCGATGTATCCAATGCGACGACGCACATGAGAAAAATTGGTGGAGAGATTCGTCGCCTTTCATCGCTTCGTGAAGATGAGCTCTATGTTGCTGCTAAAGAACTACAAGCCCCATACGAATTAGTTTGCGAAATTGCCCGTACCGGCAAGTTGCCAGTCGTGCTTTTCACCGCAGGTGGAATTGCAACTCCCGCCGATGCCGCGATGATGATGCAACTCGGCGCTGATGGCGTTTTTGTTGGTTCTGGCATTTTCAAGTCAGGAAACCCAGCAGAGCGTGCTGCTGCAGTCGTCAAAGCAACCACCTTCTACGATGATCCAGACGTCATCGCCAAGGTGTCGCGTGGGTTGGGTGAGGCGATGGTTGGTATTAGCGTCGCCGACATTCCACAACCTCACCGCCTAGCTGAGCGTGGTTGGTAACTCCTGAGCACGGTTGTAGGAGTTCTCGCACTACAGGGTGATGTTCGTGAGCATCTCGTAGCAATTGATGCTGCGGGTGGAGAAGGAATTCCAGTTCGCCGTGTTGGAGAACTCACCAGCGTTGATGCGTTAATTCTTCCAGGTGGTGAATCAACTGCGATGTGGAAGCTGATGCGCGCATTTGATCTCCTAGATCCACTACGTGAACGTATCGCTGACGGAATGCCCACATACGGATCGTGCGCAGGCATGATCCTGCTCGCAAATAAGATTCTCGATGCGGCAGCGGGGCAAGAAAATCTTGGTGGCTTGGACGTCACTGTGCGACGAAATGCTTTTGGACGTCAAGTTGATTCCTTTGAAACAGATCTCTCGGTACCTGTGTGGGGGAGTGATCCGATGCGTGCAGTTTTCATCCGTGCACCGTGGATTGAACATGTAGGCGAGGGCGTTGAGGTTTTGGCATCTGTTGAGCGAAATGGCGCGGCTCATCCAGTCGCGGTGCGTCAAGGACATCTGCTTGCCACGTCGTTTCATCCGGAAGTGACGGCCGATGTGCGAGTACACAAATATTTCTTGGAACAGGTCTGTAGGTAGCCTTTCTGCCTCCCCACAAAGGTTCGCTAGTATTGCCCGAATTGATCGAGAGGAAGCACCATGTCAGGCCATTCCAAATGGGCGACGACCAAACATAAGAAGGCCGTCATCGATGCGAGACGCGGGAAGCTTTTTGCGCGCCTTATCAAGAATATTGAAGTGGCTGCACGCACGGGTGGCGCCGACATGGCTGGAAACCCCACACTCTTTGATGCCGTACAAAAGGCTAAGAAGAATTCTGTACCGAGCGACAACATCGATCGTGCGCTTAAGCGTGGCAGTGGCGAAGAAGTAGGCGGCGCTGATTACAAGACCATCATGTATGAGGGCTATGGCCCTGCCGGAGTTGCACTCTTGATCGAGTGTCTTACCGATAACCGCAATCGTGCCGCTACCGACGTACGGGTTGCGGTTACTCGTAATGGCGGCAACATGGCCGACCCGGGCTCAGTGGCATATCTCTTTAATAGGAAGGGCGTGATTCTTGTTCCTAAAGGATCCCTCTCAGAGGATGACGTTCTCCTTGCTGTTCTTGAAGCTGGCGCCGAAGAAGTAAATGACCTAGGTGACTCTTTCGAAGTGGTGAGCGAGGCGAGCGACATGGTTGCCGTACGAACCGCGCTGCAGGCCGCCGGCATTGATTACGACTCGGCCGACTCCTCGTTTCTCCCTAGCGTCTCAATTCCGCTTGATGAAGAGAGTGCCCCGAAGGTATTTCAACTCATTGAGGCCCTTGAGGAGGTTGATGACGTGCAGAACGTCTTCGCCAACTTCGACGTCTCCGATGAGCTCATGGCAGCCCTCGATCTGTAGGACTAGCTCAGCCTGACTTTCCAGCAGACACGCCCGTCACCGCTAACAGGACGGGAACTCCTCCCATGGCGTACTCTTATCGAACAGATGTTCGGACAGGAGGCCACGATGCGTGTTCTTGCGCTAGACCCTGGCCTGACCAGGTGCGGAATTGCGGTTGTGGAGGGCGCTCCCGGCCGGCCTCCGGTGATGATTGCGGTCGATACTCTGCGTACCCCCGTGACCGCCGAATTGGCTGATCGCTTACTGGAATTAGATACCCATTTCACCATCTGGCTCGATCGCTACCAGCCAGATGCCGTAGCCATCGAACGCGTCTTCTCTCAAGCTAACGTCACTAGTGCCATGGCCACTGCGCAAGCATCCGCCGTGCTGATGGTGGCGGCTAGTCGTCGCGGAATCCCCGTGACGCAACATACTCCGAGTGAAGTGAAAGCCGCGGTCACCGGAAATGGCCGAGCGGAGAAGGCTCAAGTAGGCACCATGGTGGCCAGACTCCTTGGTCTAGTTGCGATCCCAGCTCCCGCAGATTCGGCCGATGCTTTAGCTCTTGGCATTTGTCATATTTGGAGATCGCCTATGCGCACCACGGTAGTCGCCCGATGATTGCACTGTCCCGATGATTGCACTGTCCCGATGATTGCAACGTCCCGATGATTTCCACACTGCGCGGTCGAGTTGCTGCGATCAATATTGATTCCGCCGTTATCGAGATGGGTGGCTTTGGTGTGTCGGTACACATCACGCCTGGAACATCAAGTTCGCTCCATATTGGAAGTGAAGTCACACTCGCAACTTCACTGGTGGTACGCGAAGATTCCCTCACGCTTTTTGGATTTATTAACGATGACGAGCGCAGCGTTTTTGAACTCTTACAAACGGCAACGGGTGTGGGTCCGCGTTTAGCACAAGCCATGCTCGGAGTGCACTCGCCTAATGCACTTCGTATGGCCGTTGCAACTGAAGATTTTAAAACCTTGGAAATGGTTCCTGGTATTGGACGCAAAGGCGCGCAACGTATCGTGTTAGAACTCAAAGATCGTATTGGATCTCCAAACACACATGCAGTGCCACGAATGGTGGGAGTCTCATCGGCGCCATGGCGCACTCAAGTTCATGCAGCGCTACTCTCATTGGGATTTGCCGCACGCGAAGCCGCCGAAGCTATCGATGTGGTTGCCATGGAGATCGAAAGCGGCGATGTAGATGAGAGCGAAACGGCCGCATTGTTAAAGAGCGCGTTGCGGAGTCGTGGCCGTGGCTGAAATCAATGAGATGGCGCCAGGGGCGACTATCGACGAACGTCAGATCGAGTCGGCGCTGCGTCCCCGTTCACTTGATGAGTTTGTTGGACAGCATCGCGTGCGCCAACAACTGGATCTTGTTCTTAAGGCGGCAAGGGGTCGTTCGAGTACGCCCGATCATGTGCTCTTCTCTGGTCCACCCGGTTTAGGTAAGACCACACTTGCCATGATCATGGCCGCAGAGTTGGGTGCACCCTTGCGTATTACAAGCGGTCCGGCAATTGCGCACGCAGGAGACCTGGCCGCACTACTTTCATCTTTAGTCGAAGGCGAAGTGCTCTTCCTCGATGAAATCCACCGCATGGCCCGCCCCGCAGAAGAGATGCTTTACATGGCGATGGAAGATTTCCGCGTCGACGTCATCGTAGGTAAGGGACCAGGGGCGACTGCCATTCCGCTTGCGTTGCCACGATTTACCCTGGTAGGCGCAACGACCAGGGCTGGTTTACTCCCCGGACCTCTCCGGGACCGCTTCGGATTTACTGCCCATCTCGATTTCTATGAGAGCAGCGAATTGGAGCAAGTCCTAGAGCGCAGCGCCCAATTGCTCGGAATCTCCGCGGAAAGATCGGCATTGGCTGAAATTGCTCGACGATCACGGGGCACTCCTCGGATCGCGAATCGTCTCTTGCGCCGAGTGCGTGATTACGCGCAGGTGCACGATATTGCGGGAATATCTCTTTCGGCTGCGCAGGCCGCACTTGAGGTCTACGAGGTCGATCAATTGGGTCTTGACCGCCTCGATCTGGGGGTACTCGATGCTTTGATACGTAAATTTGGCGGGGGACCGGTCGGTCTTTCCACCTTGGCGCTCTCCGTGGGTGAGGAGATGGAGACCGTGGCTAGCGTTGCTGAACCCTTCCTACTTCGGGCTGGATTGCTCGCCCGTACTCCGCGAGGTCGAATTGCCACTGCGGCCGGATGGAGCCATCTGGGGTTGCACGCTCCCGCTGGCGTCGATCAACCTGAGCTCTTCGACTCACCCTGAGGCGCCCAGGGTGCGGCTGGGGGCATTCTTTACCCCTAGAATTGCCAAGCCCACCGACCTACCTGGTCGAGACTTACGCTGAGGAGTTCGCCCGTGAAGCAGATTCAATCGATGCTGCCGTTGATCTTGATGGCAGCTGCTTTCTGGTTCCTCATCATTCGTCCCAATCGTAAGAAGCAGGCCGCCATGGTTGCCATGATCGCCGCGCTCGGACCAGGAGCCCGCGTCATCACCTCGAGCGGCGTCAAGGGAACCATCATTTCTATGGGCGACAGCGAAGTTGTCTTGGAGATCGCCCCAGGTGTTCACACCACGTGGACCAAGGGCGCCATCACGAAAGTTGAGAAGGTCGACTAAATGGCAACACCTACCTCTTCGCGCCCCAGCCGGGCGCTCCTCATCCTCTTTGTTTTAATCATCGCCCTGGGCGCCACCGCATTCATTCAGGGTGCTAAGAGCGTGCGCCTTGGTCTCGATCTTCGTGGTGGAACCTCGGTCACTTTGGTGCCACGGGTAGCAGCTGCTGATAAGCAGAACAAACTCACCGCTGAATCGATTGATCAAGCAGTTGGAATTATTCGGCAACGCGTTAACTCACTCGGTGTCGCTGAGTCAGAAGTCACCGCAGTAGGTAGCGGAACGAACCGCCAAATCGTCATCTCTGTTCCAGGAGATACTGGGCGCCGCATCGTTGAGCTCGTCGGTCAAACTGCCGAACTTCGATTCCGCCAAGTACTTCTTGAAGGAACTCCAGGAGTGAGCGGTGTCGACACAGCAACTGCTGCCACCGGCGACCTCACCGAAGCTCTCAAGGCGCAATACGCTGCCTATGACTGCACCAAGAAAGAAAACCTTCAAGGTGGTGGCGGTGATGACCCCAACGCTGCTCTCGTTTCTTGCGATCGCACTGGAACTATCAAGTACCTTCTTGCTCCCGCCAAGGTAGTGGGCGCAGATGTTTCCACTGCTTCTTCAGTTCTGGATCAGCAGGGCGGTGGAGGTTGGATGGTCAGCCTTAATTTCAATGGAGATGGCACTACCAAGTTTGGTGAGTTGACCTCTCGCGTTGTCTCACTGACGCAGCCACAGAATCAAGTTGCCATTGTGCTCGATGGATTGGTGATTTCGGCTCCTCGAATTATTTCCGCGATCACTGCAGGCAATGCCCAAATCACGGGTAACTTCACACAGACCGATTCGGCAGATCTAGCAAACGTACTCAAGTACGGTGCGCTCCCACTCGCCTTCGATCAAGGTGAAGTGCAACAGATCTCGCCTACCTTGGGTGCAGATCAACTTCATGCCGGGCTCTTGGCTGGATTTATCGGTCTCATCCTCGTTCTGCTCTACTCACTTCTCTACTACCGCGGTCTAGGTATCGTCACGGTTGGATCGCTGGCAGTCGCTGGCGCGCTCACCATGTTGATGTTCCTCGTCCTGGGTAAGGGCATTGGATTCACATTGACGCTCGCGGGTATCGCTGGTGCCATCGTCTCAATCGGTATCACTGCGGACTCCTTCATCGTCTTCTTCGAACGTTTGCGTGACGAAGTTCGCGATGGTCGATCCTTGCGAAGTGCGGTTGAGTCCGGCTGGGTACGTGCACGTCGCACGATCATCGTGGCCGACTCGGTCTCGATCATCGCCTCTGTCCTGCTCTACTTCTTTGCAGTGGGTGGCGTCAAGGGATTCGCGTTCACACTCGGTCTCACTACATTGATCGACCTGGTCGTCGTATTCCTCTTCACTAAGCCAATGCTTACGCTCTTGGCACGCACCAAGTTCTTCGGTGGTGGGCATCCACTCAGTGGACTCTCGCCAGCACGTCTCGGCTCTAAGCGAGCTATTACTACGATCGCAGAGGAGGCGTAATGGCCGGCTCATTCGGTGCGCGTCTATACAACGGCGAGCTCTCATTCGACTTCATTGGCAAGCGCAAGCGTTGGTATGCCTTTTCCGGCGTGTTGATGCTGGTTTCAATAGTGGTTCTCTCTATCCAAGGATTGCACCTTGGTATCGAATTTAAAGGTGGTGCATCCTTTAGCGTGAAGAAGGTCGGTGTATCGATCGCCGCAGCCACTGAAGCTGTGAAATCAACCGGGCTCTCTTCCGAACCAGTCGTGCAACTTATTGGAACTGACAAAGTCCGTGTGCAAACAGGGATTCTCAAGCCGGGCCAATCCGCAGCTATTCAAGATGCTCTGGCAGCCAAGTTCGGTGTGGTTGCTAACGACGTTGATTACCAGCTTATCGGCCCATCCTGGGGAGCGGAGATCACCAAGAAGGCGCTCTATGGTCTCTTTGGATTCTTGATCGTCGTCGTTCTCTACCTTGCATTAGCTTTCGAGCCGAAGATGGCTATCGCAGCGATCGTCGCCGTAATTCACGACGTCTTCATCACGGTCGGTATTTACGCATTGGTGGGATTCGAGGTGACTCCGGCAACCGTGATCGGTTTCCTCACCATTTTGGGTTACTCCCTCTATGACACCGTGGTGGTCTTCGACAAGGTTCGGGAAAATACTCGCACTATCGCCGGTGGCTCAAGGATGACCTACTCGCAAGCAGCAAACTTTGCGGTCAACCAGACTTTGGTGCGTTCGTTCAACACCTCGCTCATCGCTCTCTTGCCAGTGGGATCAATCCTCTTCGTCGGTGCCGGTCTTTTGGGCGCTGGCACACTCAAGGATCTCTCTCTCGCGCTCTTTATCGGGCTCGCTACTGGTACCTACTCGTCCATCTTCATTGCTACCCCCATCCTCGCCGCTTTGCGCGAGCGTGAGCCAGCGATGAAGGCATTGGCAAAGCGCGTGGGTCAACGTTCCTCCAAGGAGAGCGTCGAAGTAAGCGCTGGGAATAGCGACGGAACTCCGGCTGCCCCTCGTGGACCTCGTAACCAACCCAAGCGCAAGAAGAGCCGACGCTAAGTAAGCCGGCCGGCAACTAGAATCTGAGAATGACTCAGGAGCGCGTTGTCGGTGCGGCCCAGGGGTCTGCGCTCGATGCAGAGATCGTCTTGGCCCCGTTGATCGCTACTCTTCAAGGGAATTACCCCAAAGCCCCGTCGGCCGATATCAAGCGCGCGTACGAAGTGGCTGCGCATGCGCACCGTGATCAACTGCGTAAATCGGGGGAGCCGTACATTACCCACCCGTTGGCGGTGGCTGGGATCCTCGCCGATCTCGGGATGAACACTCCGACCTTGATTGCGGCCCTTCTGCACGACACTGTCGAAGACACTGAGTATTCGCTGGAGCAGATCAAGCGCGATTTCGGCGCCGAAGTGGCTGAGTTGGTTGATGGTGTCACCAAGCTCGACAAAGTTACCTTCGGAAAAGCTGCTGAAGCCGAAACTGTTCGCAAGATGGTTGTTGCGATGGCACGAGATATCAGAGTGCTTGTTATTAAATTGGCAGATCGTCTCCATAATGCGCGAACGTGGCGGTACGTATCGGCTGAAAGTGCGGAGAAGAAGGCTAAAGAGACGCTCGATATTTATGCTCCTCTTGCACATCGCCTTGGAATGAATGCGATCAAGTGGGAACTCGAAGATCTTTCGTTTGCCACGCTCTATCCCAAGATGTACGAAGAGATTTCACGTTTGGTAGCGGAGAGCGCTCCGACGCGAGAAGGCAATCTTGCCCACTTATTGGAGACCGTCAACTCAGATTTATCAGCCGCAGGTGTCGTTGCGGAGGTCTCCGGACGCCCGAAGCACTACTACTCGGTTTATCAAAAGATGGTTGTCAGGGGCCGCGACTTTTCGGATATCTACGACCTTGTGGGACTACGCGTTCTTGTGGATGATGTGAAGGATTGCTACGCGGCACTTGGAACGATTCACACGCGTTGGAATCCAGTCCCTGGCCGTTTCAAGGATTACATTGCAATGCCAAAGTTCAATCTCTATCAATCACTGCACACAACAGTGATCGGACCTGAGGGAAAGCCGGTAGAGATCCAGATTCGTACGCATGACATGCATAGGCGCGCCGAGTACGGAATTGCGGCGCACTGGAAATATAAACAAGGCGGGATAGACCCGAGTGCGGCTTCAGAGATGGAATGGCTCAAACGCCTGCACGATTGGCAACGAGAGACCGAAGATCCGGGTGAGTTCCTGGAATCTCTCCGCTTCGATCTCAATTCCGCTGAGGTCTACGTCTTCACGCCCAAAGGTGATGTTGTGGCTTTGCCCACGGGAGCAACTCCAGTGGATTTTGCATATTCGGTACATACAGATGTGGGCCATCGTTGCACGGGCGCAAAAGTGAATGGTCGTTTGGTTCCGCTAGATTCGCGTTTGCAAATTGGCGACGTGATCGAAGTTTTCACTAACAAATCTGAAAACGCAGGCCCAAGCCAGGATTGGCTTGCCTTCGTGCGTAGTCCTCGAGCGCGGAACAAGATCAAAGCCTGGTTCACCAAAGAACGTCGAGAAGAAGCAATCGAATCTGGACGGGATCAGATCGCACGTGCCATGCGAAAGCAAGGCTTACCACTGCAGAAGTTGCTCTCTGGAGAATCGTTACTCGCCTTGGCTCACGATCTTCGATATACCGATGTAGATGCGCTCTACGCCGCAGTGGGTGATGGACACGTTTCTGCTGCCAGCATCATTAGCAAGCTCACTGCCATTGTGGGCGCTGACGAAGTAGATGAGGCACCGGAGACTGTGCTTTCGGTTCCGCGAAGATCACGCAGGGTGGGAGACCCTGGTGTTTCGGTAAAGGGGAGCGAAGATATTTGGATCAAACTTGCGAAGTGCTGTACCCCTGTTCCGGGAGACGAGATCAACGGATTTGTCACCCGCGCGAGCGGAGTCTCGGTGCATCGGAGCGATTGCATCAACGGTAAGGCAATGCTGGAACATGAACCCGAAAGAAGAGTTGAAGTTGAGTGGACCCCTTCGAGTCTCTCGCTCTTCTTGGTTAATATCCAAGTCGAGGCGCTAGATAGGGCGCGACTGCTCTCAGATGTAACGCGCACGCTTTCGGATCAGCACGTCAATATTCTGAGCGCGGCCGTACACACTTCAAAGGATCGCATCGCATTTTCGCGATTCACTTTCGAGATGGCAGACGCCACTCATTTGGAAACGGTATTAAAGGCAGTGCGCAACATTTCAGGCGTCTACGACGTCTATCGCGTCACTAACGTTTAGCGCTACTTATATTGGGCGAGTGATTTCTCGGCTTCTGCCAACCAGAGACGGCGAGCATCGGCAGCTTCCCGAGCGTCTTTCTCCTTCTTAGCATCGCCGGCTGCAGCTGCCTTTGCTGCCTGCTTCTCGTATCCGGCAACGGCTTCGGCAAGTTTGGCAACACTCTCTTCAGCGCGCTTGCGCGCAACTGGATCTGTCCGCTGCGCTTCTTGTTGGTCTGCCTCACGAATAACTTTCTCAACCGCGCGAAGGCGGCCCTCGAACTTGTCTTTCACATTGCGGGGGAGTTGGCCAGCTTTCTCCCACCGCTCTTGTACATCGCGAAGACCACGTTTGGCGTCTGAGAGCTTGGTAATGGGTAGCAACGCTTCTGCCTCAACCAGTAAAGATTCCTTTACGGCAAGGTTTGCGGTGAAGGACTCTTCACGCTTTGCAAAGTCGGCTTCTTTAGCAGCAAAGAATGTGTCTTGTGCGGCCTTGAAGCGCTTCCACAACTTATCTTCGTCTGCCTTGCCTGCGCGGCCGGCAACCTTCCACGAATCCATCAATGTTTTGTACTTGCGCGCTGTGTTGACCCAATCTGTAGAAGTGGCCAACTTTTCAGCTTCGGCGATAAGGCTCTCTTTGGCGCCAACGAATTCGCTTCTTTGCTTATCCAACGAAGCGAAATGCGTGCGGCGACGCTTATCGAATGCATTGCGAGCCGAGGAGAAACGCTTCCATAGTGCCTCGTCAGTTGCCTTATCGAGACGAGTCGCCTTCTTCCAGTCGTCGAGCAAGACCTTAAGTCGGTCGCCAACCACTTTCCAAGCATCCGTGGCGCAAATCACTTCGGCTTCTTCTACAAGCTTCTCTTTCAGAACTTTGGCTTCGGCGCGCGCAGCGGACTTGGCTTCAGCCGCGGCTGCCTTGCGGACAGCTTCTTCTTCTCGGCGTTGAGCTGCAAGTGGCGAAATATTCTCGACTGCGATTTTGAGAGCTGCCAGGTTTCCAACTGCGTTGATGCTCTCCACTTGTTGGCGGAGGCGCTTGATGGCCTCTTCGCCATCTTCCGAAAGCATCGCACCGTTGCGCAAGCGATCTGCTGTCAAAGCCACTTCGGCTGCGAGTGTTTCGAATTTTCGAACGAAGTAAGCCAATGCTTCTTCGTTGCTCTTGCCAGGGTAGGAACCGACAGCACGCTCGCCAGTTTCAGTACGCACATACACGGTGCCGTCATCACCTACTCGACCGAATGAGGAGGGATCTCCAACGAGGCCTGCTGCCGCTGATTGTGGGACTTGGGCGGGGGTTACTTGATCAGTCATGACAGGTCCTTCGTTGCGCTAGATAGCTGACGGGTCGGCAGTTGGATGGGTGGGTTATTTAACTCTTACTGAAGAGAGCGTAACGGTCTTCTTAGGGGCTCCGTCACTCTGCCCGTTGTCTGTTCCTTCAGCGGCAATGGCGTCGAGCACATCCAGACCGGAGACGACCTTGCCGAAAGGAGTGTAATTAGGCGAGAACTGTGAATCTTTGAAGACGAAGAAGAATTGGCTGCCGTTGGTGCCGGCTCCCGCATTAGCCATGGCAAGGGTTCCGCGGGGGTAGGTCGCTCCGGTGAGGTTCTCGTCGGCAAAGGCATACCCAGGCCCGCCAGAACCAGTTGCCGACGGATCGCCGCATTGGAGGGCGGTAAAACCTGGGGCATTGAGGAGGCGGTGGCACTTGGTTCCATCGAAGTAACTCTTACTCGCGAGGAAGGCGAAGGAATTGACGGTGCAAGGTGCGGTTGCGTAGAGCGTGACGACGATGGTGCCGCGATTAGTGACAACGGTGGCCGTCTTCTGTCCGGGGGTCGCCTTAGTGGGGGGCAGTCCGGTGAACTTCTCGTTGCCTCCGCTCGAGCGTGTGTAGGTGCAATTCACGCTGGAAATGGTGGTGGGAGTGGCTGCTGCGCTAGCCGTGGGAGCGGCTGAAGCACTCGCTGTAGGGCTGGCCGACGGAGTGGTCGACTGAGTGGTCGACTGAGTGGTCGACGGGGTGGCCGGCGCAGTAGTGCTCGCAGTGGAACTCTCCGCACTGGTCGGCGTCTCAGAAGGGGCCGGGGTGTTGGAAGGGGCAGCCACGGGGGTATCGCTCTTGGTAAAGGCTCCTGATCCCACGAGAATCGCAGTGGTGCCCAGGAGAATAAGGACGAGCAAGGTCGCTATGACGCCAGGGGTGAAGGGGCCCTTCTTCTTCTGGGCCGGAGCTACACGGGGGGCGCGGGGGCGACGGGTGCTTCCACCTTTGCGTTGAACGGGGGCGGCCATGAACGATCTCCTTCTCGGGTCCTACGAATCAGCTTCTTCGTTAACTTCTTGGGCGCGAGGCTCAGGGGGGAAAGTCTAGCGTCTCGGTTAGATAGCCTTGCCCCGTGCTAATCGAACAGGTGGTCGCTGAGCTTTACGGGACAAATTGCTGGATTTTGGCCCCGAAGGCCAATGGCGAGTGCGTGGTCTTCGATCCGGGTATCGCCAATCCCAATCTGGTGCGCGCCATCAATGAGGCGCTAGACCGCCATCACCTCACCCCGGTAGCAATTATCGCCACTCATGGGCATCTCGATCACACATTCTCCATTCAGCCGCTCGCGACCGATCGCAATATCCCCGCATATATTCACACCGCCGACCGGGAGTTACTCGCCCATCCAGAGCGCGCGCTCTCGCCGGAAACCAGCACTCTCTTTGCTCACCTTTCGTTTACCGAGCCTGAAGATGTCTTCGAGCTCCACGACGGAATGAAGATTCAATTAGCTGGCATGGATCTTGTATTCGACCATTCGCCGGGCCATACCGAGGGTTCGGTATGCATTCGCGAAGAGAGTTCTGGGTTGCTCTTTTCGGGTGATGTTCTTTTTAACAATGGAATTGGGCGAACTGATTTGCCTACAAGTTCTCCAGCAAAAATGCGCACTTCACTTTTAAAGGTATTTGAACTCGATGAC
>CAEZXB010000005.1_pt1 | contig 63650 bp, 64 predicted proteins | sample 7265151 | NCBI WGS metagenome assembly CAEZXB01 (sample SAMEA6813898, study PRJEB35770) | freshwater metagenome | biome: Freshwater; feature: Freshwater reservoir; material: water | place: Czech Republic | collected 2015-11-04 | depth 0.5m m | reverse complement strand
TTCCCTGTTCTCTACTTCGAGGTTCTCAGTACCTAAGACGATGGGGGCGGCGGTTTGGTTCCCGCCGGAACCCTTTCCCTGTGAATTACCCTGCGAACCACCCTGCGAACCACCCTGCGAACCACCCTGTGCGAGCCGGGGATCGAGTTCGCTCAAGATAGCGGCCAAGGCAGCTTTCCCTCGAGAGCAGCGGCTCTTGATGGTGCCAGCGGGCACTCCCAAGGTAGTCGAGGCCTCCTCTACAGAGAGCCCCTCCATCACCACGAGCACGAGGGCCGCGCGTTGATCCGGGTCGATCTCCATCAGCGCTTTCATCACCGTCTGACGTGAGGTGATCTCTTCGCTCTGATCTTCGACGCTAAAAGTTTCGGTGTACTGATCTACATCGACATTGACATCGCCCTTGCGATACTTCCGTGCCACATCCATCGCGCAGTTATGCACGATCTGATACATCCACGTGGTGAACTTGGAGTCGCCCTTAAATTGATGAGCACGTTTAAAGAGGGCAATCGATGCCTCTTGCATTGCTTCTTCCGCGAGCGTGGCATTGCCAAGAAACTTAAGTGAGAGCGACCAAATAAAATCTCTGCGACGAAGTAAGAGCGCCTCAAGGGCGCGTGGATGTCCACTCACATAAGCCGCGAGCAACTCTTCGTCACTCGCATGCTCAAAACTGAGCTCCAGCACACCGCCTCCAGGGTTTTATCTTCCCTAAGAGTACTTGGTGTGCTGGAGCTCTGTTTACTTCTAGGCCTAGTTAACTAGGCATTTGTGCTGGTGGAGCAGGCTTACATCATCCCGTCTTCGGTTGGTACGAAGGTGACGGTGAAGGCGTTGCTGACAACTTGACGTTGCATTCCGGACTTCAACACCTTGAGGCGGTAGGTCACATCGTGGCCACACCATTCGGTGGAGTTGCCGTAGTCGTTCTCGCAGAATGGATTGACGCGAACAAGTGCAACACCGGCAACATCAGTACGAGTCTGTACTTCAGTGCTCCAGGTGCGATCGAAGGGATCTTGTACTTCGAGGATGACGCGACGACCAGGGCCGGGAATTGAGACCGAGACTTTGAGTGCTGGGATCTGAAGCGCATCGTCGTAATCATCTTCCGAGAAATCGCGGAACTTCTTCGAGACGCCATCTTCCCAACCCCAAGTAACGGTTTGTTGCTTGTTGATGGTGACGGTGGGGGTATCGAGGGCCTGGGCAGGAGCTGCGCTGAGCATTCCGACCGAGAGGACGAGAGCAGCGAGGCTGCCGGTGAGGGTTTTGGTTGAGCGCTTCATGGTTTCTCCTAAGTTGTAGTGGACTTCTTTCGATACCCCTATGACTCCCGGACCCCCAAGGTCGGTTCCCGAGATCTTTGAAATATTTCTTGTGAGAATCCGGGGAACCAGATGCCTTCCCTCGACGTCTGAGTCATAGTGGTAGGGGAGATAGGGAGATATCCCGCTCGACCTACCTTGGGAATCGCAAGAAAGTGCCTTTCAGGGGCCTATGAAGGAGAATTACGCAGGTGAGCGCAGTGAAAGCAGTGAAGCGAACGGCCGGAGCGGTGGCATTTATTGCCGCGGCTGCCATCGTCGCGCTCGCTGCCTTCGCAGGTCGCTCCGATGCGGTGGTCTTTGGAAGTGAAGTCGCCGATGCCGCATCGAGCGCCCCCTGGGTAGCTTCGATCTGGTACTCGGAAGATGCGCATGGAACTCCCGAGTTCATCTGCTCGGGTTCCTTGATCGCAAATGACATCGTGCTCACCGCCGCGCACTGCACCTTCGATAAAGGTTTCTACTGGGTGCGCCTTAAGTCCGACACTCTTGAATCAGATGAACCATTGCGCAAAGTCTCCGGAGTCTGGCGCCACACGCGTTACAGCACGAAGACCGGTCAGAATGATTTAGGTCTTCTTCGTTTGCGTACACCTGTAGAAGATGTACGGCCTGTGGCACTTCCTACCTCAGCGGAAATCGCGAAAGTAACTGCATCAAAAACTTTCCGCATCCTCGGTTGGGGTGAGGATCAAGATGCGAACGTCGCGAAATTCTTGCGCGCGGCCACTCTTGATAATCAAGATTTGGCAGCCTCAAAAGTTTACGGACGTCTCTTTAATAAGGCGACGATGCTGGCAAGTGGTAAGTACATCAAGTCCGAGCGTTTGTACGCCGGTGGATGTCACGGTGATTCCGGTGGACCACTCACCACGAAGATCGGCAGTAAGACAGTCCTTGCCGGTCTCACCAGCTGGGGATCTGCCTCCGGTTGCGATCGCGGCAAGCCCACCATCTTCACTCGCGTTAGTTACTACTTGGCAGATATCAAGGCCGGCACTGCACTTGTGCGCCGCAGCGTCTACGGACGTTTGATTCCAGAAGCCGTGCAATCACCAGTTATTCAAGGAGATGCTCGCGTTGGTGCCACTCTCGTGTGCGATAAGGGTCAATGGTCTGAAGAGACCGACTCCACCTCGATTGAATGGGCTTCGCCTTCACGTATCGCCGGCCAGAGCACTCCCAATGTTGTCGTTACCCAAGCTGATGCAGGTCAATTCTTTGAATGCGTAGTCACTGGAGTAAATAAGAACGGTGAAGAGAAGGCACGGGCCACCAAGTTAATTCCGCGCGCGCCACTCATCGCTACCAAGCCCACCATCTCTGGCATTACCTCTGGCGATATTCCCAAGCTCGGCCAAGCGATCTCGTGTGCTGGCACCAAGTGGGCTGACGCGGTTGAGGCAGAGAAGAAGACCTGGTTTGTAGCCGACATTAACTACGACGGAACTCCGCGCAACGAAGTAGCGATCAAGGATGAAACAGGCGCGGCCGCGACGGGTACTTCGATCACCCTAGATAAAGAGACCATTCTGGCTGCGCAATCACGTGGAATCTTCTGCCGTGCGCAAGCGCTCAATGCCGGTGGCATCTCTTCTGCATGGGTGTACGTGTCGGTGCCACGGATCAGCACACCTTCTCCCTATGTAACTCTCGTGGGCTACGACGGCTCTCTAGCTCCTTCGGTGGGAACAACCGTTGAGTGCAAGCTCGATCGCCCGGATCAGTACTCAAACGTGAAGTACGAGTGGAGTATTCGCCAAGATCGCTCTAATGCTGCATCACAAATCTTAGGAACCTCGCCTCTGGTTACCTTTACTCGTGAACTGGTACTCGCAGCGAAAGAGAAGTACCTCGCTTGCGCAGTATCGGTAGAGAACATCGTGGGCACTGGGGCTACGACCAACTTCGTCTATGTACGCGCACCCATCAAGCCTGCTTCGATCTCTCCAGATATCACTGGCGTCGATGCAAGCGGCAACGCGACTCCCTTTACTGCTAATACTCCGCTGGCCAAGTGCACCTTCCGTGATCTCACGAAGGATGAGAGTGCGATGATTACTTGGTACTCGGGCAAGCCGGGGAATCTCTCAACGATTAACTCCATGCTCGGAGTTGGCCCAGTGCTACGCACCTCGCCCAGCATCATCGACGAGATTGTGGGCGGCTCCATCATTTGTAAGGTCGTGGTCTCTAACATCGCAGGTGATGTCGAAGGTAGTGATTACGTCGGTATCGATATGCCTGAGGTTGTTTATTTCTCGCAGACCGGTCATTACTACAAGTTTGTGAGCTCGCGCATCTCTTGGCTCGATGCGCGCGCAGCCGCGATGGCCACCGAGTACAACGGTATGAAGGGCTATCTCGCTACTGCCACAACCCGCTCAGAAGAGAATTTGATCAAGCGCAAAGCAGGCGGCAATCAAGTGTGGCTCGGGGCCAGCGATGCCGAAAGTGAAGGCTGCTGGAAGTGGAGCGATGGTCCAGAAGCTAACCAAATCTTCTATGCCGCCCCGACTGCAGTGAGCTGTGCTGTCAATGCTTCCGTCGGCAATTCCAACTGGGGTGTGGGCGAACCAAATAACGCGAATAGCAATGAGAACGTGGCACAGATCAATGCTGATGGCACTTGGAATGACATGCCAGGTAATAGTTCATTCGCTTATGTGATCGAGTACGGCGGCACCGTTACGCCGCTTACGTACTCACCAGATGCTAATGCGAGTGCGAAGATTTCTATCTTGTCGCCAGTAGATACGCCGACTGTGCGCGGAAATTACACCTTCACCGGCCTTGCTACCGCTGAGCGCTACGGCAACTCCTCGATCGCGAAGGTTGGTGTGCGCATCGTCAATAGCGCAGGGAGTTCAATCGCCGCCTACTACAGCCGAGTCTGTCCAACAGGGGCCTACAACTGTTATTACAACGGGTACGGCACTGCAGAACTTACTTTCGGAACGTTGGGTGTTTCGGATTACGTATGGACTCCGCCGACCGGCGCTGTCTCCTTTGCAATTGATACCACCGTATGGGCAAATGACACGTACACCGTCACACTCTTCACCAAAGATTCCAGCGGTCGCATAGCGATCTCTGAATCGAAGTCATTTGTTACCGACAACATCGGGCCTAACGTATCCATTGCAACTCCCGCTGCGGGGACTACGCAAAACGGCATGGTAAATGTCACCGGTACGGTGCGAGCAGATACGAGCGGAAGCGCCACGATCAACAAGGTCGGCGTGAGAATCACGGGTGGCACTGGATTTAGCGCCGGTTCGTATGCACGTGTCTGTCCAACAGGTGCTTACAACTGTTACTACAACGGCTATGGAACTGCTGAACTCACCTTCGGAACGTTGGGTGTTGCTGACTACGTATGGACACCAGCATCAGGAGCAGTTTCATTTGCTGTCGACACCACCGCGTGGGCGAACGGTACGTACACCATCACTTTATTCACACGTGATAGCAGTGGTCGTCTGGCTGCTTCTACACCGAATACTTTCACGACCTCTAATGGTGTTCCCACCGTGGCCATTACCTCCCCGGTTAGTGGTGGCGTGGTGAAGGGCATCGGAACCTTCACGGGCAGTGCGCGTCCAGATCCCTCCGGAACAGCAACCATCAATAAGGTCGGTGTGCGCATCACTGGCGGTGCTGGATTTAGTGCTGGTTCTTATTCACGCGTCTGCCCTACTGGCGCCTATAACTGTTACTACAACGGTTATGGAACTGCAGAACTTGCCTTTGATGTGGCCGGCACAGCAGATTACGTATGGACTCCACCCGCTGGCGCGATCTCTTTCAACATCGACACCACCGCCTTTGCGAATGGCACCTACACCATGTTCCTCTTTACTCGCGATACCAGTGGTCGCGTGGCAGTCTCGGCACCGAGCACTTTTGTGATCACTCCTACGGTGAGCACTGTGGTAGCAACCTCGATTGCAGGATCTTCTACCTCGATGGCTGTCACGTGGACGGCGCCACTCAACATGACTGGCGTGACCGATTACCAAGTTGAGTACGCCACCTCTGCTGCTGATTGGAAGGTATTCACGCATTCACCGTCCACCGCTGCAGCCATTACGGTCACTGGCCTTACCGAATTAACGGCTTACCAATTCCGGGTCACTCCCATCTTTGGTGGCACCGCGAACACGATTGGCGCATCGACTTCACCACTTGCCTCTACACCCGCGCCACTAGTGCTTTCGTTGCCCACCATCACGAGCACCACAAATTGGTTGCTCGCTGGTGACTCCACCACAGTTTCTACATGGCAGCCCGCGGTAGTTGCTAATAAGTTGCGCATCACCTCAAGTGCTGGTGGCCGCGGTGGCGCGATTTACAAGAACGCATTCGATACATCTAAGGGACTCGATGTGCAGTTCCGATTTAACTTCAATACCGGGAGCACGGTGCCAGGGGATGGCTTCGCATTCTTCCTCGCTAATGCAACGAATGCGGATCTAGCAAGCGCACCAGCTACTCGCGGTACCTGGCTCGGTGGTGGTGGTGGTTACCTTGCCTACAACGGTGATGGCGCAGCTGCTCAACTCAAGGGCGGGCTCCTTGGTGTTGGCGTAGTTCTCAATGGCTCGCCGCAAGTGCGTGTGTACGGAGCAACTGGAGTAAACGGTGTTCTTCCTATCCTCTCCACCGTTTCCATCGCTAACCCGTACAACGCGAATTACTACATGCGCGTAGTGATCGATCCCAGCACCGTCTCAGCCGCATCACGTGGCTATCGCGTTTATGTCTCTGCCACGACAACTTTCAGCACCACACCCACAGCATCAGGCTTACTGAGTGCCATTGGTCTGACAGATCTCAGCAGTGGCGTCTACTTCGGATTCACAGGTGCCACCGGAGCGAACACGGTAAATACCGATATCGATGCGATCAACATCTACGGAGTTCTCAAGTAACGCGTGATATTCCATTGGTGATGTCCGGACAGTAGTAGTCAAATGTCCAGATACATCGTGCGCATGTCACCAGGTCGTGGCACGCTTTCCACTCAAGCCAGTTACATCAGTTGGCAACTGCGAGTGCGAATGTGTGAGGTGAGCGTGAGCCAGGGATTTGAAGGCGCTGTAGCCTCGCACGATTCCCAAGTACCGCTCTATCTCGATCTCGTTTCACAACTCAACGAGTACTTAGAATTAAAGCGACCCTCCCTCGATGATCTTGTGCACTTTCTCACCGTGCGTACATTGCAACCCTGGAACGCCGAGCGCATATTTATCTCTCGCATTGACCGCGACGGCGTCTTTCGCGACTTCTCTTTCTTTGGTTTTCCAATCTACGACGCCGCGCAGTGGAAAGAAGTTCACATCACCGACCGAGTTCCTATGGCCGATGCAGCTCGGAGCGCCACGATCGTTGTCGCAGATGAGGATCGGTTAACTGCGGCCTACAAAGCTTTAGTGAACTTTCATGATCAATGGGTTGGACGAATAATTGTGGATGTCCCCATTATTAAAGGTGGAGTTTCAATCGGAGTCATGGGCATCGTCTTCACAGGAAAAATTCCATCCGACGAAAGTTTCTTGCCTTTCCTCCGTTCACTGGCAACATGCATTGTCTTTGCAATGGACGATACCCGCCGCAAGGTGGCTCTCAAACGGACGCTTGGACCAAAGAATGAACTCACTGATCGTCAGAAGAAGATTTTAGAAATGATGGCGCAAGGCCTTACCAACGCTGTGATGGCGAGCCGGCTGGGATTCTCGGAATCACTCATCAGGCAAGAGACGGTAAAGATTTATCGCAATCTCAATGTAAATAACCGACAAGAGGCGAGTGCGGTTTACGAAGAGCAACAGCAGTAATTGCTGTATTGCTACCTTGATGTATTGCTGTAAATGCTGGTGGCCAGGGACGGGATCGAACCGTCGACCTCACGATTTTCAGTCGCGCGCTCGTACCAACTGAGCTACCTGGCCTCGGCGCCGTTTCACTATCGGTTCGGCACCGAACCGGCGACGTACCCATACCTTGCGACACCTTGCGACCCGGACGGGACTTGAACCCGCGACCTTCGCCGTGACAGGGCGACGCGCTAACCAACTGCGCTACCGGGCCTTACTGGCGAACCAGTGAGGTACTGCTTTTACTGCTCTGTACTCGTAACACCAGGTGGTTGCCCACCCTTCTACGTGCCCCCAACGGGATTCGAACCCGTGTTACCGCCGTGAAAGGGCGATGTCCTAGGCCCCTAGACGATGGGGACGTAGCCCGTGAGGGCCGGTACCGCTTGGAGCCGTCACAGCATACGGGCTGGGAGGAGAGGCGACCAAACGCGCGTGGCGCTGGGCGCGAGCGCGACCGCCAGTGCGACCGCCAGTGGGAGCGCTCAGGATTGGGGAGGGGCTAAGCGGCGGGTACGCAAGATAAAGGTGCTGGCACCAAGCAGGACGAGCCCGGCACCCAAGAGACCGATGGAGACGCCGAGGGCCCCGCCCAAGGTGGCGGTGATGAATTGCCCGACCCCGAAGGTAGAGGCGGCGACCGCAGCTACCAAGAAGGGCCAACGGCGGTTTCGCGAGTAGAGGAGGTAGCCCGCAACTCCGGTGGCGAGGAAGAGGAGGTAGCCGATGATGTGCGAGCTGCCGATGAAGGCGATCTCGGCGCTGACGAATGCCGTGCCACTTGCGATGGTGAAGCCAAGCATCTCTTCGTGGAAGATGCCCCGTTGTGAGTAGAAGTACCACGCAACGGCGATAGCCGCGACGACGAGTGCCGCAACTGCGCCTCCAAAGATATTCACGGCATCGAGAAATGCCATGGTGGCAAAAATTTTGAAGACGAAGAGCGAAACGTGTCCGACCGATGTGCGGTTACGGAAGTAGGCGATGTCGACGATGATGCTTCCGACAATGCTCGCCACGAGCGCCTTCTGCCAAGGCGTGGCAACGCCGGCAGTTGCGGCACCGGAAATGCCGGCGAATGAAAAGAGTGTCGCGACCAAGCGAGCGCGCACTGGAGATTTTTCGCCGCGGTGCAAGAGAAGTGCCACCGCGGCGAAGATCAAGGTGAGCGCAAGCAAAGTGATGATTCGCCCAATATTAGAAAGTTGTGACCAGGTACTTCCCAAAATGATGAGCGTGGCTACCAGTGTGAAAGCACCGCCAACGTAACCGCCGATCTCTCCGAGAAGTGATCGCCGATTTCTTTCTTCGTTCGCTACATGCGCTGGTGCTATTGAATCTTCTGGACGCGCAAGCTCAACCATGTAGCGCTCGCGGACCTGCTCTGCTTGCTCGCGCGTGAGCTCACCAGATGCGGCGAGTTCTATGAGTGCGCGTTCCAGAGCATCGAAACTCACTTCAGGTTCCACCGCACTTCAACTGAGATGGATACATCTTGTTGGCCGACATCTATTTGCGTGGGCGCAGCATCTGCTGAGACCTTTGCAGCGTAGGCGATCGGCATCGGATTATAGGAAGCCGTGTTCTCGTTGAGGTATTGCACCGTTCCCAATTTTACTGCGAGCAGTTTCGCGTAAGTGGTGGCCTTTGCCTTGGCGGCTTTCACAGCGAGCGCGCGAGCACTTGCCATGGCCTTCTCGGTATCAAGGAGGAAGGGAGTAGCACCGTCGATGGTGGCGTTATCTCCGGCGGCATCAACGAGTTGATCGAGGATGGTGCCAGCTATCGCAGTTTTGCGAACCACGATGGAGAAGTTTTGGGTAGCGCGGTATCCGCTGATAGCCGGCGCCTTATCTTGTGAGTAGATGTACTCGGGGTTCACATTGATGCGCGCTGTAGTGATGTCTTTGGTAGCGATGGCATTGGCGGTGAGCACCTTACGGATAGCCGCGGCCACTCCCGATGATTGCGCCAGAGCTTCTTTGCTACTGGCTAAGAAGACATTTGTGGTGACAGAGATACGGACTGCATCGGGCACCATTTTGACCGTTCCGGTTCCTTGCACGGTGATGCCTCGGGTCGTGGTGTCGACCGCGGCGGCAGGCAGCGCGCTCCAAAGCGTGAATCCGACCCCAAGGGCGGCTAGAGCGGCAATAGTGCGGCGAGTACGGCTGGCTGGGCTGGTCATGTGAACTCCTTTAGTCATGAGGATACCTTCTCAATCGTTTCAAAGCCTTGAATGCGTAATTCATAGGAGAACTCTGCGAGAGAATAGCGAGGTGATCACCACCTCCCTCGAGCGAGCGGCGCGCGCTCTTCAAGGCGGAGCGTTAGTAGCGATCCCCACCGAGACGGTTTATGGACTAGCGGCGGATGCACGTAACGAAGCAGCGGTGCTCAGTATTTATGCAGTGAAGGGCCGCCCAAGCAACCACCCGGTGATTGTGCACATTGCAGAGGTAGATCAGTTAGACGAGTGGGCGATCAATATTCCGACATGGGCACGAGCGCTCGCAGAAACGTTTTGGCCAGGGCCACTCACTCTTATCTTGCCGCGCGCTGCACATGTGGGGGATTGGATTACTGGCGGGCAAGAGAGTGTCGGTGTGCGCGCTCCTGATCATGCGCTCACTCTCGCACTTCTTCGCGAATCGGGATTAGGAGTAGCTGCGCCGAGTGCAAATCGATTTGGTTCGCTCTCACCCACTTCGGCAGCCGCGGTACTTGAAGAGTTAGGTGAGTATCTCGATCCTGCAGAAGATTTAATTCTTGATGGTGGCGAGTGCGAGATCGGCGTGGAGTCCACCATCGTCTCGTGTTTAGGAAGTGCGCCAAGTATTTTGCGTTTGGGCGCTATCACTGCAGAACAGATCGCAATTGTGAGTGGGCTTAATGTGGTTGCGGTAGATCCGTCCGTACGCGCGCCAGGAACGCTGGCACAGCATTACTCACCACGTGCGCATGTATGTATGGAAGTAAATGAGAAGTGCGAAGCGATCATTGCGCTCGCCGATGTTGATACTCCACTTGGAATGGTGCGCCTCGCGTCGCCAGATACTGTCGCGCAATATGCACACGAGCTCTATGCCGCGATGCGCGAAGCCGATCACCGTGGATATACCTGCATTGCAGTCATTCCACCCTCAGGAGAAGGTATTGCAGCGGCCGTACGCGATCGAATTACTCGCGCCAGCGCTTAATTACTTGTACTTGCGCATCTCTCGACGGGCTAACGAGGAGATGTGTACTTCATCGGGACCATCAGCGATTCTCAGTGTGCGTGCACCAGCCCACAGATGAGCAAGTGGTGTCACTTGGCTCACGCCCGCGCCACCGTGTGCTTGAATCGCACGATCGATCACGCGCAGCGCCATCTCGGGGGCAGCAACTTTGATCGCTTGAATCTCTGTGTGCGCTTCCCGATTTCCGGCGGTATCCATGAGCCATGCGGCTTTAAGAGTGAGTAGGCGGACGGATTCGATTTCCACGCGTGAACGCCCGATCCAATCGTGTATCACTCCTTGATCTGCGAGTGGTTTTCCGAAAGCGGTGCGCGCCAGTGCGCGCTTACACATCAACTCAAGTGCACGTTCTGCCATACCGATAGCACGCATGCAATGGTGAATACGGCCAGGCCCAAGACGAGCTTGTGCAATAGCGAAGCCACTTCCTTCAGTGCTGATCAGATTCGATACAGGTACACGGACGTTGTTAAAACTCATCTCAGCATGGCCGCCGTGAGCACCATCGTCGTATCCATAAACAGTAAGCGCGCGTTCAATCTTCACTCCAGGGGTCTTCATGGGGACCAGAATCATGCTCTGTTGTTTATGTTTCTCACCATTGGGGTCGGTCTTTCCCATGACTATGAGGATTTCGCAGAGCGGGCTCATGGCACCGGTGGACCACCATTTGCGGCCATTGATGACGTACTCATCGCCTTCACGCTTCATGGTCATTTCGATGTTGTTGGCATCAGAAGATGCAACATCAGGTTCGGTCATGACGAATGCTGAACGGATCTCTCCGGCCAGGAGTGGCGTGAGCCAACGGTCTTGTTGTTCCTTGTTACCAAATTGCGCCAGCACTTCCATGTTGCCAGTGTCGGGTGCGGAACAGTTGAGCGCTTCTGGAGCCAACATAGGACTGCGACCGGTGATCTCTGCTAATTGCGCATATTGCACGTTCGTTAACCCGGCGCCGCGTGCGTCATGTGGAAGGAAGAGATTCCAGAGGCCTCTTTTACGCGCCTCAGCTTTGAGGGCTTCCATCGAAGGTGGCCGATTGAAATTGCCAGGTGCATGCGCGTCGAGTTCGGCCTCAGCGGGATATATGCACTCAGCCATAAAGGTGTTGAGCTTGCCGATTAACTCTTCTGTGGTGGCATCAATTGAAAATTCCATACTCTTACTCTCCTCGCAGTGCGCGATGTCCGCAAGAAACCAGCGGCTCAACTAAAGGACCAATCTCAGCAAAACCAGGGCCAACCGTCTGTCCTTGCGAGAAACGTAAGTAAATTCCTTCGAGGATGACAGCGAGTTTGAAGTATCCGAAGGCGATGTACCACTCGATATGACTTAACTCGCTTCCACTCTTGAGTGCATATCTTTGGAGAAGATCGGATGCCGACGGAAAGCCGTATTCAGGTTTGATGCCATTGGCCACCGGGTTACCCACTATTTGTGAGAGACCATCCCAGTAGACGACGAAGAGACCTAAGTCAGTAAATGAATCCCCCAGTGTGGCCATCTCCCAATCGACCACAGCGGCTACTTCATTGTTGGCACCGATAATGCAATTGTCGAGTCGAAAATCTCCGTGCACGATGGAGTTACGTTGCGTGCCGGGAATGCTGTTGGCAAGTTTGTGGAGCAAATCATCTATTCCAGCAATATCTCGAGAGCGCGAACCTTCAAGTTGTTTACTCCATCGCGAAACTTGGCGTTCTAGGAATCCTTCGGTGCGTCCAAAATCTCCGAGACCTATCTGATCGGGTTCACAAGCATGGAGGGCAACAAGAGTGTCTATCACGTGATGGCTAATAGCCTTTGCGCGGTCAATTCCCAGCGCTGCAGTTTGTTTCTCACTTTGAATCACGTCACCAATAACGCGTTCCATCAAATAGAAAGGGGCACCCAGAACTTCTACGTCAGTACAGAGATGGAAAGTTTGTGGCACGGGTACTGCAGTGGGAGCGAGCGCTGACATGATGCGATATTCGCGAGCCATATCGTGGGCAGTTGCTTGCACGTGGCCAAGTGGCGGACGGCGTAAGACAAATTCCTGGCCATTCGCGGCAGTGACGAAGTAGGTGAGGTTGGATCTCCCGCCGCGCGCTAACTCGGCGGTGAAAGAATCCGCAGCGAGTGTGGGCTCCGCGCGGCGCAGATAGTCACCTAGTCGATCTAGATCGAGACCAGGTAGATTCGCTTCCATCATGGCGAAACGGTATCGCCTGAAGGATGCGAGGGCGAGATGGCAGCGATTGAGTCACGATTTAGGGTGGATGGCAAAGTTGCAGTGGTGACTGGTGCTTCCTCTGGGCTTGGTGCTGGCTTTGCCAAAGCGCTCGCTGAAGCGGGGGCAGATTTAGTGCTGGGTGCTCGCCGCGTTGATCGGTTAGAAGAGACACGTGCTGCGATTGCAGCGATGGGGCGTCGGGTTATTGCGATTGCTACCGATGTTTCGAAACCTGAATCGTGTCAAGCATTAATTGATGGTGCGATGGCGGAGTTCGGCAGGGTAGATATCTTGGTGAACAATGCGGGCGTCGGAACCGCGATACCTGCATTGAAGGAAACACCAGAAGAATTTTCCGAAGTAATTGATATCAATCTCAAGGGTTCCTACTGGATGGCGCAATCTTTCGCGCGTGTAGCTCTCCCGGGTTCGTCGATTGTGAACGTGTCGAGCATCTTGGGATTTCGTCCACTCATGCTTCCGCAAGCCGCATATGTATCAAGTAAGGCCGCAGTTATTGGACTCACCCGTGATCTCTCGCTGCAATGGGCTGGACGCAAAGGTATCCGGGTAAATGCGTTAGCGCCTGGATACTTTGCTTCCGAGATGACAGATCAAATGGGCGATCACATGGTGGAGCAGGTCGCGCAATATGCCCCTATAGGTCGAATCGGTGAGCAATCAGAGCTCGATAACGCAATGCTCTTCCTGGCCAGTGGCGCCTCCTCGTACATCTCCGGGGTGGTGCTGCCGGTCGACGGTGGCCTCACCATGTCCTAGGGCGGCCTTCACGGGGGATTACGTTCACAGGGCATTCATAGAAAGATCTCTGGAATCGACCCTTGCTTACACAGGGTCACCCTCTACTTTTAAATCAGCCGAGAGGGGTCTCGGTAGTAGGGAATAGGGGCAGATATGTCATACCGCTTAGCGAGAACAACGCTCGCTGTCGCACTCTCAAGTTCACTCCTCCTCTTGAGTGTTGGCGCCGGTATGTCAGTTGCAGCGTCACCCACCACCCCGGTTAAGCCGTCGATCCAGGGAGGCGGCCCCGGGGGTGGTGGTGACGATGACAATGAGAATGAAGGCAATGAAGGTGCCGAGCACGCTGCAGGTAGTGCTGAAGGTAAGGGTCATAAAGAAGGTGGCAAGAAAAAAGGCACGCATGTTGAAGGTAATGAAGGCACCGGTACTGGTGGCGGCTTAGTCAATAAAGCTGCGCCCACTCCATCGGCAAGCAGTACTGCAAACTTGAAACAAGGCGCCACTACTCAAGTCGCTCCTAAAGTTGCCGCGAAAGTTGCCCCCAAGGTTGCCGCGAAAGTTGCCCCCAAGGTTGCCGCGAAAGTCGCCCCCAAGGTGATTGCTAAGACGCCCGTTGCAAAACCGATTGTGAAACCCACCGCGAAGGCGAGTGCCAAGCCCAAAGTTGCTTCGGCATAATTCTGCGTCTAAGTTTTCCTTCGAAATTCTTGGCTCTGGGTGGAAGGTAATTTCATGGCGTTCGTAGGTACTTATCTTAATTTTCCGTTGAAGAGCGAAGAAGCATTCAACTGGTATCGCTCTATCTTTAATCCAGAAGCACCCATGACCATCATGCGTTTTTCTGACACGCCTATGGCGGGCAACCTTCCGGAGAACGAGCGCAATGGCGTGATGCATGCGACGTTGGAAATTCTCGATGGACATAAACTCTTTGCCACCGACATGTTGGAATCAATGGGCCACGAAGTAAAAGTAGGGAATAACATCACCCTTAACTTGAACATCGAATCACGAGAAGAGATCGATCGCATCTATGCGCAACTCTCACAAGGCGCTACGGAAAAGGCAGACCCACACGAAGAGCCATGGGGCTATTGGGGTGTCTGCTTAGATAAATACGGCGTGCGTTGGATGTTTAATCAAATCCCAAGCGCGTAGATCAGTCATTAAATCCCAGCCACGTGTGCCAAGTGGCCGATACCTGCCGTGATGGCCATCGCTAACGTGCCACCGAGCATTACTCGCATCGTGGGCTTGAAGTAACTCGTACCCGCAGCACGTGCACCAGCAGCTCCTGCAACCGCAAGACCCAGCATGGTGATTGCAATAATTGTGATCACGCGCGTACCGGAATCTTTAGGGAAGATACCGAGCAACGGAATGATTCCACCGAGTGTGAACATGGCGGCCGACGCCATAGCAGCTTGCGCGGGGCGAGCCTTGGTATGTTCGAATTGGCCGAGTTCATCGCGAAGGTGTGCTTCGAGTGCATCCTTCTCGTGCATATGTACAGCAACTTGCATGGCAAGCTCTTTGGGAAGTCCACGTTCTTCGTAGATCTCGGCAAGCTCTTCTAGCTCACCCTGCGGATCGTTAAGCAGTTGATTGCGTTCGACTGCCGCGTCGGCCTCTTCAATATCTGTTTGCGAACTGACGGAAACGTACTCGCCGGCCGCCATAGCCATCGCGCCTGCGGCGATACCTGCAATACCAGCGGTGAGGATTGCCGAATACCCACCCTTTGCTGCTGCTACGCCGATCATGAGGCTTGAAGTAGATACCAATCCATCGTTTGCTCCGAGGACAGCGGCACGAAGCCAACCGGCACGGTGGGCGCGATGTTGCATATTTCCTTCGGTAATTCCAGGCGTAGGCATGCTCTGAAGATATCGGTTCCCTCCGCATTGTGCATGGAAGGTATACCTAACCTCACTAGAATTCTCCGGTGAGCACCACCAAAGAAACTCTTGCGATGCCGGGCGTACGGCGGTTACTGCTTGCGCGCCTCGTCTCAAATTTGGGTAATGGCATGGCTCCTATTGCGCTCGCATTTGCGGTCTTGGAATCCAAAGATGGATCTGCTTCAAAGCTCGGCATTCTGTTGAGTGTGCAGGCAGTGGCGATGGTGCTCTTCTTGCCACTCGGCGGAATATGGGCAGACCGTCATCGGCGCCCCACCATCATCGCCACCACAGATTTCATTCTTGGTTTAGATTTGCTCGTTACGGCTTATCTCTTTTGGAGTGAGCAGACCGGAATGCCGCTTCTCATTGCCCTCAGTATTTTCGCGGGATTTCTCAATGCCTTTTGGTCGCCGGCATTCCCAGGGTTAGTACCGCTAGTTGTTGAAGAAGAACATCTACAACAGATGAATGGATTTGTCTCCATCGCCAGCAATATCGGTTACATCAGTGGAGCGGCCGTTGCGGGCCTCCTAGTGAGCGCATTTGGCGGAGCTGCTGGCATCGCTGGTGACGCTCTCTCATTCTTGCTCGCCGCCTCTCTTGTGTGGAAGTTGCGCCATCGACATAAAGTTGCTGAACCTTCCGGCGAAAGCATGTTTCATGAATTGAAATCTGGATGGAAGATATTTCTCTCCTTCCGCTGGGTAGTGGTGGCCGTCGCTGGTTTCTCCGTTGTCATGATGGTGATGCGGGGTGCTGAAGGTGTGCTCGGACCCGTTCTGATGAAGGAACATTTTGGCGGCGCAAAAGCGTGGGCGTTTGTGGCCACCGTGGAATCGATCGGCTTTGTGCTCGGGTCGGCAATTAATACGCGTTACAAACCAAAGCACCCGCTCTATGTCTGCACCCTGCTCTCATTTACAGCGGCCTTCTATGTCTTCGTTCTTCGCCCGTCCACGCCTCTCTTAGTGATTGCGGGAGCAGCACTTCTCTGGGGTATCACTATTGAGAGTTGGTACATCCACTGGATGACCGCTCTGCAATTGCACATTCCACGAGAGTCCCTCTCTCGGGTGAGTTCATACGACATGACTTTTTCGTTGATCTTCCAACCCATTGGCCTCGCCATCGCAGGGCCAGCCATTGCAGGGCTGGGGATCGCGCGGACAAGTTTGATCGGCGCCATTGTTGTTACTGTGGCAATTATCGTGATTCTCTTCGAGCCAACGATCCGAAAACTCAGCAACGCTCGCTAACCGGGCTTTCTGCAGGAGAGCACGGATTCTTGGCGTCCTGAAGGACCGTTCCGATCAGTTAGACTAACCGCCTTGGGGCCTTTAGCTCAGTCGGTAGAGCAACGGACTTTTAATCCGTGGGTCGTCGGTTCGAGCCCGACAGGGCCCACTTATTTTTTGCTTGGCTGATGAGTTAGAAGGACAAATCAGGGAATACTTGCCTCATGATCTGGTGGCCTTCTGAAGTTCCAACGCTTTCCTACGGACTCACTACGCTACGTGCGCTTACTTCAGCAGATATCTCAGACGTTTATCGTGAACTGCAAGACCCGGTGATACATCAATTCACGACAATCCTCCCTAACTACACCATGGAGGATGCAAAATCATATGTCACTAAGAAATCAACTCAATACTTGGCCGAAAAGAACGAACTCGCCTTTGGAATTGTGCACGATGGAATCTTCTCCGGTGTCGTATCTCTGCACGATATTCACTTGGCAGATCACTCCGCCGAAGTTGGCTATTGGATAGCCGCCTCGATGCGTCGCAAAGGTATCGGAAGCACTGCCGTACGTCTCATCACCGATTACGCATTTACAACTTTGGGATTTCGCAGAATCGAAGCAAAAGTCGATGTGAAGAACGAAGCATCAAATGCGGTATTCCTTAAGGAGGGTTTCCAATTCGAGGCAATCATGCGTTCAGCTAAGACTGCATTAGACGGAACCCAAGAGGATATGATTCTTTACAGCTCAATTTTTGGTTAACAAAGATTCACTTCCCGTGTCACCGATGCGACATGCGCATGAAAACTATCTTGGTAGAGAAGCGGACTGTAAATCCCCCGGCTCAGCGTCCGAAGGACGCATGGCGCGATTCTCTACTTTTTTATGGCGTAGCCCGTGGGGCACTTTGGGTTCGTTCCCGTTATCTTCTTCACGGTCTTGCCCTTGACACATGAGATTGTCTTGGCAGGGCTCTTCGTTGCAGAAGTGGTCGCGCTGGGAGTCTTCGTCGTGGCTGACGTAGAAGTTGATGCAGAAGTTGATGCAGAAGTCGATGCGGAGGTAGCAGTTGGCTGGCTTAGCTTCACTCGGATTGTGGGGCTAGAGAATGTGAAGCCCGTTGCCGATAGTCGGAGGAAGCCATCAGAAGCACGGATTGAGGTGGTTGCGACCTTTGACGTGCCATCGACTGCTACCACTGAGACGGTCGCGGATACCGGTGCGTCTGTAAATCCGTAGAGACAGCGAGCAAGAGTGTCACTGATTTGTAAGTTGTAAGTTCCTTGGAATTCATTTCCATTTGCCAAGTAGTGAGGTGCGGCAACTTTGTAATCAAGACTTTGATTAGTGACGTCGAAAGTTGGCGGGCCAGAGACGTATTGCGTCGCATTTGTGGAGACCACACCGCTAAATTCTCCGCCACTCTTGATGTAGCACTCCGTCGATTTATCGAGCGTAGGAGGGGTTGATCCACCTTGTGGTCCGCCCTGTGGCATACCGGAAGGTCCGCCCTGTGGCATACCTTGTTGTGGTTGTTGGGTGCTTGTAGTTTGCCCGCCGGTACCAAGTATTGGGCTATTAATTACCGAACTGTCCATGCTCTGGTAAATCCATCGCGTGGGACTAGCGGCAGCCTTATCTCCAAAACTTGAAATCCAAGTATTGAGCTGATCAATGGAGATCTGGTCGTATTCTTTTGCTCGCGTCTGAATAGACATCGCATCTTCAAAGGTAATTCCGCCAGCGAATTCACTGCCAGGTGTGGTGGCTGTGGCTGATTTATTCTTACTTCCGTAAATCAGACCGCCAGAGACACGCTTTGGATTCTTGGCATTAAAAGCAGCGATCGCAGCGGGAAGATCAGCGCTCTTTGCCCACGCGGAATATGTAGGAACTACAACGGGGTTTCCTCCGAAGGAGATCGTGGAGACTCTAGCTGTGCCACTTTGATCAAGATTAAATGAAGTACTTGCATTGGAGATACGCCCATGGAACCAACCCATGATGTAAATCGAAGTCTTGATATTAATTTTAAAAGTAACGTCGAGCGGCATCGCGTAGGCAAGTGCACATGATTTATCGGCAGCGGAAAAAATTACGCAAGCTGAATTAACAATGTCGCCGCCTTTTGGCATATCACCAAGCTTCTGACCTGGAAACACGGCGGTTGTTTGATACGCCTTGTCGGCTCCAGCGGGGGCTGGTCCGAGTTTGATTCCGAAAATCTGCGCATTAAAACTTTTTGAGAGTGATTTATCGGAGCCATTCATAAAGGCGCCATCGTTGTGAACATCGATCAAGTACTGAGTTCCGCCAGAGTGCGGTGCGCCGGGAATATCAACGATTTCTGCTGCGCCGCCGTTGGGAATTCCCTTTTCCGGATATCCAGTAAAGGGAAGATATTTAGTTCCTGAGAGCGACTTAACTTTGTTTACTGCTAGTGCTTTACCCGAGGCGTCAACTGCCTCAACACTTGTGATGCAATCAGTCGTTACAGTCGATGAACAAAACCCTAAGGTTGCCGAATATTGAAAGTACTTTACTTTTGCACACTCAGGATCTGAGACTGCTTTGCACCAGTGATTTGCTAAGACATTGCTGGTACCCACGGTGGTGCCGTCTGCATCTTGTCCTAAAAGATAAGTGTCTCCGGAGTTTGGAGCGGCTCCAATGCCGTCGGCGAGAAAGCCTAAGTAGGCAGTGGTGAGCAGATCGGCCGGTTGCGCGGCAATCCATTGCTCGTCGGGAGTCCCATCAGCATATGCCGGGGAGATCATGGCAGAGACCAGAGCGATGATCGAGAGGAGAAGTAACCCGGTGCGCTTCATGAGATACCCGTTCTGGTTGGCTCCGTAACTTTTTTATGAGGCGCCAGAAATCATAGCGGGATCGCTACGCCAGGGACTACGCGAGGGAGAGGAAGAGCTTCTCTAATTCCTCAGGCGTCATAGGTGCGTTGTCATCATTCATGCATTGGCGAATTCCACTTGCGATGATCTTGAAGCCGGCCCGATCGAGGGCCTTTGAAGCGGCAGCGAGTTGGGTGACGACATCCTTACAGGAGCGCCCCTCTTCGATCATGGCGAGCACGCCATCGATCTGCCCGCGAGCTCTACGCAAACGATTAGTGATATCTCCGACTACCTCGGCATCGATCTGCATGAGCTCTCCCTTATTGGTTGGTAGGCAATTATTGCGGGTCTGCTTAGCCATTAGGCGACCCTCGCTGGGGAATTCTTCCAGGTGAGATAGCCGCCGTCGAGGTTGGTGGCATCTACTCCTTGTTCACGGAGCAGAACAGTCGCGGTATGCCCACGTTGGCCTACCTGACAGAGAACCACCACATGTTCTTTGGGAATTTCAGAGATGCGCTCTCGAAGGTCATCGATGGGAATGTTGATGGCACCGGGGATGCTCCCCTCTGCAAACTCTTTCGCCGATCGCACGTCGAGCAAATACGAACCCTTTGATTTGAGTGCAGCGATATCGCTCCACTGCACATTGCTCGTGAGTCCAGAGAGAATATTCTCCGCCATATAGCCCAACATGTTCACTGGATCCTTCGCAGAGCCGAATGGTGGTGCGTAGGCCAACTCCAAATCAGCAAGCTCCACCGCTTCAAGCCCTGCGCGTATCGCCGTAGCAATAACATCGATGCGTTTATCAACACCATCTTTACCGACACCTTGCGCGCCGAGAATCAAACCCGTTGTGGGATCAATGATGATCTTGAGTGCCATGGTTTTTGCGCCAGGGTAGTAACCGGCGTGTGAACCAGGGTGTGAATGTAGGACCAAAATCTCCCGACCACTTGCTCGCAAACGCTTCTCATTCCAACCGGTCACTGCAATGGCGAGGTCAAAGACTTTGACGATCGCAGTTCCGATAGTGGGGACCACGCGAGTGGCGCGACCCATGATGTGGTCAGCAATCACGCGACCCTGGCGGTTAGCAATGTTTGCTAGCGGAACAAGTGTTGCACTTCCGTCGAGCGCATCACGTTTCTCCGCTGCATCTCCGATTGCATAAATCCATTCATTGCTAGTGCGGTTATGTTGATCAACTTGAATTCCACCGCGTTCTCCAATGGTGACGCCCGCACTCTTAGCGAGCGAAGTATCTGGTTTTACACCAATGGCGAGGATCACAAGATCGGCTGGTAAGTAAGCACCATTAGCCAGGTGAACACCACCGGCATCAACCGAAGCAATTCCGCTCCCCAGACGCAGTTCGATTCCGTGTCCGGTGAGCTCAGCAGCAACGAGCGTTGCCATCTCTGGGTCGAGTGGAGCCAGGACTTGATCCATCGCTTCGACGATGGTGGTTTGGATTCCCTTGTGATGCAGATTCTCGGCAGTTTCCAGACCAATAAATCCGCCGCCCACTACAACTGCCTTCTCTGGTTTCTTTGATACAGCTAATGCAATGCGATCTACATCTTCGACAGTGCGGAGCGTGTAAGCCAATTCAATTCCTGGCAGCGGCGGCACCACTGGCAAAGCACCGGGGCTCATCACCAAGTAGTCATATGGGTATTGCGATTCTGTGCCGGCCAACATGTCACGTACGACTATGTATTTTTCTTCGGCATTTACAGAGAGCACATCGTGATTGACTCGCACATCAAGGCGAAAGCGTGCGTGCAGCGATTCCGGAGTCTGAAGCAACAGAGCGTCATGATCTTCGATGACCCCACCTACGAAGTATGGAAGTCCACAGTTGGCATACGACACGTGTCCAGAGCGTTCTAAGACGATGATTGACGCTTCTGGATCAAGACGACGCAAACGCGTAGCGGCAGACATTCCTCCGGCGACTCCGCCAATAATCAGGATCTTCTTCATGCTACATCCCACCAAATTGTTGCTACTTCACGAATGGTGTCAGCAGGTGCCGACTCCAGAATTCCCTGAATTTCAGCGTCACTCTCCGGGCTAAGGCAGAGGCGTATGCGCGTGAACTCCACCATCTTTTGCATCGCTACTGAACTTCTTGACGCAATAGTGGAGTGCTCTATCTCCGCTGCAAACCCGAGTTCTCTTGCGATAGAGAGCGCAAGTTCCGCACTAGGCTCCGTGGGACGATCAAGATTCCAGAAGTGTTTCCACAATCCACTCGATGAGGTGAGCGGATGGTGTTCTGGAATCTCTATAACCACACGTTTGCGGGCGTGCTCGTTGAGGGCAATAAGAAACGGAGCCAGATCTTGCACGTTGTAGAGCACGTGATGGCAAACAACGACATCAGCAGCCGGTACTTTCCCTGCAACGTCTGGCCAATCACCGTGGAAAGTCTCAACCGATATCTCTCGGGATTGCGCCATCTCTTGGTACTTCTCAAGCATTTCGGGTTGATGGTCAACACCGATGACGTGCGCTGCCGTTGGCAGGAGCTGGGCTGTCGCTTTTCCTCCACCAGATCCGACATCGAGAATCGATCCACCAAGCGGCAACGCTTCTAATGCTTTCTGTGCAGAAGGTGTAATAGTTACAGCTTCAGATTCCTTGACTTCAAAGATCTCGACAGGATGAATCCAAGGCGATGTGGGCGCTTGGGACAGAATCTCTTGCGGGATGTCCCATGCAAGAAGTGCTTGGCGCCATTGATCGGTCAAGGTGCTCATGAGGTAACTAATGCACCGCCGTTAGCTTGCCAAGCACCGATACCACCGTCGAGATTAAAGAGGCTAGTAAATCCCGTGTCGTTCATCTTGGTTGTGGCGATAGCTGAGCGGCGACCAGAGTGGCAGTACACCGCGTAAGTTACAGATTTATCGAGTGTGGCGACCTTGCTATCGAAAGATGCATCTTCAACATCAATGTTGATCGCGTTGGCAAGGTGACCCTGTGAAAACTCACCGGGGGTGCGCACATCGATAACTTGTACGCCGCTCTTTGCGATGGTCTTTGCAAAGTCGGATGCTCCTTGGGTGGTGACGCCACCTGAAGAACAAGCGGTGACGAGCGCGAGTAGTCCAGCGCCGACCAAGGTTTTCTTAACGAGTAATTTCATCGACCGAAGATCTTGGAGAACATGCCACCGGACTTCTCTTTCGGAGCAGGTGGGTTGTTGGCGCAATCGCACTGTTGGCTCTTGGGGATGCCAGCCATCACTTGCTTCACATGTTGACCGCAGCCGGACCAGGTGGTCTTCTTGCAGCGGCGGCAGGTAACTGGGCTACACATAAGGATCCTTTCCAATCTTTCTGGTGAGGATCAGCATACCCCTGGGGGTATAAGAAAAGCAAGTGGATCAGGAGGTGGCGGTAGCGCTCTCGGAGGGTGCAACCGGCGCAGGGGTAGGTGCAGGGGTGGGCGCTGGTTTAGGAGCGCAGAACTTGGTGTACTTCGGTGCGATCGCCGGCAAGGAACGCAGCGAACCACTGCCGTCGTAGGCGTTAATGCGTAATTGCGCATCCTTTGCCGCGCAGGTCATCTGTGACCATTGATAGATACCGCCACCGATAATTCCAGCACCCGCGAGTTGCATGGAATCGACCATCCCTGCAATTTCCTTTCCGTTACTGCTCAGGCCACCCACAATGTTGAGACGCGCAGCGGGTCCTAGATGAACCCTCAGACCGTTAATTGTGTGTGTGGTGTACGCCGCGCCCTTCGCCAGATCACCTTTGCGTACATTCCAATACGTCATCGGTTGCCACACGGCGAAATCTTTCGCAAGCGCAGCCCACGGAAAGTATGGCCACGTGCTCGGTTGCACTTCGTCAAGGTTGTATGGCGTATATGTAACAGCGGCCATTGCCATGTTGGGAAGTGCGGCGTGTAGTCGATCAGAAAGTTCTACGAGACGTTTGTTGCGATCAAATACCTCGCCTACTTTTCTGGATTCGATATCCAGCGCAAAGGCATCGACACCAGGAAGTTTCGCTGAAGCTAAAGCTCTAGTGAAATCTAGATTCACGTTAAGTAATTGCGGGTAATACCAAGAAACAACGTACAAGTTGTTCCTCTTTGCACACGCGATCAATTGCGTAAGATATTCAGGATCCAAAATAGTGGCATCTTCAACAGGCATCGCTGTTTGAATAAATAGTGTGCGTGCCCCATAAGACGCAGCTTCGTCAATACTGTCGCAGGTGAACGGTTGATACGTCACGGTAAATTTCTTGCTCTTTACATGCACTTTCCGCCATGAATACATGTCGATCCAGAAACCCAAACCTTGGTAGGGGGCGAGCGCGGCATCGGTCAATGGAAGTGGTGTGGGAAAACTGGCACTTGCATTGACCATCGAAACCGAACTAATTCCCTTCACATTCACCGCACTCACGGCAAAGGTGTAGACCGTATTTGTTTCGACATTCGTCATTGAAAAAGTGGTTTTGGTGACTCGTTGATCTGAAAGCCAAGTAATGCCCCCGTCAGTACTCCACATCACCAGATAGGAATCGAGGGGCAAACCTTTGCTTGGCGCCTGCCAGCCGAGGGTGATCCGATCTGGTCGCGTATCGACGGCCATCAATCCACGAACCGGCGTGGGGATGACGGTGGCGACCTTGGTGGTGGCCTTGGTGGGTTTGGAGGCGGCCCACGCCGGGAGGAGTGAGGAAGGAAGGAGTAAGAGCGTGCTCAGCAGGGCAGCGAGACGAAGGTGAGAACGCATGAGCTCCCCCTTTCCGCTAAATAATGCAGATGCAAATGACTTGCATTAACCTTCACCCATGACCAGCGTAGCCAGTCCAGCTAAGCCGAGCCTTCGCCACGCGCTGAAGTTCGAGCGGAGCGAATGGCCCGCGCTCTTTGGAGTCCTGGGCTTTGTCGCGATGCTGCATATCGTGGGCTGGGGTCTTTTCATCTACTTCAACTCCAATCCGAAGTATCACGCGATCACAGATAGCAAAGGCGCACTCATTTATGCGAGCGCCGGAGCGCTGGCGTACGGTTTTGGTTTGCGTCACGCATTCGATGCCGATCACATCGCAGCGATCGATGACACCACCCGTTTGATGTTGGCAAAAGGTAAGAAGCCACTGGGCGTGGGTCTCTTCTTTTCGCTCGGCCATTCTTCTGTCGTTATGGCGCTTTCAGTATTGGTGGCCTTCGCGGCAAAGAAAGCAGTGCAATGGCAATCATCGTTTGCCGATATGGGAAGCACAATCGGCGCCAGTGTTTCTGGCTTCTTCCTTTACCTCGTGGGCATTCTCAACTTGGTAATTCTTGTAGGCATTATCAAGGTATGGAAAAACGCGAAGAGTGGAAAGTTTTCACACGAACACTTAGACCAAATGCTCAACGATCGTGGATTGATCAAGCGATTCTTTAAGGGACGCTTCGCTAAGGGGTTCGACCACTCCTGGCAGCTCTATCCAATCGGTCTACTCTTTGGATTGGGATTCGATACTGCAACCGAAGTTGCACTCCTTGGTCTTTCCGCCACTGCTGCGGTGGGAACCGTAGGTGGATTCCTGCCGCCACTTGCGATCATCGCGCTACCAATCATTTTCGCTGCGGGAATGTCGCTCATGGATTCACTCGATGGCATCTTCATGATCAAGGCGTACTCGTGGGCCTTCACCAGCCCACTTCGCAAGATCTATTACAACCTCACCACGACGACCCTTTCTATCTTCGTTGCCCTCGTGATTGGCACCATAGAACTAGTAAGTGTTCTAGCCGGGCATACGTCGATCGGCAATTACGAACCTTTCAAGACCATCGCAAATATCGATCTTGGATCCCTCGGCTACTTTATTGTCGGATCTTTCGTGGGTGCCTGGCTTCTTTCGGTGATTATCTGGCGGGTACGCAAGTACGAAGCGAAGTATTCATCTGGAATTAGTGAGACAGAACATAGTCACCGCGAGCTTCATATCGACTAGAGTATTTCTGGAGGTTCAACATGCCTACAGAACCAGTTGCTGAAAGTCCCCTTGCTACCGCCCTCTCACAATTGCGCACCGCAGTTGATTATTTAGGGCTCTCTGAAAGCGAGTGGGCCACTCTTTCCACCCCCCGTCGCATCCTCGAAGTAGCGGTACCACTGCGCCGCGACGATGAGCGAGTGGAGATGTTTAAGGGATATCGAGTCCAGTACTCGACCACCCGCGGACCTTCGAAGGGCGGTGTGCGCTTCCACCCGGATATTGATCTGGACGAGACGATTGCGTTGGCAATGCTCATGACATGGAAGTGTGCACTCACTAACTTGCCTTACGGAGGCGCAAAAGGTGGCGTTGCTGTTGATTCCGGAACATTGTCGCTACGTGAGAACGAGCGGCTCACTCGCCGCTACACCAGCGAGATCCTCCCGATCATCGGACCAGAGCGCGATATTCCTGCACCCGATGTCGGAACAGACGAACGCAATATGGCGTGGATGATGGATACCTACTCGGTCAATGCGGGTTATTCAGTTCCTGGTGTTGTTACGGGTAAGCCGATTGTGCTCGGCGGATCTCTTGGTCGTAACAGTGCGACAGGTGATGGTGTGGCGATTGCTGCGCGCGAAGCGTTGAAGGCACGCAACATTCCAATTGAAGGTGCCCGCGTTGCTATTCAAGGATTTGGAAAAGTCGGATACTGGGCAGCTAAGGCTGTCGAGAAGATGGGCATGAAAGTTGTGGCTATCACCGACGTTTCTGGTGGTGCGACAGGTTTTGCGACCATCGATGAGTTGTGGGAGGGCATTAAAGAGCACGGAACACTGGCAAACATTCCAGGGCTAGAGCGCATCACTAACGATGAACTCTTGCACTTTGAGTGTGATGTCTTGATTCCTGCTGCCCTTGCTGACTCTCTCACCGGAAAGTCGGCTCTTGGTGTGCGCGCGAAAGTTATTGTCGAGGGTGCCAACGCACCTACGACTCCAGCTGGAGATGACATCTTGAACGACAAGGGCATCCTTGTGGTTCCAGATATTTTGGCAAACAGCGGCGGCGTCATCGTTTCCTATTTCGAGTGGGTCCAAGATAATCAGGATTACTTCTGGACCGCTGATGAAGTTGCTGAACGCCTCAACAAGATGATGATGCGCGCAGTTACCGAAGTTCATGAGTTGGCAGATGGCAAGGGAATTAGTTGGCGGACCGCGGCACATGCCTTAGGCGTGGGTCGAGTAGCCGAGGCGCATAAACTCCGCGGCCTCTACCCCTGATCCACCCCGCGAGTTTCACTCTCTCCTCTAGCCGAAACGTGGTTTTTCAGCCACGATAGACGCCATGAGTAGTCGTTGCAGCGTGGCCTCCATCTTGGCCGAATCCGCCCGTCGTTTTCCCACCAAAGATGCCCTCGTGTTGGGACCCGTTCGGGTGCCATATGCCGCGGTCTGGGATCAAGCCTTGCGCTACGGCGCGGTGTTGCAAGCCCGCGGCGTGAAGCCGGGGGATCGAGTCGCACTACTTATTCCAAACATTCCGCAATTCGCTTTTGCTTATTACGGCGCACTTGCGGTCGGTGCCAGTGTGGTTCCGGTGCACTCGCTTTTGAAGCACGACGAGATGGAGTACATCCTCCGCGATTGCGGCGCCAAGGTCATGGTGGGCGCAGCTCCACTTCTTGGTGAGGGTGCGGTAGCAGCAAAGGCTGCAGGTGTGGATTTATTAGGTGTGCTCGATGGTTGTCCGGAGGGCATTGATCGCATTGAGGCGTTAGCGGCTGCCGCCACACCGCTTGAAACGTACCTTCCCCGCAATCCGCAAGATGAAGCCGTTGTTCTCTACACATCGGGCACCACTGGAAAGCCCAAGGGCGCCATGCTTTCGCATGACAACATTCTTTGGAATGTGAACACGATTGCATTCGACACTATTGAACTGAAATCCACTGACGTGCTCTTAGGTGCACTTCCGCTCTTTCATTCGTTCGGACAAACCGTTGTTCTTAATGGTGGATTCCGCGTAGGTGCCACCATCGCTTTGGTTCCAAGGTTTGAACCGGCATCCGCGCTTGAATTATTAGTGAGTGAGAAAGTCACGATTTTGGCGGGTGTTCCCACCATGTTCATTGCACTCTTAGAGGCCGCGAAGACAAACCCAGATCGTCCACCGCTTCGCATGGCGGTCAGCGGCGGGGCCGCTATCCCAGTGGCCACCATTGAAAAGGTAAAAGAAGTCTTCGACATTGATATTTACGAAGGCTATGGCCTTTCAGAAACTTCACCGGTCGCAACTTTTAATCAAGAACGCTACGGCCGCAAGCCAGGAACGGTGGGTTGTGCGATCTGGGGTATTGACGTAGAGATCGCCGATGCAGATGTTGCAGATCGCATTGTATTCATGCCTCAAGGCGAGCGCGGAGAAATCGTAATTCGCGGGCACAATATCTTTAACGGTTATCTCAATAAGCCTCAAGCGACGGCCGAAGCGATTATTGATGGATGGTTCCGCAGTGGCGACGTCGGCATCAAAGACGAAGACGGATTCATCAGCATTGTGGACCGCACGAAGGACATGATTATTCGCGGTGGTTTCAATGTGTATCCGCGCGAAGTTGAAGAAGTCATCATTCGCTTCCCTGGCGTCAAGCAAGTTGCGGTGATCGGTATTCCGCACGACGTACATGGTGAAGAGATTGTGGCCGTCATCGTCGCTGAAGAAGGCGCCGTAACTGCGGTTGAACTTATTGAATGGACCAAAGAGAACATCGGTTCGTACAAATACCCGCGACACGTGGAATTTGTGGCCGAAATGCCTCTCGGCCCGAGTGGCAAGGTACTAAAGCGGGTACTTCTGGAGCAGTTTAAGAAGTAATTACGCCAGTGGACGATTGTTGGAATCTGGAATATTGCGCATGGCGATCAAGATGAGATCGATGAGGTGCCAAACTCCGCAGCCGCCGAGCGTGAGTAACTTCGCGATGCCCAGCCCGGTATAACCGAGGTAGAAGCGATCGATACCGAGGCCGCCAAGGAAGATGCTCAAAAGTAGCGCAGTTAAGAAATCCTTGTCGGAGAAGATCCCAGGGATCTGCTTGAGTTGGTAGGAAGCACCCGATGCATCATCGCGCACCATGAGATCACCAGAGATGAGTTTTGCTTGCGCCCAACTTTGCAGGGTTAAGTAATCAACTGATTGTGGTCCTTGGCCCGGTAAGAAGATCGTCCAGGTGGGGTTTTGCATGGTGGTCTCTCCTGTAAAAGTAGCAGCGTATGTAGGTGAAGTAGGTGAAGTAGGTGAAGTAGGTGAAGTAGGTGAAACAGGTGACTCAATTGCTTCGTGAGCTCGTTTCTTCAACCCAATGATGCCGAAAATTACCAGCCAAATTGGAGCGAGATAATTTGTTGGGAAATAGTGACTGAAGAACTGACTCCTAAATGTCCACTCAAATTCGTCACCAAATTTTATGAATATAAGAATGAAAATCAACGGGAACATGATTAAGGAGAAGAGGCCAATTATGGCGGAGACGATTCTTAATGCTCTCACCTGAAAGAGCGAACCAAAGACCAAAAGAATGAGGCCAACTACAGTCAGCATCGCGGCGAGGGAGTTAAGTGCAAAGTAGGAATTTAAGAATGTGAAACTAGAAAATCCGTAAGTAAATTCTTGCTGAAGTGCATTGACGGATTGCCAGAACCATTGCGGCGAACGCCACAGCTCATTCCATGAGAGTGTGATGATCAGCAGGAGCGCAGCGCCGGCGGCTGCCACGATGGAGATTGGTTGCAGTTTCTGCTTCATGGCAGTAGCGCAATCACCCGAGCCGGACTGCCAGAACCATCGACAAGCGGCAGGACTCCCACAATTACCCAAGCACCGAGCGGTGGGAGTTGGCTGAGGTTGGTGAGATTCTCGAGATGCCAAAGACCCTTGGGGTGGGAGATCGTTGAGTGCACTGGGTAGTCGGTGGCGTATCCCGGATCGATTCCTAGGGTGTCAGTACCAAGACCGACAGCTTTACGCTCCTCGACCAGGAATCGTGCAGCTTCCGCCCCGAAGCCAGGGAAGCGAGTCTTTCCGGGCTCTCCGGCATATTTACGCACATCGTTATTGAAGCGCTCCCAACCGGTACGCAGGAGGATCGCGGCTTCGTGAGGCATCTCGCCATGCGCACTTTCAAATGCGTGCACATCCGCAAGTGTGAGTTCGCCATCTGCATCGTCACCGATTCGCTCAGAGATATCGATAACTACTGCTGGTCGTACAAGTTTCTCTGCTGGAAATTTGTCGACAGTGTTATGTCCTTCAATGAAGTGTGAAGGTGCATCGAAGTGCGTGCCAGTGTGCTCGAAAAAGGAAACAATACGTGCGAAGTAACCGTCGTTCTTGATCGAAGTGAGATTCTCGAACGTGGGTTCTGGAGCACCGGGCCACATGATGGTGTTAGGTCCGAGTGGAATAGTGAGATCTACTACGCGCATACCTTGAAGCATGGAACCCCGATCTTGTTGTTATTGGCTTTACGAAAGTGAATGCGACGCAATTTCTCCAGTGGCACGATTGATCTCAAGCATCGAGTAGTTTTCAATCCTGGTGCCCGCCTCTTTCCGAACGTACGAAGACCACGCTGTAAAGATTCCCGCTTCGTCTTTTCGCCAAGCCAGCTCGTAATAGTCTTCTGGTTGCCCGCTCGGACGGTTCTCTTTGCGGTGTGCGCAGACAATGAAGATACTTTCTGAAGTCAAGATGAAAGCGTTGAGCGATGAGTACTTCAGCTCGTGGACGTCGTGCAAAAAAGTACGGTACGCCTCTACGAGTGATCCGCCGTTCTTGCGCATGAGCGAAATAATGGCGGCGAAATATTGTTCGGAGTCGCCCTCACCTTCGAGCGCGGAGTAGAGATCGTTATCAATGAGCGCACGGAGTCTCTCCCCGCGAGGAATGCCTCCATTGTGAATAAAGGCCATTTCGCCATTCGGCCCTGACTTCACAAAGGGATGAGTATTCGGAATGCAGACCGGAATGGCTTCGGTGGCCCACCGGAGGTGGAGAATGCCATCGGTACTCGAGGCAACATCGAGTGTGGGTGCATCAAACGCTGGATGTTCGTCTCGATAGCTCTTGATCCCATGATCACCCCAAGCCAGACCCCAACCATCTTTATGGAGATGGCTCAGTTCAACGAAGGCGGCACCATCGGAGGCGAGCGCACCTACCGGTGTGATGGGAACTGGCGAGTGCCAGGCGAAGAGACGACACATAAGAGAGATCATACGGGGCTACGATCGGTCTATGAGCATGACGATAGGCGCAGCCCCCGGTGAAATCTCCGAGCGCATCCTCCTTCCAGGCGATCCGATGCGCGCCAAGTGGATTGCAGAGAATTTCCTCAGCGATGTAAAGCAGTTCAATGCAATTCGCGCGATGTATGGGTTCACTGGTACCTACAACGGCGCTCGAGTCTCAGTGATGGGCAGTGGGATGGGTGCGCCATCCATGTCGCTCTACCTTCATGAACTCTTCATGGATTACCACGTGCAGGTTGCTATTCGAATCGGAACCTGTGGAGCCATTCAAGATGCTGTGAATATTGGCGATCTCATCTTGCCCATGACCGCCTCCACAGACTCTGGAATCAACCGTCGCACTACAAATGGTTTAGATTTTGCACCTCCCGCAGATTTCGCATTACTCAAGCACGCACATTCACTTGCCGTGAAAGTTCCTGTTCACGTGGGAAGTGTTGCATCGATGGATATGTTCTACGACACCACAGATTCAACCGACCGTCTTCGTGAGCATGGCGTTCTTGCTCTTGAAATGGAAACAAGCGCACTCTATTCGTTGGCTGCTCGAAAGAGTCGCCGGGCGCTTTCAATCCTTACAGTCACTGATCATCTCAATACCCATGAAGCAATGAGCGCGCAAGCCCGAGAAAGTACCTTGAATGACATGGTGGAGTTAAGTTTGAACACAATAATTTCAGGGCAGATTTGATGATGAAGAAGTTGCTGGCGGTTATCAGTATTGCACTCGCCTCGTTCTCACTTTCTCTCACATTTGCTCAGGCAGCCACAATCAAGCCTGGCTCGGTATGTAAAAAGTCGGGCGCTACCTATATACAGAGTGGAATCAAGTACACCTGTGTCTTGGTGAGTAAGAAGTTGACGTGGAAAGTATTGGTACCTGCTTCCAGTCATACCCACGTTGCGACGCCGACTCCAAAAACCACTCCATCAACAAGCCCATCCGCGGATGGCGTGGGGGCAGAGCTCAATACTCCGGATTACACACCTAGCCCGCCAGATGGTGGGAGCGATGATTATCGCTGTTTTCTGCTTGATCCTAAATTTACTTCAGATACTTTTCTTAAGGCTGTGACGATAGCTCCAAATAATTTAGAGGTATCACACCATGGAATCCTCTATAAAGTTGACTCTTCTAATACTGCTGCAACCAAATTGGTTGACTCGCAATCTAAAGAACCCGGTTGGTCTTGCTTCGGTGACACGGGAATCCCCGGAGCCACTGCTTTTAGCCCTGCAGCCCCCTCGAGTTGGGTCTCCTTCTGGGCCCCAGGTGGCGATTTTAAGGAGTATCCGGCTAACACGGGTATGAAGATCAAGGCCGGGGATCAATTCATATTGCAATCACATTTTCACCTTCCAAGCGGCTCGAAGCAGAGCGCATCGATGAAAGTAACGCTTTCACTAGCCCCAGCAGGCGCGCAGACTAGTGAACTCAAGACCCTTCTCATTGCTGCTCCGATTGAATTGGCGTGTACTACGTCGGAGAAAGGTCCATTGTGCGCGCGTGATGCAGCCCTTGCCGATCTCGCAAAGCGCACTTCAGCGAAAGCGGCGCTCCAAGAGAGCGCACTGCTTTACATATGTGGCAAGGATCCTAAAAATCCCGTGCCCAGCAATACTTCAGAGTGCACGAATACGTTGCCCTCTCCGACCACGATCTATGGCGCTACTGGTCACATGCATCAACTCGGGCGCACGATCAAAATCACCTATATAAATAAGATCACTGGCGCAATGACAAATCTCTCCGTAAGAGATGTGTGGGATTTTGATAATCAGAAAACGGATTGGCAAGCAAAACCTATACAGGCAAACCAAGGCGACCAGATCAAAGTGACGTGCACGTACGATGTGAGTTTGCGTTCGAAACTCCCTGAGTTTAGGGATTTATCGCCGAATTACGTTGTTTGGGGCGAGGGCACAAGAGATGAGATGTGCCTAGCAATAATTAATTACACCAATTAATTTTTGTTGGTTACTTTCGACTGCGCCAAATCGATAAGCCCCAGAGGATCAAAGGAATCTGTAACGGGAGACGCACGTACGCAATTGCTTGCTCCCAAAAAGATCGATGGCGCCAGAGCCAGGCCATGTAGAGATTCCCAGGAAAGACAGCAACAAAGAGAAGAGCGGCGAGTAATCCGCCTCGTGGTGAGGTTTTTGCATTAAGAACGAGAAGCCCGATTGCAATTTCGAAGATGCCACTTGAAATAGTCCAGAACCGAGCAGAGAGCGGTAGGAAGTGCGGGATGATCGCATCAAAGAACTTTGGATTAACCAAATGCGCGATGCCGGCAAAGAGTAGAAAGGCTGCGAGGATGCGTGCACTATTTGAAGTCGTCATTTGACTAAGGTAGTCCAGTGAAGTCTCGTCAGCACCTCCCACTCCTCGGCGCGCTCATGTCGCTCGTCCCAGTGACCATCGATGCCTACCTTCCCGCACTGCCAATGCTTGAGCAAGACTTCGGGAGCACCACAACCTTTATCCAATACTCGGTGATGGCCTGCTTATTGGGCTCTGCAACCGGCCAGCTCTTCGTGGGAAGCATCAGTGACTCGTACGGACGCCGCCCGACGCTCTTCTGGGGCCTCTCGCTCTTTACCCTCGCCTCCCTAGCCTGCGCCTGGGCACCGTCGATCTCAATTTTCTTAGCACTGCGCTTTCTGCAAGGTGTCACGAGTTCGGTGGGCACGGTGATGTCGCGAGCGGTCGTGCGCGATTTGTTGGATGGGAATTCTGCAGCGCGGGCTTACTCAGCGTTGATGATAATCATGGGAGTAGCTCCCATTGTCTCGCCGATCATCGGCTCAACGCTTCTCGGCTTTGCTTCTTGGCGAAGCATCTTCTACTTTCTCGCCTTTTTCGGTTTGATTCTGATCTCGCTAGTTCTCATCACGCTTCCGGAAACGCTTCCGAAAGAGCGGCGGATTCCAACAAATCGCGCAGCCAAGCGCGAAGCGCGGAATTTGGTCTTTCGTGATCCGCTCTTTCGCATGTCGGTGCTGGCTTCTGCATTCGTCAATGGCACTTTGCTGGTGTACCTCTCCACATCTACTTTTGCGTTACAACGGGCCTTTAATATTTCGCCGCAACTCTTCTCCATACTTTTTGCGGCGAACTCCGTGGGCATCATCGCGGCCGGTCAGAGTAATCGACGCCTCCTGCTGAACTACGGTCCGGCAACGATGTTGCGCTTCGGCTGTGCTTGGGGCGCCTTCTGGGGATTACTGCTTGCTATCTACTCGCACACCAATCAACCACGGCTCTGGATTTCGGTTGCGCTCTTGCTTCTTACAATGAGCACAATCGGATTTGCGTTCGCAAATTGCATCGCACTTGCCACTCATCATCATGCAGCGCGCGCAGGAACAGCGGCGGGATACTTTGGCGCGAGCCAAACGTTTCTCGGCGCACTCTTTGCAGCAGGTGCCAATGCCGTGAGTGCAACTTTTACTGGAATGGCTTACGAACTCTTCATTCCAATGGCAATCGCAGCCATCGTGATCATTCCGTTCTTACCGCGTTACGCCCCTACCTTTGTAAGAGCCGCTAATTCTTGAGAGGCGAGCTGCGGGGTAGGTAGCAAGTCATCAAGTTGAGAAGCGATGCGGGCACTGGCAATCGGAGCCACGATAGATTCTTGAGCGCGTAACCACGCAAGAGCAACCGAGGCGATCGGCGCATGATGCGCTTTACCAATTTCTTCAAGCATCGCCAACGTGTTCCATCCACGATCGTTTGCGTAGCCTTCCACTCCAGATGCTCGAACGCTTTCTACGGTAACTCCAGGACGATATTTGCCGGTAAGGAATCCGCGCGCGACGCCGTAGAAAGGAAGCACGCCGATATTGTTCTGCGCACAGAAGGAGCGGTATGAGGTAGGCAACTTATCTTGATCGAGCAAGTTGAACCACGTTTGTAATGCAACATAAGAAGCCAAACCGTTCGCTTTGCTGATGTTTAATGCTTCTTGGAGTCGCTCCTGGGTGTAATTACTCGCGCCAAGTGCTCGTACCTTGCCACTCTTCACGGCTTCATCAAATGCTCCCAAAGTTTCTAGCAGCGGTGTCTCTTGATCATCTTGATGCGCGTAATAGAGATCGATGTAATCGGTACCAAGGCGCGCAAGTGAATCATCGAGGGCCGCCGCGATATTGCCTGCAGAGAGCCCCTTTCGCGTATCGAGCATGGCGACCTTCGTAGCAATGATCATCTTTTCGCGATTCTTTCGGGCCTTCATCCAGGCACCGATAATGGTTTCACTCTCGCCACCGACATTACCCGGCTTCCATTGGCTATACACATCTGCGGTATCAATAAAGTTCCCACCGGCAGCAACGTATTTATCGAGCACCTCGAAAGATTCCTCTTTTGAGGCGCCCCACCCGAATGGATTTCCACCTAAGCAGAGAGATGAAACTGCAAGATCGCTACTTCCGATGTTCTTCATGAAGAGTGCCTTTCTAAGAGGTTGTGATACTTACGGATTTGAATGAAACCAATAATCCAAATTGGATAGAGTGCTAAGAACGCAACTTTAAAACTTATGAGTGTGTACTCACCGAAGAATTGCAAGACAATTCCTACGCCCAGCATGGCGAGCAGAGTCGAGTAGAAACCTGCTGCGTTGATGATGCCATCTGCGGTTCCCATGCTTTCTAATGGAATGTTCTTTCTGGCATGCGCGAATCCAATGAGTGATGCAGGACCGCCGATAGAAATAACTGCCATCAACGCATAGAGCAGTAGGTGAGGGGCCCGTCCCGGCCAGAGAAGAACGAGAGACCATGTTGATGCAATCACAAGGCACACTGAATACGAGAGCCGATCCAGATCGTTTGGGAATCGACCGATCAAGTATCCGAGTGCGACTCCGGCGAGTGCGCCAGAGATAACAATGGTGCTCAGTGAAGTACTCGCTTGACTCTTGGTAAATCCTTCTGCTTTGACAAGAAAAGGAACTCCCCAGAGCAGTGAAAACATGTTTGCCGAGAAGGGACTACTCCAGTGTGACCAGAATCCGATCTTGGTCGCAGGATGCGCCCACGTACGTTTCACTCGATCAACCAAGTCTTGGCGCGTGGGCCAACTATTGATAAGTAGCTCTGGATTCCGATCGCGGATGATGAGATATGAGAACGTTCCTACGATGACCGAAGTCAGAGTGAGAATTGTGAAAGAAAATGTCCAGCTTTGGTGGCGAAGAATAAATGCAAACGGAATTGCTGAGAGCAGTTGTCCAATCCACCCCAGCAAACCAATGATCTGAGTCATCATGGCGTTTCTCGATGGTGGAAACCATGAGGTGGTTACTCGAAGCACTGAAATAAATGTCATGGCATCACCAAGGCCGACGATGGTGCGCCCAATCAGTGCCAGGGGATACACGTTGGTGAATGCAAGGAGCAGTTGTCCAATACCCATCACGAATGCGCCGGTGGTGATCATTCGACGAGGTCCAAAATGATCGAGTGCCACACCCACCGGAATTTGAGCCAACGAGTAAGCGATGATTTGCACCACCGGGAAGAGGCTGAGGAGGGCCGGGCCGACGTGGAAACGATGGGCAGCATCAAGCGAAGCAACCCCAAAAGATGATCGTTGGTGGACCGCGGTGAGATAGGCGACCGCAGCCACTGCCCAGTAGAGCCACGCTCGAGCGCTGACGCGTTCTACTATGGGTACTACGGAGCGAACTGGGTTTCGGTTCGGTTCCATTGGGCAACCTTAGATCCGCACGGGGCGTAGAGACACATCCCAGGAATCTCACAGGAAAGCCCGGGAGGCTCTGCTTAGTAATGGGCTTAGTAATCGGCTTAGTAATCGGCTTAGTAAAAGGAGGTGGGGAGTGAGCCGGAAGTCAGTCAAGCGCTTTAATCGAGCTGGGGATAGTGCCGCCTTGGTGGTCGGTCTCGGTCTCGGGCTCACCATCGCCCTTGAGGTCATTTCACTGACCGCAGAGGATCTCCACAAGAGTTCAGGGCTCATCACTATCGCCTCCCGCTTTGCCGCCCTCATCGGCACCTACCTGGTCTTGGTCGGGCTTCTTCTCGTAGCTCGCATTCCTTGGGTGGAGCGTTCCGTCGGGCACGATCGCATGGTCACCTGGCATCGCAAACTCGGCCCCTGGTCGCTCTATTTGATTTTGCTTCACGTCATTCTCGTTGTTGTTGGCTATTCAGGAAATGACGGAATTCCGGTCTATAAAGAGTTCTGGAATATGGTCACCACATACTCCTGGATGTTGCCCGCCCTTGTCGGTTTCATTTTGATGATGGCCGCCGGCGTCACCTCGTATCGCAAAGCGCGCGCAAAGATGTCTTACGAAACGTGGTGGATCATCCACCTCTATACCTACCTTGCTATCGCTCTATCGTTCATGCATCAAGTTCTTACCGGCGTCATGTTCATCTCCCATCCACTCGCTAAAACCTGGTGGATTGCGATGTACATATTTGTTGGAGGATCAATGGTGCTCTGGCGTGTACTTCTTCCACTTGTACGTTCCCTCGTGCACGGTCTAGTAGTTGAAAAAGTTGTGGTGGAAGGACCAGGAGTAGTCAGCGTTCATATTCGCGGTCGTCGCCTCGATAAAATGGGTGCGCGCGGTGGACATTTCTTTGGTTGGCGCTTCCTGACTAAGAATGATTGGTGGCAATCACATCCGTATTCCCTCTCGGCAGCGCCACATTCAAAATTACTGCGCATCACCGTAAAGGATTTAGGAGACCATTCGCGCTCACTGGCACATTTAAAGCCCGGAACGCGCGTGCTAGCAGAAGGTCCTTATGGGATCTTCACTGCAAATCGCGCCGCCGGTAAACATGTCCTGCTAGTAGGGGGCGGAGTGGGTATCACGCCACTTCGTGCGTTGATGGAAGAGTTCCCCAAGGGGGCCTCGATCGATGTTATTTATCGCGCGTCGCGTGAAGATGATGTCGTGCTCCATAAAGAACTGAATTTCTTAGCTCAACAATTAAACGCGCGCATTCACTACATGATTGGTCCGCGCGCACAATTTCCTTTGACACCAGCACATATGGCTTCTGTCGTTCCTCATGTTGCCCTCTGTGATGTGTTTGTCTGTGGTCCCGAAGCTCTCGTGCATCGAGTCCGTCATACAGTTGAAGCTTTAGGCGTTCCAAGTGATCGTTTCCACGACGAGGCATTTGCCTTCCATGGGGAATAAGGAGAAGAGATGAAAAAGGCCCTCATAATCGCCGGCGGTACCGTCGCAGGCGTTGCGGCTGTGCTTTCTTATACGCCTGCACAACTTTCTAGTGCCTCCGGCGGCGTCTCTCCCGCTGGCGGTGGCGCCACGATCAACTCTGGCGCGCCGGCAACGACTACCACGCAAGCTCCGGCAGAAACGACACCGCCTACTGATCCGGCAACATCTGCACCTGCTGATGCTGCGACTCCTACTTCAACTCCCACTAGTACTCCTAAGAGCAGTGCAACGAAGAAACCGAAGAGTGGCGCGACATCATCTACTTCTGGAAGTACGGCAACAACTGCGCCGGCCACAACGCCTACGCAAACGCCCGCTTCCACACCCACCTCCACTCCCACGCCAACTTCCACTCCCACCAAAGCCGCGCCTTCGAATGTCACGGTTACTGGACGTGGTTATAACGCCGGCGGCTTCGGCACGGTCTCGGTGCAAATCACTGTGACGAATGGTGTCGTCACTGCTGCCAAAGCTGTCAGCTACCCCAATCGCGATAACCGTTCGGCATGGATCAGCCAACAAGCTATTCCGTGGTTAGTTGAACAGACTCTCGCCGCAAAGAATTCTGCAAATATTGCAGGCGTGGGCGGCGCTACTTACACCACTAATGCATGGATCAATTCTCTGCAGTCAGCGCTCACCGCAGCAGGTCTGTAACTCACCGCATGCCGCTCCAAAAGTTCGTTCATAACGAAGAGGTCTGGGGCACGGTGGTGTCCATTGTTTTGCGCTCTCCTTTGCACAATGAAAATGAGCTGCGCAGCAGCGTCGATGTGATGGTGAAGTACTTTCACGAAATCGATCAACTCTTCTCCACGTACAAGCCCGAGAGCGAAGTAAGTCGTCTTCGTAGTGGTCGATTGAAGATTGAAGATGCACATGCGTGGGTTAAAGATGTCTGGCGTCTCTGCGAAGAGGCAAGGGAGATGACTCTCGGGGCTTTTGACCCGTGGGCAGTCTCAGGTGGCTTTGACCCCAGCGGATACGTCAAAGGCTGGGCGGCAGATCGTGCACTGGATTTGATACCTGAAATTCCACACGTGCAGATAAATGCCGGTGGAGACATTTCGCTTCGGGGTGGTAACGCTCCAGGAGAACCTTGGCGTATCGGCATTCGCCACCCTGATGATGCGACGCAGGTTGCTGAATTAGTCGAAATTTTTGATGGTGCGATCGCCACCAGCGGCACCTATGAGCGCGGCGCGCACATCATTGATCCTTCTAATGGGTTGCCTGCTCTTGAAGCGCGCTCAGCAACCGTGGTCGCGCCTGACTCTGGTGTGGCTGACGCACTAGCTACCGCTTTGGTAGTTGCAGGTCGCCACGGTGCACATTGGTTTGTAGATCAACCAGAGTGGTCTGCATGGGTGGTCGATCGTCATGGTGACCAGACTTGGGCGATCGGTCCACATTTCCCCAAGAGGTAGGCTCGCGTCATGACTTGGCGCACTCGAAACCTGAAAACGCTCTCTGCGGTTTCCTTTGCGCAAGACGCGGCAAGTGAATTGCTCTATCCAATCCTTCCAATTTTTCTTACAGTAACTCTGGGTGCTCCTGTAGTTGTCGTTGGCCTGGTCGAAGGATTAGCCGAGGGCGCTGCTGCAATTACCAAATTGATTGCCGGTCGCATCTCCGACGGTCGCGCGCGCAAACCCATTATCTTTGTAGGCTATCTCCTCGCCGGCATCGGTAAATTGTTGGTCGCCTTGGCATTTATCTGGCCAGTTGCTCTGCTTGGTCGCGTGGTAGATCGACTTGGTAAAGGAGTACGCGGCGCTCCTCGCGATGCGCTTTTAGTCATGGATATTCCGGTCGAGAATCGCGGTAAGGCCATTGGTTTTCATCGAGCAGCCGATACGGCAGGAGCAGTAGTTGGACCACTCCTCGGATTATTAATCATTCACTTTGCAGATGGATCACTTCGTCTAGCTCTTTGGATTGCATTGATTCCTGCAGCGCTCTCTGTTTTCTTCATCAAGTTTGTGAAAGAGAGTGAACCGCCGAAACGCGGAGGAGATTCCGCTGTATCAGGAGCGTTACCCGCTGAGTTGAAACGCTTAGTCCTCCTGATGGGTCTCTTCGGTTTAGTGAATTTTCCAGATGCACTTATCTTGCTCCACTTGTATCAAATCGGGTTCTCTACCTTCGCAGTGGTCGCGCTCTATGCGCTTTTCAATTTCTCCTATGCGCTGCTGGCTTACCCGCTAGGTGCGCTCACTGATCGGATTCCTAAGCACAGAATCTTTGCCGGTGGGCTCACTGCTTTTGCAATCGCCTATATAGGTCTCTCCCTTACTAATTCCCAGGGGATCTCGATATTGCTTCTCCTGGTCTATGGCGGCTTTGCCGCGTGTAACGATGCAGTCGGCAAGTCATGGGTGGCCAAGATCGCGCCAAATGATCGACAAGGCAGCGCTCAGGGGCTCTTCCAAGGTGTCAGTGGTGGTGCCATTTTGATCGCTGGGATCTGGGCAGGGCTTTCGTGGGGCGAATTCGGAAATCTCCCGCTCTTCATCTCAGGCGTAGTGGCAATCTTCGTGGCCATCGCATTATGGCGAGACATTCTTAAGACTGGTCTGCCTCAGTAAGGTAGTTACATGGAAATCGATCGGGGAAAGCTCGCACTCCTGACAAAGCGCGAGCAACAGCGCTTCCGTGAATTGCACCCTAAGAGTGGGCAACTCTCTCTTGCGGCTAAAAATTCCATGCCAGGTGGTGTTCCGATGTCGTGGATGACCAAATGGCCCGGAGACTTTCCGCTCTTTGTGCAAAGTGCGCAAGGTGCACGCTTCACCGACGTTGATGGCCTTGAATACGTTGATTTCTGTTTAGGTGATACGGGTTCGATGACGGGGCATTCGCCTAAAGCAACCACCGCTGCAATTAAGTTGCAGCTCGACCGTGGCATGACTGCGATGCTGCCCACTGAAGATGCTCTGATAGTTTCCGAGGAGCTCTCCCGTCGCTTCGGTTTGCCACTCTGGCAATTCACCGTATCTGCTACGGACGCGAATCGTCACGCTATTCGCTATTCACGTTTAATAACTGGAAAGAACAAGGTATTAGTTTTCGACCGCTGCTACCACGGAAGTGTTGATGAAACATTTGCAACGCTAGATGATGCGTCAAAGGTGGTAAGTCGCGAGGGAAATATTGGAGCCCCCGTTGCCTTGGACATGACAACAAGGGTTGTGCAATTCAATGATCTTGAAGGCGTTGAAATCGCTTTAAAGCAAGGTGATGTCGCATGTATCTTGACCGAGCCTGCCCTCACAAATGTAGGGATTGTTTTACCAGCGCCTGGATTTCTAGAAGGTTTGCGCGCTCTCGCAACTAAGTACGGAACGATTCTCATTATTGACGAAACGCATACGATCTCGGCAGGCCCTGGGGGTATGACAGCGCTCAATAATCTCTCTCCCGACATTCTTACAATTGGCAAATCAATTGGTGGTGGTATGCCGGTCGGTGCATTTGGCATGAGCGAGGAAGTCGCTGCACGGATTGCGCGTCTGGTCCGTCGAGATTGGATCGACACTGGCGGGATTGGCGGCACGTTAGCTGGAAACGCCCTCTCGCTTGCTGCCATGCGGGCGACACTTCTTGAGGTTTTAACACCTGCGAATTTTGCCAAGATGGTTCCGCTAGCCAGCCAGTGGGCTGACGGTATTGATCTCGTCATCAAAGCATGCGCCTTGCCTTGGCATTGCAATCGCTTAGGTGCTCGAGCAGAGTACAACTTCTCACCACGAGCGCCACGCACTGGCGCAGAGGCAATGGCGGCGGGCGATTTTGCGATTGAGCAGTACCTTCACCTGAAAATGCTCAATGATGGATTCTTATTAACACCGTTCCACAACATGGCGCTTATGTGCCCAGAAACCACCAGCGCTGATGTGGCAGCGCATACTCAAGCGATGATGCAAACCTGCAAAGAGTTGGTTGCTTAATCCGTCTCAAGCGACACGGGAGTGGGCGGAGCTTCTAAGTAGTCCACTTGTGTGACTACGCCTGAACGCGAGTGAATAATCCAGGCAGAGCCAGGCTCTAAATTCTCTGAAGGCGCCTTAAAACGTGAATCCTCAAGTGCGTATTCGAGAAGCGTTGGTAACACCGGACGATGAGAACAGAGCAGAATTGTTTGATCCCGAGTGATGAGTTCTAACACTTTTGTGCGCGCTGGCAACTTGTCTCTCTTGAACGCGTATTCGCTCACCGAAGGCTCAGTGATGAGAGCGCTTTGTCGTTCTTGAACCAAAGGTTGAAGTGATTGTTGTGAACGAGTGGCATCGGAAGAGTGAAGTTCGAGATCAGCAAAAGCGCGATAAACATCAACTAGGCGCGCTGCCTGTCGGGCACCTTTCGCATCTAGTGGACGGTCATCATCGTCATCACCATCCCAAGCGGAACGTTTGATGGCTTTGCAGTGGCGAAGGAGAATAAAGGCGTTTGTTCCGGTCCCAATAGTGAGAAATGAGTTGAGGACTCGTTGGTCGAGTTCGTAGGTGAGTAGGGCTCTTGCTTCTGTAGGGGCAAGCCAGCGGACCTCATCAACTTCACCATCGTCTATGCGCTGGGTGTACTCATGCGCACGAGCGGACCAGAAACGAACAGTCTTATCGACGCCTTCTGCGTCGTATTCAATTTCACCGAGTTCTGGACCGAAAATAGCTTTGACGCCAGTCTCTTCTAGCACCTCTCGGTACGCTGCGGCCAAATCGTGTTCGTTCGGTTCAATCTTTCCTTTAGGAAGTGTCCAGTCGTCGTAGCGTGGTCGATGGACAAGCGCGATCTCAATCTTCTCTGGTTCCGTTGCGCGCCAAAGCACTGCGCCGGCAGCTCTTACTGTGGGCAGCTTCTTTGTCATTGTGCCGCCTTCGATCGCGCAATCAGGAACTCCTGCAGATTCTGCAAAGATTCACCAGCGGGGCCTTGTGACTGCCGGACCCACTCGTTGCTCTCTTGAAGGAACCACGCCCCGAATTTCTCTGACGTCAGTTCATCTAACAACACCATAAGTTTTTGGTGTGAAGCAGGCGCGACTATTCGTACGAGCGTTTCGACCCGTCGATCTAGATTGCGGTGCATCATGTCAGCGCTGCCGATCCATATCTCGTCATGACCGGCGTTATGAAAGTGGAAAATGCGGGAATGCTCAAGGAAACGACCAAGGTAAGAGCGTACGGTGATGTTCTCCGAGAGCCCAGGCACTCCCGCACGCAAGGCACAGATACCTCGCACTACGATCTCTACCTTGATACCAGCCTCGGATGCGTCGTATAACGCATCGATGATGTTCTCGTCTTCGAGAGAGTTGAGCTTCATCCGAATGCCCGCTGGCTTCCCAGCCTTTGCGTGCGCGATTTCGCGTTTAATTCTCTCGATGAGGCCCGGCCGCAATGTACGAGGGGCTACGAGTAGTCGGCGGAAATCAGTCTGCGGAGCCATGCCAGAGAGTTGATTGAAGAGTCGCGAGAGATCGTCGCAAAGTTCAGGGTCCGCGGTGAGGATGCCTAAATCCTCATACTGGCGGGCAGTCTTGGGATTGTAATTTCCGGTACCAATATGGCAGTAGCGCATCAGGCGATCACCTTCGTCGCGAACAACCAAAGAAAGTTTGGCGTGCGTCTTAAGGCCGAGCACTCCGTAGACAACGTGCACGCCAGCTTCTTCAAGTTTTCTTGCCCAACGCACGTTGGCGAGTTCGTCGAACCTAGCTCTCAACTCAACAAGTGCAAGAACCTGCTTACCGGCAGACGCGGCGTCGATGAGTGCATCAACGATCGGCGAATCACCTGATGTGCGGTAGAGAGTTTGCTTAATAGCCAAAACTTTTGGATCAGCGGCGGCTTGTTCGAGAAAGGAAACCACGCTTGAAGTAAATGAATCGTAGGGATGGTGGAGAAGAATCTCTTTGCGTTTGATGGCTTCAAAAATTTCCCCGGTGGTTGAATCAGTATCTACATCAACGAGCGACGGATGCGTGCGCGATGAGAAATTAGGGAACTTCAATTCTGGTCGGTCCAAGCCGGCAATGCTGAAAAGTCCAGTTAAATCGAGAGGTTCAGGTAAGTGGAAGATCTCGTTAGCCTCGACACCAAGTTCTTCGCTGAGCTTATCTAGGATGCGCTTATCCATATCCCGCGAAACTTCGAGTCGAACAGCAGGCCCAAATCTGCGGCGAAGCAATTCTTGTTCTAAAGAATGCAATAGATTTTCAGAATCATCTTCTTCAACTTCAAGATCTTGGTTGCGGGTGACTCGAAATGAATGATGCGCAAGGATTTCCATACTTGGGAAAAGTTCTCCGAGATGTTCTGCGATCAATGCTTCTAGCGGAATGAAGCGCCCAGTGCCTCGGGGAAGCGTTTCAACGAATCGTGGTAGCAACGGTGGAACCTTTACGCGCGCAAAAACGTCTTCGCAATTCTCGGGGTTCTTCACCAAGATAGCTAAGTTCAATGAGAGCCCAGAGATATATGGGAAGGGATGAGAAGGGTCGACGGAGAGTGGTGTCAACACTGGAAATACTCGATCAATAAAGAGTTGGTTGAGATGTTTACGTTCGTCTTCGTTCAGCATGGCCCACTCAACGATTTCAATACCTTCGTCAAGAAGCATCGGCGCGACCACTTCGCGGTAGTAATCAGCGTGGTCTGTCACCATGCTCTTCACCTGAGCAAGTACTGAGGCAAGAACTTCCTTGGGTTGCTCCCCAGTGGGGCCCTTGATAGCCAAACCAGTTGCGATTCGGCGCTTTAATGTAGCCACTCGAACCATGAAAAACTCATCTAGATTGCTGGCAAAAATAGCAAGAAATTTCGCGCGTTCAAGGAGCGGGCTCTCTGAACTTTTGGCTAGTTCGAAAACGCGCTCGTTAAATGCGAGCCAGCTGGACTCACGTTCGATGTAACGCATAAGTATTGAGTCTGCCATGTTTGGGTGAACGGGGGGTAACCAGGTGCTGAACAGCCGAATTCTGAGGCTATTTGCGGTACATCACGTCGATAGCCCACTCGGTAAAACCCAGGGCCTGATACATCTGGTTAGCGGGCGAATTATCGCTCTCCACGTAGAGCATCGCAGTGCGTATTCCGTTGTTTCGAAGGTAAGAGAGTCCAGCCACTGTGAGCTCTCGACCAAGCCCTCTGCCTTGAGCACTCGGATCCACGCCGATGACGTAGATTTCACCGATGGGAACGTGGCCATGCCCGCTCGTGAGGCCGTGAACTTTGGTCCAGCAAAAAGCGACCATCTTTTCATCCTCGAATGCCACTAAGAAACCGTTCCGATCAAACCACGGTTCTTTCATGCGGAGATGCACGTCTCGTGCGCTCCAGATGCGTTGTTCCGGATGGTTTGCAAAAGAGCGCGAATTAACTTGTAACCACTCTTGAATATCTTCGTCCTTGAGCGCCCGTAACGAAACTGAACTCGGAAGTGAATGAGCTGGCAGGGGAATTTCTAACGATCGACGTAGTTGATGCAAAGTGCGCACTCGGTTAAATCCGAGTGTATTTGCCAGAGAGGCTGCGCCTGCGAGGTCGCCGTGCGACCAAAGTCGTAGCTTTTCACCGGCGATCAGGGAGAGTTCATTTACTAACATTTTGCCGACGCCGCGCATGCGAGCTGCGGGAGCGACCACAATTTCTGCGCTTGGACCCTCCACTTGATCTGAAAGATCGAGATGGGCATAACCAAGGATGTGCGAATCAGATACAACTATTAGATGTTGATCGTGGTCATCGCCGCCTTCGCGCAGGTGCAGCGCGACATGTTCTGAAAGTGGATTAATGCCATCTTCGATTGCCGAGAGATTGGCAAGTTGGAAAATTTCCGCGCTTTGACTCTCCGAAAGATGCGCGTGGTGCCGTAGTTCCATCAATCAATCAAGACCGGCAGGGCGTCTGCGTCTTGGCTGGATCCGCCGAGAACAAAGCGATATCCCACATTTCGCACTGTTCCGATTATTGCTTCGTGCTCTGGACCTAATTTTGCGCGCAGTCGACGGATATGCACGTCGACAGTGCGCGTTCCACCGAAGTAGTCGTATCCCCAGACTTCTTGTAAAAGTTGTGCACGTGTGAAGACACGTCCTGGATGTTGGGCAAGATATTTCAATAATTCAAATTCTTTAAAAGTGAGATCGAGTGAGCGGCCTCGAATTTTCGCAGAGTATGCGCCTTCGTCGATCACCATTTCGCCGCTACGGATTTCATTTACTGCTTCATCAAGTTGCGCGAGCGCACTCTTGTTTCGGGAGATGCTGAGTCGAATCCGAGCCTCAACCTCTGCAGGTCCTGCGGTATCGAGAATGACGTCATCCATTCCCCACTCCGCACTGATTGCTGCGAGGCCACCTTCGGTAACGATGAGAATGAGCGGGGCACCTAGGCCAGTGCTCGACAAGAGTTTGGCTAGTGACTTTGCATGAGTAAGTTCGCGCCTGGCGTCGAGGAAAATTACTTCTCCCGCCGGTGCATCTACCAGGATGCTCGGTTCGGCGGGGAGGATACGAACTTGGTGTGAGAGCAATCCGAGGGCGGGCAGGACCTCACTTGAGCCGCCGAACGTGTTTGTGAGCAGGAGCAATTTCGCCATCTGCTCACCTCCGCTCGTTACGCATTACGTTCAATTAGGAGCAGAATACCGGGCATGAGTTCAGCCCTCCCAATCGGAAGCCAGGCGAACGGTGTCCAAGTGCGCTTTTGGGCGGGCGCGAAGAGCGCTGCTGGTCAAGCCGAGATGGTGGTTTCGCCTGGGAGCGCCCGGCAAATCCTCGACTCCCTCCGCTCAGAGCTCGGGGAGTCCTTCCATACAATCGCCACCTCCTCGAGCTTGTTGGTAGATGGTGGCGCCCTCCACGACCTCGATCAACTCTTACTCCCCGGGAGCACCTTGGAAGTCCTTCCGCCTTTTGCGGGGGGTTGAGATGGGTGCTCTTGGGCTCGGTCTCCTGCTGGCGGCAACGTTGATCTTTGGCTTTCTATATCGAGCCAAACGTGGCCGAGTTCATCCGGCCAAGCCCCTGACCGGGGAGGCAGTAGTCAATCCGCTTGATCTCTCGCCACTCACGGTCGAGTTGGGCAGCCGTGGAAGCTTCATTCAATTCTCTTCTGCCTTTTGCACGCCCTGTCGAGCGACTCGCCTTCTTCTTGAGGGCGTAGCAGCAACCAATCCAGGATTTATTCACCACGATATTGATGCCGAGGCTCATCTCGAATTAGTGAGACGACTTCATATTCTTTCAACGCCCACCACAATTATTCTTGATCGAAATGGCGTCGAAGTGGGTCGGGCTTCAGGCGCCCCCAAGCGTGACGATATTGAACGCGTAGTTGCTTCACTTCGGTGAAAAAGCGCATTTGCTGCGTAGGTCTTGAAAGTGCGAAGGCTTTGCAATTAGCGGATCTCTATAGATGGCTTTACCATTTACTTATGTTTACCAACGAGTTGACCAAGAGGCGGACTATTGATTTCTGCCGCCTCACCAGCTCGCTCTGTCGTGCCTAATTAATTCAGCGCAATTACTTGCAATTAATTCTGCCCACGTCCGAGATAGAAGGTAACAAATTATGGAAATTGATATCCGCGGTCCTCGTTTTGGAGCGGCGCTTACTCTCGCAGTGCTAGCAATCGCGTTCTTCACCGGATCCGTCTGGGTGCTTGCACTCCAAACGGTTGTTTTCGCACTCGGCGCATCGCGCGGACCGCACCGGTCGCCATATGGAATCTTCTTTGCAAAAGTTGTGAAGCCGCGCATCTCCGCTACCAAAGAGACCGAAGATAGCCGAGCGCCACAATTTGCTCAGGCCGTGGGGTTAGTTTTTGGGCTGATCGGTCTTGTTGGGGGATTTAGCGCTATTGCACCTCTCTTTTATGTGGCCACTGGCTTCGCACTAGCAGCCGCCTTTCTCAATGCAGTTTTTGGGCTTTGCTTGGGTTGCGAAATGTATTTGATTATCAAGCGCTTCTCGCGCACCAAAGCAACTGTGGAGGCATAAATGTCAAGAGAAACGTCGTTAGTTACTTCCGAGTGGGTTGCGCTTAATCTTGCAACCCCAGGAATCGTTCTTGTTGAAGTAGACGAAGATACTGAAGCATACGACAAAGGACACATTGCCGGAGCTATCAAATTCCATTGGCGTGATGACCTTCAAGACAAAGTTCGTCGCGACATTATTTCGAAAGCTGACTTCGAGAAGTTGCTCTCTGAAAACGGTATCAAGAATGCCGACACCGTAATTCTCTACGGAGGCAATAACAACTGGTTCGCCGCGTACGCCTACTGGTACTTCAAACTTTATGGTCATCAAGATGTTCGCCTGCTCGACGGAGGACGCAAGATCTGGGAACTTGAATCACGCGCACTCACCACGGACGTCTCAGCTCGTCCAGCGACTGAGTATGTGGCAAAGGAACAAGATCACTCTCTGCGCGCCTTCCGCGACGAAGTTCTTGCTGCCGTTGGCAAGTTAAATTTAGTGGACGTCCGCTCACCGCAAGAGTTCAGTGGTGAATTAGCGGCTCCGGCACATTTGCCACAAGAGCAAGGTCAAGTTCGTGGCCATATTCCAACTGCGAAAAATATCCCGTGGGCAAAAAGTGCTAATGAGGATGGAACATTTAAGAGCGATGCAGATCTTGCAGAGCTTTATAATGGTGCCGGGGTTAATTTGGCTACCGACACCATTGCGTACTGCCGCATCGGCGAGCGGTCCTCGCATACGTGGTTTGTTCTTCACGAACTTCTTGGGATAAAGAACGTGAAGAATTACGACGGTTCGTGGACTGAGTACGGTTCCCTCGTCGGCGTTCCGGTGGAGCTGGGCGCGTGACAACATGCGGGGCACAAGCGGGAGGCCCCTCTCTTGATGGAATAGATGTATCGAAGAGTGCGGTAGTTCAGGGCATCGCGCTCAAAGGTGGTGAACCAGTAAGCCGGGGGTATGTGCGTTTACTGGATGCTCAGGGAGATTTCACTGCTGAGGTACCGACATCGTCAGAGGGGCAATTCCGGTTCTTTGCCTCGCCGGGGCAGTGGAGCGTACGCCTCCTCACCGCCGGCGCCACCGTAGAGGAGAAGTTCTCGCTTCGATTGGGCGAGCCCGTAGATCTTGTGCTGGAAGTAGCTTCCTAACCGTAGGATGCGCGTATGCCTCAAGATGAGATCCGCGCTCGTGGCTTACGCCTCACACCTCAACGCCAGCTCGTATTAAACGCGGTACGGGAACTCGGACATGCAACGCCCGAGGAAATTGCGAACACAGTTCGCCAGATGCATCCTGGCATCAACCTTTCCACGGTGTATCGAAACTTAGAGACCTTAGAAACTGCAGGCTTCATCATCCATACTCATCTTGGGCACGGCGGCGCTACGTACCACGCGGCCGACGAGATCACTCATCTGCATTTGGTGTGTGGAAAGTGCGGAAAAGTAGATGAGTCTGAATTAGCTGACGCTAAAGATTTTGTTGAAATCATTTTAAAGAAGCGTGGGTTCGCAACTGATGTCACTCACTTTGCTATCTACGGAACGTGCGCCGCATGCCAAGTGAAGTAGGCAGTGAAGTAGGCAGTGAAGTAGGCAGTGAAGTAAGCAGTCGCGTCCTCGTCGAGAACGGCCCTGATCAAGGTGCGCTCTGGCACTCCGGTTCTTTTGTTCAAGAACAACGTGCGCTCCACGAGGGACGTGGCTGGGCTGATCTCGGACATCGACCAATTATCACGGTGAGCGGTGTTGATCGTCTCTCGTGGTTGCACTCACTCACCACTCAAGATCTTGAAAAACTTGCGCCCCATCAATGGACACAGGCATTGATTCTGAGCCCGCATGGACATGTAGAACATCACCTCGTTGTGGTTGATGACGGCACCACTACATGGATCCATGTTGAACCCAATACTTCAGAAGAATTAGTGAAGTACCTCGACTCCATGAAGTTCATGCTTCGAGTCGATGTTGCTGATGTAAGTTCCGCTTACAAATGTATTCGAGTCCCAGGGCTGCCTGATTTGATTGGGGGACCATTTCGTATCGTGGCGCGGAACGAAACCCTTGTTTTCGCAGCTGACGCCTTCGAAGTGGGTATGTGGGCGATCGAGGCAGAGCGCATCGCCGCCGGGCGCCCGCGTTTGAAGTTTGAAACGGATCACAAGACCATTCCTAACGAAGTCGGTTGGCTGAATACGGCTGTCCATATGAATAAAGGTTGTTATCGCGGCCAAGAGACGGTGGCACGCACCTTTAACCTCGGCAAACCCCCGAGGCGCCTTGTGCAATTGCATCTAGATGGAAGTGTGGTCTCACTTCCTCCGCATTGCACACCTGTGATGTATCAAGAGAAGCAGGTGGGCTTTATCGGTTCTTCTGCCTTGCATTATGAGTTGGGACCAATTGCGCTTGCAGTCATCAAGCGCAATATTCCAGAAGATGCGCTGCTGCTGGCTGGCGATATTCCAGCTGCCCAAGAACTGAATCTCTCTTAAAGGAAATCGAATAATGACAAATGAGAATAGAGATGGCGCACGTGAATTTGCCCGCTCCCTTGCGCACGATTTGGAATCAATTCTTAAAGTAGATCTCGGTGAGACTCTTCCCATCTCGTGGCCCCGAACATCCACGATTAATCAGCAGGGTGAGGATTTTAAATCGTCGCATCCCAGTGGATCAGTAGTCGAACAAGTAAAACTTCAACTTCGCGGCGAAGTCAGTTCAGTTGAATTAGTAACGGCGGTACTACAAAACATTACTGACATTGATCCAAAGATAAAAGCTTGGACCCATATTTCGCATGATGGGGCAGTCAAGGCAGCGCAAGAAGCGGATAGCCAGCGATTGACGGGATTGCCACTTGGGCCATTGCATGGAATTCCAGTTGGTGTGAAAGATATTGTCGATGTATTCGGCATGCCCACGAGCGCTGGATCTAAACATCAGGATGGATTCTTTCCCCAACAAGATGCCGGTGCTGTCCGAAAACTTCGTGCAGCAGGTGCGATCATCGTTGGCAAGACAAACACTCACGAATATGCCCTAGGTGGAACGACTCCACCTACAAAGAACCCGTGGTCTCAAGAGCGCATTCCTGGAGGCTCTTCTGGCGGATCAGCAGCCGCTGTTGCAAGTGGACAGATCCGACTTACGTTGGGTACGGATAGCGTCGGATCGATTCGCATTCCTTCGAGTATTTGTGGGGTAACTGGCATTCGCCCCACGATGGGACGCGTCTCAAGGACTGGTGTGCGTCCGCTCACTTGGGCGATGGATACGGTGGGCCCCATCGGACGCACTGTCAGTGATGTGGCTGCCGGACTCTATGCAATGAGCGGGCATGATGCCTTTGATCCATACACGAGCTCCCTTCCGGTCCCAAACTTTGGGGAGCTGACGGTAGAGAGTCTGCATGGAACGCGTATCGGGATTCCACGCAGTATGTACGAGCCTGCTGAGCCAGAGATACTCACTGCAGTGGAGAGCGCAATAGATATTTTTCGTCAGGCCGGAGCAGAAATTGTCGAAATTGAAGTTCCTTACGTAGACATCACGACCCCGATCGGCATGGCTATATTCCTTACAGAATCCGCTGAGTACCATCGAAAGCGAATCGATGCTGCACCACAACTTTTCGATCCCGATACTCTCAATTTTCTCGAGCTTGCTCAGGAAATTCCAGCAACTCTCTACATCCGCGCTCTGCGCGTGCAACGACTCATCGCTGATGAAATTTCTCGACTCTTTGAACACGTGGATGCGATTGTGGTTCCCACTCTCCCTTGTTCGCCGGCAAAATTTGGGACCCTCACAAACGAACTGGTACCAGTCGGCCAAGGCCAACTCACACTTGCAGAGGCGCACCTTCGAAACAATCTACCTTTTGCTTTAGCAGGCGTTCCGGCGAGCAGCCAGCCTTGCGGGTTCGACCGTTTTGGCTTGCCGATTGGCCTATCGATTGTGTCTGCACCATTTAATGAGACTCAAATCTTAAAACTTATGCAAGTATTCGAGTCGGCAACGGATTGGCACACCAAAGAACCGAATTTTTGATCGTTCCAGGACAAGAAGAATTGGAGTTCAAATGAAGATTGTGCGCACTCGCGAAATGGAGTGGCAAAACGGCTGGGATGTCATTTCGATGATGCCAGATAACTACAAGGAAAATCTAGGGCCTGCGGAAAAATTAGAAGAGGCCTACTCCAAGTATCTTCAAAAGAATCTCTCAATCGATCTTGAATCAACATTTCGTGGAGACCTCATAGATTTACAACCAGGATTCGCCGACCTTACTGACGCCTACCATGACAGCGTTGAGGAGTGCTTCTTTATCGCTGGAGATTGCACCCTCAGCGGTGAGCAGACTTTTTATGGGTACCACTACTTCTGGCGGCCTCCAGGCTTTATCCATGCCGCAACGAGCGTTACCGGATTTAAGGCGCTGCTATTTCTGCATGGCGAGGATCCATCAGAAGGAAGTGGACGCGCATCACGAGTTATTCGTCCCACAGAATTAGCTGGCACGAATGCCCTTACTACTGATGCTGCCGCCGCGCTTGGCCCGCGCGGATGGGTAAAGATCGATACTGAAACACTCCCTTGGCTCAGCGAAGAGCAGTTCAAAGGTATGTATCCAGAACTTAATGCCTTCGGATTAAACGGTATAGAAATAAAGATTCTCTCCATTAACCCCGAAACGCTGGCCATGAGCGCCCTCATTAAGATTCCTGAGAATTTCCAGATTCAAGAGGATTTTTGGGTCCGAGGCTTCCGGGCATTTGTTCTTGAGGGATCGCTCAAAATTTCTGAGCAAGATTTAGATGCCGAGTCATGGTTTGAGACCTCGAGTGGAGAAGAGCACCAAGGTTTATCTTCTAAGACCGGTTCACTGATCTTTGCAAAAATTTCTGCTAAGAATTAAGCAGCAAGAGTTCCAGCGAAGATTTGCCAAGCGAGCGCTGATTTAGCGACCAAGCTGAGCACGATGTAGGTGCGTTCTCCGCGGAGATAATTTCCCCATTTTCCACGACCTCGGTATTGCAGAAGTTGCACGGCTGCAAACGAGTTAAAGAATGCGAAGAGTGAGATCACTATTCCGTAAACGAATCCAGGAGCCGATACCTCACTTGGCGATCCAGGAGCGAAGACGTAAATGGCCACTGCGAGCCAAGGCACGATTCCAACGATGCATCCGAAGATAAAGGGAAGCCATTCGCCATTTCCAGGCTGGGCGTACTTCTCTTGCAACCAACCGAAGAGAATCATTGCTGCATTGACTCCGAATATGGCGAGTAATGCAGTGACATCGGCGACGCCACAAATTTGTGAGATGAGCACGATCATTACTGATGAACTCACTGAATATTCAACCCAACGGAAATTATTTCGCTTCGCTTCGAGTCCGGCCGCATAACGGGGGAAGAACTTCGGGCTGGCTACTATGAAATGAGCAAGTGCTGAGATTCCAAGGAAGATCGCAACTGCCGGCCCCACTAATACGCTAAATAAAGTGGTGGGTGGCGCAAAGGTAGATCCTGGTGGGCCCGACATATACGTGGCCTGTACAGGTAACGAGAAATCGTTGGCTAGCGCAATGACCGCAATCATCTGGAGAAGATGAAAGCTTCCTGCGATGACATTGAACCGACGTAAACGAGGGGCACTCAACTCTTTAGCCATAGCGGAACTCTCTTTTCGAAGTTATTAATCAGATTAATAGACGAGCGCCTGCACCGCAGGTTGAAGTATCTCTTCGACAAAACCACTAGCTCCGCGGATCTCGACCCCTGGGAGTAAGTCCTCTTGCCCAAGCCCACGGCGGCCCAAGCATTGAGTGCAGGCGGTAAGACGTCCACCGGCGCGCACCGCATCGATGAGTTGATCGAAAGGTGCGCTCTGGTCGAGTTCGATTCCTGCGGCGAAGCCTGGAGTAGCCAATCGCACTGCATCTCCGGTGAGCCAGAGCGAGACAGCCGCGCCACTAGCCAGCGCAGTAGCGCATACATTGAGGGCCTGAGACATCTTCTCCGGCTCGACGGTGGTTAATTTCAAAACAAGTGTTGCCATAAGTGCACTCTACGACCCTCTAGGCTGTACACGTGGCATTCGAGATTCCAGCAGACCTGCATCCAGACCTACTCCCACTCTCTTGGCTCCTAGGAACCTGGCGTGGTCGCGGGCATGGCGAATTTCCCGGCATAGAACCTTTCGAGTTCGCGCAGGAAGTGGTCTTTGGCCATGACACTCGCCCGTTCCTCACGTATTACTCACGATCATGGATCGTGGATTCAGCGGGCGAGATCCTGCGCCCTGCAGGTAGTGAGACCGGATTCTGGAGACCGAAGCCGAATAACACTCTTGAAGTAGTGCTTGCCCATGCAACAGGAATTTCTGAAGGCTGGGTGGGCCGCTACGACGGCGCCAAAATTCAGTTGGCTATGGATCATGCCTACTCAGCGCCAAGTGCAAAGACGGTGACCGAAGGGCATCGCCTCTACGGACTTGTTGAAGGCGAACTCTTCTTCGCCTATGACATGGGTACTCCAGAACATGAGTTACAGCCTCATCTCTGGGCAACTCTGCCGCGCGCGTAATCATGATTGAACTTGCTCATTACATTCGTAATGGTTTCGTGGAGTCGATTCACTATGGATCAATGGCGATTTTCGATGGCACCACCTTCACTGCACTTGGCGACATTGACTCAGAGATATTTCCACGGTCTGCAACAAAACCTCTACAGGCAAGTGCAATGGTGCGACTTGGGTTAGACCTTCCTGAGCGACTACTTGCTTTAACTTGTGCAAGCCATTCTGGTGGTGAGATGCATCGTCTCGCTGCAAAAGAAATCTTGAATTCCGTGGGACTAGATATCGATGCACTGCAATGCCCCACCGATCGTCCGTACGGAGATGCCGAACGACGCGCATTTGGCTCCCAAGCACCCGCCCGCGACGTTCATAACTGCAGTGGAAAACATGCGTCGATGATTGCCACTTCAGTTATCAATGGATGGGATATCCAGAGCTACCGCGACCCTTTGCATCCGCTACAAGTGGAAATTAAGAAGGAGTACCTGGATGCATCAGGTGCTGCTTCTTCGCACGTCGCCGTTGATGGTTGCGGTGCACCTATCTTTTCGATGTCGCTCAAGGGTTTAGCCAAGGCATCCAGTTCGGTATCTACCGGAAATACCCCATCGCGTGCTCGCGTATTTGCTGCAATGCGTACATTTCCCGAGATGGTGGGTGGGGAGAAGCGTTTCACTACCGAGGCTATGCGCCTTATTCCTGGCCTCATGGTGAAAGAGGGCGCAGAAGGTGTAGAAATTGCGGCGCTCGCCGATGGCCGTTCAGTGGCCTTCAAAGTCATCGATGGATCAATGCGCGCTATTCCAGCAGTGCTCGTTGCCGCGCTCTCCCGTATGGGCGTGGATGTCGCTTCGCTCCACGAATTAGCGAAGACACCAGTTCTTGGCGGCGGGCTCCCGGTTGGCGAGATCGTCGCAGCGATTAGTTAGAGTGGGATCATGAATCTTCTGAATATTGGTTCGTCTATAACTGGAATCCTTAGCCTCCTTCTTCTCGTCGGAAACATCATTGCCCTAGTTCACGTGATCAAAACACGAGCCGACGCTTTTACCGCTGCGAGTAAACAGAGTAAGAAGTTTTGGTTATGGCTCATCATTGGTTCACTTGTCGCCACTCAAGTATTTGGACTCTTTAGCATGCTTGGGATAGTGGGCATCATTGCGGTGATTGTTTACTTGGTCGATGTAAAGCCTGCCATCAACGAAATTCTTCGGCGCCCACGCTACTAGGACGCGCGCACTAATCGGGGGCGACTGCACTCCACTCGACAGTGAGCTCACCATCGCGGTGATTCTTATTAACGATCGGCCACGTCTCTCGCAGCGAATTAACGGTAGCTCGCCATCTCTGGTTTGGTCCGAATACTCGGTAGCCAGAGTGCGAATTCCAAGCTTTTGAAAGCTCTTGTAGAAAAGTGTGGATGTGATTTCCTGGCGTATTTCGGTGGATAAGAATCTTCGGCAATCTCTCCGCGACCTCTGCTGGATCATCCAATCCCTGCAAACGAAATCCGAGCGAGAGGGTCAACGGCGCACGCGTATCTAATTCGATCCAGGTGGCCCGTCGTCCAATTTCGTCACACGTTCCTTCGATCAAGCGACCATCTGCAGCAAGTCTTCCTTGCATAGTCGCCCAATGCTTGCGTACTTCCGGCTCGTCGTACTGGCGAAGCACGTTAAAAGCCCTTACTAATAGCGGTTTTTCGGGCGTGGGAACCTCGAACCCGCCCAGCTGAAAGTTAACTTTCGGCAGGGAAGTGGTCGCTGCCAGCTTTACACGTTCAGGGTCGATCTCGAGCCCAGTGAAACGTAGTGATGGGAAAAGTTCGTGGAATCGTGCAGCCATTTCCAAAGTAGTAACTGAGGTGGCGCCGAATCCAAGATCTACTACAAGAGCGGTCGGATTGTTTCTTAACAGCTCTTGATATCGCCAGAGCATCCATCTATCGACTCTTCGGAGACGATTGGGATTAGTAGTTCCCCGAGTGATGTTGCCGATGGGTTTGGCCACGGATTTACGCTTTTCGATGGACCTTGTGTTGTGCGGCTTGGGCTACTGGGCGTACTACAAGTAGATCAATGTTTACATGCGCCGGAAGTGTGACACTCCACTTCACTATCTCTGCGATGTCTTCGGCAGTGAGGGGTTTCTCTACTCCGTGATACACCTTTGCAGCTTTCTCCTTGTCACCTCCAAATCGTGTGACAGCGAATTCATCGGTTTTCACCATCCCTGGTGCAATCTCGCTGACACGAACAGGTTGACCATTCAGTTCTAAACGAAGAGTTCCTGCCACTGCGGCGAGCGCATGTTTAGCGGCTGCATAGCTTCCACCATTTTCGTACGCCACGCGTCCGGCGGTAGAACCCATAATCACAATGTGCCCATTGCCGGATGCAATGAGTGCCGGCAGAAAAGCTTTGATGGTGCGCACCGTACCTAAGACGTTAACGTCGTATGTTTTCTCCCAGGACGCGAGATCGGCATTGCCGACTTCTTCTGCATCAAAGGCGCCACCCGCATTAGCAACTAAAACATCGAGGGTTTCAAATTGCGCGGCTAATGCTTCTACGCTCGAATTATTAGTGACATCGAGATGATGACTTGTGACGCCAGTGAGGGTGGCCAGCAGATCTTCACGCCGGGCGGCTCCATGGACTTCAAATCCGGCGGAGACGAGGGCGAGGGCGGTGGCGGCACCGATTCCACTACTCGCGCCAGTGACCAAGGCGCGCTTTGCTGAAGAAGGTTGGTTTGAACTCATAAAGGGGATTCTGCCGTGACCGACTCGCGTTAGCGAGTTCGATGAGTCATCCTTAGAGGGTGTTCTCAGTCGCCATGCTCATGATCCACACCTCGCCGCTCGAACAGCCGGGCACGGGCGATGCTGGCGGCATGAACGTTTACGTGGTGGAGAGCGCCAAGCGGATCGCGGCTACAGGCGTGAAAGTGGACATTTTCACCCGGGCTACCTCCTCCACCTTGCCGGCGCGAGTAGAGATCGCTGACGGGGTCGAGGTTCATCACCTAGTCGCCGGCCCTTACCAAGGGTTGGCCAAAGAAGATCTTCCGGGACAGTTCTGTGCGCTCAGTTCTGCGCTCATGCGTGAAGAAGCTTTGCGCGACCAGGGCCACTACCGATTAATTCACTCGCATTACTGGCTCTCCGGCCAAGTGGGTTGGGTGGCTGCCGAACGTTGGAACGTGCCCCTCGTGCACACCATGCACACCATGGCGAAAGTAAAGAACGCCTCTCTTGCCGAAGGTGATGTTCCAGAACCTAACGGGCGTGCGATTGGCGAGGAGCAAGTCGTAGCCGCCTCCGATGCGCTGATCGCAAATACTGAAGCCGAAGCCGCCTCTCTTGTAGGACTCTATGCAGCTGATCCCCAAAAGGTGCACGTTGTTGCACCGGGCGTTGATCTCGAAATGTTTACTCCTGGAAGTAAGAAGAGTGCTCGAAAGTTATTAGGTGTTCGCGAAGATGCGATCTTGCTGAGTTTCGTGGGGCGCATTCAACCTCACAAAGGTCCTGACACACTGATTCGTGCTGCCTCCGAGATCATTAAGATCGCCCCGCATCTTCGTTCTAAATTAGAGATTGCCATTGTCGGTGGCGCCAGTGGTAGTACTACGGAGCCTTCGCGATTGCGTGAATTGGCGGCTTGGCTCGGTATAAACGACATGATTCGTTTCGTAGAACCTACCGATCGCTCACATCTTCCTGAGTGGTATCGCGCCTCTGACATTGTTGTGGTGCCAAGTCATAGTGAATCCTTTGGATTAGTGGCATTAGAGGCGCAAGCATGTGGCACACCTGTAGTTGCGACTGCGGTGGGAGGTTTGCGTACTGCGATCCGCGACGGTATTTCTGGATTACTTGTAGATGGCCACGATCCGAAGTCGTGGGCGAGTGTGCTTTATCGCCTAGCTGTTGAAGAGGAGCGACGTACCGAATTAGGTAAAGGCGCACTCGAGCATGCGAGCCACTTTGGTTGGCAAGCCACAGCAGAGAAGATGCTCTCTGTGTATGACTCTCTACTCTCCGGTCAGTCGCAATTACGTTCAAGGGCATAACCGAATGAGTACCCAGCACATCAATTCATTACTCGATTCGCACTGTACAGATGTGGGAATTGATCACGAGTGGGTCGATGATTCAACTTTTATTGCAACTCTCAAAGGCGAGCAGAAGCTAGCGATAACGGTTGCCATCAAAGTCGGCACGTATGCGCTCGCCGTGAACATCTTCGTCATGCGCAAGCCAGATGAAAATTCAGAAATCATTCATCGGCTCTTGCTCGAGACCAATCTCAAGATATTTGGTTTGTCTTACGCAGTGAATCACTTGGGCGATATCTATCTAACTGGGCGTCTTCCTCTCACGCTTACAGAAGAAGATCTTGATCGACTCTTTGGAGCAGTTCTTCGCTATGGCGACGAGACCTTCAATAAGTTAGTAGAGATCGGATTTGCCAGCGCGATCCGCCGCGAATGGGCCTGGAGAGAGTCGCGCGGGGAATCTCTCGAAAATCTTCGTGCCTTTGCTCACATGATTGAAGAGTGACCTGCTTTTCTCTGGCAGGCTAGTGCCATGACTTCAACATTGATTCTGCTTCGTCATGGACAGAGCGATTGGAATGCCAAGAATCTCTTCACCGGTTGGGTTGATGTGGCTCTCACCCCACTTGGTGAACAAGAAGCTAAGCGGGGCGGTGAACTTCTCTTAGAACGGGACCTGCTTCCTGATGTGGTGCATACCTCGCTTCTACGGCGAGCGATTTCTACTTCGCAGATTGCGTTGAACGCCTGCGATCGACATTGGATTCCGGTCCGTCGCGATTGGCGACTCAATGAACGCCATTACGGTGCGCTGCAAGGAAAAGATAAGAAGGAAACCTTGGCGGCGTACGGTGAGGAGCAATTTGCCTTATGGCGTAGATCTTTTGATGTGCCGCCGCCACCGATCGACGATGCAGATCCATACAGTCAAGCTGCTGATCCTCGATATGCAGATATTCCAAAAGATCAATTGCCAAGAACTGAGTGCCTATCTGATGTAGTTAAGCGCCTCCTTCCTTACTGGAATGAAAGCATCACTCCCGACTTAAAGAGTGGAAAAGTTGTGCTGGTTGTCGCACACGGAAATTCACTTCGCGCACTTGTAAAGCATCTCGACGGAATCTCGAATGAAGATATTGCAGGCCTCAACATCCCAACAGGGATCCCATTGCTTTACACGCTCAACAAGGACCTTGAGCCAATCAAGCGCGGTGGAGAGTATCTAGATGCGGAAGCTGCTAAGGCAGCAATCGAAGCGGTAGCTAACCAAGGCAAGCACTAATACAAAATCTGAATTAGTTTTGAGGAGTTGCGTATTCGCCAGTGACTAAATAATAAAGACGGCGAGCCACCGAAACCGCATGATCGGCAAAGCGTTCGTAATAACGGCCAATTAAAGTAACGTCAATGGCAGTTTCAATGCCGTGAGGCCAAGTTGGATCAAGCAGTGCGACGAAAAGTTTGCGGTGCAGTTGGTCCATCTCGTCATCATCACGTTCTAATTCGAGGGCCCCTACCGTGTCGCGATTTCGAATAATGAGCGCTGTCTTATTCACCACACTGCTTGCGACGCGTCCCATTTCTAAAATTGTCATTTGCAGTTCGACTGGCATGGCGCAAGATGGATAACGCATGCGTGCGACTTTGGCGATGTGGTTTGCAAGATCTCCCATGCGCTCCAAATCTGCGCTCATTCGTAGAGACGTGACAAGCGTCCGCAGATCTCCAGCTACGGGTTGCTGGCGAGCAATCAGGTTGATTGTTCGAGCGTCCAGATCGTGTTGCATATCATCGATAACTACGTCTGCGGCAATAACCTCTTCCGCCAAGGCACGATCTGACTCCAGGAGTGCTTTAGTGGCACGCACGATGGCGGTATCGACCAGACCAGCGAGAGTGACAAGGGTTGCCCCGATCGAGTCGAGTTCCTCATGGTAAGCATCGCGCATAACGAGAAGGGTAGCCGTCCCGAGGGGGCTTTTACGAGCGCAGGCTGAACTCAGCGCGACTTTTTGATGAACAACAGGTGATCTGCCGCCGCCCGTCGATTTGCCTGCCTCGGGCGACCTACGATGGAGCCATGGCCCGATGGTTTGGCAAGTCGATTGCGGAGACTCCGGTTGATCCCGACCTTCGACTCTCGTCAATGGTGAGCCGTATTTTGGGTCTTGTCTCGGAGAGCGCCATTGTCGTGGCGCCGGGGGAGCGCGTGCTCCTGGCAAGCAACTCTGCACGGGACCTTGGAGTGGTCCGCGACGAGCGACTTGCAGGGGAAGAATTAATTGCACTAGTTCGCCACGCTCGAAAAGGTTATGAACTCGTTGAGTCTCGGGTCGAATTCAAAAGAGGGCGGCTCAGCTCAGGAACATTCGAGTTGTTGGTGCGCGCAGTATCCGTTCCAGAACTTGGTAATGGCACTGTCCTGGTTTTAATCGCAGATGAGAGCGAATCACGTCTTGTAGATGAAGTACGCAGGGATTTCGTCGCAAATATTTCGCACGAATTGAAAACGCCCATTGGCGCTCTCTCAATTCTGGCTGAAGCAGTTGTAGAGGCCAGTGATGATCCTGAAGCAGTCAAACGATTCGCCGAACGCATGGGAACCGAGGCAGTCAGACTTGGCGATTTAGTGCAAGAAATTATTGATCTCTCTCGTTTACAGAGCCAAGACCCCCTCGCCAAAGCAGATTATGTCTTATTGGAGAAGGTAGTTAGCGAAGCGCTTGACCGCACCAAATTGTCGGCGCAGAAACGCGACATATCCTTGGTTCCTTCAGACGCTGGCGATTTAGCAGTGATGGGAAACGGTGAACAACTCACTACGGCTCTTACAAACCTCATCAACAATGCGATTGCTTACAGTCCAGATCACACCAGCGTAGGAATCGGTATCGAAGCCCAAGATGACATTGTGGAAATCGCAGTGAGTGATCAAGGCATTGGTATCTCCGAATCCGATATAGAGCGGATCTTTGAACGTTTTTACCGAGTAGATCCGGCTCGCTCGCGGGCGACCGGTGGCACCGGACTGGGTTTGGCTATCGTAAAACACATTGTCACTAACCATGGTGGGGATATTCGCGTCTGGAGCCTCGAAGGTTCTGGCAGCACGTTCACCCTTCGTCTGCCGCTCGCAAATAACAGTCAGGAATCCGAATGACCCGCATCCTTGTCGTAGAAGACGAAGTCTCGTTCTCTGAAGCCCTTGCATACCTGCTGACGAAAGAAGGTTTCGAGGTTTCCGTCGCGGAGAATGGTGCAGATGCAATTACTGCTTTTGCCCGCAATGGCGCTGATCTTGTTCTACTTGATCTCATGCTTCCGGGGCTTTCAGGAATTGAAGTATGTAAGCAGATTCGCAGTTATTCTCAAGTTCCTATCATTATGCTCACTGCAAAAGATGATGAAGTTGACAAGGTTGTTGGCTTAGAAATTGGCGCAGACGATTACGTGACCAAGCCATATAAATCACGCGAACTAGTCGCCCGAATCCGTGCAGTGCTTCGCCGCCAAGGTAATAGCGAGGAAGTTTCAGAGAACGTTCTCACGGCCGGTGGTGTGAGCATGGATGTGGAGCGTCACTTAGTTTCAGTGCGCGGTAACAACGTTTCGTTGCCACTCAAGGAGTTCGAGCTTCTTGAAATGTTGCTCCGGAACGCTGGAAGAGTTCTTACGCGTGGCCAGTTGATTGATCGCATTTGGGGTAGCAATTACGTCGGCGACACCAAAACGCTAGATGTTCACATCAAACGTATTCGCGCCAAAATCGAAGAGGATCCTGCTGAGCCAACCATTATCACTACGGTGCGTGGGCTGGGCTACAAGTACGAATCCTAGAATTAGGGAGCGGTGACCGCAGCAAACTCTTCGTTATTTTCACGAACGAGTGCGGTAACCGTGAGGTCACCAGCGATTTCGAATGAGAATGTCACAGAGACGTTAGAGCCAGGCTTTACTCCCAATGCAGCAACAACAGCAGATGCATTTGACGCGGGGCCAGCGAAAGTGACTGGTGTATTAACTTGAAGTGTGGGTGCTGCCGGAGTCAACGTTGCAGCTTTTCCGTTGATGATGACTCCCGTGAGTCGATCCGGTGCACCAAAGGTTGTGGTGGTGGCTTCGCTTTGATCAACCAACGTCGCAGAGAGGATTCCGTCGCCGGCTGCATTGGCTACTACTACAACGTTTCGTACCTGAATTGAAGAACTCTCACCTTGCACACCATCGGTAGGAGTGTATGGCTGCGCGGTTTGTGCGTTCTGTCCGGAACCGCAGGCGGTGAGTAGAACTAACGATGAGGCGAGGACGAGGGCGCGCATGTTTTTCACTAACTACTCCTTTTAAGGGGCCAAGCGGGAGCTTCGCCTTCGGTACAGGAAGCAAGGTTACCGGAGCAGAAGCAACGCTTTATGTCAACCCCGATTTGCGTCGGCAAAACCACTCCTGACCTGCAGAAACGCGTCAGTTCTCAATTCGAAACGAGGGCTTTTGGCTGGTAGAATTGGGCTACACCGGAAGATTTTCAGTGGCACCTCAGTGTTACGTTCGAAAGGCCCATGAATGACTTTCAAAGTCGGCGAAACCGTTGTTTATCCCCATCACGGAGCAGCTCTAATCGAGGCTATCGAGACCCGCACCATCAAGGGCGAGGAGAAGCTTTACCTCGTTCTCAAGGTGGCCCAAGGAGATCTCACCGTACGGGTGCCGGCTGAAAATGTTGATCTAGTAGGCGTTCGCGATGTCGTTGGCAAAGAAGGTCTCGAAAAGGTCTTCTCCGTACTTCGTCAGCCATACACCGAAGAGCCCACCAACTGGTCACGTCGTTACAAGGCCAATCTTGAGAAGCTTGCTTCTGGCGATGTCATCAAGGTCGCCGAAGTTGTTCGCGATCTTTTCCGTCGCGATAAGGAGAAGGGACTCTCCGCCGGAGAGAAGCGCATGCTTGCAAAGGCACGCCAGATCCTGATCAGCGAACTTGCCCTCGCCGAAAAGACAGATGAACTCAAGGCGGAGTCAATTCTCGACGAGGTTCTCGCCTCTTAATC